>ERZ795054.3256-NODE-3256-length-12954-cov-8.772773_pt1 | contig 12954 bp, 11 predicted proteins | sample MGYA00375138_ERZ795054 | MGnify/ENA primary metagenome ERZ795054 (study PRJEB30183, sample SAMN05720215) | anaerobic digester metagenome | isolation source: active sludge of municipal wastewater-treating anaerobic digesters | place: USA | collected 2014-12-23 ...
GCCCCTCTGGGCCGCTTTGCGGCCCATTCACCCCAGGATATTTGTGAAAAGAGGAAGGGTTTTATTCGCCACTTCGGGGGGTTCCTGGTGTTAACCGCTCCTTGGGGATTAGCCACTGTATCGGTCCCAACTCCATAGTCATTACGTCCGGCTGGGCTTCGAGTTCCGAAAAAGCCCGCAAGACCAGATCGTATCGCTCGCCGCTGTTTTCGGCTTCGTCCATCTCAATCCACTTGAGCACGCGCTCTATGTGGTGGCGATAGCGATCTGCTTCGGTGGGGGTCAAGCCGTGCAAGACGCCTTTCCATTCCCGATAGGTTTTCTGCTGCTGAAAGAAGGGATCGTTCCAGTCCGTAGTGGGATGGAGCAACGATTCGATGAATTCGGCCATGTCCTGAGTGACCAGCAAAGTTAAGCGGTAACGGGGGTTTTTGGCTAAGGGCAAACTCGGCGGCACATACTGCTGGGCCTCGCGGGCTTTCGCTAACGCCAGCGCCACTTGTATCTGTTCGCCAAGGGTGCCGATTAACGCGCCCACTCTCAGGGGTCCCTCTTTCCCCTGCCACGGCCACGGCTCGCCATGCCGTTCGAACGCGATCACTTGCTCGGTAAAAAAGAGCGGATACTGAACCTCCGGGTGGGTTAAGACAAAATGGGTTTTTAATAGCCCCTTGATCAAGGCGTCCCGCTGCACGCTGGGGGGGAAATAAATCCCGGCCCGTCTCGCGCCCTTGCCTCTGAGACTCCATACCATCTGTGGGCGGCCACTGGTCGCCAAACGCACTTTTGCCGCTCGGCTCACTAATTCCCCTGCTTCGAGCTTCTCCAAACAGGTGAGCATCGCTCGTCGTTCCAAGCCGGTAATCTGCGCCAGTTGGCCGGTGCTGCTCGCGCCCGTCTGGGCCAGTAACTCTAAAACCGTTTTCTCGGCGGTCATGATTTCAGTCCATACTGCTCTTGAGAACGCATCGAGCAATGCCCCATGATCCGCGCAATGCCTTCCCGCGATTGGCCGTTCATCTCAAGCTGGCTCTTCAGCGCATGGCGAAAGGAATAAAACTGGAGGGTTTCGCCGCCTGCAATGCCTTGCCGCGCGTCCCGCAAGCGGGCGCGTAAGGCGTCGGGGGTGCTGGTCGGGCGAAAATAGCCCTGATGGCGTTTTGCAATCTCGCTTACTTCCGGGGAGGTGACTTTGAGCACGCGGTCGGCTCCCCGTGCGGCTTGAAACCGCGCCTCGGTCTCAGGAAGGCCGGAAGCGCGTTTCCCGCCCTGGATGTAGATGAGAACGGATTTGCCGCGCTGCTCTAAGGCCACGCCACGGGCAAGCTCCCCTGGGCGTAGGCCGGTCGCTTGGCTGATGACTAACGCATCGTGTAATTCCAGATCGCCACGGCGGCGTAGCTCGGCCTTGAGTTCATGGATGGCCTGGGGCGTTACCGGCTGGCGGGCCGTCCGGATCGCCGGTGTGGGTTCGCGGTCGCGCAAGGCTTGATAGGTCATGGCTTCCAGGCCGGTGCGGAGTTCGGTCAACGCGGGGTGCGGTTGCGCCTGTTCCAGGGCGTGCAATTCCCGCCGCATGACCGCGTGTTCCAGCCACCAGGCGGAACGGCTGAGTTCGTTTGCGCGTTCCACGAGGTAGCGCGGGCGCTCCGCCAGCGGAATTTGCGCTTGGCGGCGGGCGACTCCGGCATACGTCGCCTGGGTGGTGTGCGCCAGCTTCCCCGTGAGCGGGGCGCGGGGGTCGTGGCTGACGATGGCGCATAAGTCCGGGGGGGCCTGCTGGGGGGTAAGTCCGGCATACCGCTCGCTCATGCGCTCGGCCCATGCGGGGGTTCCGGGCAGGGCATAAGCGCGGGCGGCGTCGCGGGAAACGTGGTAGCTGCCGTCCGGCTGTTGCTGGATGGCGGTGGGGGTTAAGGCGGCGGCCTGGTGAAGTCGCCAACACGGCGCGGGCCGGCTCGGCGTGGCCTGCCAGCTTCCATCGCGGTTTGGCTTGCCATAGCGAACCACGAGGTCATGGATACGGGCGTCATGGATACGAGGATCACGGCCCGCTGATGGATCGCCTAACCGCGCTTCATAGGCATGAAGCGCCTGCTGGTGGCGCTCAATCAGGGTGAGCGCCTCCTGGCGGTCTATTAAGAAGGTGCCGCCGTTGCCAAACCGAACGGCCTGCTGGTCGCGGCGCATCGCCATACCGCGCAAGTAGCGAGTCAGTTGGGGGTCTTTGCCGGCATAAACCGCGTGCTTGCCGTCTTCGCTTGCGTGGCTCGTCGCCAAGGCATAGGCCAAGCGGTGATCGGCTATTGCGCCGTTTTGGCGGGTCCACTCGCGGATAAAGCCGGCCTGGTCGGCATACAGGGCTTTTCTGACTTGCGGGGCGTTCAGTTCATAGCCCTCGCGGGTCTTGCGGCAAGCGCGGGGATAGGCGGCTTCGAGTTCAGGAAGGTTCTGCTTCCGGCCCTGCCGAAGCGCCTGCACGGTGTCTACGCCAAGGCGCGGCGGGCGATACTCCCGCACTTTGGCGCTAAGCTGGGCCTCGTCCAGTCGCCAGCGGTTGGCCCCTTCTCCTTGGGTAACACGCTGGTTAACTCGCTGGGTAACTCTCTGGGCGAGTCCCGCTTGTTCCAAGCGTTTCAGTTCGGCCTCGGTGCCTAAGCGCGGATCGCGGTGGGGTTCGTAGTAGAGCGGATTACCCCGGCCTGATTGGCGGCGGGCTTCGTCTACGATGGCCTGGGTCGCGCCGTTTGCCGCAAAGCTCTGAACCGTGCTGGGTTTCAGTTCCCCATAGCGATACAGGGCTTTCTGCTGGGTATTCAGCCGCAACGTGCCCCGTAGATAGGAGCGGCGTGCCCCTTGCAGGTGGAGCACGTTCACGGTCGCCCGAAAGTTGCGCCGCACAAGGGCGCGTTCCAGAAAGGTCAACTGCTCGGCCTTGATCTTCTGTTCCAATTCCCGCCGTGCGGCCCGGAGATCCAGTTCCAGGCGCGGGTATTTGCGTCGCCACTCGCCCACCAGGCGGCTATGACGGGCCAGGAGCGCGTCCATCTTGGTCAACTCCTCGGCGGGGGTAAACAGCCCGCGTGCGTCGTGGAGCAACTCGCGGGCGCGATAGTCCGGCAACAACTCTTGGCGGCGTTTCCAGCGGGTTTCCTGCTCGCGCCGCAGTTGCCGGGGGGTTTGCAAGGCGCGGTGGATGCGCCGCGTCAGGTCATCAAAGCGATCCATGTTGTTCCTCTTGGGTGGTCGGGGGGTCTGTGGCCCCTGGGGGAATCGGCCCCTGGGGCCTGTGACCCGTAGAGTCCATGACCCGTAGAGTCTGTGACTCTCAAAAGCCACGGGTGCGGGAGGCTTGTCCGGCCTTACCGCCCACGGAACGAAACAGCACATACCGCCGTATCCACGTCCAGACTAACCACACCTGGACGGTGATCCCGGCGACATAGAACGCAAACAGCGCGGGGTCATACGCCCACAAGGCGTAAATCGCTAACACTTGTGGGCGGAGGAGCCAAAAGGCGGCCAGCAACATCCCCTGGGTGAGGATGTGCAAGCCGATAAAGTTAAGAATCAGGTGCATGGCTGACCGGCGTTACCGCTTTTCATGCACAAGTTCGTTGGTCTTGAGCAAGACCGGCGCGTTGTCGTCGGGGTGGCGAACTCGCAGCGTGACCCGCCCGTCATCGCCGGGGAAGGTATCCACGGCAAACCGCTTCCCCGCCATGGGGCAACCTGCCGGATAGGCCGATTGGGTGATGGGGTCGCGCAACCGCCGCTCGCCCGCGCAAGAAAACCACTGGCGCACTCGGTGAAGTCCTTCCTGAAGCTGAAGGGTGCCAAACCCATGCTGGGTCAACCCGCACATCTCATCTTCCTTGCGCGTGCTCCGGTCTTTCGTGTTCACCTCCATGTCGATCACGGTCTCAGCGGCCACGGTCAGCCGATAGCGACAGTTAATCCAGCCCCGATTGCCCTTTTTGAGGTGTTCGGGGTCGGCATAGATCACCGATGGCGGCAAGTCCACCTGGGCGGCAAAGGAATAGCTCCCCGCGCTCTTGGCGACAAAGTAGGCGTCGGCCTCATACCCCAAGGGCTTGCCTATGAAAAACGACAAGCCCGCCTGCTGCTTGTGCTGGCTCAACGACCACGGATTGAGTTCGTTGACAAAGCTCCCGATGGGCTGGCCTTGCTGGTAAGCCCCACGGGACTGTTCCTGAAGCTGGTAGACCGTCACCACGCTTCCCGCCCGATAGACCGGCTGAACCGGTTGAACCGGTGCTGCCGGTGCTGCCGGCGTGGCCGGTTGAGTCGGCGCGGTGGTTTGAACCGGTGCTACCGGTTGAACCGGCGTTGCCGGTTGAGTGGATTGAGCGACAGACACCAGGGGGGCGCTCAGGGTCAGAACGGCAATCAGACTGTGCTTCAACATGGCTGCTTTCTCCTTACGGTTTTTCATACACCACTTCAGAAGATTTAATGCTGTCCATTGCGGTTTCTTGGGGGCGGCGAACATCAACATAAAGCCCTACGCCCTCCCTCCAATAAGTCGGAACTTCGACTGAATCGCCGGCGTCCGCGCAACCAGCGGGAGAAACAAACTTCGTCGCTGGGTTCTTGATGTCCCAATGGCCGGAACAAGTGAGCCACTGACGCAAGCGGTGTTTCCCCGCTTCAAGATGAATAGCGCCAATACTTTGCATAGCGAAACCGCAACCTCGCTCCTTGAGTCCCTGGTTCTGGCTCTTGACCTCCGTATCTAATAGGGTCTCGCTCGCTATGGTCAGCCGATAGCGACATTCCAGCGATCCCGGATTCTCACCTTGCCATTGATTCGGGTCGGTGAAAAATGCAGTAGGCGAAATAACAAAATAGGCGCGGAAGGCATATTCTCCGGCTTGCTTCGCAACGAAATAGCCATCCACCTCATAGCCGATAGGTTCGCCCGGAATCTTGTTGAATGGGTTATCTTTTTCATAGCTATAGGACAGCGTTAACGGTTCCTTATTGACAAAGCGCCCGATCAACTGGCCTTTGCGGCTGTTTTCCACGGTATAAACCGATAAGATGCCGCCCTCCTCATATACGGGCGAGACCTCCGGTTGAGTCGTGGTCGAATGAGATTGGGACGCAATCACGCCCAATGCCAAGGTCAAACCAGAAACGGCAATCAGACTGTGCTTCAACATGACGGCTTTCCTCATGGATGGAGTGATTAAAGGTCAATGGATCACGCCAAAGTCATCATCTTTAGCGGCGGTTTCTTCCGGCAATGGCCCCGCTAACGGGCGATTGCTGGAATGGGGTTGATTCGGAGTGGTCGCGGTGGGCGTGGTCCCCGTAGCCGTGGCAAAGGGCTTATTGGATGCGGGGGTGCTCGCATAGGAGCCGGCGCTCTGGCCGCTGCTTTTCGGGCTGGGGGCTACGGCGATCACGGCGAGGGTGGCAAGAGTGATGCCCAGCCAGAGTTGTTCGCGGGGATTGGCAAGGAGCGCCCGCAAGGCAGGAACGAGGAACCGTTCAGTCCACGGGCGCGGAGTCATGGTTATTTCCCCCTGGCGCGGCCACTGGCCGGGCTGCCTGCTGATTCCGTCGGGGACGCTCCGTTATGGGCTTCCGTGATGGTGGCATAGACCTTCCCGTCTCCGCCCAAGACGAGCTTGATCTTCTTGGCGTTTTGCCGCTTGGCGGACACCAATGCGGGATTCACATGCTCGGCAACCCATCTGTGGAAATCCCGTGCGCCCTTACTTTCACCGGCCATTCCGACACGGATGACTTCCTGAAGGACTTCCGCGTCAATAAAGCTCACTTCCATGTTGTGCTTTTGAGCCAGCAAAGCCACTTCCTTGAGCACGATGTCCACAATGACTTCGTGGCTCAGTGGAGCAAAAATGCCGATATAATCGACCCGATCCAGAACCGCCTTGGGAAAGACTTCGGGGTCGATCACCGCCATGACTTCCTTGCGGTAGGCCGCCGCCAATTCCGCTGGCTTCATCGTGTCTTTAAGCAACCGGTATTTCTCCCCAATCGCGCCCAGCTTCTCATGCCGATGGTTGCTGGCAAAAAAGATCATGGCATTGTGGGTGCTGAACTCCCGCTTGGTGGAGACCTCAGTCACTCGTCCATCGAGAACTGACATCCATCCTTGAGTCCAGCGTTTCACATCGCCGTTTACGCGGTCGGGTTCATCTACGAGAATCGCTAATTTGCCCTCTGTTTCTTCCAACGCCGCTGTCAGTGCTCCCGGCTGGTCGCTGCCCATATACCCGCGACTAGAACCGGTCATGGTGGACATCGAGTGATCGTTATATTGAGGGGAGTCCACTCGAAAAAAATGCCGATCTAGTCCCTCATAAACGGCCTTGGCAATGAGCTTTGAGAGCTCGCTCTTGCCCACGCCAGGGGGGCCAAAAAACATCGCCGATATCAGGGGCCGCTCCCGATCCGGGATTTCGGCATTCGCCTGAATGATGGCAATGAGCGGCTTGATCACGTGATCTTGTCCAAAAATCTCCGCTTCGGTGATCCATTCCAAAGCGGCTATCCTCTCTGGGGTCAGAATAAAGCCGGTCTTTGCCTGGCTTGACGGTTCAATTCCAGTGATGACTCTCGAAAAATCGGTCAACTTTCGGTAAATGGACATACCAACCTCCCTCGCCACAAAGGCATAGCGAACGACAATGATGATGACGGCTATCCACGGCAACCAAGGCCAATGCAGCTTCAGTTGGGATAGGGTCAGGAAATAGCTACAAACAATCAGCAGTCCGGCCATTGGACCTCGCTCTTTGTCATCGCCTGCTCCCCGTGATGGGAATAGAAAGGGTTTGCCCTGGCTGAAGGCGGGGAACGGGAACCATCTGGCCGTTCAGGCGAATAGCGACGGTGATTCCGCCGCCGCCGTCATAAACGCCTGTGAGCAAAATCGCCTGCTCGGCGGCGCTCACGGGAACCGCGATTGGGGTAGGGGCATGAATCATGGGGATCTCGCGGCGATAGCGAAGGGAGCGAATCTCCACGATGTCGCCGTCCTCGCGGCAGTCATCAAACACGGTGATCCACACCAGCCGCTCGGTCGCTGTTTGCAGGTTGTGTTCGAGCGTGCGGGTCTCGGCGGGCGCCAATCCCAAGGAGCGCAAGGCTGTTTGGCGTTCGGCGGGATCGGCGAGATTCACCAGCGCCAGCGGCAAGGGAACGGCGGCTTGATAGGCGTCTACCCGCGCCTGGTCCTGGGCCGGCGTGAGATCATCGGTGGCTGGAAACACGGTGGCCGCCACCGCCACGGCGACGACTGCGACGGCTACCGCCTTGGCGCGGGTGGCAATGCTCGGCAACAGTTGGGGCGCGGCCTGCGGCTTGGCTTGCGCCTTGGCCTGGGGCGCGGCTTGGGGGGCGGCCTGGGGCCGACTCACCGGTTGCGGGTTTGCCCGCTGGGGCTGCTTTGCGTTCATTTCCGGCCCTTCAAAAGTAATTTCCAGAGATAGAGCGCAGTCACGACATAAAACACAATTTGTGAAAGCGGGCCGTAAATCGGAATCACGCTGCTGAGGGTTTGGGCCGCAAAATAAATGCCTGCGCCCAATAAAAGGGTCAAAAACAACATTGTCATCATGATTGAGTCTCCTTAAAATGGGGGGCTTGGTTGTGGGGTAACTCCCTCGGTAAATAATCCGGTTTCAGATAGATTTTCAAAGCTCGTTGCCGCTCTCCATCGAAGCTGCAAATAATGGCCTCGCAGGTATTCAGGCGACTAAAGGCCATCGGCAAAAAATCAGGACGAAGTTGTTCGCTGTAGCTCCGTTGCTCACTGACGGTGCTTGAACTGGATTCCAGGGTATCGGTGAAAGGGTTCAGTCGAGCATTCTTGTTGGATTCAGAGAAAGAAGTGCTCTGAACAGGCCGGTAGGATTCCCCCGCCAAGCGGGAGGCTAATTGGCAATCGGTGGGATCAGTCAGGGTTAAAAACAGCTTCGTGCGAATGGCCCCTAAAAGCGTGCGTAACCGCGTTTCTCCCATCTTGGCTTGTAAGCCGGCCAGCGATTGGGTGGCTAAGACGTTGGTAATTAGGGCTTCGCGAGATAAGGCAAAGAACGCATCGTCGCCTTCGTCGCCAACCGTGGCGAAGGCTTGGTATTCATCGGCCACAAACGCCCATAAGCGGGTCGGGGGAACGCCCGTCATTTCGGCCTGGCGCAAGCGATTGAGTGCCGAACGCTGAAAATCGAGTTTGAGGATAATGGCCGCCGTGATTGCGGCCCGGCCTAACCTCTCGTCCGGGGCAAAAACAACGACCGAGCCGGAATCCAAGAGCGGCCCAATACCGCCAAACTCGGTTTGTTTTGAGCAAAAGGTTTCCGCTAGATCAGGGGCGGCAAAGAGTTCCACAAGGTCAAGCGCCGCATCAATCAGAGTGGCCTTATTGCGGGAATTCATCCGCACAAATTGCTGTTCAAAGTAATTCGCGTGGAACGCAAATTCGGCTTCCAATTCCGCTCGTTGCGCCTCTGAGAGGTTCGCCTCGGTCAATCGATCTTGAAAGGCGCGATAAAACCGTTTTAATTCCTGAGAGAGTTCTTCCGGGATGGCGTTGGGGTCGTCGGGGGGTGCATCCGCCCGTAAGGGGCCGCTCAAAAGCTGGGCTAAATCCTTGAGGGTGACTTCGCCGTAGGCCAAGCGAAAGAGGCCAATCGCATGATGGAAAATGCGGTTGATGCCGCTTTTGATCCACTCTGGCTCGTCGTGGCTACTCTGGCCGCGCAAGGCGTAGGCGGCGACCAGGGCATTGGCTACGGCGGCGGCAGGCAGGGTGGAAGACAGCAGGTTGAACTTGGGACCGCCCAGTCGTAAAACCGTCACTGAGCGGCCATGCCGGGCGGCGATCTTGGAAATCGTCTTCGCCAAACTGCCTTTCCGGTCAACCGCAAAAAGCGAAACCCGGGTGGCGGGGTCGTGCGCCCCAAACTCCACTATCTGCTCAATGAAGGGCTTGATGACCGCTGCGGTTTTCGCCGATCCGGGCGCTCCCACCGCAAGCAATCCCCCCACCAAGCCCTTTTGCGGGATCACGTGCCAGCGGGGGGCGTAAATGAACGTCCCATCGGGGGCGTGTTCCTCGCCCACTACGAATTGCGGGCGCTCGGCCTGCGGCGGGAACGGGGGGAGCTGATACAGGAGGCGGGAAGACGGGTTTGCGGCCCCTTGATGGGGTGTGCGGGCTTGCTTGACCGCTTCGGGGAAGCAGACGTTGAAGACGGTGGCCGCGATGCGCGTTGCGGCAAACGCCAGCGCCGCGCCTGACGCCACGCCCAAGTAGAGCAAGACTTCTTGCGCATGACGGCCAAACGCCGCCAGATAGAGATCGGCAACCGTATAAGAAGAACGCGGCAAGACCTGGCTCAGGAAATCCGCAAGGGTCTCCAAGAGCCGGAAATAGCTGGTCATGCCGCCCAACAACGCCGCCGCCAGATCGAAGCGCAAACCGGCGCTTTCAATCCCCTGCTGGATCGCTTCCACCAGCGCCGCGAGTCGTTGCCGGGCGTGGCGCGATTTCTGGCCGTTCAAATAAGCCATGACGGTTCCCTTGCCACGGCTTTTCGGCACGCATAAGCTGCTTGCCGAGGGCCGTAGCTCTCGTTCGGAAACACCACCACGGTGGGGGGGAGGTCGCCAAACTGCCCTCACCGTGGTTTTTTCTTTGTGCCGGTCGTTCTGCTAGCTCTCTGCTCGATCTCTCTCTGAGGGGCGCGTAGCCCTGATGCGCATTTTGAACCCTCCCCTCCCGATACCGCCTTCGAGTAATGCCAGAATTTCGGAGCTATTTTCCCTAAAATAGTCGAGTTTCAACCGAAAGTTGCAACAATATCGTTAAAAATCAACAAGCTGAAACTTTTTGACCTTTAGGGGAGTTTGCTCACCATGGCTCTAACGTATCCAGAAGTTATGAAGGCCGTTATTTGCAACATGGACAACAAGGTTCGCGCCTTGCGCTGTCTGCGCGAACTGGTAGTCCCCCCGGTAACCACTTATAAATTGGTCTCCTCGGTGGATCATGTAGAGATCAAACAACGAAAAATTACGGTTGATACTCTGAATCTGATGCTGAATGAGGAGGATTATCCTCCCAGCAAGATGACGAAAGGGACTTTCTACCGTCTGGTCTGGTTACTTCAGATTCATCATGCGTGGGATCATCAGGACTATCAAACCTCACTGACCGAAAGCGCCAATAACTTTAGTGTCGCCTTCCGGCGTTTTACTGACCCTCAGTATTGGTATGAACAAAAATTGGTCAAAAACTTGGTCGGCAATTATCAGGGCTATCGCTGGTCTATCGCCAAGCCGGGCAGTTTGCTTCTCTTTAGCCTCTCCGTGACCTATAAACCAGAGTTTGCCGCCCTATTCACTGAAGAAACCGTGGTTGATGGCAATTTGAAGACCAAAGAAGTTTTTGAGGGGTCTATCGCGTTCCATCATGCCAATCAAAATCAACTTTACCTCATCTCGCGGATTAAAAAGGCCAATCAACTGACGGGAATACAGTCCACTATCATTCATAACTACGATTGCGATCATGATTCCGGTCAAGTCAACCGGATGAAAGGCGTCGTCTTTAGCAGGTATACCAATCCCTATGTCAGTGGCGTCGTGTTTTATCGCACTTCCCAATCTAATCTAAAGAAAAATTTTGTTGTTCCTGATAAAGACCTCGACCCTATCGTCCAGGAACTCAATAGCATCTCCGTGGACATTGCGGGAACTCAGAACAACGTTTGAAAAACGTAAGGATGATATTGTTATGGTTTATTCAACTTTACCCTTTTTGTAACCCCTGGGGTCTGTGACTCCCTTTTTTTCTTCACAATGGTTTGCTTTTTCGGTATTTTGTGACCGTCATGACGAGTTTGGAAAACTCTGCTGACAACAGAAGTATGTGCAGATACACCCGATAAACCAAATAACACCATTTGGCTAAGGGCTTGGACTTGATTATCCAAGACGTATCGCTCGTAGAGCCGGATGCGTGGAGACGCGCTTGTCCGGTTCGACGGAGGCTTGCCGGAGTAATCCTTCAAGCGTGAGTTTGACGCCTTGTGTCATGGACCTCGGGCGTTATGAACTCCTTGAAGAGTAATCCCGTCATTCTATCCGATAGGTCTCGCTGTAAGGTTCTTGGGCGACGGTGAAAAACCTCATGCGGGCAAAAATCGCTTAGCAATGATTGCTGAGTCTTTCGCTCGCATGAGGCCGTGATGTTCCAAGCGGGTGCAACTCTACGGAGTTAAATCCCGTCCAGGGGATTCGGACCTCGGGTTCGTTTAACCTCGGCTGGCGTGGGGAGTTCCTGTTTGGCGACAAACAGGACCGGATTGCTGACCAATCCGGGGATCGTGTTAAACGCACGACCGCGAATAGCTCAACCATGCAATGCCCGTAAGGGCTAGCCAGTCAGTTTCTAAAGAGGCGGGGCCACACAGCGAAACGCCTTCAGCCATCGGTAAGCGGATGCTTCTAAGTTCGGTTGGCTGAAATCTTGGGCATTTTCTTGAGAGAAATACCCAAGTAAAGTATGGCCTGGTTATACAGGCACATAGGCTGAAGGAATGGGTGTATTACCCTAGCGACGCGACTTTAGAAATGCAGAACATGACTAAACCGGGAAGCACACTCGCTGCCGGATTCAATCCCCGGTGCTCGTTACGGTGTCTGTGACACCACGTCAAGACGAGTGCTTCAAACGCGGGTGTGTGGGAGAGTGCGTTCAGTAGAAGTGAATTCTTCTCAAGAATTCAGCGGTGCGGTGGCAGGGCAGTCACCTCCCGTCCGCGTGCTTGGAGTGGTGTCCAGGCGCAATCAGCGGCAACGAAAGACGCGACGAGCAGTGCATACTTCTGTTGTGCAAGTGTAGTATCTCCTCCGGCTTCCCAGAGTTGAACTCAAGGAGGTAGGGAAGCGGGGGAGGACTTGGCTCCTACGTGGATAGCTTTGTGGTGTCATAACTTCAGCTTGGCCGCTTCGGTTATGAGACAACAAATCGGATGACTAAAGGTCTTCAATTACCGCTGGTGAGGTTTTGCCTGCGGTTTTATGGGTCACAAACTCAGGTAACGGACCTGGGTCACAGACCCGATGGAGGTTCCAACAACGGTTTCCCAGCGGGAGTTCTTGTAAAGGATTTCGGCTTCGGGATTGTGCCTCAAACAATCCCTCTTTTTGGTCTAAAAAACCAGAACGGGCGGGGAATAACGGCGGGCGCAACTACAGCAGAGAACTTAGTCTGCTGTAGTTGCGGGGATCGCGACAATGCGCAGCAAAAAAGGGAGCTATTGAATTAAAAAGAATTTCAGGGATGAACTACCGATACCTTACCCATTCCATCAGCGGATTTATCCAGCAAACCGCCGTGTGCTACGTGCAACGCGGTTACTGGTTCTACCTCATCGGCCACATTCCAAACGATAAAAACCCGCTTGAGGTCGATCAAAAATTATTGGCTCAATACCAAATAGCAATTTCCAAGTATCAACGTTACCGCCGAAAAAAAGAGGGAATTGCCAGCCTTCAATACATCCGTTATCGGAATACCTTTCTCCTCCTCGCTACTGAGGGAAACCATCCGATCTTTGCGGAAGAAAAAACCGCACTGCGGGATGTGCGAACCGCTCCGATCCGCGTCTTCGGTTATTCGATTTGCTGGCAAAATGACAGGGTTTTAGTCCGCTTGGATCATCGCAGTTTTACCAAACTGCAAAAGGAGTTTCTCGAACTCGCGCTCCGTCTAAAACTACATACGCTCGCAGCAAGATTCTGGGCGATCCGTTTCGAGCCTTACCGTCAGGTTTACCACCAAATTAAATCGATCTGGCGCTCCGTCAACCTCAAGCGCAAAACCGCTGGCCTCCCTCTCGTCCCCTACTCCGCCCTGCGCCATAAACGCCGAATTTGCCGCCCCTT
>ERZ795054.3257-NODE-3257-length-12953-cov-4.481703_pt1 | contig 12953 bp, 9 predicted proteins | sample MGYA00375138_ERZ795054 | MGnify/ENA primary metagenome ERZ795054 (study PRJEB30183, sample SAMN05720215) | anaerobic digester metagenome | isolation source: active sludge of municipal wastewater-treating anaerobic digesters | place: USA | collected 2014-12-23 ...
CATGTTTCCTTGCGGATGTCCGGCAAGATACTCCTGATACTTCTCGATCGCTTCAGGATAATTTCCTTTTTTATAAAAACTTTCCGCTTCGGAATAAGGCCCGAAATTGCGCTGCGCGGAACGAAAAGCGCAAGAAGAAAAACCCGTGGTTGAAAAAACAAGAAGCATTAAAAACGCGATCTTTTTCATAAAACCCTTTCCGTGGGCCACCTTAAGCGACACAAGTCTACTTTTCGCCGGCAAGAAGTGTCAAGAATGAAAACGAGTGGGCCCAGGAGGAATCGAACCTCCAACCAAAGGATTATGAGTCCTCTGCTCTAACCGATTGAGCTATAGGCCCAAGGAACGGCGCGGAGTTATGAGCTCAGAGTCGGGAGCTGACCCTGGTTATTTTTTCTCCGGACTCTGAACTGCGGACTCAGAACTGCCGCAGAACGAAAGTAGGATAGCGAAGAAAAGAAGGAATTGCAATCAACAATGAGGAGGGAGGAGCCCGTTTAACGGGTCCGGAGAACGCTTTCGACCTTGCCCTGTAGATTGGCAAGATCAAAGGGTTTTTCGATAAAACCGCTGATCCCCTCGAGCTCGAAGAGCGTTTGCATGGTAGCGCCAGCGCCGGTCAGCATGATCACAGGGGTTTTCCGCATGCGGGTCTGCTCCTGGAGATCGTCATGCCGGTAGGAGCGGACTTTGCGAAGGTAGGTCAATCCGTCTTCCCCTTTCGGGATACGGATATCCAGAAGAACGCAATCGGGTCTTTCTTCTTCGGTCTTCCGGAATCCTTCCGCGCCGTCATTGGCGGTCAGGACCCGGTAACCCAAATGTTCGAACTTCTCTTTGATGATCTGGCAAACATCGTCTTCGTCATCAATGACTAAAACGCATTTTTTCTTTTCGGCCATACAACCTCGATAAGGTTTTTAACAACCAGACTATCGTCCAAAAAGAGCCCGAGCTGAAGGGATTCTATTACTCGCTTAGCTTAATATCCAGAAAATTCTTCAATTTCCGCGACCGCGTCGGATGACGCAATTTCCGGAGCGCCTTGGCTTCGATCTGACGGACGCGCTCGCGGGTCACGTTAAAGATATGCCCGACCTCTTCAAGGGTCCTCGGATAACCATCCCCAATCCCGAAGCGGAGGCGCAGGACTTTTTCTTCCCGCTCCGTAAGCGTCAGGAGCACGTCATCCATTTGTTCCTTGAGCATGCTGTAGGCAGTCGCATTCGCCGGAGAAACGGCCGATTTATCTTCGATAAAATCCCCAAAACTCGTATCCCCCTCATCCCCGATCGGCGTCTGAAGACTGATCGGCTCTTGGGCGATCTTGAGGATCCCCTTCACTTTTTCAACCGGCATCCGCATGACTTGCGCCACTTCTTCCGGGGTCGGTTCACGCTCTGTTTCCTGAACCAAATGACGGGAGGCCCGGAAGAATTTATTGATCGTTTCAATCATATGGACCGGGATGCGGATCGTCCGCGCTTGGTCAGCGATGGAACGCGTGATGGCCTGGCGGATCCACCAAGTCGCGTAAGTGGAGAATTTGTAGCCGCGCTTGTATTCAAATTTATCAACGGCTTTCATCAGGCCGATATTGCCTTCTTGGATCAGATCCAGAAATGAAAGACCGCGGTTCGTGTATTTTTTAGCGATGCTTACCACAAGACGGAGGTTCGCGGCCACAAGCGCTTTTTTGGCCTTCGTAAGCTCCCATTCCTTGCGGACGATCATCTTGAAATGCTCGTGAAGCTTGTCCTCCGGTTCGCCGAATTCTTTGAGGATCTGGCGGTTCCGCTCTTCGATCTGGCCGATCTTCCCGCGCACGGAGCTGCGGCGAAGCTTTTTAATCTCGTCCCGGTTCTTTTTCAGCTCGCGGAGCTTGGCGCGAAGGTTCGCGATGATCTGCTCGACGATCGCGATATTCAGATTGAATTGAAGCAATAGCTCGACAACGTTGGACTTTTTCCGGGATGCGCGGAATTTACGGATCAGCATCTGGAGCTTCCGCTTGATCGTCTGGATCTTGACTTCCTGATCCTCCTCAATGATCGACTCGAGCTGGATCTGGCCGTCGAGGATCTTTTTGGCGAGCTCCAGCACTTCAAAACGGGCGGCCTTGGTCTGATAGACCGCTTTCTTCAGCTCTTCTTCGCAAGCTTCAATCTTCTTGGAGATCTCGATCTCCTGCTCGCGGTTAAGGAGGGAGATCTGACCCATCTGCCGGAGGTAGGTCCGGACGGGATCATCGATGCGGCCCCGCTCGTATTCTTCGACCGCCGCATCCTCTTCGAGCTCGGAATCCTTGCCTTTTTTGACCTCAACATCCTGAATGGCGTCGGAAGCGGGTTTGGCCTGATCGTTCACGCCGCCGCTATTGACCTCGATCCCCTTCTCATTCAAGGCAGCAATGACTTCTTCCACCTTCTCCGGATTATTCATGTCCGCAGGCAAGCGCTTTTTCATCTGCTCGAGGGTGATAAAACCCTGCTTTTTCCCGACCGCGATCAACTTTTGAATGATTTCAATTTGCGCTTTCGACAGAGAGGATGCGGCCTTTTTGCCGGTTTCCGCTTTTTTGGTTCTTGCGGGCTTCACGGACGGAGACTTGCTCTTGGAATGAGACGCAGAGGGCTTTTTAAAGGTCGCCCGGGCGGGCTTCTTGGCTGTTTTTTTCATAAGTTGCGTATTATAGTTATCCGGCCCTTTGAAACCAAGCGAATTATTCGGCCTTCTTGGAGCGCCTGGAAAGCTCCTGGAACTCTTCGACATAGGTAACGGCCTGGCGGCCATCCCCCCGCGCTTCGGCTTCAGAGATCAGACGGCTTAATTCTTTCTTGCGCTGCTCTATGTTCCTTTTCTTGATCTTCCCTATACAATCCGTCAGGACTTGGCCACGGTCGGCCGTCTCATCAAGCGACGCCATGATAGCGATAAGTTTCTCCCGGTATGAGGGGTCCGGGATCCTGGCCAAAAGTCCCGAGAGAGAGCACTTCTTCCCCTGCCCGCTCAGTTGATGAAGATAGGCAAAAAGCTCTCTGGAAACGGGCGCTTTAAGGTCTTCTTCCCGAAGCTCCTCGCAGGCCTTGCCGCAAAAAGGCGGCACTTCGGCGATAAGGGCAAGCAGCAAGAGCTCTTCGGTTGGGGGCGGGACTGTTTTTTCGGCGGGAACGGTCTCCCCCGAGGGTTCTTTTGAATAAATGGTCTTTTTGCCGAGTTTTGAAAATTCAGCGCGCAGAGAATTTTCATCTACCTGCAGGGAGCGGGCGAGGCGCTTGAAATATTCCGCGAGCATGACCGTGTCTTTGACTTTAAGGAAGGTTTCAAACATCTCGCGGCTGATCTTTGAAAGGCCGAGCGCGTCCTGACGCGGATAGCGCGCGAGAAGCGCTTTTAATTTGTAATCAAAGAAATCTTTGGCGTTTTTAAGAAGCGCCGCGAATGCTTCGTCGCCGCGCCTGTTCAAGAAATCATCGGGATCCTCTCCTTTGGGCAAACTCACGAGCTTGACCTGCATTCCGCCCTCCAAGAGGATCTCCAAGCCCCTGAGAGCCGCGGCTTCCCCCGCCTTGTCGCCGTCATAGACAACGATCACTTCTTCCACAAAACGCCTCATAAGGCGCACATGATCCTCCCCGAGAGCCGTTCCCAGCGTCGCAACGGCATTCTTGAAACCATGCTGGTAAAGCGCCAGGAAATCCATATACCCTTCCACGAGGATCAGGTTCGGCCACTCCCGGTCAATGTGTTTTTTGGCGAGATTTAATCCGAAGAGTTCGCGCCGCTTCGAAAAGATCGGCGTTTCCGGCGAATTAAGATACTTGGGCCCTTCTTTGTCAGCCATGACCCTCCCGCCGAAGGCGATCACCTTGTTCTGGAGATTCATGATCGGGAAGATGATCCTGCCGCGGAACGTATCATAATAATTGCCTTTGGGCGATTGCTGGATCAAGGCGGCCTGTTTGAGAAGCGTTTCGGGATATTTTTTCTGGGTCAGATGGTCAAAGAGACATCGCCATTCCGCCGGCGCCCAACCAAGCTTGAACTCGCGGATCGTCTCTTCGGCAATATGGCGGCGAGCCAAGTAATTCCGAGCTTCCGCCGCGGCGCCTTTCAGAAGGAGTCCATGATAAAAATCCGCAGCGGCCTGGCACACTTCGTAAAGTTTTTCTTTCTGCCCCCCGTCGTCCCGGTGGGAACGTTTTTCGGGGAGTGTGATATGCGCCCGGTCGGCAAGGGCCTTCAACGCTTCCGGGAAGGTCATATTTTCGTGACGCATAAGAAAACTGAAAACATCGCCTCCGGCTCCGCAACCGAAACAATGGAACATCTGCTTTTCGGGCTGAACCATGAACGAGGGTGTTTTTTCCTGATGGAAGGGGCAACACGCCTTGAGGTTCCTCCCGGCGCGCTTCAGGGGAAGATACTGGGAGATGATCTCGACGATATCATTGGCCGCGGCGACCTGCTCAATGATATTTTCCTCGTAACGTGTTCCAGAGTTCTTTGGTTCCATAGTCGTCTTTATGCGACGGCTTTGCGGAAGGGACTGACAACGATCTTGTGAAGATCCGGCACGAACCGCGATACCGTATAACCCGTATAGGTGTGCCCGGGCTTGAAGGACTCCTGCACCGGCTTGATGGGAAGAAAAAGAAGGAATTGGGCCACAAAACTCAGGATCATGACCACGTAAAGCGCCCCGAGGACCATCCCGCCCAAAGTTTTCAAGAGGCCGTGGGCCTCCAATCTGAAGAATTTTCCAAGAGCGTTAAGACACCAAGAAACGGAAAACCAAAGAAAGACGGCGATCAAAAAAAAGGCGATCGGTTCGGCGACTTTAGGAGGAAGGGCCGGCAATACATCCGTCAAAAGACCGGCGCTTTTTTTATAGAGACTCACGGTCCCCATGCTGACAATGAAGATCCCGAACAAGCGCCCGAACATTTCGCAGAAACCTTTGCGGCTGCCCTGGGCCAGGCCCCATAAGAGAACAAATAAGAAGATCCAATCGATCGGCGCAAAACGAGCCACGGCGGCGAACAGGGTGCTTCTTTGAACATATTCGACGGCCTGCCAAAACCATTCCACTTAAAATGCCCTCCCGTATTCCTGGCCGGGGCTTTCCAAGGCCCCGCGAAAACCGTCCTGAAAAAGTCTCTCTAATTTGAGGGGTATGATACACCCTTGAACGTTCCGTGAACACTCAAAAAAAACTTTGAGATAATTCCGCGTGAATCCTTCCGAAATTCCCGTGCGCTCATTTTTATGTTCAGCCAGAATTTCAAGCGAACGACCCAGATACCGCTCGCGAACCTCGCGCGAAAGACGCTCGCTTAACGCCATGAGCTGTTTTACGCGCCCCTGGACCTCTTTTACTGGAAGGGGCTTCCACGAAGCGGCCAGCGTTCCCTCCCGGGGGCTGTAGGGAAATACGTGGGTTTTAAGCGGGCGTAAGATCTTTAAAAGTTCCAGCGTGTTCTCAAATTGTTTTTTTGTTTCGCCGGGAAATCCCGCCATGACATCGGCGCTAAATTCAAAATCGGGCACGTTTTCTTTAAGTTCCAGGATCGCTTCCCGGTAATCCTCCCGCGTGTAACGGCGATTCATCCGGACAAGCACCTCGTTATCCCCGCTCTGAAGCGGGAGGTGGACGTGCGGGCAAAGTTTGGGGACGCTTCGGAACGCTTCCCGGACGGAACGGTCCAGGTCCATAAGTTCGATCGAACTTAGACGGATGCGTTCGACCCTTTCGATGGCAGAGCAGGCTTCGATCACATCGCGTAAAAATGGCCGCCCCTCTTTGGAAAACGTCTGAGAACCAAGATCCCGCCCATAGGCCCCCAGCTGAATGCCTGTCAGGATAATCTCGCGGTACCCGTTCTCGCAAAGCCGCTTCACTTCATCAAGAATCGCGTTCATAGGCCGGCTTCGGGAGCCGCCGCGCACGATCGATACCTTGCAGAAGCTGCAGGCATGATCACAGCCGTCCTGGATCTTTACATAAGCCCGGGTTTTCCCTTCCGACCGGCTGACCGAAAGAGCGGCAAAGGAAGAGGGAGCGCTTTTGCTAGACTCTCCGAATCTTTGCGCGGGAACCGAAAGTTTTTCCGCAAGGGAAGGTTTTTCATCATTCGAAAGGATCAAATCTATTTCAGGCATTTTTTGAAGTTCGAGACGGTTTTTTTCAACATAACAGCCGGTAACGGCAAGTTTGGCTTTGGGATGCTCGCGGCGCAGACGTCTTATCCAGTAACGGCTCGTCCGGTCCGCATCCTGGGTCACGGTGCAAGTATTGACTACGACCAGATCGCAAGGCGCGCCGCGCTCCCCTTCGATATCCCGAAAACCTTTTTGTTCGAGCGATTCGCGCATGGCCTGTGTTTCGTACTGATTGACCTTGCAGCCGACCGTATAGAAACGGACATTCTTTTTGGAGGAAAGATGCGATGTCATGACGCGACGAGAATATTTGAGAACCGGATCGAAGCGAGGATCCCGATGAACGCGGTATCGGCTTTAAACAAGATCTCGCCCAAACCGACAAGATGCAGGTTCTTTTCTTTGCGGTGCCACCGGGCCCAGCGGATCTCATCTTCGGAGAACCCTCCTTCCGGCCCGACGAAAATGTTCAGGGCTTTGACTGCACCCTTCGTTTCGGCGAATCGTTTAAGCCACGCCGGAAAAGTCAAAGCGTCGGGACCCGGATGAAAGATCACGACAAGCTCTTCCGGAGGAAGAGCCGCAAGGGCTTTTTTGAATTCCTGGGGCTCCCGGATCCGGAGGACCTTAAGATTGCCCGATTGCTTGCTCGCTTCACGGGCGATGCGGTTCCAGCGCTCAACGATCTTGCCGGTTTTTTCCTCTGCGATCTGGACCTCACAATGTTCGGAGGTGACCGGACAAAACTCGTGCGCGCCAAGTTCCTGGGCTTTTTCGACAAGAAGATCTGTTTTTCCTTTGCGCAACATGACGGGGAAAACCCGAAGCGTGACGGCATCGTCGAACGAGCCGGTCCTTACGAGGATCTTCCGAATCTGGAGGCAAGCGCGGCCTTCGGCGTCGAATTCGCCCACCACCGCTTCGGCCTCGCCGCCTTGCCCGTCCGTCACCAGACAGCTGTCGCCCGGACGCAAACGGACAATATTCTTGAGGTGATGGGTCTCAGCCGGGTCAAGCCAAAGATCATGCGGTGTATGTTGTAATTTTTGTTGGGTAAAGAACCGGCGTAATTTTCTTGTCTGAGTTTTTTTAGCCATAACATTTTGACCGCTTCAGGAAAAAAAGACCCGCGGGACGAATCCCGCGGGCCCGATCTGTTTTAAGAGAACTTGTGGAAGTAAAAGGCGGTTTTACTTCTTTGCCGGCGCTTCTTTCTTTTTGGCTTCCTTTTTGACGTCGGGAGCCGGGGCGCCTTCGGTCTTGGCTTCTTCTTTCGGCTTCTTGTGGCGCACAACATTCTGGGCTAACGGGCCTTTTTCCCCTTGAACGATATCGAATTCCACTTCTTCGTCGGGATTAAGCCTTTTGTAGCCCTCTCCCTGGATCGCGGAATAGTGGACGAAGATATCGCGTTCCTCGCCTTCTTTGCGGAGGAACCCGAAACCCTTCACGTTCGAAAACCATTTTACTTTGCCCTTCTCTGCCATACCGCCTCCTTAACGATCTTTCAAAATTCAACCCGCGTCACAGACTATCCGGACGCGGCCTGCGCCCTTCTATTTCACTTTGATCTTCAACACAAGCCCGGGCTTGAAGACCACGACCTTCTTTTCGGGTACGGTCACTTCCTCGCCGGTCCTGGGATTGCGTCCCAAACGGCCCCGGCGGTTCTTCACTTTAAAAACGCCGAAATTCCGCAACTCGACCGTTTCACCGCGTTGAAGGCTTTCAGAAATAACATCGAGGGTTTTCTGGACGATCTTCTTGACATCGATCTGGGTGAGATTCGTTTCATTCGAGACCTTCATCACGATATCTTTTTTAGTCAAATTCCCACCTCCTTTATCGAAGAAGCAAGGGGGTTTTCACCCAACTGCTTGTCCTGTTTGAAGATGCGAGAAAATAGCAAATCCGCTGGTCCCTGTCAAGCGATTTAAGTTGTAACTTCAGGCGCGGACAGGGGTTAACGAAAATAATCCGCTTCAAGAGCGGATCTTAACGCAATTTTCGCCTAAAAGACGCTCGAGTTCTTCAAAAAGAACATCCGAGGTCGAAACTTTCAGCTTATCGCCGGAATCAAGAACGGTCATGCGTCCTTTGGGGTCCTGGAGGGTAAGATAAACAGGCGTGCTTCCCTTATGCTTCACGAGGATTTTCCGCACTTCCTGTAAAACATCGGGGCTTAGGCCCGCTGTCTTGATATTGACGGCGATGAGACGCGTAAAACGCTTCGGAACTTCTTCAAGGGGCACGATCTCATCGGCGAGGATCTTTGCGACGTCGTCGCGGGCATCGACTTTCCCGCGCACAAAAATAAGCGCGTCTTTTTGAAGCAAGTCCCCCGCGGCCTTAAAAACACTTGGAAAAATAACCGTTTCACAGGAGCCGTTCAGGTCCTGCAAGCTGATGAAGGCCATCTTATCCCCTTTTTTCGTCAGGATCTCTTTCATCGTATCGATGATCCCGCCGATCGTGACCTCCGCCTGATGATTGAATTCCGAAAGATTGGCCGTGGAAGCCGTCGCGTAATTCTTGAGGATCTTGCTGTATTTGGAAAGAGGATGGGAAGAAACATAAAAACCGATCAATTCGCGCTCATAAGCAAGTTTTTGGTTTTCCGGCCATTCCGGAATATCTGGCACCGCGGCTTGCTGATCATGAAACGCTTCGGGGCCGGCGCCGCTTTCAAAAAAGGAAAGCTGGCCGCGGCTGCGGTCTTTTTGGAGGTTCGAACCCATATCAACAACCGTATCAAGCATGGCCATCAGCTGGGAGCGGTGGAGCTTCCATTCATCGAAGGCCCCGCATTTGATCAAACTTTCCAGGACTTTATGGTTGCAGGTGCGAAGGTCCACGCGCTGGACAAAATCAAAGAGCGAGCGGAAGGGCCCGTCTTTCATCCTCGAACCGATGATCGATTCGATCGCGGTCGAACCGACATTTTTGATCGCCGCGAGTCCGAAGCGGATGTGATTACCGACGCAGGTAAAATCCGAAAAACTTTCGTTGACCGCGGGCGGAAGGACATCGATCCCCATCTTTTTGGCGGCTTCGATGTATTGCACGACCTTATCCGTGTTGTTCATTTCCGAGGTAAGAAGCGCTGTCATGAACTCCACCGGATAATGCGCCTTAAGATAAGCCGTTTGATAAGAAACCGCGGCGTAAGCCGTCGAATGGGATTTGTTGAAACCGTAGCCGGAAAAGTAATCGATAAGTTCCCAGATCTTCTCGGCGACCTTTTCTTTGACGCCGCGCTTCATGGCGCCGTCTACAAAGGCTTTTTTCTCCTTGGCCATGACCTCCGGGATCTTTTTTCCGATCGCGCGGCGAAGCGAATCGGCTTGCGCAAGCGTAAATCCCGCGAGATCGCTCACGATCCGCATCACTTGCTCCTGATAAAGGATGACGCCATAAGTTTCTTTCAGGCTTGGTTCAAGCGCCGGATGATCGTACTTGATGAGTTTGGGATCGCGCATCCGTTTGATGAAATCATCCACCATGCCGCTCCCAAGCGGACCCGGGCGGTAAAGCGCGAGCAAGGCCACAAGATGTTCGAAACGGCTCGGCCTCATTTTTTTAAGAAGGTCGCGCATCCCCGAACTTTCAAGCTGGAACACCCCGAGCGCGTCGCCCTTGGCAAGCATTTCATAGGTCTCGGGATCATCCTCCGGAAGGTTTACGATATCCACTTTGACGGCGCGCATTTTCTGGACGATCTTGACCGTTTCATCGATCACGGTAAGCGTTTTAAGGCCGAGAAAATCCATTTTAAGAAGGCCGATCTTTTCGAGGTCTTTCATGGTGTACTGGGTACAGATCTGGTCTTCGGTCTTATAAAGCGGGACATGTTCCGTGAGCGGAACATCCGAGATCACAACGCCGGCCGCATGGATCGAGGCGTGGCGTGAAAGCCCTTCAAGCGCCTGAGAGGTTCCGATCAGCTGCGCGACCCTGGCATCCGAATTAACCATTTCTTTTAACGCGGGCTCGCGTTCCAGGGCCTGCTTGATCGTGATCTTAAGCTCCAGCGGGATCATTTTCGCGATGCGATCCACTTCCCCGTATGAAAAACCCATGACGCGTCCCACGTCGCGCACGGCCGCTTTCGCCGCCATGGTCCCAAAGGTAATGATCTGCGCGACGCTCTGGGTGCCGTATTTACGTTTCACATAATCGATCACTTCATCGCGGCGTTCGTAACAAAAGTCGATATCAATATCCGGCATGCTGACGCGTTCGGGATTGAGAAAGCGTTCAAAATAGAGCTGGTGCCTGATGGGATCGATATCGGTGATATGAAGCGCATAGGCCACGAGACTGCCCGCGGCGGACCCGCGGCCCGGACCCACAGGGATATTTTTTTCGCGGGCAAAACGGATAAAATCCCAAACGATCAAAAAGTAGCTGATATAACCCATTTTGTTGATGAGATTGATCTCAGTGCGAAGGCGCGCCTCGTAATTCGCGGGGATCGATCCCGAAAAACGCTCGCGCAGAAGACCAAAACAAAGCTCTTCGAGATACTGGACTTGTGTTTTCCCTTCCGGCGGCGCGAATTGCGGCAGGAAGATCTTATGGAAATCAAGTTCGAGATTGCAGCGATTTGCGATCTCGATCGTGGAGTGGATCGCCTCGGGGATATCCTTAAAAAGGGCCTTCATTTCCTCGGCGGACCGGAGGTAATATTGGTCGCCTTGGTAACGCATGCGGTTCGGTTCGTCGAGCTTGGAACCCGTACCGATACAGATCAATGCGTCATGCGCCATCGCCTGGTTCTGGTGGATGTAGTGAACATCGTTGGTGGCAACAATCCCGATTTTGAGATCTTTGGCGAGTTTCTGTGAACCTTGGATGACTTTTTTCTGCGGGTCAAGGCCGTGATCCATGATTTCAAGAAAAAACCGGTCTTTTCCGAAAATGCCGGCGTATTCCTCGGCGATCTTGCGGGCGTCATGCATTTCATCGTGATAAAGATAATACGGGATCTCGCCTTTAAGCCCGCCTGAAAGCCCTATCAGGCCTTCGGAATGTTCTTTAAGCACTTCTTTGTCGATGCGGGGCCGATAGTAAAAACCCTCCGTGTATCCGATGCTCGCCAACTTCATGAGGTTCTTATAGCCTCGCTCGTTCATGGCTAAAAGCGTCAGATGAAAAGACGCTTCTTTGATGCCGTGAGCCTGTTTTTCAAGGCGGGAGCCAGGCGCCACATAAGCCCCCATGCCGATGATGGGCTTAACGCCTTCTTTCATGGCTTTGGAATAGAACTGGATGGCGCCGAAAAGGTTGCCGTTGTCGGTCATGGCAAGCGCCGGGAAACGAAGTTCTTTGGCGCGAGCCATGAGCTCATCGATCTTGCAGGTGGCGTCGAGAAGGCTGTATTCGGTATGGCAATGAAGATGGACGAAATCGCTGTGTGACATGCTCGGGACTCGCAGCTCGTACCTCGGGACTCGTTAAATGATTACAAAAAACCAAAAAAGAACGAGAAACGAGTCCCTGGTCCCAAGTCCCGTTTTTTGGTTTTACTCCCACTCAATGGTAGCCGGGGGTTTGCTGGAAATATCGTAACAGACGCGGTTGATGCCGCGCACTTCGTTGATGATGCGATTCGAGATGCGGCCCAAAAGTTCCGGCGGCAATTTGGCCCAGTCGGCGGTCATGCCGTCTAAAGACGTCACGGCGCGCACCGCGACGGCGTTCTCATAAGTGCGCTCATCGCCCATCACGCCGACGCTTTGGATCGGAAGCAGGACCGCGAAGGATTGCCAAACCTTGTCGTAATAACCCGCCTTTTTGATCTCATCGATCACGATCCAGTCGGCTTTGCGTAGAAGATCGCAGCGGTCCTTGCGGACCTCGCCTAAAATACGGACCGCGAGGCCGGGTCCCGGGAACGGCTGCCGGCCCACGATGTCTTTGTCGATCCCGAGCGCGTAACCTACCGCGCGAACCTCATCTTTAAAAAGCTCTTTAAGCGGTTCGACGAGTTTGAATTTCATATCCTTCGGGAGCCCGCCGACGTTGTGATGGCTTTTGATCGTGCTGGTCGGGCCGCCGAAATAAGAAACCGATTCGATCACGTCCGGATAAAGCGTCCCCTGCGCGAGGAACGGCACCTTGCCCAAGCGGTTCGCCTCTTTTTGGAACACATCGATGAAGGTCTTGCCGATGATCTTGCGTTTTTTCTCCGGATCGATCACGCCTTTTAAGCGGCTTAAAAAGATCTTTTCGGCATCAACGACTTTGAGATTCATTTTAAAATGACCGCGGAATGTTTTTTCAACCTTATCGGCCTCTTTAAGACGCAGCAGGCCGTTATCGACAAAAATACAGTTGAGTTTCTTACCGATGGCTTTGTGGATCAAAACGGCCGCGACCGAGGAATCGACGCCGCCTGAAAGCCCGAGCACCACGCGGTCATGGCCGACCTGTTGGCGGATCTTTTTAACGGTTTCCTTGATGAAGGATTTTGGCGTCCAGTTCTGCCGGCAGCCGCAGACCCCGACCAGGAAGTTCTTCAGGATCCTGGAACCTAGTTCGGTATGAACGACCTCGGCATGGAATTGGATCGCATAGATCCCGCGCGCGGGATCGCCCATAGCCGCGAAAGGCGCGTTTTCCGTATAAGCCAGCCGCTCGAACCCTTGGGGGATCCTGTCGAGTTTATCCCCGTGGCTCATCCAGCAAGTGATCGTCTTCGGGATCCCGCGGAAAAGCGGGCTTTCGCGCTTGGAAACGTGAAGTTTTGCGAACCCATATTCGCGTTTTTTGGATTTGTGGACGCGGCC
>ERZ795054.3259-NODE-3259-length-12945-cov-5.655702_pt1 | contig 12945 bp, 19 predicted proteins | sample MGYA00375138_ERZ795054 | MGnify/ENA primary metagenome ERZ795054 (study PRJEB30183, sample SAMN05720215) | anaerobic digester metagenome | isolation source: active sludge of municipal wastewater-treating anaerobic digesters | place: USA | collected 2014-12-23 ...
ACGTGAAGCCGGGCAGCGGCCGGCCCGTCGTCACCCGTGCCGCGAGGTCGACCGTGAAGAGGCTCTTCCCTTCGCCCGGGTCGCCGTCGAGGATGTTGAACTTGCCGAAGGCGAGGCGGCCCGGCCAGAGCCAGCGAATTTCCTCCTCTTCGACCTCGGAGAGGCGCTTGACGACGGCCTCCGGGCGCTCGCCCTTCTCGACGCGATCCGGGCGCGGGATGTCGGCCTCGGCCTTCCGGCGAGGAAGGGCGTCAGGCATTGCGGGCCTCCTGTTCGGCGACCTCGGCCGCATCCTTCGCGCCGTCGAGGGTGATTCGTGTCACGCGGGAAGCGCCGGCCCTCCAGGCGGCGGCGGCGGCGCGAGCTGCGCCGTCCTCGCCGGCCTTGTCGGCGTCGAGAGCGAGCCGGACCCAGCGGCCCGCGAGGAGCGGCGCGAACGTCGAGACGACGCTCTCCGCGATCCCGGCACCGATGCATCCGAGGACCCAGGTGGGAGGCTCTTCGCCCTCGAGGGCCGCGACGTCGAGGGAGTGAGTCCAGGCGAGGAAGTCAGGCCCGCCCTCGCACAGGAGGACGGTGTCGCCCGCGAAGTCGGCCGCGAGCTGCGCCGCTTCGGGTCGCATGATCGCGGCGGACTTCGTCGAGCCGCCCGCGAGTGAGACCGTCTTCTTCTCGTCCGGCGGCGGGCCGTCGCCGACGTAACGAAGGGAGATGTTCGCGACCTTCCCATCCGGCCGGCGGGCGCCGAAGGCGACGCGGTATCCCTGCCGGGCGCGACGGGCGAGGTCCTCGTCCTTGGTGGCGCCCGGGACGTTGAAGCGGACGACGTCGGGGAACGGCCCGTGCCAGAGGCCGCGGCCGGCGAGATACGCCTCCCCGCGCTCGTCCCGGGCCGGCAGGGCCTCCCAGAGGCGCGAGACGTCCTCGGCCTGTCGGAGCTGTCGCACGGGCTCTGAGCGCCTCCTAGGCGCCTCTGCGAAGTCGCCTCCGAGGATGTCGGAGAGCCGCTCGGCGGCGGCGCGGAACTCGAGGCCGTACCGTTCGGCGACGAGGGCGATAGCGTCCCAGCTCTTCGCCTCATAGTGGCAGCGGGCGCGGCCGTCGGCGTAGCTGACCGGGAAGCCGGTTGCGCCGCATCCGAATGGGCAACGAGCGCGGCCTCGGTCCGGCTTTGCCCAGCGGGCAAGCTCGGCTCCGATCCCGGCCAGGACGTCGCCCATCCTGGCGGCCGAGGAGGAGCGGAGGGCGTCGAGGTCGATCCTCGTCATCTCCGGGCCTCCTCCCAGGTCTCCGACGCGGCGAGGCCCGAGGCGCCGCCCAGGAGGCCGGCGACGTCGTCCAGGCCGAGGACCTCGGCGAGCCGCCGAGCCTCGGCGACGAGGACGGCCTCGGCGACGGCGACGCGGTCAGACTTCGAGCCGGTCATGCGCGGGTGAGGGACGACGCGAGCGAGAGCGGGCGCGGTCAAGCGGCCTCCCTCACGCCCGCGAGGAAGAGGGCGACCTCGTCGGCGGGAGCGTGCCGGCGGACGAGGAGGCCGTCTCCGTCGGCGAGGAGGAGGAGCGTCTCTCCGTCCGGCAGGAACGCCGCGGCTCCGTCGCCGGGCTCCGCCTCGACGTTCCGGCCCGCCTCGAGGACCTCGCGGAGGGTCGGGTCGGCGTCGACCTCGAGGAGGACGTCGGAGAGCCGCTGCCACGGCACGGGGGCGTTCACCGCGTCTCCTTCGGCCAGACGGCCGGGTCGTTCATGACGAGGGACATGAGGGCGAATTCGAGAGCCGAGGTCGGATGAACGTCCAGTTCCCGCGCGATCGCCTCGGCGAGCCGCTCGATTCGGCCCGCCGCGCGGTAGAGGTTCACGCCTCCCGGCCGCTCATGCTCGGCCGAACAGGGCGAGTCGCCGAGGAAGCGGGAGAGTTCACGCTCCCAGGCGATCCGCTCCGCCGGCTTCCGGGCCGGCGCTCCCAGGCGAGCGGACTTACGCTCCGGAGACGTGCTACTGACCGGACGGTTGCGACCGGGCGCCGCGGTGCTATCCTTGCCCTGCCAGTTGTCCCGTTTGCCCTGTCGTCGAGCGCCGTTTGCCCCGGCGCTCTTCGCGTATTTGTGCGGCATCACGTTCTCCTTTCACGCGGCCGGCGGAAGGTCGCCCGCCCATCGCCGCAGCTCGTCGGCCGGGACGAGCACGGCACGGCCGGCCTTCCTCGCCTCGAGGCGGCCCGCCTTGATCTCGTTTCGGATTGCCGCCTCCGAAAGCCCCAGCGTCGCCGCGGCGTCGGTCAGCCGGACGAGCAGCGTCTCGCGGAAGCGGGTTCGGGTTCGCGGGTTCGTGGACATCGGTTCGCCTCCTTCTCTCGGTCCGCGTGATGCGGACGAGCGCAGGGTCGGCGAACGTGGGATGCGAAAAAAGCGACGTTTCCGGGGGGGTGTCTACTGACCGGATTTCTTCGGGCGCCCGGTCTTCCCTCTCTTGAGCGGCGCGAGCATCACGCCGGAACGCTCGGCCTTCCGGCGTTCGCGGCGGATCATCGTCTTCCCCGCCTCCTCGGAATGCGGGTGAGCCTTGCCGGCGGAGAGCGTTCGCGCGATAGCTACGGCCCGAAGGTGCGGCGGCATGAGGACCTTCACGGCGCTCATGAGCTTCATGACTTGTGCGAACGTGTCCGGGGCCGCCTCGCGCCTCACGTCGACGATGCTCGGGAGCTTCGGCGAGATCGGTCGATCCGATCGCACCGTAACAACCCCTGTCGGCGAGACGCCGGAAAAGGCGATGGCCTGCGATGATCGCGCGAGCGAGAGAGCCCACCAGAAGCGAACGCTGATCGGCGGGTTCCGCGTTGCCCTCAGAAGCGGGACGAGATCCTCCGGCATCAGGGGCGAGTCGCTCTCTCGGCCCTGCGACACGAGCCAAGTGGACACTTCGCCTTCTCCCCCGAGGAGGAGCGCCATCATCGTCTTCCCGTCGCGCCCCCAGGCTCGCCGGAGGCTCGCTCCGGCTTCGAGGTCCCAATCCTTCGTCGGCCAGGCCTTCTTCGTCGTCGCCATGTCGCCTCCACGCCTCCCGGGAAAGGCCCCGGCGGGAAGCGCGAGGCGTGCGCTTGTCGGCCCGGGGATCAGCCGGGCCTATCCCGCCGAGGGAATCGTAAGGGGTCAAGGCACTCCCCAGGGCGCCCGGGCGTAGCTCGGGACGTCCTCGAGGACGCGGTCGACGAGAGCCCGCCGCATCGCCTCGACGGCCGCGTAAAGCGGGCGCGACGGCACGTCGCCCTCCGCACACTGGTACATCAGGCAGTCGAGCTGCTTGACGACGTAGCCGGGCGACTCGGGCCGGGCGTTGAACGTGTAGCCGGCCGCCGTCTCGGCGTCGTCCTCTTCGTTGCCGCCGTACCGGGCGCGGAGCGCCTCGAGGTTGAGCGCGAGGACCTGGCGGCCGAGGGAGTCGAGCGCGTCGCGCGGGTCCTCCGGCGCCGTGAAGGACGCGAAGAGCCGGGCGAGCGTCTCGCCGTCGCGGAGCTGAAGGGTCGTCAGGATGACGTCGACCGTCGCGTGAGAGACGAGGAAGGCGCTCATGCCCGGCCCTTGAGGAGAGACGAGACCGCGGCGAGCTTCTCGGCCCGCTGCCGGGCCGACGCGGTCCGCTTCGGAGCACGGCCGGTCATCTGCGCTTCGAGCCGCTCGTGAAGGGCCGCGGCGAGCTGGTCGACGTCCCATCCGTCGACGACGTCGCGGAGGGAAACGCGCGCGAGCGTGGACTCCTCGAGGTCCTCCTCGCCCTGCCAGCGGGACCAGTGGCCGGACCAGTCGAGACGGGCGAACGTGCCGTCGTCGAGGAGGACCAGGTCGAGGCCCTCGATCGCGCCACGGTTCGCGCGCGGATGGTCCCGCTCCGGCCCGGAGCCGGCGAGCCGCACGCCGCGGTCTTCGTGGTAGTCCTTCTCGGTCGCGGTGCTGACGTTGTCCGGCCAGAAGGTCCGCTCCGACGCCAGGAGCCGCGACGAGAGCGCCCGGAGCGCCGGGCGGACCGCCTCGACGAGCTGCCCGAGGAGGCGCTCCTCGGCGGCGCGCTCCTCTTCCATGGCGACCGTCATCTCGTCGTGCTGCGCGGCGACGTTCGCGGCGAGGGAGGCGAGGGTTTCCGGAATGCTGACTTCGCTCATCTCAGAGTCCTCCTCTGTCCCTCGCTCTTCACGAGGGCGTCTCGGTCAGGGCAGGTGTCGCGAGGAACGGGAGCCGACGGCCTTCCTCGCGCGGGACGGGCCGGCGCTCCGTCGCGACCGGCTGAGCGTCCGGGACCGCGACGAGCGCCCATCGGCCGGACGGGAGGCGGCGGAGGACGAGCGCGCTCATCGGCCGGCCTCGCTCGCCAAGGGCGTGACGGCGTAGCCCTTCGCGCGGAACGCGGAGACGTGCGGCCCGAGCCGCATCACGCCGGGCGAGACGACCTGATAGACGACCCGGCCCGTCGGCGCGTGAACGGAGATCGTCGCGGAGACGGGGCCGGCATCCCCGTTCCCGCCCATGTGCGCGGAGTAGACGTCGCCGGGCGCGACGGTGACGAGGTCGGCGCTCATCGCTTCGCCTCGAAGAGGGCGTCAGCGGCCCGGCGCGAGGCGACGTCGTCCCGATCGCCGAGAATCTCGATGAGAGCGTCCGTCGTGAGCCGGTCCGGGAGGGAGCGAAGGATGCCCTCGCCGAGGTACGCGAAGAGCCCCTCGAGGCGGGAGACGCGCTCCTCGAGTGGACCATCTCCGCCGAAGGCCGCCAAGTTCCCGGGGACAGATTTCCCGGCGGTCTTGGCGGTCTTGGCGGTCTTCGAGGGCGCCGACGGCGGGTAGACTCGACTCGGCCGCCCTTCAGGGCGTGCCGCTCGGAGCCCGGCGCCGATCGTCTTTGCGGGAGACGGCGTCGGGTTCTTCTTCGTTCGCATAGGTCCTCCTCACCGCTCCGGCGGAGCGGCTCTCAAGTGGCGCCGGGTGGCGCCGTTCGTTCTTTCGGTGCGATTCCTGCGCGTCATGACGGGACCGAAACTCGCTTTCTGCGGCCTATGCGGACGGCTCGCGGATGGCCTAAGATTTCGGGGCAATGAGCCGTCTCACCCGCCTCCTCTCCGGCGCGGCGCTCCTCCTCGCCCCCCTCCTCCTCGCCTCCTGCGGGCCGAAGGCCTCCGAGATCCGCCTCAAGGAGACGAGCCTGAAGGTCTACGGCCTCGACCGGGTCGTCTCCGTCGGCGGCGACGTCGTCGACAAGAAGGGGGAGATCGTCCCCGGCCTGAACGTCGCCTGGGAGTCCTCCGACCCGAAGGTCGCCACCGTCGACCCGCAGACCGGCTCCGTGAAGACGGTCTCGGCCGGCAAGGCGACCATCACCGCGCGGCTCGGCAAGCCGCCCCTCGAGGCACGGGTGGCGCTCGAGGTCGTCGACGTCGCGTCGGTGCACGTCTCTCCCCAGCGGATGACGCTCGCGGGCCCCGCCGGGACGACCTTCCCGCTCGTCCTCGAGGCAAAGGCCAGCACGGGCGCGCTCCTCTCGATGGCGGCGGATTGGACCTCTTCCGACCCGAAGGTGGCGACGGTCGACGCGTCCGGCGTCGTGACCTCCGTCGCCGAAGGGAAGGCGACGGTGAAGGCCGCGATCGGCGACGTCTCCGGCGCGACCGACGTCGTCGTCGTCCTCCGGCCGATCGAGTCCCTGGAGGCGACTCCCCTGAACATCCCGCTGAAGATCGGCGAGGCGCTCGACGTCACCCTCGTCGCCCGCGACGCGCTGGGGGCGCCGATCCCCGACGCCGCCGCTACGTGGACCTCGTCCGACCCCTCGGTCGCCACCTGCTCCGGCGGAAGGGTCCTCGGTGTCGGCCCCGGCTCCGCCACCATTCGTGCGGTCTGCGGCGCGAAGACCGCAGAGGTCGCGGTGATCGTGTTTTGACCGAAGCCGTCCGCCTCCCCGCGGTCGCCGGACTCTTCTACGAGGGCGACGCGCGGGCGCTGCGGGCGGACGTCGGGCGGTACCTGGGAGCCGCGGCCTTCCCGCCCCGGCCCGCCTCGGCCTGGCGGGCGCTCCTGCTGCCGCATGCCGGCCACGTCTACTCCGGGGCGGTCTGCGGCGCGGGAGTCGGCGCCGTCGAGCTCCCCGCGACGGTCCTCCTCCTCGGACCGAACCACCACGGAGCGGGAGCAGGCGTCGCCCTCTCCGAGGCGGCCGCCTGGCGAACGCCTTTCGGCGACGTCCCCCTCGCGGGAGGCCTCGCGGATGAGCTGCGCAAGACGTCCCCCGCGATCCGGACGGACGAGGCGGCCCACCGCCGCGAGCACGCGCTCGAGGTGATCCTCCCGTTTCTTCAGGCCGCGCGGCCCGGCCTTTCCATCGCCTGTCTCACCCTCGGCGAGCCGGACCTCTCCGTCTGCCTCGAGGTCGGCCGGGCCGTCGCGGAGGCCGTGACGCGCGTCGAGGCGCGAGGCGAGCGCGTCGGGATCGTCGTCTCATCCGACCTCAACCACTACCTGCCCCGCGAGCGAAACCGCGAGAAGGACGACCGCGCGATCGACGCGCTCCTCCTCGGCGACCCGTCGGAGCTTTTTACGCGGGTCCGGGTACGGGAGCGGATCTCCATGTGCGGCATCCTGCCGGCGACGGCCCTGCTCGCGGCCCTCCGGGACCTGCCCCCCACCCGACCGCGCCTCGTGGCGCGAGGCGACTCGGGCGACGCCTTCGGCGACACGAGCCGCGTCGTCGGCTACGCCGCCCTCCTCTGGGAAACCGACACGGGAACGAACGGATCGGATAGGAAGGAGTGCTGATGCGCGTTGCGAACTTCTCGGCCGAGGTCTCGCCTTTCGCCAAGACGGGCGGCCTCGGCGACGTCGTCTCTTCCCTCCCCAAGGCCCTCGCCGCGACCGGCCACGACGTGGACGTCTGGGTGCCGTTCTTCCTCGAGGCCGCGGAGTGGTTCCGCCGGCGCGGAACGTGGCCGGAGCAGGAGATCGAGCCGTTCGACGTCTCGATCCTCGGAGCGACCTACAGGATCGGCGTGCTCCGGTCGACGCTCCCCGGCAGCAGCGTCCCGGTCCACTTCGTGGCGCACGACCCGCTCTTCCACCGACCCGGCGGGCTCTACGCGAAGAACGACGCGGGCGTCGACGACGGGATCTGGCGCTTCAGCCTCTTCGTCCGCGCGGCGATCGAGGCGCTTCGGCGGAAGGGAGACCGGCCCGAGGTGATCCACGCGCACGACTGGCATCCCGGGCTCGCGCCGATGCTCGGCGCCTGGAGCTCCTGGCGGGACCCGTGGTTCGACGAGGTCGCGTCGGTCCTGACGATCCACAACGTCGGCTACCAGGGGATCTACAGCCCCGACCAGGTCGCCGCCCTCGGCCTTCCGCCCGAGACCTGGAGCGGAGGCCTCCTCGAGCATTCCGGCGCGCTGAACATGCTGAAGGGGGCGATCGTCGCGGCCGACATGGTGACGACGGTCTCCCCGACCTACGCCTGGGAGATCCGGACGCCGGAAGGGGGCGCGGGCCTCGACGGTGTCCTCCGCCTGAAGGCGGCCCGCCTGACCGGGATCCTGAACGGCATCGACCGCCAGGAGTGGAACCCGTCCGTCGACCCGCACCTGGCCTCGCGCTACTCGGCCGAGGACCTGCGCGGGAAGCTCGACTGCCGCGCCGACCTCTGCCGCCTCGCGGGATTCGAGCCGGGCGACCCGTCGATGATCGTCGGCTCCGTAGGCCGCCTCGTCCCGCAGAAGGGTTACGACCTCCTCCTCGAGGCCGCCCCCGAGCTGATCCGGCGCGGCGTGCGGCTCGTCCTCCTCGGCTCGGGAGAGCCGGCGCTCGAAGGCTCGATGAGGATGCTCGAGGCGCACCACCCGGGCCGGTTCAAGGGCTTCGTCGGGTACGACGACGCCTTCTCGCACAAGATCCAGGCCGGGAGCGACGCGCTCGTCATGCCGTCGCGCTACGAGCCGTGCGGCCTGACGCAGATGTACGCCCTCGCCTACGGCACCGTGCCGATCGTGAGGAGGACCGGCGGGCTCGCCGACTCCGTGATCGGCCTTCACGGCGAGAACCTCGAGTGGGCGACCGGCTTCCACTTCGACGACCCTTCCCCGCATGCCGTCGCCGCCGAGGTGCTCCACGCGCAGAGCGTCTTCTTCCGTCGTGAGGCGTGGTCGCGGCTCGTTCAGAACGGTATGAAGGCCGACTTCTCCTGGGGCCGATCCGCGAACGACTACGAGCTCGTCTACCGGCGGGCCCGGGAGGTCCGCGGGCTCCCCTGGTAGCGGGCCCGGCTAGAGCTGCTCGTCCCGGACCCCGAGGCCCGCGACGAGCTTCGCGAGAGCGGCGTGGACGCCGGGTCCGGCGGCGAGGAGGTTTCCCCGCTCGCGCCATGCGTCCCTGCCGTCGAAGTCGGTGACGACGCCGCCGGCCTCCCTCACGAGGACGGCGCCCGCCGCGGAATCCCACGGCGAGAGCCCCAGCTCGAAGAAGCCGTCGAAGATCCCGCAGGAGACGTACGCGAGGTCGAGGGCCGCGCTCCCGGCCCGGCGGATCGACTGCGCCTCGAGGAAGACCGCCTTGAAGACGCGGAGGTACGTGTCGATACGCGCCTGGACGCGGAACGGGAAGCCGGTCGCGAGCGCCGCCCCCGCGAGCCCGCTCCGCTCCGTCACCCGGACGCGGCGGCCGTTGCGGTAGGCGCCCGCCCCCTTCTCCGCGACGAAGAGGTCGTTCTTCACCGGGTCCCAGACGACACCGAGGACGAGCTCGCCGCCGGCCCCTCCCGCCGTGCGGCCGATCGAGACCGCCCAGTGGGGGAAGCCGCGGACGAAGTTCGCCGTGCCGTCGAGAGGGTCGACGATCCACGCCGGAGCGTCGCCGTCCCGCCCCTTCACGCCGCCTTCCTCGCCGACGAAGAGGTCCCCGGGGAAGGCGCCGAGGAGGAGCTCCTTCACGAGCGCCTCGCTCTCCCTGTCGGCGCGCGAGACGACGTCGTTCCGCCCCTTCTCCTCGATCTCCGACGGCTCGAGCGAGCCGAAGAATCCGAGGAGGAGGTCGCCGGCGCGGCGGGCGGCCTCGACGGCCGTGTCCAGGGCGCGGGAGCCCTCCATCAGTGCCGGAGGACGATGCTGTCGAGGATCATCAGGAAGGCGCTCTGCTGCTGCGCCTCGGTCTTGTTGATGACCGCGAGGCAGGCCCCCTGGGGGAAGAGGAGGTGCAGCTCGTCGGCGTCGTGCCCGGAGACGATGACGATCTTCTTCTCGCTGACGCCCCGCTCCTTCGCGAAGCGCGCGACGGAGCGCCCGTCCAGGACCGGCATCTCGAGGTCGACGAGGAGGAGGTCGACGCCGGGGCCCAGCTTCTCGAGCGCGGCGACCGGGTCCTGGTAGGCCTCGAAGACGACGCGGTCGCCGTAGCGCTCCGCGAAGATCGCGCGCCAGGAGGCCGCGTACGCGGGCGAGTCGTCGACGAGGACGACGCGCTTCGGCGGGGCGGGGGGGGCGGACGACGGCATGGCGGGGGGCTCCGGGAGGGGTGCGCGAACCGGCCGGCGTCAGCCGGCGGCCGGCGCCGCACCGGCCCGGTAGACCTCGCGCCCTCCGACGAACGTCCTCTCGATGCGGCCCCGGAGCGTCTTCCCGGCCCAGGGCGAGTTCGCGGAGAGCGAGCGGAAGGCCGAGAACGTCGTCGTCCGTGTCGTGGAGAAGAGGACGACGTCGGCCGGGGCCCCGTCCGCGAGCGTCCCGTACGGCAGGCCGAAGAGGCGCGCCGGGGCGATCGACATCGCCTCGACGAGGCGGGAGAGCGAGAGGAGCCGCGGGGCGACGAGGCCGTCGAGGAGGACGGGGAGCGCCGTCTCGAGGCCGGTGACCCCGAACGGCGCCGCGGCGAACTCCATCGCCTTCTCGTCCGCGTGGTGAGGGGCGTGGTCCGTCGCGACGCAGTCGATCGTCCCGTCGGCGAGCGCCGAGACGAGAGCCTGGCGGTCCGCCTCCTCGCGCAGCGGCGGGTTCATCTTGAACCGGGTGTCGTAGCCGGAGCGGGCGAGGTCCTCGTCCGTCAGCGTCAGGTGGTGCGGCGTCACCTCGCAGCTGACCGGGGCGTGCGCCGCGCGGGCGCGCCGGATCGCGGCGAGGCTGTCGCGCACGGAGACGTGAGCGACGTGGAGCCGCGCCTTCGTCAGCGCGGCCAGCTCGACGTCGCGGGCCACCATCGTCGACTCGGCGACGGCGGGCCAGCCGGGGAGGCCGAGGCGCGTCGACGCCCACCCCTCGTGCATCTGGCCGCCCCCGACGAGGTTCGGGTCCTCCTCGTGGACGACGACCGGAAGGTCGAACATCGAGGCGTACTCGAGGGCGCGCCGCATCAGGTCGGCGTTGACGACGGGCTTCCCGTCGTCGGAGATCGCGACGATCCCCTCCGCCTTCATGAGGCCGATCTCGGCGAGCGTGACGCCCTTCTGGCCCTTCGAGACGGCGCCGATCGGGAGGACGCGGACGTGTGCGGTCTCGCGGATCCGCTTCTGGACGAACGACGCCGTCGGGGCGTCGTCGATCACGGGGTCCGTGTTCGGCATGCAGCAGACGGTCGTGAAGCCGCCCGCCGCGGCCGCCGCGGAGCCGGACGCGATCGTCTCCTTCCACTCGAGCCCGGGCTCGCGGAAATGGACGTGGAGGTCGACGAAGCCGGGGGCGACGACGAGGCCCGAAGCGTCGACCGTCTCGGCGCCGCGAGGAGGCGCGATCCGCTCGTCCACGCGCGCGACGACGCCCCCCTCGAGGAGGACGTCGAGCGTGGCATCGAGGCCGCGCGACGGGTCGAGGACCCGTCCGCCGGTGATCAGGACGGGGGCGTCACTCATCGCCGCTCACTCCGATCAGGAGGTGTCGAGCGCGTGAATCGCGCGAGCGAGGAGTGAGCGGCCGCCTTCGGCTTCCTATTCATCGCCGCTCACTCCGATCAGGAGGTAGAGCACCGCCATCCTCACCGCCACGCCCGCCTCGACCTGGTCGAGGATGACGGAGCCGGGACCGTCGGCCACGGCGGAGTCGATCTCGACGCCGCGGTTCATCGGGCCGGGGTGCATGACGATCGCGTCCTTGCGCGCGAGCTTCCTCCGCTCGGGCGTCAGGCCGAAGAGCTCGAAGTACTCGCGGTCCGACGGGAAGCCGAGCCCGCCGCCCCGCTCCTTCTGGACGCGGAGCATCATCACGACGTCGGCGCCGTCGACGGCTTCCTCGATCCGGGTCGTCACGCGCGCCCCCGTCCGCTCGATCTCGGGCGGCAGGAGCGTGCGCGGTCCCGCGAGCGTCACCTCGGCCCCCATCTTCGGGAGGAGCGCGAGGTTCGAGCGGGCGACGCGGCTGAAGCGGACGTCGCCGCAGATCGCGACGCGCAGGCCGTCGAGCTTCCCCTTCGCTTTCCGGATCGTGAAGGCGTCGAGGAGCGCCTGCGTCGGGTGCGCATGCGTGCCGTCGCCCGCGTTGATGACCGCGCACTTCAGGCTCCGCGCGAGGAAGTGGGGCGCCCCGGAGGCCTGGTGGCGGATGACGATGGCGTCGGGCGCCATCGCCTCGAGGTTCCGGCAGGTGTCGAGGAGGGTCTCCCCCTTCGAGGCCGACGACGTCGCGGCGGCGAAGGAGATCGAGTCGGCCGTGAGGCGTCGCTCGGCGATCTCGAAGGAGAACCGGGTCCGCGTCGAGTTCTCGTAGAAGAGGTTCGCGACGAGGCGGCCGCGAAGGGTCGGGACCTTCTTGATCGTCCGCTTGTTGATCTCCGCCATCGACTCGGCCGTGTCCAGGATCATCTGGATCTCGGCCTTCGAGAGCGATTCGATGTCGAGGAGATCCTTCTTCGTGAAGGAGGCGGGGTCGGCCGGGGTCTCGGGTTTCCTGTTCACCGCTTCCCGCGGGCGCGCCCCTTCGGGGCGGCCTTCCGGGCGGGCTTCGCCGCCGCCGCGACGGCTTTCTTCACCGGCGTCTTCCTCGCCCCCTTCGGCGCCGCCTTGCCCTTGCGCGCCGCCGCGGGCTCCGTGTGGCGGTCAAGCAGCCAGACGTCGTCCTCGCCGTCGGTCTCCTTGAACGTGACCGAGACGACTTCGGTGGCGGAGGTGGAGATCTTCTTGCCGACGAGCTGCGCCTCGATCGGGAGCTCCCGCCGGCCGCGGTCGACGAGGACCGCGAGGAGGATCCGGCGCGGGCGGCCGAAGTCGAGGATCGCGTCGATCGCGGCCCGGACCGTCCGCCCCGTGTAGAGGACGTCGTCGCAGAGGACGATCGTCTTCGTCTCCACCGGGAAGGAGATGTCGGTGCGCTTCAGGACGGGCGACGAGGCGACGGTGGTCAGGTCGTCGCGGTAGAGGGTGATGTCGAGGAGGCCGACGGGGACCCGGGCCCCTTCGGTCTTCTCGATCTCCAGCGCGAGCCGCCGCGCGAGCGGCACGCCGCGCGTCCGGATGCCGACGAGAGCGAACCCCTCGACGCCCCCCGCAGCTTCGACGACCTCGCGCGCCATCCGTGAGATGACGCGGGACATGCCGGCCGGATCCATCAGCCTGAGCTTGCGGTAGGTGCCGTTGGCTTCGCCCATCGTTCGAACCGGCGGGACACTACACGTTGAAGACTCCCGGCGTCAACGCCGGTGTCAGGCTCCGCGTCGGCCGCCGACCGGCCACAATCCCCCCGTGAACGTCTCCGACTTCGACTTCGACCTCCCCCCGGAATCGATCGCTCAGCGGCCCGCGCCCCGCGGCACGTCGCGGCTCATGACGCTCGATCGGTCCAGCGGCGCGATCGGACACGCCAACGTCGCGGACCTTCCGTCGCTCCTCCTCCCGGGAGACCTCCTCGTCGTGAACGACACGCGCGTCGTCCCGGCGCGCCTGTTCGGACGCGACGCCGACGGGCGGCGCACGGAGTTCCTCCTCGTCGAGAAGACGGAGGAGGACG
>ERZ795054.3260-NODE-3260-length-12944-cov-4.671580_pt1 | contig 12944 bp, 7 predicted proteins | sample MGYA00375138_ERZ795054 | MGnify/ENA primary metagenome ERZ795054 (study PRJEB30183, sample SAMN05720215) | anaerobic digester metagenome | isolation source: active sludge of municipal wastewater-treating anaerobic digesters | place: USA | collected 2014-12-23 ...
GATGATTGGACGGCCGACCTCCAAGTGCTGCGCGTGGGTGGCGAGACGCCGCAGGTCGAAATCCAGGCAACGGCTCCGCAGTGGGTTGACCTCGCGGAATCGATCGCCTTGCACGTAGCCGAGCAGTTGGACCGCCGCATCGCGGAGGACGAACGCCGGCTTTGGCGGATGACAGTGCCCAGCACGGAGGCGGGGGCGACTCGCTTCGCCCATGCCGTCAACCTCGAAATCCGTGAAGCACCGGCAGCGGAGCGGGAGTCGGCCTGGCGGGAGGTGCTCGCCGCCGATCCACAATGCGGCATGGCCCATGGTTCGTTGATCCGGCTGCTGAGCGAAGCTCAGCGGAAGTCCGAATGCAGGCAGGCGGCGGACGAGTTCATCCGCCAGCAGCCGAGTTTGTGCTACGCACACCTGACCCATGCCTGGATGCTGGGGATGGATGGCGAAGTGGCCGCCGCTGAAGCTGCTCTGCGCGAAGCCTTGCGGCTCCATCCCGACTGTCCGGAAGCCACCGAGGGCCTGTTCGATGTGCTGGCGACGACCGGGCGCTGGGCCGACTTGGTCTCTGCTCTCGAAGGGACGCTTGATCGACGTCCGGACGACGAGCCTGCCCGGGCCTTTCTTGCGGCGGCGCTGGCCCAGACTGGCAAGCTGGCGGAAGCCCGCGACCTGCTGAAACCGATCGCTGAGCCGCCTGAGGAGAGCGAACTGGTGGACCTCGCCCTGCTGCAAGCGGCCCTGGCGGTTGGTCACATCGAGTTGGCCGGCCTCGAGCTCCAACGGCTCGGGACAAAGACCGCCACGAACCCCCAAATCCGCAGCACGCTCGATTCGACCAAGCTCATCATCCGGCGTCCGCCTGGCGGTCAAGCCGACCCGCCGATCCTGCGGCCGCGCGCCTTCACCCCGGAGGAACTCAACACCGAGTTGGAACGTCGTCTCACGCCCGAGGAGCAGAAACTCGCGGTGAATCCCCTCGAGACCACGCCAGAACTCGTCGCCGAGGCGCGCCGCCTCACCACCGGGCTCACCAATGACGCCCTGCGTTCGTTCGCCCTGTTCGCCGAGGTGTGCCGTCGCGGTCGCGGTTCTGGCGACGGCGGACAGCGGACCGCCAGCGAGGCGTTGAAGGACTCGCGCGATCCGGAGACCCGTCTTTCCTGTCAGGAACACGCCAAGTTGTTCGTAGCGCTGGCTCGCGCCATCGGACTCGAAGCCTGGCTCGCTCACATCGAACGCGGCGCCGACGGTTTGTCGGCCTACCATGACTGCGCGGCGCTCTTTCTCGAGGGACAGGGTCTGCTGGTGGATCCGGCCTGGAGTGTGTTCGGTGTCCGGCACGAGGAATTCACCGTGCTGGACGACCTTCAGGCCATTTCTCATCAAGCGATGCAGTCCCATCCCAACCCCGATCCACGGTCCTTTCGCATGGGGCTGAAGCTAAACCCGGACGACCGCTGGACGCGTCTCCAGTTCGTGCGCGGCATGGCTCGGGCCGGTGAACTGGACGCGGCGGACAGAGTGCTCGAGCAAGTGCGGTCCGGCGGCACTGCGACCTGGGACGTTCATGATGCGGCAGCCGTCGTGGCGATCGGACGCGACCAATGGCGTCGTGCCCTCGCCGACTTGCAGCGCGCGCTCGAGTCGAGCCCGAGCAACGTGGTGGTCCACCTGCGACTGGCGGGGGTTTTCGCGGAACTGGGTGACCCGCTCAAGTCCGCGCACCACATGCAGAAGGCCCTGGAGCTGAATCGCGGCGGGATCTCGAAGGAGACATGGCGTGAGCATCAGTTCGGCATCGAGGTCATGAACGCGTTTACCCAGGCCCGCTCGGATTCGACGGGTTCCCTCGAGACACTCGAGCGTCGGGCGCAGGCTGGCGATCTGCCCGCGCAAATGGCGATGGCGAGGGCGTGCTTCGAGACCAGGCCTCCGCGGACCGATGAAGGCATGCGCTGGCTCAAGAAGGCGGTCGAACAGGGTGATCCCCAGGCGCAGTTCCATTATGCCCGCAACCTGCTCCTGGTGCGCGGCCAGTCAGCCATCGCGGAGTCGATGCAGTGGCTGACTCGATCCGCCGAGCAAGGGTATGACGACGCCCAGTACCAACTCGGCTTGGTCCTCTACGAAGGCGAGTTGGCACCGCGTGACAACGTCGCCGGCGCCCAATGGGTTTACCTGGCGGCGGACCAGGGCCACGTCGAGGCGCGGCGGCTGCTCAAGGAGCTACAGATCATCCTCAAGCCTCAGGAAATGACTGACGCGCGCCAGCGAGCCGATGCCTTCAAGCCGGTGAAACAGAGGGGTACTCCTCCATGACCATTTCTTTCTGACGGATGCCTTTTCAGAATCTGTCGGCCAACCCATAATCAAAGGATCGACCCCAATGAAGCTCGTGTTTGTCAACATCATGCAGGAGTTGCACCGATTCGATTCGACCTCGTACATCACGCAGCCGCCAGTGCCCCTGGCCGTGCTCAATGGCGTCACGCCCCCAGCCATCGAAACCAGCCTGCTCGACGAGCAGACGGACGACATTCGCTTCGAGGGGGACGTCTTCGCGTTCACCCTGTCAACCCAGTACGCCCGCAAGGTCTATCGGTACGCGGACGCTCTGCGCGCGGACGGGAAGAAGGTGATCCTGGGCGGCATTCATCCCACGGTGTGTCCCGAGGAGGCCATGCGCCACGCCGACGCCATTGTGACCGGCGAGGCCGAACTCCTCTGGCCGACCGTCTGCGCCGATCTTCTCGGAGGCAGACTGCAGCCCCGGTACGACGGCTCGCCCACGCCGCCCTCGCGGATGAGACCGATCGACTACCGGTTTTTCGGAAAGCGGCGGTATCTGACCCCCGCGTCGCTCTTTGCCACCCGCGGCTGCAATCGCCGGTGCTCCTTCTGTGTGAGTTCGCGCTACATGGGGCCGTTCCGGACGAAACCCCTGGACGTGCTCGAACGCGAGATTGATCAACTGGAGGAACTCTATCCGGCGGCGTTCCTGCAGTTCACCGACGACAACCTGTTGGCGGATCGGCAATACGCGACCGCTCTCCTGGGTCTGGTCCGACACAAGCGACGGCGCTTCGTCACCATGGTGACGGTCGATCAGTTCTGTGACACCACGCTTCTCGAAGAGATGGCGTCGTCCGGCTGCCTGGGTGTCGCGGTGGGACTCGAGTCCGTGGACGACGACAACTGCGTTGCCGTGCGGAAGTTCCAGAATGTGGGGCGGTCGTTTCCCGAGGCCGTCCGACGGGCGAACGATCTGGGCATCCAGGTGTGCGGTCTGATCATGCTGGGCCTGCCGCACGACACCCCGGACCGGCTCGCCGCCACCCTCCGCCACCTCGGGGAGATCCCGTGCAGTCTGTACGACCTGCGCACGTTGCGCCTTTACCCCAGCACGTCGCTCTACAAGGAGATGCTTCCTCGCGGAAAGGTGATCCCTGAGTGGTGGTTGAGCGAAGAGACCGAGCCGGGCAACCGGCTGCTCCCCGGCTGCCTTGGGGTGCACTACCAGCATGACCATTTCGCGCCGATGCAACTCCAGCATTGGGCGTTGCGGTACACCATCGAGTTGGGCCACATGCGACCGGCCGCGGTCGCCAACGTGGTGCGCATCGCGCGGCGGGGCCGGGGGCTGAAGTTCGCGGGTCTCCTGCTCGCGGCCCGCCAAAGGGGCGCCAAACAAGCGCGGATACTCCTGGCCCGACTCGAGGAGGCGATGGGGGCGAATGGTGAGCCGCCGCGGGAAGAAGAGACCGCCCGGCAAGCGGTCGCTGAGCCCCTCCTCAATTCTGTACCCGAATCGAGCCCGTCCACGCTGTCCTGCAATCGTTCAGATTGCTCGCCGCCTGTGACATGAGAGTCTCCCTCAACATCGCGTACCGTTTGGGCCGGTGGGTGTTGCGGGCCGCCCTGGGTTTCTACTTCGCGCGCATCGAGCGATTCCACGGGGAGCGGGTGCCGGCGACGGGCCCCGTTCTGTTCACGTCCAACCATCCGAACTCGGTCGCGGACGCCTTTGTGATTGGGACGTCCGTGCCGCGCAAGGTGAACTTCGTCGCCACCGTACGGCTTTTCCAGATCGCCCCGATCCGCTGGTTGCTGACCCAGTGCGGTGTGATCGCGATCAACCGGGTGAAGGACGACGCGCGCGCCATGCGCACGGTGCGGGACAGTTTCGAGGCGTGCTACCGCGTGCTGGAAAAGGGTGAGGCTGTGGGGATTTTCCCGGAAGGCATCACCCATGACGATCCCCAACTCAAATCGGTCAAGACAGGCGCGGCGCGCATGGCGCTGGAGTTGGAGCATCGCCACGGCGGCAAACTGGGTCTGCAACTGGTGCCCGTTGGTCTGACCTTTTCCGCTAAGGAACGCTATCGCAGCGAAGTCCTGGTGAACTTCGGCGAGCCGATCCGTGCCGCCGCGTTCCTCGATGGTTACCCCGAACGGAAGCATGATTGCATCCGCACACTCACGGGTGAGATGGAGCATCGGATTGAGACGCTGATACTCCATGTGCCCAAGCTGGAGCAGGCGCGTGTCATCGAAGCCGTCAAACGGCTGTATCTGGATCGGCTGTTCGTGGGCAACCGGGTCATCCACGAGCCGGTCCCGCCTCGCGTGGGCGAGCTGCTGCTCACGCAGGCCATCGCCCGAGCGGTCGAGTTCACCTGCGAACACCACCCGGAACGCGCCACCGACTTTGTCACGCGCCTCGACCAGTATGAGCGCAGGTTGAAGCGGCTGAACTTGTCCGACGCCGAGCTGGAGTCCTTGAAACTCCAGACTGATCGCGATCCAGTCCTGTTCAGCCACGCCTCGCCGGCCCTCTTCCCCACAACGGGTTCACTGATCGGGCGCAGCCTGGTTTGGGCGGTGCCGGGTGTCCTGCTGTTTCCCGTGGCCGCGTACGGCTGGGTGCATCGGCTCTTGCCCATCATGATCGTGGACTGGGCCATCCAACGCTTCGCCGAGACCTCGACCAACAGGACGCGCGTGACGACCACCGCTCTGCTCGCCGGGATACTCAGTTTCGGGCCGTGGTACGGCTTGTTGATCGCTCTTTGTCACGCCATTCTTGGATGGCCCGTGAGCCTCATCTACGGGCTGTCACTCCCCGTGGCAGGCCTGGTGGCCCATTACTACGCCCGCGGCGCCCATCGGTTCGCGGCCGCTGTCCGTTCCACTCTGGTGATGATTCGCGCGCCGATCGCCGCTCATCGCCTGCTCCGGATGCGCGAGGCGCTGATCGCGCAAATCCAAGCTGCCCGGTGGGAGGTTCCGGCCCAGGCACTCACGTCGGATCCCGTCAAATCCCAATGAAACCTCCTCTCTTGCGTTGTTTCCTCTGGCTATTCACCCGCCTGTTCTATCGGGTGACCGTCCTGCATCCGGACAATATCCCGCTGGCCGGCGGCGCGTTGCTGGTCAGCAACCACGTCTCCTTCGTGGACCTGCTGCTCGTGCTCGCCAGCACCCGCCGGATGATCCGCTTTCTCCTCCCCCAGGACATCTGCGACCGCCGATGGCTGAAGCCGTGCCTGCGTTACCTCCGCGCGATCCCGCTCCCGTCCGAGGCCCACCCGCGCGACCTGATCCGTGCCCTGAACCTGGCCCGCGAGGCGATCCAGCAGGGCGAGGTGGTCGGCGTTTTCGCCGAGAAGACCATCTCGCGCATCGGTGTGATGCTGCCGTTCGGGCGGGAGTTCGAGCGGATCATGGAGGGAGTCAACGCCCCGATCATCCCCGTCTGCCTGGACGGCGTCTGGGGCAGCATCTTCAGCTACCAGAGCGGCCGGTTCCTCTGGAAGCTCCCGCGCCGCATCCCGTATCCGGTGACGATCAACTTCGGTTCGGCGATGCCGGCGAGCGCCACGGCCGCCGAGGTCCGCACCGCCATTCAGGAACTCAACACCGACGCCTGGGCGCATCGGCGCGCCAGCATGAAGCCCCTGCACCGCGCCTTCGTCGACCGCGCCCGGAAGTGCCCCTCGAGATTCGCGATGGCCGATGCGCGCGTGCCGCGCCTGAGCTTCGGCGGCGCGCTCACCAAAACGGTGTTTCTCGCCCGCCGGCTCCGGGCGTCTTGGGCCGGCCAGGAAATGGTCGGGCTGTTTCTCCCGCCTTCCGTCGCTGGCGCGCTCGTCAACTTTGCCGCTTTGCTTTTGGGCAAGGTGCCCGTGAACCTCAACTACACGCTTTCCGAGACCCAGCTCGCCTCATGTGCGCGCCAATGCAACCTGCAGACCGTCCTGACCTCTCGAGCCTTTCTGGATCGGATCAAGGTGAAGCTCCCTGTCCGCGCGCTGCTGCTCGAGGACCTTGCTGCCAAACCGCGGCTCGGCGAGAAGCTCGCCGCGCTCGTGCTGGCCTGGCTGGCACCCGTGGGCGTTTTGGAGCGAGCGCTCGGTCGCGAACAGGCCTGCACACTGGATGACCTGGCCACCGTCATCTTTTCGAGCGGCAGCACGGGCGAGCCCAAGGGCGTCATGCTCACGCACTACAACATTGCCTCGAACGTCGCGCAGCTCGGTCAGACGTACGATTTTGGTCCGCAGGATCGCTTCCTGGGGATTCTGCCGTTCTTCCACTCGTTCGGCTTCACGGCGACGCTGATGGCGCCTGCACTCATCGGCATCGGCGTCGCCTTTCACCCCAGCCCGCTTGACGCCAAACCGATCGGCGAACTGGTCCGGCGCTATGGTCTGACCTATCTCATGGCCACGCCGACTTTCTTGCAGATCTATCTGCGCAGTTGCGAGCCCTCTGATTTCGGGAGCCTGCGCTGTGTGATGGTGGGGGCGGAGAAGCTGCCGGAGCGGCTCGCCTCCGCCTTCGAGGAGAAGTTCGGCCTCCGCCCCGTCGAGGGGTACGGCTGCACCGAGTGCTCGCCCGTGGTCACGGGCAACACCCACGATTTCCGCGCCGCGGGCGTCCGGCAAGCCGGCAGTCGGCGCGGCAGCATTGGGCGTCCGCTGCCCGGGGTCAGCCTGCGGATCATCGATCCCGAGACCGGCGCGCCGCGGCCGGTGGGACAGTCAGGGTTGCTGCTCGTGCGTGGACCGAACGTCATGCGGGGTTACCTGGGTCTCCCGGAGAAGACCGCCGAGGTTCTCCGCGACGGTTGGTATGTGACCGGTGACATCGCCCTGCTGGACGAAGACGGCTTTGTGCAGATCACCGATCGCTTGAGCCGGTTCAGCAAGATTGGCGGCGAGATGGTGCCGCACGGGAAAGTGGAGGAGAAACTGCACGAGGCGGCCGGAGTGACCGACGCGACCTTCGCGGTCACCGGTGTGCCCGATGCCAAGAAGGGCGAGTGCCTGGTTGTCCTGCACACCCTGCCAAAGGACCGTCTGCAAGAAGTGGTCAAGAAACTCCCGCAGCTCGGGCTGCCCAATCTCTGGCTGCCCCGGGCCAGCCAGTTCTTTCACGTGGACGAATTGCCCCGCCTGGCGAGCGGCAAGATGGATCTGCGCCAGATTCGCCAGACGGCCCTCGGGCTGGCGTCAGCCCAGGAGAACCAGGGCGAAGGAGGCGGACGGACGTGAACGCGGGGCAACCCAGGAAGCCCGAAGCCAGGAGACCGCGCGTGGTGCGCTGGCTGGCGTGGATGGTCACCCAGTGGCACCTGGTTGAACGAAGCCATGGTCACGGCTTTGGCGAGACTGGACGGTTGGTCTTGGCAAAGCGGAACCCAACTTGCCCGCTCTGTCCCCCCTTCAAATAAACCTCGATGTCGGGTGGGTTAGGCCGGTTGGCGTTGAGCGAACTCGGCTTGTCTGCGTTGAGGAATCTCGCCAATGACAAGCTCGCCCTTGGGCTTTCCTTCATCGAGATCCGGTAGCCGTAGGTCTGGCACCAATCGGCTCACGTCTAAAGCCGGCTTCCGCTCGACGGCCCCAGCCCGCATTTCTCACCATCGGATCTCATCGGATGGGGAGAGGGACGGGGTGAGGGGTCAGTGTCGCACATCCCGCGGACTGCAAAGTACGTCCCCCCGGGCTGTGCGAGCACTTCGCGGCGTGGCGGACGACTATTCGTGCCAGCTTGTGTTCCTCGTTGGCCATTACTTCGGAAGGCCTGTTTCGATCACCTCAGCGCCTTTGACCTTGCAGGGTCCTGAGATGTTCTCCGCAAAGCTGACGTGCTGTAACCGCAGCAGCCCGGTGCCTTCGTCGCCTTGGGTGAGATTCAGGCCGTATTTCTTGCTCTTGAGGATTGTGGAATTAACGATGCGCACGGCAACATCGCCCGGACCGATCTCCTCCACCTGCATCCCGTCATCCGTGTTGTTCTCCAGGTACGCATTGTGCAGTTCGACTTCCAGGTCCCCGCCATCGCTCTCGTCCAACTTGACGCCTTCCTTCTTGTTGCCGATGGCGATGATTTGGCTACACACCGCCTGGATATTGCCGTCCCCGGTTTCCTCGGCAGTTAGACCTTTGTCGACGTTGTCGTTGGCCGTGACCTGGCTGAACAAAGCGAAAAGGCTCCCCGTTCCGTCCTCATTCAAGTCCGTCGCCTCGTCGCCGTTGCCATCGAGCCGGCAGTCAACCATTAAGGCCACGATGTCACCGTCCCCCGCCTCGTCGACATCGATGCCATCTTCCAGGTCTTCGATGTCGAGGAAACCGTTCTCGATGAAATCCGAGTGCAGGACTTGGACGAGAACATCTCCCGAGTCTCCTTCGTCCAATTCAACCCCGTCAGCCCCGTTGGCCTCAAACAGGCACTGCTTGAACGAAGCCGAGATATTGCCCGGTCCCCGCTCATTGACACGCAGGCCGTCGTTGTCGATTGCCCCTGTGCCGTTCGCTGTCACGACACAGCGCTGCGCGTTCAACAGCACACCTGCCGGTGACCCCAGTGAGTCGTCGATCAGGAGACCAAACAGGCTGTTGCCAGTCAGGATCACCTCCCAAAGATCGACTCGCACCTCTCCCCCAGCCTCCGCGGGAATACTCACCACGATCCCGTTCGCGTGACTTCCAACCAGGATTAACCGGCTGATTTCCAACCAACCTCCTCCCGTGGCTGCAAACAGATCGAACGCTTCGCTGCCGGCGGCAGTAAGTGTCGCCTCGTGTCCGTCGATCCTCAGCGCCTGAGTGCCGTCAAAGGTGACGGTGCTTTGGAGTCCAATGGATCCAAGACCGCGAGCGAATGTGATCCAGTTGACTGAAGTATCTCCATTCGCAGCCGTGATCGCCTCGCGAAAAGAGCCCGGTCCGGAATCGCTGTTGTTTGATACCCAGATCCCTCGGGCCACGGCGTTGCTTGCCAAAACGGCAAGTGCGCAGGCCGTTCCGAGGGTGACGAACCGATGTCTGTGTTTCATACGTTTGACTGATTGTTCGACTCGGCGCACGATGTGGCCTGCCTCATCTCCTCGACGGGCCCCAAAGCGTTTGGTCGACTATCTCTTCGCACACCGATGTTCTACCGGCCTCCGCCCCCTGTCCCCGCCGGCCGGAGGGACACCCAAAAGGCTCTTCACGATCCCGGCGCTGCCGCGCGGCGAATCGCAGCGTCCGGATGCATGGGTTCAAGAGATCTCTCTCGCTCATTCTACCTAACCGCAGAGCTGTCCACTCCTATTCTGAAGCAAAAGCGCGCAAAGGTAACGGGCTGCGACGCGTTTGGTGGACGCACGCGTCAGCACCAAGGCCCCGCGCGGCCGAACCGGCGGTTCCGAAGGGCGGAATTGCGCTTGAATTAGCGACGAGAAGGCCTAGAAGTGCTCCATGAGCGTGGGCAGCTCCACCGCCTGCAAGCACGATTCTGGGGGGACCGGTTTTGCGGCCACACAATGGTCGGTGGTTCTCAAGGCGGGTCGGTCTTCCTCATCGAGTGCTCAGGCGGCGCTGTCGGAGCTGTGCCGCGGTTACTGGTATCCCTTGTACGCTTATGTGCGCCGCCGAGGTTATGCGCATCACGAGGCCCAGGATTTGACCCAGGAGTTTTTCACCCGGTTTCTTCAGAAAGACTACGTGTGCCAGGCCGATCGGCAGCGGGGACGGTTTCGCACATTCCTGCTCACGGCGCTGGAGCATTTTGTGGCCAATGAGTGGGACAAGCGCAACACCGTGAAACGGGGCGGGCGTTATCTCTTTGTCTCCTGGGAAGAACTACGCGCGGAGGACTGCTACGGGGCCGAGCCGTTCCATGACTTGACACCCGAGAAGTTGTACGACCGGCGGTGGGCGCTCGCCCTCTTGGATCGTACGCTGAAGGCCTTGCGTCGTGAGCACGAAATCAGCGGCGACCTCGCAATGTTCGACGCGCTCGAGGCGCAGTTGGTGCATCACGCCGAAACGGGCCCCTGGAGGCAGTTGGCGGTGCGTTTAGGACTCAGCGAGGGGACGGTCAAGATGCGGGTTCACCGCCTGCGGCGTCGTTTCGGCGAACTGTTGCGTGTGGAAGTGGCCCAGACTGTCACCAGCCCGGCAGAACTTGAGGACGAGATGCGCTACCTGTTTGCGCTCTGGGACTAGGCTCCGGGGCAGAGCCTGTGCCACGGCGGACGCCCGATCGACAGAAGATTGAAATGGTGGCCCGTGAGCCCGTGACGTTTGATCGGAATTGCTTTAGAAAAGAGTGGGGACAGGAACCGACCCGTAAGGTGGGCGCTTGAACCGGAACGACGCCCGTTATGAACAAGCGAGATCCTGCAGATAGACGGTGCCGGACACTCCTCTGGCTGGCGCTGATCGCCTCAGGGCTGGCTTGGGCTTCGGCAGGCAGGGCACAGTTGGCCATCACCGAAGTGCTGACCTCGGCCTTGACCACGACCAACCTGGCCGACCAGTGGGTATGGAAAGGATCGGACTTCTGGGAGTTGACCAACTTCGGCACACACTCGGTGGACCTGGCGGGATACAGTTGGAGTGAACGCAAGGGAACCAGAAACTCAGCCCCCTTCGCCGGCGTAAGGATCAGTCCTGGGGAATCGATTCTCTTCTTTCGCCTGAGCACGAAAGACATAACCGATGCCGATGCGTTTCGTCACTGGTGGGGATTGGCTGACGGCGTGCAGGTCATTCCCTGGGGGCTGCAGCCCGGTCTGGCTTCCTCTCAAGAGGATGTGCAGCTCTGGAACGCGGAGGGGATCTTGGTGGACGGTGTAAGCGTTGGCCAGGCGCAGGAGGGCGTGTCCTTCACGTACGACACGCAGAGCGGGATGTTCGGTGTCTTGAGCGTCAAAGGAACCGGCGGCGCTTTCAAAGCCGCCACCGCCGACGATGTCGGTTCACCCGGCTCCACGGCAGGATCGGTGCCGCCTCAGGTCATCCAAGCACCCGCCGATATCGAGGTCGACGGGGGACAAGCGGCGACCTTCACCGTTCGTGCGACGGGAATCCCGCCACCACAGTACCGATGGGAGTTCAAGGGCAACGCCATTTCCTGGGCGACATCCGCCACACTCACCATCACCAACGTCGAACCTGCCCATGCTGGACTGTATCAGGTGCATGTATCCAACTGCGCCGGTCCGCCCACCAACCTGGTCGCGACGCTCACGGTCAACGCCAATCCGTGTCCTCCGACGATCATCCGAGGCCTTTGCGACACGTTCATCTATCCGGGGCAGACGGCCAGTTTCACGGTCCAGGCCCGGGGCTATCCGTCCCCGAGTTACCGATGGCGTTCCAACGACGCCGACTTGCCGGACGTGACCGATAGCACGCTGGTGGTCTCCGACGCCCAGGAGGCGCAGTCCGGTACGCGCTACACCGTGGAGGTGCACAACTCGCTCGGCCGCGCGGAGTCCTCAGCCCGACTCTGGGTGCATCCCAAACCCAAGCTGTTCATCACCGAGATGATGGCGTGGCCCTCAACCAGCTCGGTGGCGGACCACAGTGATTGGTGGGAGCTCACGAATCTCGACACCAATGCCGTGTCCTTGCTGGGCTGGAAGTTCTTTGACAATTCGAACGTGTTGGCACTGGGCACGCCCTGCACTGTGACGCAAGCCGTCACCATCCAACCGGGGGAATCCATCATTTTCGCCAAGCGGACGACGCCGGAGGCTTTCGTCGCCTGGTGGGGCGCAACGAACCTGCCGCCCAACCTCACCATTATCCCGTACGATGGATTCAGTCTCGCTTCTGAGGGAGACACGCTCTTCCTGTGGAATCCCGCCGCCACTGGCAAGTATGATGCCGTGGCGTGCGTCATGTTCGCCATGTCAACAAACGGCAAGAGTATCCACTTCCTGACGAATCAATCGGAGATACTGGAAAGCGAGGTGGGCGTGGACGGTGTCTTTCGTGCCGCCGAATCGGATGATGTCGGCTCCCCGGGTTATTCGTCTTTTGCGCCTCCGCGGTTTCTGCACATTGCGGTGGAGGGGGAGCACGTCACGCTGACCTGGCAGGCGATCGCCGGGAGACACTACATGCTGCAGCGCTGTGCCGCCCTCGGCGACCCAAACGGATGGGCCAGCGTGGGCACGCACTCCTCGCCCGGACGGTCAGTCACAGTCCGGGAGGCGATCAGCCCAGGCCAGGCTCAACGATTCTACCGCGTCGAAACCGTCCCGTGAAAGCGAGCAGTCTGAAATGAGGATGGGCTTGGCATCGTGTTGCCGTCCGGGTGTTGACCGGGCGTCCCAGGCTGCGCCAGCGCCCCGGTACGCGCAACGCCGCGCTTTTACCTTGATCGAGCTGTTGGTAGTGATTGCGATCATCGCGATTCTGGCTGCACTGCTGTTGCCCGGGCTGGCCAGAATCAAAGAGCTCGCCCGCCGCACGGAGTGCCAGAGCCGCATGAAGCAGTGGGCGATGGCCCTGACCATGTATAAAGACGATCATGAAGACGAAATCCCGCGCGAAGGCTATCATCCGTTTGGCAACACATACCTCAACAACTGGATGCAGGTTCGTGGCAACAAACAAGGGCCGTCGGAGGACATCTGGTACAACGCACTGTCCCGT
>ERZ795054.3262-NODE-3262-length-12926-cov-4.362132_pt1 | contig 12926 bp, 13 predicted proteins | sample MGYA00375138_ERZ795054 | MGnify/ENA primary metagenome ERZ795054 (study PRJEB30183, sample SAMN05720215) | anaerobic digester metagenome | isolation source: active sludge of municipal wastewater-treating anaerobic digesters | place: USA | collected 2014-12-23 ...
TTCAAATTGATTTCCAACGCTGTAACTTTCAGAAATTCCATCAGTTTCCGCGCGTTTTCACGAGTCCGTACCGATGTCGCCATTCCCGGCATCGTGACGGCGATGATCCCTTTCCGGTCCAATCCCAACCGATCAAAGGCACGACAGGCAACCAATAGGGTAAGTGCGGAATCCAATCCCCCGGAAATGCCGATAAGGACTCTCTCCATTCCAAGATGATTCAGCCGTTTCACGAGGGCCAATTCCTGGATTCGAGTGATTTTATCAAAGATTTTGTCCGGATTTTGTTGAGGGACAAACGGGAGGGTGTCCAAAGGGCGAGCAAACCGGAAATCCGCAGATTCCGGCAAGGAGAAAGGCACGATTTGATGATCATGAGGGTACTGTAGAATCGATTCGCGGTAAGAGGAGTTATTTCGACGTTCATAGGCGAGACGTTCAAGATCCAAGTCCGCATACAAAATATCCGTATCCAATCCGGTGTTTTGCGATTCAGTGATCAGTTCCCCGTTGGAGGCCACGATTTTATGTCCGAAAAAGACGGTTTCGGAAGAAGATTCCGAAGGACCGCACGAGACATAGATGTAAGCCCCGGTGTTTTTTCGAGAGTGTTCTAAAACGGCGTTACGGCGGATTGATTCTTTCCCAAGGGTTTCGTTGGAAGCGCTGAGATTGAAGATTAAGGTCGCTCCATTGACCGATAAAAGGTTTCCCGGAGAAATCGTGGCCCACATATCTTCACAGATTTCAATGCCGAACTTCACGTCCCCGGATTGGAAAAGGAGATTCCCAAAAGGAACCAACTTTCCGAAAATTTTGACCTTTTTGGTTTTGTCGACCAAATCAAAGCCGGAATTGAACCAGCGTTTTTCGTAGTATTCTTTGGTGTTGGGGAGGAAAAACTTAGGAACCACCCCCAGGATCTTGTCTCCTTGAATGGCTACGGCAACATTGACGACGATGGCTTGGATCTCCAGCGGCATTCCGCAGATCACCACGCCCGAATACGGGTTGTGTTTCAAAAGATGGTCCAAAGCAAAAAGAGCGTCCTGCAACAGGGAACGCTGCATAAATAGGTCGTTACAAGAATACGAAGTGATCCCCAGTTCCGGAAACAGACAAACGGCGCTGTCGTTTTTTTCCAGACAGCGGAGCATTTCGTCAACGTTTTCGCGAGGATTTCCGACCGAAAGACGCGGAGAAACCAGGCAGACTTTTAAGAATCCGTTTTTATACATGGCATTCTACTCCTTGTACAGCCCGTGGATCATGAGATAGTCATAAACTTCCGTCGTTACCGAACCGGGATCCAAGGTTTCGCGGAAAGCGGTCGACGAAACGGCCACGTCGAAATCGGGAAGGGTGATGAACGAGTCGGGAAATTGTTTGAGCAGCGGATCGGAAAGGATCATCTGACGAATGTCCACTCGGTTCCGGTTGATAACGATGAATTTGAACTCTGCCAACAAGGTGCGAACGTTAATCCATTTGTTCAACTTGGGCAGATTATCCGCACCGATGATGAATGCGACGATGTCTTCGGGATGGGCTTCTTGAATCCGAAGTAAACTCTGATAGGTTCCCCGATACTCGGGATCATCAAATTCCATCGTCGAAACTTTGACCCCTGGAAGACCTTTCGTCATCAAATTGAGCATTTGAAGCCGATGGTAGTTACTGGCAAGAGACCGTTTGGTATAGAGGCTGCTCACGGGAAGATAGATGAATTCCTTTACGTCCAAGTGTTGACGGACATAATAATAAATCTGTTGATGGGCGATGGTGGGCGGGTTGAACGCTCCTCCGAAAACGACGATCATCGGACTCAGCTCCTTTGCGCGCTTCTTCTGACTCAATTGTATCACACCTCTCCGGTAAATAAAAGAAAATAACGGATTTCCCGGGCAAACCCCGTGATATAATGATGGGGGGTGATTCTATGAAAAAAACAATCGATTATGTGATGAAATTTGCCAAAGAACTGCTGCAGATGCCCTCTCCTTCGGGTTATTGCCATCTGATCATCGAACGGATCTGCGAAGAAGCCAAACGATTCGGTTACTCCGCGGAACTGACCAAAAAGGGGAACGCCGTGATTACCGTTCCCGGCCGCACCGGGCGCGTCCTGGGGCTTTCGGGGCATGTCGACACATTGGGGGCGATGGTTCGCAGCGTGTCGGCTGACGGAGGTATCCGGTTCACGACGATCGGCAGTCCGATTTGGCCGACGTTGGACGGGGAATATTGCATGATTCAGACCCGTGAAGGCCGGCAATTCACCGGGACATTCCTCTCTTCCTCTCCTGCTTCTCACGTGTTCAAAGACGCGGGAACTGTTGAACGCAGTCCCGAAAAAATGTACGTACGCATCGATGAAGTCGTTCATTCCGCTGCCGACGTTGCCGCTTTGGGAATCGCTCCCGGGGATTACATTTTCTTTGATCCAAAAACCATCTTGACGCCCGCCGGATTTTTAAAAAGTCGTTTCTTGGATGACAAAATCAGTGTAGCCATTCTTTTCGGTTTGATGAAGCGCCTTCATGAAACCGGCTCGGTTCCCGAACCGACCCTAAAAATCGTCATTTCGACCTATGAAGAAGTCGGCCATGGGGCAGCTTGGATGCCTGCTGTGGACGAGATGATCGCCGTAGATATGGGGTGTGTGGGGGACGACCTCGGATGCACCGAGGAAATGGTCTCGATCTGTTGCAAAGATTCCTCCGGACCTTATGACTATCGGATCACTTCGGAACTGGTGCGATTGGCCAAAGAAACGGGGTTGGACTATGCTTGTGACGTCTACCCCTATTACGGATCCGATGTTTCCGCGGCTCTCCGCGGGGGACAGGATCTTCGCGGGGGTTTGATCGGACCCGGCGTTCATGCTTCTCACGGAATGGAGCGGACCCATGCCAAAGGGATCGAAAACACTCTTCGCCTCCTTTTGGCCTATCTTTCGCAAAAATAATCGCTTTTTCCCCCTTGCTTTCGTTCAAGGGTGTGTCTATAATAAAAAATGGAAGTAAAAAATAGAGAAAAAGGAGGAATGAAAATGAAAAAATTGTGGAATGTGCTCGGCCAGGTTTTTGGATTTTTGACGATCGCTTTGTATGCTTTCCTTTACACGGATGCCCAATTCCATTTTGGTCTTGACCCCGCCATCATGGATATTCTGAATATGGTGAAGGAATATGCTGCTTTGGGGGTCGCCGCCATCGTTGGAATGGAATTGGTTTCCGGCAAAGGACTGTTCGTTTTGATCTATTTGATCATCCTCGCCGTCGTCGTCATCTTCATGTTTTTCCCCGAATTGGGCGACAATCTCGTCAATATGATTAACGGGCTGATTGCGGCCTGAATCCACAGCCACGGCGCGGAGCCGTGGTTTTTTTTTAAAAAAAACACTTCATCGCGTGAAGTGTTTTTTCATATTAAGCTCCGAATTGCTTCATATAATCCTTGAAGTTTTTGGGCAAATCCAGTTCATAATTGAGGTCGATTCCGGTGATGGGATGTTTCAGATGGACATGATGGCTGCACAACAACATCTTCTCTCCGGGTTTGGCTTTCGGATTGTACAAGGGGTCGCCGACGATCGGAAAATTGAAGTGGGATAGGTGAACCCGGATTTGATGAGTCCGTCCGGTTTCCAAGGTGATTTTCAAAAGGCTGTGGTTGACGAATTCCTTGAGGACGCGGTAATCGGTGACCGCTTCGTCCCCGCCCTCCATCACTTCACGTTTCATCGACATCTCGTCGCGTTTGCCGATCGGGAGATCGATGGAACCGACCTTTGCCGGAAGGATGCCGTCGACAATGGCGTAGTATTCGCGGTCGATCTTTGCTTTGAGGTTTTCCGAAAGCAAAAATTTGACAAACCGGTTTTTGGCGATGACCATCAACCCGCAGGTATCTTTATCCAAGCGGTTGACCAAGTGGATTTTGCTGTGGATGCCCTTGACGTCAAAGTAATGGCAAAGAGCATTCGACAAAGTACCGGTTTCATGGGACTTGGTGACCATCACAGCCATATCATAAGGTTTATTGACAATCATCAGATAGGCATCTTCGTACACGATGTCCAGCGGGATGTCTTCATGGGCGATCGTAGGGTCGACTTCTTCATCGGGAATCGACACTTTTAGCGTGTCGCCTTTTTTGATGGTGTCCAAATAGGTTTTGATATCATTATTGACGATGATTTGTTTGACGCCTTTGATCTCTTCGATCAGCTTGTAAGGAATGTTGGCCTCATGCAAGAAATTCTTGATACTTTCCGGTTTTTTGATTTTGAACATCAGTTCCATGGCAATCACATCCTTTTTCCATTATAACACAAAAATCGATCCGTGGGCCAAAAAGATTACGGCTCATGGTCGATTTTCGTTTGGTTTATTGCAGGTTTTCGGGATTAAGTTGGAACAATTCCGGAATCACGAATCGCCCATCTTTGCGAATGAGAACATCGTCAAACCAAATTTCCCCGCCCCCGAATTCGGGGGTCTGGATGAGCACCAAATCCCAATGGATGGCGGAATTGTTGCCATTGGGGGCGTCTTCGTAACAACGTCCGGGAGTGAAGTGGATCGAACCGGCGATTTTTTCGTCGAAAAGGATATCTCCCATGGGACGGGTGACGAGGGGATTGACTCCAAGAGCAAACTCCCCGACATACCGGGCTCCCTCATCGGTATCGAAGACCGATTGCAAAAGCGAAAGTTCTTGATCGGCCGTCGCTTGGACGATTTTGCCGTTTTCAAACCTCAGCGAAACGTGGGTGAAAACGGAACCGCTTTGAGGGGACGGGGTATTATACGTGATGATGCCATTCACGGAATCACGGACGGGGGCAGTAAAAATCTCGCCGTCGGGGATGTTGAATTCGCCGGCACAAGGAACGGCGGGGATCCCTCGGATCGAAAAACGCAAATCGGTTCCCGGAGAAACGATGCGGACCCGATCGGTGCGTTCCATCAAAGCTTTCAACGGTTCGAAAGCCTTGTTCATCTTCGAATAATCCACCCCGGAAACCCCGATGACGAAGTCCGAATAGACTTCAAAACTCATCTTGGCTTTGTGGGCGTTTCCTTCGGTCGGATAATTTAACAGAACCCATTTCTTTCCCAAACGTTTGGCGGTCAGGGGATTCATCTTTGTGGAAATACGACGTTTGATGTCGATCGGGACGTCTGCGGAGGTATAGTCCGATTCCGAAGCCCGGATATGGATGATGCAATCGATGTCATCCAGTTTCCAATCGAGCCACCGATAGTTGCGATCCAAGGATTTGTCGGTCGAAGAAAACAGCAATTCACGCTCGACTTCGTGATCCGAAAGTTCGACGATAGGGTTGCCTTGGTGTTCCCGGATGCAACGGATCAACTCCAAAATGAGGGGTTTGGCCTTGATTGTGGAGTAGATCATGACGGTTTCTCCGGGTTGCATCTTAACAGAATAGGTGATGAGGGTTTGGGCCAAACGAGCCAGACGCGGGTCTTTCAACATATTCATTCCTCCAGCATTTTTTGATAGATTTGGTACCAACGAAGGATATCGTCGTTGCGGAACGGTTCAACTTGAGCGGTGATCATCGACTGCAATTTTTTAAACTCTTCTTCCAGAATGCCTGATAATTCCGGGGGATACTGCATTTGGGCCCGATGCCGTCGATACTCATTTTGGTCCAAAAGAACCATTTTTCCGTTCTCGAGGACTTTGATGTCCAAATCATAATCGATATATTTCAAAGCTTCTTCGTCAACGAGAATGGGGCTCGCCATGTTGCAATAATAGGCGACACCCGTCGGTTTGAGGATCCCGATGATGTTGAACCACCGGTTTTTGAAGAAGTAAGCCACCGACGGTTCTTTGGTGAACCAAAAACGCCCGGTGGATTCGATGACTTTCGTGCGACGGTTGGCGACGATGACGACGTCCTCCCGATCCGCAAGCACCTGTGTCTCCTGCCAAATCCGGTGCAGGGACTTATCGTGCTTGTAACTTTGGACGGTCACAACGCTTCCGATGGGTAAATTCATGATATCACAGTCCTTCCGTGCGCGACTTGGGTCTATTATATCACTCGCGGGGCGACCAGAAACCGCTTTTTTGGAAATGAAGCAAAAATAGGGGAACCAACCCGTTTCTGACCTACCTGAAAAGAGAGGGAAGGATTCCTACTCGGAAGGTTCATCCGTCCGGAGGACCCAATCGGGCCCTTTCAGGGTTTCGGGTTCGGTCCGAGATAACCCCGGATACCCTTGTTGCCGCAACGCTTCGTAAAGAACCGCACATACGCAGTTGGCCAGATTCAAACTCCGGATATGGTCGTTCATCGGCAAACGGACACAGTTTTCCCAGTGGTCCCGAAGCAGAGCTTTGGGGATACCGGTCGATTCCCTTCCGAAGACGAGATAATAGGTTTCTTTGATCCGAGAGAAATCGAATTGATCCGGACTTTTCTGTCCGTAACGGGTGAAAAAGACATAGATTCCGGGATTGAGTGTGACAAATGCTTCCCAATTTCGATAAACACGATAGCGGACATGTTCCAAATAATTGACACCGCTTCGTTGGATGGTCTTGGTATCCAGTTTGAACCCCAGCGGTTCGATCAAATGCAAGAAGGTGTCGGTTCCGGCGCAAGTCCGCATGATGTTTCCGGTGTTCTGGGGGATTTCCGGGGCATAAAGGACCACATTCAATGGCATTAGTCTTCGGGCTCCTCCCCGGGTTCGCCCTGACGAATCAACTTCAGGACATCAGGATCAAACTTACCTTCCCTCAACATCGAAATTTCCCAACGATACGGAGGAAAACTGCGCTTGGGATCGGATTCGTCGGGTACATAGGGAGTTTCCAAAATCTTCGGAATCTTGGCGAAGACAGGGTGGTGGGCAATCCGATGAAGAACATCAAAGCCGAGAAAACCAAATCCGATATTCGCATGGCGATCTTTATGGGCTTCTCGGGGGTTCTTGGAATCGTTCAAGTGAACCACTCGAATCCGGTGGAGACCGACGATGCGATCAAATTCCGCGAGAACACCGTCGAAATCCCCCACGACATCGTAACCGGCATCATGCGTATGACAGGTATCGAAACAGGTTCCGACCCGCGATTGATCCGAGATTAAATCCAACAAATTCTTCATTTCTTCAAACGAACGGCCGACTTCGGTCCCTTTTCCGGCCATTCCTTCCAAAGCGATTGTCACACCCGATTCGGGAGTGTTCGCCAAAATTCGGTTGATGCCCTCGGCAATCCGACGGATCCCTTCTTGGGATCCTTCGTTCATGTGAGCTCCCGGGTGGAGGACAATGATCTTCCCCCCCATGGCCGCCGTCCGACGGACTTCCTGAGTCAAAAAATCGATGGCAAATTGCCGTTTTTCTTCTCCGGGGTTGGCGAGATTGACAATATACGGAGCATGGACGATGACCCGATCCAACGGAATTTCGGATTCACGAAGCAAAGCTTGGGCTTCCGGAATCCGTAAACGCGATAACGGGAGACGGAGCGTGTTTTGCGGAGCTCCGGTGTAGACCATCAAGGCGTTGGCACCATAGGAAAGGGCTTCTTTGACGCTGCCGAGAAATTGCTCGCTTCCTCCCATGGACACATGAGAGCCGATAATCAACATCTCATTTGCCTCGCTTTCCGGAATAGGTCTTCGCCAAGGATTTGACTTGTTCTTGGTATTTCTTCTTGTAACCGGGTTTTACTTGGTCTTTTTTGGGTTTTGGCAACACCGCGATGGCCTGTTTGGCGGAATCCGAAATGATTGTGGGCCGTTTTCCGCGGGCTCCGCGGACTTTGGCATCGATCAAACCCTCCCGTCCGATTTCTTTATAGACGGTTTTTAAACCCCGGGCTTCCAAGAGGTTCAAGTAATCATCGTTGTCATAATCATAGAGAGAGATGGCTACCCCGTTTTTGTCCATCCTTCCGGTTCGACCGGTCCGATGGACATAAAATTCCCAATCGCGAGGAAGTTCGTAATTGATAATGTGCGAAATGTCGGGAATGTCGATCCCCCGGCTTAATAGATCCGTTGTAACCAAGTATTGATAACGAAGTTCACGGACCGCGGCCAACACCTGACGGCGTTTTCTGGCTTCCAGTCCTCCGTGAAGCAACCCGACTTGATATCCCCCGTCGGCCATTTGACGATAGACGTTTTCGGCAGTTTCTTTCGTGTTGCAAAAAACGATGCAAAAATAAGGGCGCAAGTTCGGAAGGAGTTTTCCCAAAACTTCTTCACGGGGGCGCCCCTTCGTTTTGATGAAATAATGGGCGATTTGCAGACTGGTGGAATTGCGGCCGGCAATGTCGATGAATTCCGGGTTTCGCAAATATTTCCGCAGAAAGGGTTGGATTTTTTCCGGAAGCGTCGCCGAAAAAACAAGTGTCTGCAAAGTCTCGGGCATCCGGCTCGCAACCCGGTCGATATCTTCCAAAAACCCTTCATCCAACGTCATGTCCGCTTCGTCGACGACATAGGTCCGAACGCGATGAACATCCAGCAGGTTTTCTTTGATGGTCAAGTCGCGCAACTTACCGGGAGTTCCGATGACAATTTGCGGCATCTGTTTCCGGAGCTTGGCCATTTCTTCGGGACGGTCGGTTCCACCGGTAAAAACGCGGATGTCAATCGGAACCGAGGAGAATTCGGCGATTTGTTGGGCGAAAGCGGCAATTTGGCGGGCGAGTTCCCGGGTGGGAGAACTGATGACAAACTGAAGACTTTTGTCCTCTTCGACCAAACGCTCGAACAAGGGAATCAGATAAGCATGCGTTTTTCCGGAGCCGGTTTCGGAAGTGACCATTAGGTCCCTGCCGGAAACCGCGGCGGGAATGACACGGGTCTGGACTTCAGTCAACTCCTGAAATCCAAGCGCTTCAAGGGCGCGGGAAACATAAGGTTTATAAGGGAACATGAGAGGCACCATACTTTCTTGATACGTTTTTGCATCGTTTCTAACGTAAACATTATATAATAGAATCAAGCGAAAGTAAAAGGATAAGGTGATCTCGATGAAAGTGATTCCTGTCGTCCCCCGTGGATATTGTCATGGAGTCGTCCGCGCCATTCGCACCTTGGAGCGAGTTTTGGCGGATCCGTCATTTCCGCGCCCGATCCATCTCTTGGGAAGGATCGTTCACAATGAGTTCGTTGTTGATTCCTTTCGCCAACGTGGGGTTCTTTGCTGGGACGAACCCGGGAAAACCCGGCTGGAGTTACTGGAAAACATCGAAACGGGAACCGTCGTGATCACCGCCCACGGAGTTGGAAACGACGTCTGGGATCTTATCCGGCAAAAAAAACTGATATCGGTGGATGCCACTTGTCCCGACGTCTATCGCACTCACGAGTTGATCAAGGACCGGACGACCCGAGGAATCAAAATCCTGTATATCGGAAAAAAAGACCATCCCGAAACGGAAGGCGCACTATCGTTGTCTCCTTTGGTTTGTTTAGTGGAACGGGGGGAAGAAATCCCGTTTCTTCCGGAAATGTCCGATCCTGTCTGCATTACCAATCAGACGACGCTTTCCATCCGGGAGATCGGACCGATGATTGAAGCGTTGCGCTCCCGATATCCCCAAGCGGAGGTTGCAGAGGAAATTTGCCCCGCCACCCGTTCTCGCCAAGAGGCTTTACTGGCGGCCAATCGTCACGCTGAAGCTTGTGTCGTCGTCGGAGATCCCCGAAGCAACAACACCGCCAGTCTCGCCAGACTCAGTGAAACGGAAAGCCGGATTAGGACGTTCCGCATCGCCTCCGTCGCCGATTTGCGGGCGGAGATGTTCCACGGTATCGGTTCCGTGACCGTCACCAGCGGGGCTTCGACTCCCCCGGAGATCACTCAGGCAGTGATCGCTTGGTTGCAGGCCCTTTAGTCATCATTTTCCGTCGGTAACGACAAAAAAAACTTTCTTTTTGGCTTTTTTTGGAGTATAATGAAACAAGTCAGGAAATCGAATGAGGTGAATACGATGCCCAATAGCAAAAAGCGGCCAAGACCCGTCCAAGTTGAACCGGAAATCAGACCGATCAATCCCACCAAAAGCAAAGTCGGAAAAATCATCATCATTATCCTTGCCGCGGGTATGTTCATCGGAATGGTCATCACGGCCATCGCCGGCATGATCTCCGTGTTGCGATAATTCCTTATCTGCTAAAAAGGGATCCTCGTCCTTTGACGAAGATCCCTTTTTTTATTCGCCCAGTAACAATTCTCGAGCGTTTTGAACAGCACTTTCGGTTACCCGATCCCCGGAAATCATCCCCGCGATTTCGGTGATGCGTTCTTCCCAGTTCAATTCTTTGACTTCCGCAGTGGTCCGTCCTCCGGATTCCCGTTTCCATATTTTCCAATGATCGGATGCCATCGCCACCACTTGGGGAATGTGGCTGATCGCAATGACTTGGCAGGAAGCGGAAATCTCCCGGATTTTTCGGCCGATCTGGCGGGCAACCGTCCCACTGATTCCGGTGTCAATCTCATCAAAAACGATCGTGGAAAGATTCTGACTGCGGATGAAAATCGTTTTGAAGGCCAGCATGATGCGGCTCATTTCTCCGCCCGAAGCGGTTTTGGCCAACGGTTTCAAGGGTTCGCCGACATTGGTTGAAAGCCAGAACTCCGCAAAATCGGCTCCGTCTTCCCCAAAAGCCTCTTCGTCGAGAAAATCGACCGGTTCCTTCGCGGAAAGTGCGATTTTCAATTTTGTTCCTGGAAGCGCCAAGTCGCGAAATACCGTCAACAATTCGTTTTCGACCCGATCGGCGATTTCCCGGCGGATCCGCGACAATTCCTTGGCCGCGTCCCGGCATTCCGCAAACACCACCGTCAATCGATCTTCGGCTTCCTTCAAGTACTCGTCAAAATGATCCGTTCGATCAAGCAAAGTGGCCAGTTCTTTCTGGTATTCCTGCAATTCGGGAATGGTTTTGCGGTATTTGTGTGCCAACTTTTCCAACTCATCAAGCCGTTCCCGGGCCTTTTCCAAGGTTTCGGGGTCGAAGTCCAATGTTTTTAACTGTTTCTGCACGGTGGCGGACATATCGTCCATTTCATAATAAAACCCCAGAATTCGCTCGGCTTGCGGCAAAAATTCCGGAACCAATTCGCCCAAGCGTTCGAATCCTTTGGCGATGTCGTAAACCGCTTCCAAGGTCCCTTGTTCGGTCATCCGGGATCGGAGTTCCAGGAGTCGATCGTGAATTTTATCAAAATTGGCCATCCAGGCGATCTGGGTCGTCAGTTCTTCGCTTTCACCGGGACGTAATGACGCTTTCTCCAATTCGTTCCACTGGAAACGAAGCCACTCATTCTTCTCCGTCAATCCCGTTCGTTGGGAACGCCAACGAAGGACTTCCCCCCGAATTTTCCGGTAGCGGTCCCGGACCTCCCGATAACGGGCGAGGTGAAGGGCGACCAGATCGGGCTTGAACCCGTCAATCAGTTCCAGATAGTGGACGGGATTGATCAAACGCTGGCTGTCGAATTGCGAATGGACGTCGGCCAAATAGCGGGAAATGTCGCGCAGTTGTTGAAGAGTCACGGCGATTCCGTTGACTTTGATTTGGCTTTTGTTCCCAAGGGCGACTTCGCGACGAATCTCCAAGATTTGGTTGGGAGCGTCGATCTGCATTTTCGCCAGCAAAGAATCCAATCCCCGGTTCTCATAATGAAAAACCCCCGTGACGGAGGCTTTTTCGGCTTGGGACCGGATGACATCGGTCGATGCCCGTTCTCCCATCAACAGGGAGAGGGCATCGATGAGCAAACTTTTCCCCGCTCCGGTCTCACCGGTCAAAACGGTCATTCCCGGACGGAATTTCAATTCGATGCGGTCGATGATCGCAAAATCGTTCAAGCACAAAGAAACCAACATGCGGGCATTCTCCCGAATTGTGACATGTCAATCTAGCATGGAATGGATTGTTTGAAGAAGCGAGGTATCATCGAGACCGTATCGTGAGCGCAATTGCGCGGGGGTCCCTTGTTCGATAAAGCGATCGGGGTATCCCCGAAGAATCATGGAATCCGCGGAAAAACCGTGCGCCTGTGCCCATTCAAACATCGCGCTTCCCAACCCGCCGGCCACAGTAACGTCCTCAACGACCAAAATGGGTTGACCCGATGCGAACAAGTCTCGCAAGGATTCTTCCGGAAGGGGTTTTAGGAAACGGGCATTGATAAGGTTGACAGGAAGGTTTTGGCCCTCCAAAGCCTTGTTTAGGCGCGCTACGGCATCTCCGTAACCAACCACATTGATGATCCCCCCGGAACGCAAACGCGTCCAAGAAGGCGTAAGGATCGGTTCCTGGGAGTGGGGATGGTTTTCGTCAAAGTCCACCGAAGCGTTCGAATAACGGACGACCACGGGTCCCGTGGCGACGGCGAAAGCATAATCCAAAAGGGCATGGGTTTCTTCGGCGGTCATCCCTTGCAAAAGCGTCACATTGGGCAGGTGACGAAGATAAGCGATGTCATACAACCCTTGGTGGGTGTCCCCGTCTTCTCCGACGATCCCCGCCCGATCCAAGCCGAAAACCACGTGAAGGTTTTGACGGGCGATATCGTGGTTCATCTGGTCGTAGGCCCGTTGCAGGAAGGAAGAATAGATCGGAACGAAAACGGGTTTGTTTTCCATGGCGATGGCACCCGCATAACAAACGGCAAAGGCCTCGCAGATGCCGACGTCGATCAGCTGCCTAGGAAATTCCGCTTGGAATCTCAGAAGGTCGGATCCGGAAACCATAGCGGGAACGATGACGCGGAAATCGGGGTTCTCAGCGGCTTTTTTTCGCATATAACCGGAGATAATATTACTCCAGGAATGGCGGTTTTCCGCTTGCGGTTCGCGGGGAAGTCCCGTTTCCGGAATAAAGGGTTTCACTCCGTGCCAAAGCC
>ERZ795054.3263-NODE-3263-length-12925-cov-103.763714_pt1 | contig 12925 bp, 13 predicted proteins | sample MGYA00375138_ERZ795054 | MGnify/ENA primary metagenome ERZ795054 (study PRJEB30183, sample SAMN05720215) | anaerobic digester metagenome | isolation source: active sludge of municipal wastewater-treating anaerobic digesters | place: USA | collected 2014-12-23 ...
ACCAGAAAACGGTGCTCAGCGAACTCGACCTGACGCGCAAGCTGGCCAAGAAGGACTACGAGCGCGATCTCGCCAAGTACCAGGCCCGGCTTTCCGAGCTGGCGCGCGACCCGCGCTTTGTCGGCAAGCGCTCGCTGGTGCTGGTATTCGAGGGCTCGGATGCGGCCGGCAAGGGCGGCAGCATTCGCCGCGTGGCGGCATCGCTCGATGCCCGCCAGTATCAAATTATCCCGATTGCCGCGCCGACCGAGGAGGAACGCGCCCAGCCCTACCTGTGGCGCTTCTGGCGGCACATTCCGCGTACCGGCCGGGTCGCGGTGTTCGACCGTTCCTGGTATGGCCGGGTGCTGGTTGAGCGCATCGAGGGTTTCTGCTCGGAAGCCGACTGGCTGCGTGCCTACGCCGAAATCAACGATTTCGAGCACCAGTTGGCCGCAGCAGGGGTCGTGGTCGTCAAGTTCTGGTTGCAGATCAGTGCCGACGAGCAGTTGCGCCGCTTCAAGGAGCGCGAGGCAACCGACTTCAAGCGCTTCAAGATCACCGAAGAGGACTGGCGCAACCGCGAGCGCTGGGAGGATTATGTGCAGGCTGCCTGCGACATGGTCGACCGCTGCTCGACCGGCTCGGCGCCGTGGACGCTGGTTGAGGCCAACGACAAGAACTACGCCCGCGCCAAGGTGCTGAAAACCATTTGCGAGCGCCTGGAAAAGGCGCTTCAGGAAGACAACGGGAAATACATCAAACAATGAGCGAAACCCCTTACGACGAGCATTTCGTCTCCTGGTTCCGGGCCGTCACGCCCTATATCAACGCCTTTCGCGGCAAGACCTTCGTCATCGCCTTCGGCGGCAAGGCGGTGGCCAGCGAGTTCGCCAAGACGCTGGCCTACGACGTCAATCTGCTGGTCAGCCTGGGTATCCGCCTGGTGCTGGTGCATGGTGCGCGACCGCAGATCGAGGAGGAGCTGCGCGAAAAGAACCTTGAGTCGGTCTATCACAGGGGGTATCGCGTCACCGACGCCGAGACGCTCGATTGCGTGCTCGACGCGGTGGGCAGCGTTTACCTGGAAATCGAAGCGATGCTGTCGCAGGGCCTGCCCAACACGCCGATGGCCAACAGCCGCATCCGCGTGATCGGCGGCAACTTCATCACCGGCCAGCCGATCGGCGTCCTTGACGGCATCGACATGCATTATGCCGGCAAGGTACGCAAGGTCGATGCCGAGGGCATCAATGCCCAGCTCGGCCTCGGCAACATCGTGCTGCTCAATTGCGAAGGGCCGTCGCCGACGGGCGAAATTTTCAACCTGCAAATGGAAGAGGCGGCCGAAGCCGTGGCGGCGGCGCTCAAGGCGGACAAGCTGGTCTATCTGACCGACAGCCGGGGCGTCACCGATCCTTCCGGCGAACTGCTCGATGCGATGACCGCCGATGAGGTGGCCGAAACCATGAAATCCGGCGAATGGCTGTCGACGGATATTCGCCGTTACCTGCCCTGCGCCGAACGCGCCAGCCGCGCCGGGGTGGGCCGCGTGCACCTGATCGGTTTCGAACAGGACGGCGCGCTGCTGCGCGAGCTGTTTACCCATGACGGCGTCGGCACGGTGGTCACCCGCGAATCGCTGGAAAACATCCGCGAAGCCAAGCCGGACGACATCGGCGCGCTGATTGCGCTGATCGAGCCGATGGAGGAAGAAGGCATTCTCGTGCACCGGCCGCGCGAACTGCTGGAGCGCGAGATCGAGCATTTTTCGATCATGGAGCACGACGGCATCATCGTCGGCTGCGCCGCGCTCTACGGCCATTCCGAAGAGGAGGCCGAGCTCGCCTGTCTGGCGGTCAGCGCCGAACATCGCGAATGGGGCTACGGCGAGCAGTTGATGAAGCGCATCGAGCGGCGGGCCAGGAAGGCCGGCGTCAAACGCCTGTTCGTGCTGACCACGCGCACCGAGCACTGGTTCGTCGAGCGCGGTTTCAAGCTGGGCACGGTCGACGACCTGCCGGCCAGAAAGCGCGATATGTACAATTACCAGCGGCGATCCAAGGTGCTGTTCAAGACCTTATAATTCGCCGCATCAATCTTACGGAGTTTCACATGGCACGTACCGTCAATTGCATCAAGCTCGGCCGCGAGGCCGAAGGTCTGGATCTTCCGCCCTACCCGGGTGCCCTCGGCCAGCGCATTTTCGAGAACGTCTCGAAGGAAGCCTGGCAGCAGTGGATCAAGATGCAGACCATGATCATCAACGAGAACCGGCTCAATCTGGTCGATGCCAAGCATCGCAAATACCTGACCGAGCAGGTCGAAAAGCATTTCTTCGGCGAAGGCGCCGACCAGATCCAGGGCTACGTTCCGCCCAAGCCCTGATTGCTTTTAGCTCAGCAAAACAACCCCGCTCCGGCGGGGTTGTTTTTTTCAGGCGGCGACCGGTTTGCCGTCGACGCGCGTGATGACGATTGTGGCCGAGCGCGGGCGGCCGCCGACGGCTTGCGCAAACTGGTTGGCTGGCCACGCCGAGACGGCGGTCGGCTTGCTCGGGTCGGAGCGTTCGCTGGCCGGTTCGCCGGGGTGCTGGATATTGACGAACAGGGTCTTGCCATCCGGGGTGGTGGTGATGCCGGTCAGTTCGCAGCCTTTGGGGCCGGTCAGGAAGCGGCGGGTTTCGCCGCTTCTGACGTCGGCGACCAGCATCTGGTTGTTGCCCAGGTTGGCGTAGTCGCCCTTGTTCAGCGTGCTGGTCGACACGTCGGTCTGAATCCACAAGCGGCCGCTCGGGTCGAACCACAGCCCGTCCGGGCTGCCGTAGGCGTCGCCCCGGATGTTGCCCTGACGGTTCGGGTCCGGGTTCTGTGGGTCGCCGGCAAGCGCGAAAATGTCCCATTCAAAGGTGCCTGACGCCGCATCGTGGTTGTTTTCGCGCCAGCGAACAATGTGTCCGAACGTGTTTTCGGCGCGCGGGTTGGCGGCATTGAGGCCGGGGATTTCTGGCGTGCCGCGTTTGACGTTGTTGGTCAGTGTGACGTAAACCTCGCCGCTTTTCGGGTGCCCCGCAATCCACTCCGGGCGATCCATTTTGGTCGCCCCGGCCAGATCGGCGGCCTGGCGGCAACGGATGCTCACGTCGCCCTGGTCGTTGAAACCGTTGGCTGCGGTCAACGCGCCGTTGGGGTACTTTTCGCCATGGCGCAGTGGTAGCCAGCGCCCCTTGCCGTCGTCGCCGAACTGCGCGACATGCAGCGTGCCTTCGTCGAGCAGATGGGCATTGGCCGGGCTGCCGGGCTGGAAGCGGTTACGCGAAACGAATTTATAGACGTACTCGAAACGCTCGTCGTCGCCCATATAGACCACGACGCGACCATCGCGGGCGAGGGTGACGGTTGCCCCCTCGTGCTTGAAGCGGCCGAGCGCGGTGCGCTTGACTGGCGCCTGTTCCGGGTGCCAGGGGTCGATTTCGACGACCCAGCCGAAGCGGTTGAGTTCGTTCGGGTGGCGCGTCGCGTCGAAGCGCTCGTCGTGTTCATGCCAACGGAAGCCGGCGCCTTTTTCGCTCAGGCCGTAGCGTTTCTGGTCGGCGCTCGGTGCCGGCGGGCCCTTGAAGTAGCCGTTGAAATTTTCCTCGCAGGTCAGGTAGGTGCCCCATGGGGTGAAGCCCATTGCGCAGTTGTTCAGGGTGCCGAGCACGAATTCGCCGCGCTGGTCGCCGGCGGTCTGCATCGCCGGATGGCCGCGGGCGGGGCCGGCAATGCGGCAGGGCGTATCGGCGGTAACGCGACGGGCCAGCGCCGAAGGGCGGACGACTTGCCAGCCGTCCTTCGCGAGGCGGATTTCAATGATCGAAACGCCGTGCGCGGCTTTTGATTTGGCGACTTTTTCGGCGTTCCAGGTCAGCATGCCGTCGCTGTGCAACAGGCCGTCGTCGGTGTATTCGTGATTGATGCAGAGCAGGCCATGGGTCGACGACGGTTTGCCGTTTTCGATGAACGGGAAATAGTGCATGCCGTCGTGGTGCATGCCGGCCTGCCGGGCTTGTGCGGCGGCATCGTCGCCGGCATCGGTGCGGGCGCGCGGGCCGTCCGAGATTGGGTCGCCCCAGGCGTAGAGCAGGCTGACCGTATTGCCTTCGGCCAGCATGACGGCATCGGCCGTCGATACCGGGATGCCGGCGAAGTCGATGACGGCACCGGCCGCGCGCCCGGCGCTGGCGGCCAGGCTGGGCAGCGGAACGCCGGCAGCGAGCAGGGCGCCGCCGCCGATGCTCAGCGCGGTAGCCGAAAGCAGGCGTCGGCGGAACGGATCGGCCAGCAGGTCGGCGATCTCGTGCGGCTTGTCGTCGGCGTTCGGGTCGAAGCAGGTGTTGGTCATGACGTGTCTCGGCGGATCGGTACACGCCACTATGATCGGTCGATGTTTCAGTTGCGTGACGATCAGGCGCCTGCCTTTTGCCGCTTGCGGAGCTGATAGCGCATCAGGATGCGGCCGTCGATCTTGCTGCCGCGGATTTCGACGAAGCCGAGTTCGCGAAAACGTTTGGTGCGCGAAGTCGATACCAGAACCCGGCCGGCGCCGAAACGCTTGCTCAGCCATTCGATGCGCGCGGCGAGCAGCGCGCGGGCGATGCCCTGGCCGCGCATTTCGGGCGCCACCGCGGAGAGGTAGAGCAGGTGAGTCTTTGTCGCCCAGTCGGCGGCCTTGACGCCACCGACGCCGGCCACCTTTCCATCCTTGATGGCGACGAAGAACTGGCGGTAGAAGGGCGGGTCTTCGACCAGCATTTCGCGCATGATGCGTTCGCGGCCGTAGCGCACGGGGTCGGCGAAGGCGTTTTCGACCAGGTCGATGGCGGCTTCGAGTTGCAGCATGTCGTGCGTGTCGAGCGCGCGGATCAGCAGTTTGCTCACGGCAGGCAGTATTTCAGGTTGGGGGCGAGCATGCGCTCGGTCAGCCGCAGCGCCGTCTGGCGGTTCAGTTCCGATTGCTGGCGGCCGAAAGCGTCGCGTTCGTCAAGTCTGGCGCGGGCTGCTTCGATGCTGCTCAGGCAGCGCCAGCGTTCGCCGGTGCGCGTCGTGAAGCGGCGCATCTGCGCCTTGGGGTGATGTTTTCTGCAGCAGTAACAGTACAAGGTGTCGGACATGGCAAGTTCCCGCTCGTGATGGATTGTCACGAAAGCGAGCATGCGATTGGCGGATTACAGGATGATGACGCCGGTGGCTCGTCTGCCGGGCCGGTTGCGGTCGACGGCTGAAAATGGCCAAAAACCGGCCAGTCCGCTGGCCTCAGTAGTAGATCTTTGCCAGGTCGAGCGTCGAGCGGCGGCCGATGGCGCTGCGCTTGGCGGCCAGCCATGTTTTGGCATGGGCGCGACCATCGTCGCGCAGGCGCTGGAAGAACGACAGGCTGGCGGCCAGCTTGGTTTCCGGCGCCAGTTCGCTCATCAGCGCATCGGCGCTGATCGCGTGGAAGCGCACCTGGCGCACCCGTTGTTCGAGCTGGCCGACCGGGATCCAGGCCTGCAGCCAGGCCGGCAGGCGCGATTCGCCGACGCGCTCGCGCAGGTGGGCGAACATGCGCATCTCGCGCAGGAAGGTGGCGCTGAAACCGAGCTCGCGCAAGCGCATGCGGATATCCTGGGCTGAGTCGGGCGTCTCGCCGAAATGCAGCGGCGTCAGCAGCACGAGCAGGATATCGGCCGCCGTGCAGTCGTAGAACAGTGGAAAGACCGCCGGGTTGGCGCTGTAGCCGCCGTCCCAGTAAGGCTCGCCGTCTATCGTCACGGTACGGTGGATATTGGGCAGGCAGGCCGAGGCAAGCAGGGCGTCGACCGACAGTTCGTGGTTGTGGAAGATGCGCAGCTTGCCGGAATTGGCGTTGGTCGCGGCGATGAACAGCTTGACCGGGCTGTGTTTGCGCAGGCGCTCGAAGTCGATCTGCGCGCCGAGGATATCGCGCAAGGGGTTGAGGTCGAAGGGGTTGAGTTGCTCGGGCGAGAGATATTCGGTCCATTGCAACATCAGCTTGAGCGCGGCCGGAATGGCCGGCGGCTCGCCGTCGGCGTTGCCGCTGTCGGGAAACGGCGAGCTTTCGGCGACGGCCGTCCAGAATTTCGCCAGCGCCTCGCGCGCCCCGTCGCGCCCGCCGGCCATCAGGCCCTGGGCCAGGCAGATGGCGTTCATCGCCCCGGCGCTGGTGCCGCTGACGCCCTCGACCGCGAGTTGCCCGTCTTCGAGCAGCGCGTCGAGTACGCCCCAGGTGAAGGCGCCGTGCGCACCGCCGCCCTGCAGGGCGAGATTGACCGTGGCATGGGGAAGCGAAGTAGTGGGCATGAAAATCGGGCTTTTTTGGCGGTCGACCGCAACAGGCTACCAGCATTCGCCGGGCGGGGCGAAAAAAAGCCCGGCGGGGCCGGGCTAAAGGAGAGAGACTCGCATTCCCTCGTGCGGGATGATTATTTGCTCGTTGTGCGGCCCCGCCCATTCGGCCTTGTTGTCGGCCTGTTCTCCTTGAGGTTTTCGGCAATCTGGTGCGCCTCGTTTTCGGCCAGTTCAACGGTCTCGATGGCCGCCGCGCTCATGCCGTGCAGGGTCTGTTCGGCCGACTCCAGCGTGCTGCGCATCGCCGACAGCGCGATCGCCCCTTCCCACGGACTGTTTTTCGCGGCGCGGTTGATGCTGGCGAAAACGATCTGGTCGAAGGTGCGCACCTGGGCTTCCGCCGCCTGGATCAGCGACTTGTGGGCTGCGCCGAGAATCTCGCAGGCGGTGTCGAGCAGTCGGGTGGTGCGGGCGCTGCTTTCCAGCCACAGCGAGGCGGGGAACGTGGTCAGCGTATCGAGCTGGCCGTGGCCGAATTGCGCGACCTGCTTGCTGCCGATATGGAGCGCGTCGCGACCGGCGGCGGAGTACAGGTCGGTGAGGCGCTGGCTGGCGGAAAACCAGGTCGAGGAGAGGTCAAGCAGGTTGTTCAGCGTGCTTTCCCGCGTCTGGGCGGCAAGTTCCGGTGTCAAATACATGGGGCGCTCCGATGGCGATCGATGCCGCCAATCTAGCGCCCCCGTGTGACAGGAAAATGAATCAGGCGATGGTCTTGACGCCCTCGGCGGTGCCGAGCAGCAGCACGTTGGCCGGGCGCACCGCGAACAGGCCGTTGGTGACGACGCCGGTGATCTGGTTGATGCGCGCTTCCAGGCCTTTCGGATCGGTGATCGCAAGCCCCTTGACGTCGAGAATCAGGTTGCCGTTGTCGGTGACGAAGCCTTCGCGCAGCACCGGATTGCCGCCCAGCTTCGCCAGCTCGCGGGCGACGTGGGCGCGTGCCATCGGGATCACCTCGACCGGCAGCGGGAAGCTGCCCATCACGTCGACCAGCTTGGAGGCGTCGCAGATGCAGACGAAGGTCTGGGCGACAGCGGCGACGATCTTTTCGCGCGTCAGCGCGCCGCCGCCACCCTTGATCATGTTGAGGCCGGCGTCGATTTCGTCGGCGCCATCGACATAGACCGGGATGTCGGCGACGTCGTTGAGATCGAAAACCGCGATGCCGTGGCCTTCGAGGCGCTTGCGGGTGGCCTCGGAACTGGCGACGGCGCCCTTGTAGCGGTCTTTTATCGCGGCCAGCGCGTCGATGAAGAAATTGGCCGTCGAGCCGGTGCCGACGCCGATGATGCTGCCGGCCGGCGCGTTGTTTGCCACGTAGTCGGCCGCCGCCTGGGCCACCGCCTGCTTGAGTTCGTCCTGGGTCATGATGCGTCTCGCTGGTTGGAAGGCGGGATTTTACCTGTCAAAAAAGTTTAACTTTGCTGTGCTACGAAATCATTAAAATCTCCGCTCCTGTTGATGGAGAGAGTCATGTCCGAAGAAAAGAGCAATTCGCCCGCTGCGAAGCCCGCTCCCGCGGCGCCAAAGCCGCCGAAAAAACTGCAGCCGCGTGCCGCGGCCAAGCCGGCTGCCAAGGTCGAGTCCGGTGCGCCCGCCGTGGCCGAGACAACGCCCTTGAAGAAACCGGCGGCGAAAAAGCCGAGCCGGCTCGAAGAAACCAAGGCGCGTAACAAGAAGGCCTTGTCCGAAGCGCTGGTCAAGGCGCAAGCGGTCAAGATGCCGCCACCACCCGTGGTGGCGCAGGTTCCGGTGGAACCTGCCAAGGCCGCCAAGCCGGCCAAGGCCAGGAAGATCAAGCTGGTTCGTCACAGTTTCTCGATGCCGGAAACCGAGTATGCGCAGATTGCCGTGCTCAAGAAGCGTATCGCCGATTTCGGCGGCAAGGCCAAGCGCAGCGAGCTGGTGCGGGCCGGCATCGCCGCCCTGTCGGCGCTCGACAATGTCCAGTTGACGGCGGCGATGGCGCGCGTCGAAAGCATCAAGACCGGGCGCCCGAAAAAATAGGCGAGGCTCGGTTTGTTCCATTGTTACAGCCTGTCATTCGGCTGTAACAATCGGGGGCTAACCTGCACAGCGTTGCGTATTCCAACCATGTGCAGGAGTTGCCCCATGTTCAAGCAGTCCAAGCTCGTTTCCGCCCTGGCCGTTGCCGGTGTCGCCCTCTTCGGCGCCTCGGCTGCCCTGGCGGATGTCGTCAAGATCGACGGCTCCTCGACGGTTTACCCGATCACCGAAGCGGTGGCCGAAGAATTCCAGAAAGCCAAGAAGAACGCCATCAAGGTGACGGTCGGTATTTCCGGCACCGGTGGCGGCTTCAAGAAGTTCTGCCGTGGCGAAATCGACATCGCCGACGCCTCGCGCCCGATCCTCAAGAAGGAAATGGAGGCCTGCAAGGAAGCTGGGATCGAGTACATCGAACTGCCGGTCGCATTCGATGCGCTGACCGTGGTCATGAACCCGAAGAACGCCTTCCTCAAGGAACTGACCGTCGAGCAGTTGAAGGCCATCTGGGAACCCGCTGCCCAGGGCAAGATCACCAAGTGGAACCAGGTCAACCCGGCCTGGCCCGATGCGCCGATCAAGCTGTTCGGCGCCGGCGCCGATTCCGGCACCTTCGATTACTTCACCGAGGCCATCGTCGGCAAGGCCAAGTCCTCGCGCGGCGACTACACCGCTTCCGAAGACGACAATGTGCTGGTCCAGGGCGTTTCGCGCGACGTCAATGCCATCGGTTACTTTGGCTACGCCTACTACGCCGAGAACACCGGCAAGCTGAAGGCCGTGCCCATCGTCGAGAAGGCCGGCAAGCCGGGCGTGCTGCCTTCCGAAGAGACGGTGATCAAGGGTAGCTATCAGCCGCTGTCGCGCCCGATCTTCGTCTATATCAACCCGAAGTCGCTCGACAAGCCGGAAATCAGGGAGTTCGTCGAGTACTACATGAAGAACGCGCCCAAGCTGATCAAGGAAGTGAAGTACGTGCCGCTGCCGGCCAAGGCTTACACGGTCAACATGGAACACGTCGACAAGAAGAAGAAGGGCACGGTTTTCGGTGGCACGGCTGAAGTCGGCATCACCATCGAAGAACTGCAGAAGCGCGAAGCCAAGTTCTGATCGTCCTCAACGGGAAGCACTTCGCCGTTAAAGCCCGATTCCGGCCGGAGTCGGGCCTTTATCATAGGAATTCCCATCGTGAATTCACAAGCCATGTCTGCAAACAATCCTTCTGACCTCCCGGTGGTCAGCGACCGCCTGGCCAGGAATGCCATGCGCAACGTCAGCGAGCGCCTGATCGAAGCGCTGCTGCTGGGCGCCGCCGCGGTCTCGGTGCTGACCACGGTCGGCATCGTCTATGTGCTCGTTTCCGAGTCCATCCACTTTTTTCAGCAGGTCAGCATCGTCGATTTTCTGACCGATACGCAATGGACGCCGCTGTTCGATGATGCCCACTTCGGCATCATGGTGCTGGTGTCGGGTACCGTGGTTTCCTCGCTGGTTGCGCTGGCCGTGGCTATTCCGATGGGCACCATCATCGCCATCTACCTGTCCGAGTTCGCCAATTCGAAGGTGCGCGAAATTGCCAAGCCGATTCTCGAACTGCTCGGCGGCATTCCGACCATCGTCTTCGGTTATTTCGCGCTGCTCGTCGTGACGCCGATCCTCCAGGTGATTTTTCCGGAGCTGCCCGGTTTTTCGCTGCTTTCGGCAGGTCTGGTGATGGGCATCATGATCGTGCCCTACATCGCCTCGCTGTCCGAGGATGCCATGCGCGCCGTGCCGATGAGCCTGCGCGAGGGCGCTTATGCGATGGGCTCGACCCGCCTTTACACCGCGCTGCATGTGGTGGTGCCGGCCGCCTTCTCCGGGCTGGCCGCGTCCTACATCCTGGCCATTTCGCGCGCCGTCGGCGAAACGATGATTCTGGCGGTCGCCGCCGGCATGCAGCCCAACCTGACCTGGAACCCGATGGAACCGGCCGCCACCATCACCTCCTACATCGTCCAGGTGGCGCTTGGCGATCTGCCGCACGGCTCGATCGGTTACCAGACCATCTTCGCCGCCGGCCTGACCCTGCTGCTGATCACCCTGGTCTTCAACATCCTCGGCCAGTGGCTGCGCGCCAAATTCCGGGAGAACTACTGATGCAACCGCTGACCAACGAACAGATCCGCGCCGTCATCGCGCGCGGCAAGCTCAAGGACACGATTTTCAAGGGCCTCGGCCTGTTCTGCCTGTCGATTGCCCTGCTGGTCATCGTCGCGCTGATCGCCGACATGGTCATCAAGGGTTCGGAGCGCTTCACCCTCGATTTCTTCCTGAACTTTGCGTCGCGCCGCGCCACCCAGGCCGGCATCCTCTCCGCCTGGGTAGGCTCGCTGCTGGTCATGCTGGTCACCGCGCTCGCCGCCGTGCCGCTCGGCGTCGCCGCCGGGCTCTACCTGGAGGAATACGCCAAGCGCAACTGGCTGACCCACATCATCGAGGTCAACATCAGCAACCTGGCGGCGGTGCCGTCCATCGTCTATGGCCTGCTGGCGCTCGGCATCTTCGTGTACCAGTTCGGCTTCGGCCAGAGCATCCTGTCGGCCGGCCTGACGCTGGCGCTGCTGATCCTGCCGATCATCATCGTCTCCACCCGCGAAGCGATCCGCGCCATCCCGGCGATGATCCGCGAAGGCTCGATGGCGGTCGGCGCGACGCGCTGGCAGACCTGCCGCTACCACATCATCCCCTACGCCATGCCCGGCATCCTGACCGGCGTCATCATCGGCCTCGCCCGCGCCATCGGCGAAACGGCGCCGATCATCACCATCGGCGCGCTGACCTTCATCGCCTTCCTGCCGCCCGTGCCCTTCACCGGCGAGCCGCCGGCCGGGCTGTTCGACTGGGTGATGTCGCCCTTCACCGTGATGCCGATCCAGATCTTCAACTGGACCTCGCGTCCCGACCCGGCCTTCGAGGTCAACGCCGCCGCCGCCGGCTTCGTGCTGATGTTCATGGTGCTCAGCATGAACGCCGTCGCCATCTGGCTGCGCTACAAGATGCGCAAGAACATCAAATGGTAATCGTCATGCCGCAGCGCACCGCCCACTTTGTCGACATCGACTTGCCGTGCTATTCGCACTGTCTTCGGCTCGTCTTCACGTTGGCGGCACCCTGCGGCACGACAGTTGCGGTCGACCCCGAAAAACAGGCAAAAATCGAATATTGAAATGGAGTCTCAGATGCAGATTCACGACAACCCGGCGCTCAAGGCCGAAGCCCGCAACCTCAACTTCTATTACGGCGAGGCCAAGGCGCTCAAGAACATCAACATGCCGATCTACGACAAGAAGGTCACCGCCCTGATCGGTCCTTCCGGTTGCGGCAAGTCGACCTACCTGCGCAGCTTCAACCGCATGCACGATCTCTACCCGGGCAACCGCTACGAGGGCGAAATCCGCTTCTTTCCCGACAACACCAACCTGCTGTCGCCGGAAGTCGACCCCATCGAAGTGCGCATGCGCGTCGGCATGGTCTTCCAGAAGCCGAACCCCTTCCCCAAGTCGATTTTCGAGAATGTCGCCTACGGCCTGCGTGTGCGCGGCGAGAACAACAAGCGTGTGCTCGACGACAAGGTCGAGAGCGCCTTGCGCGGCGCGGCGATCTGGGAAGAGGTCAAGGATCGTTTGAACGAGCTTGCCTCCAACCTTTCCGGCGGTCAGCAGCAGCGCCTGTGCATCGCCCGCGCCCTGGCGACCGACCCCGAACTGCTGCTGTTCGACGAGCCGACCTCGGCGCTCGACCCGATCGCCACCGCCGCCATCGAGGAACTGGTGCACGAGCTGAAGAAGCGCGTCACCATCCTGATCGTGACGCACAACATGCAGCAGGCGGCGCGCGTCTCCGACTACACTGCCTACATGTTTCTCGGCGAGATGATCGAGTTCGGCAAGACCGACGAGATCTTCATCAAGCCGAAAGACAAGCGCACCGAAGACTACATTACCGGCCGCATGGGCTGATCAGGACGAGAACATGAACGATAGCCAACACCTTTCCAGCCAATTCGACGAAGACCTGTCCCGCTTGCGTACCGCCGTGCTGCAAATGGGCGGCCTGGTGGAAACCCAGGTTTCGTCGGCCATTGAAGCCTACGGCACCGGCGAAGTGACGAGCGTCAAGTACATCGTCGATACCGACCGCAAGGTCAACGACCTCGAACTCGCCATCGACGACGACTGCGCCCACCTGATCGCCAAGCGCCAGCCGGCCGCTTCCGACCTGCGCCTGGTCTTCGGGATCAGCAAGATCGTCACCGATCTCGAACGCGCCGGCGACGAGGCAAAGAAGATCGCCAAGGGCGTCCGGCGCATCTACGAAGCCGGCCAGATGCCATCGCAATACGGCATCGGCGTCCGCCACATCGCCGAAGCCGCGCTCGGCATGCTCCGCCAGGCGCTCGACGCCTTTGCCCGGCTCGATACCGAGTTGGCGGTCAGGGTCATCCAGGCCGATGCCAATGTCGATACCGAATTCAAGTCGATCATGCGCCAGCTGATCACGCACATGATGGA
>ERZ795054.3264-NODE-3264-length-12924-cov-4.911182_pt1 | contig 12924 bp, 7 predicted proteins | sample MGYA00375138_ERZ795054 | MGnify/ENA primary metagenome ERZ795054 (study PRJEB30183, sample SAMN05720215) | anaerobic digester metagenome | isolation source: active sludge of municipal wastewater-treating anaerobic digesters | place: USA | collected 2014-12-23 ...
CGCCATGACGGCCCGTTATCTTTACGATAATCTATTACTGGCCCAATTGAAATTGGGCACACCAACAAACGAGATCTATGAATTGGTCCGCTCGAAGACCGCACCCGGCCGGCCCCTCGATCTGATCGCCACCGTACGCCCCTATGACGACCCCGGCGTAACACGGGTCTATTATCGCTTCCGCAAAATCCACGCCACCATCGTCCATAAGACCCACATGGTCTTTGATATGAGCGATGCACAACTGCAGCGCATCAAGGAACTCTTCATTCATCCGGAGTGGCTGCAGACGCCGCACATGGTCAGTTATGATCCGATTGTGAGCGCCAACCCGTTCGCCGCATTCGAGCAGATTCCCCCCCGTTCCCGTTACCAGTTTTTACTGGATAACGCATACTACATTATCACGACCTTTATTCGTGGCCCCGTCTGCAAGGGTCAAATCGCCCTCAATGTGATTGACGATCATTTTTGGGTCATATTCATGGATCCCGAACACGATCTGAGCGTCAAGTATCCCGGTTTTTTAAAATTGCACAGCGATAAGTTGCGGATGCCCATTGAGAAGGGAAGCGACCCGCCTGTTTTCTCGGCACTCACCAATGAGCATCGCAAGGCAGCGATTGAATTCTACAAAGCCCGGCAGGATCACTACACGTCGCTCAACTACGCAGGTCTGGGATATGACGCCATCTGGAAAGGCAGTCGCCCTTCCGACGCACCGGTAATCACCGTCTATCGCCATTTCGACGGCGGCTCGTCCCACCGGGGCGTTCTGGGGAATCTCCCCAAAACCCTCTGGGTGATCGATTACCCGCTTCTCGAACGCATCTACTATGCCCTCGTCGCCGGTTTTGATGTTTACGGGACCATGGGACATCAACTGGCAATACGTCTCTACATGGACGAACTGCGCGTGGAGGGTGAGAGTTATTTCCTCGACTTTATGCCTCCGGAAAAGCGGAAGGAAATCATGCAGTCATGGAATCTGGGGCTGGATCTCAAGGATTTGCATTATTATCCGTCCGCCCTGCCGGCGCAAATCTCCTTTCTCACGAACGACCCGAAACGTGAATTTATCGAGCATATCGTGAAAAAACACCTGCTGCCCTCGGCACAGATTTCCTTCGACCCCGTAAACTATCTCCCGGCAGGGGCGGCATATCCTCAACTGCCGACGGCCTATCAAACCAAGGAAGATTACATGCGCGCCTTTACCGCCCTTTCCCGGCCCGGAACGGCCTTTTTCTCCCTGGTCAACGAACATGAGGCCAATCTGGCCTACGTGAGAATCCGCCTGAAAAATGGGACGGACGTGACCGGCTCCATCGTGATCAACCGCTGGCATGATAATGTATCCTTTATATTCGGCGAGGATGGCCGCCTCGATCCCCGAAAGGATAGCGCCGATTTTCTTCCCGGCCTGATTGGATCCTATCCGAACTATTTTATTGATGTTCACGCCGGAGATTTGCCCGATTTCTTCGATCTCCTGGCCCATTTCGAGAAAAGTCCAAAGGATGTAGAACGATTTGCCAAATACGGTATAAACCGCGCCGATGATCGACTGTGGGAAACCTATGACTGGTTTCAGCAGCGGTTCAACGAAGATGAACCCGTAGAGAGCGGACTTTTCGATCTGAACCGCTACTACTATAAGGCCTACTAAGAGATTGTCCGAAACATCAACCGGCAGACGGCTTTTTTGAATCGGCTGCGTAACCCCCTTTGGCACACACAAAAGGAACAGCTCCGTACAGCTCAGGCAGGCTGGATATATCAGAAAAAATGCATGCGGTTCGTCTTGAGCAATTCTTTTTCATTGCATGACAACAGACAGCCGGTCTGGAAGGCATACGATCACCGTAAAAACATCCGGCAAATCCCTGTATTAATGCTAATATTTCGTTGACACGCCGATTTTTTGTTCCTATAGTTCACCGTAAATTGAACACCTTTCAGCCTGCCTTATGCACGATATACAGACTCCTTGACCGGCGTCACGCCGACAAGATTACCGCATGGATTAAATATGAGTCTTAGGAATCAACCGTTCTTGTAATGTGATTATCCGGATATTGATATTATTGAAGAGTAAATCTATGCATTTTAAAAAGTTATGCCTCCACCTTTTGTCTGTCGGCTTACCTTGCATCCCGATTTTTTTATGGATCACCCTTACACTCATCCCTTTTCTCAGCGGTTGTCATCAAGATAATAAGATTCAGCAAAATGAACCGCCCGAAGTCTCTGTAATTGAGGTTATTCCACGGGATACGCCCGTGGCTTTCACCTTCGTCGGACAGACCCAGAGTTCCCACCAGGTGGAAATACGAGCCCGGATCAATGGTTATCTCAACAGGCGTGTCTATACCGAAGGGGCCATGGTTAAAGCAGGCCAAGTCCTCTTCGAAATGGATCCCAAACCTTTCCAGGTACAACTCGACCAAGCCCAAGCGGCGCTCACCAAGCAGCGGGCAGCGCTGGATGTGGCTCAGGCCAATCTGGCCCGTGTCAAACCGCTGACGGAATTGGACGCCCTGTCACGGAAAGATCTTGACGATGCGACAAGCCGTGCCCAGTCTTCCGCGGCTGAAGTCGAACAGGCAAAAGCCCAGGTCGAATCGGCCAGACTCAACCTGTCCTACTGCACCATTACCTCACCCATCGACGGAATCACCAGCGCCGCGCTGCAGCAGGATGGTGCTTACATCAGCGTTCAGAACAATCAGCTGACTACCGTCATGGTTCTCTCTCCCATGTGGGTCAACTTCAGTGTATCGGAAAATGAGATGCAGAATTTTCGCGCCGCGGTCAGCAAAGGTTTGTTAAAGCCCCCGGCCCCTGACCGGTACGAGACGGAGATCATTCTCGTCGACGGAACGGTCTATCCATACACCGGACGAATAACATTTGCGGAACCCATGTATGACGAAAAATCAGGTACCTTTCTGAACCGCGCCAGCATACCGAATCCTGACGGCGTTTTACGGCCCAACCAGTATGTGCGTGTGCGGCTTAAGGGCGTTACACGGCCGGCCGCAATTCAGGTGCCTCAGCAGGCGGTTCAGATGGGGGCAAAAGGGCATTTTGTATGGGTGGTCAATCCGGACAACACGGTTGATCCCCGTCCTGTCGAGGTCGGTGAATGGTACGGTAACAACTGGTTCATCAATGACGGCTTGCGGCCCGGGGAACTTGTGGTCGTCGAGGGTGGCCTTGGATTGCGTCCCGACATGAAAGTTAAGACGCAATCATATGAAGCAAAACCGGCTTTGCATGCCGAGAGCACGGAACCGGTCAAAAAAGATCAGCGTTAAGAAAATAACAAGGAAGGCGAATACCAGAGGCCCGGTTTATGTTCTCCAGGTTCTTCATCGAGCGACCGATTTTTGCAACGGTCATTTCTCTCATTATCGTTATTGCCGGCCTGATCTCGATGAAAAGCCTGCCCATCGCCCAGTACCCATCGATCACACCCGTTCAGGTAACCGTTTCCGCCTTCTACCCCGGCGCCGACTCAAAAACCGTTGCCGACGCGGTGGCTGCTCCGCTGGAAGCCCAGATAAACGGCGTCGACAACATGATCTACATGACATCAACCAGTTCCAGCGCCGGCCAGTTGACGCTGACTGTTTATTTCACGCTCGATACGGACTCTGATATTGCTCAGGTACAGGTACAAAACAGGGTAAATCTTGCGACGCCGCAACTGCCCGATGCCGTGGTGCAAAACGGGGTCTCCGTACAGAAAAAATCTTCCAGCATCCTGATGATTCTGGCCCTCTATAACAAAGACGGCCGTTATAAACCGGAATATGTGGATAATTACGCAAATGTCTACGTCCTTGATGCTATAAAGCGGATCAACGGCGCCGGACAGGCGGGTATATTCGGTGTCGCCGACCAGGCCATGCGTATCTGGATGAATCCAGACCGGATGGCTTCTCTCGGGATTACAACAACCGATGTGCAGCAGGCTGTTGCATACCAGAATGCACTGTTTGGCGCCGGACAGATCGGCCAGCAGCCCACGGAGGGTTTTGTCCAGCAGAATTTCCCGGTCGTCACCCAGGCCCAGTTTGCCCAGCCGTCGCAGTATGAAAACATCATTCTGCGGGGCAACCAGAAAGGGAGCGCCATCGTTCGCATCAAAGACATTGCCCGTGTCGAAGTCGGACGGAAACAGTACATCACGGAAAATAAGCTCAACAATACCCCCGCCACGTTTATTGCCGTCTATCAGCAGCCCGGCTCGAACGGTCTCGACGTTTCTGCGGCGGTACGCCAAACCATGCAGGAAATGAAGAAGTCGATGCCTGAAGGGATCGAATATGTGATCGCACTGGACACGACCGACTTTGTTCGGCTTTCCATAGAGGAAGTCATTCACACCCTGATCGAAGCGATCATTTTAGTTCTTCTTGTGGTTTACCTTTTTCTGCAAAGCTTCCGTTCCACGATCATCTGCACCGTGGCCATTCTGGTGGCATTGATCGGAACATTCACCGGCATGCTCGCCCTGGGATTTTCCATCAACCTCCTGACCCTCTTCGGCATCATCCTGGCAATCGGCATGGTTGTGGACGATGCCATTGTGGTGGTGGAAAATGTTGAACGCAACATGACCAAAAAACACCTGCCACCGAAGCAGGCCACCATTGTCGCCATGGAGGAAATCGGCAGCTCCCTCGTTGCAGTGGTGCTGGTCATGGCTTCGGTTTTTATTCCCGCCGCCTTTTTGCCGGGCACCACCGGACAGCTTTATAAACAGTTTGCCGTGACGATCGTCATCTCCGTCACTCTCTCCGGTTTCGTAGCGTTGACGCTGACGCCGGCCATGTGCGCATTCATGCTAAAGCATACGGAAAAACCGCAGAAAGGATTTTTTGCATGGTTTAACCGTCAGGTTGACCGCATTACCCTGGCCTTCGGCAATGCCGTGACCTTGATCATCAAGCGAATGGTTCCGGCCTTCATTCTGCTTTTTTTCTTCGTCTGGGCTCTCATTCAATTGTTTCTGACGATTCCCACCAGCTTTGTTCCCAATGAGGATCAGGGATACGTGCTGGCCGCCCTGATTATGCCCGATGCCGCCGGTCTGGGCAGGACTTCCGAGACCGCCGAGGAGTTGGATAGCCTGTTCGCTAAAAATCCGGCGGTTGAAAACCGGACAGCCATAATCGGCTACAGTCTGATCGACGGTCAATATAAAACAAACGCAGCTACCTTCTTTGTCACGCTGAAAGACTTTGAAGAACGCTACGATTCATTGAAAACAGCGGCCAAAGAAAATGCCCGGACAGTTCTGATGTCGGTTTATGAAGGCGCGCAGGCGATCAGGGCCGGCAAAGTCATCCCCATTGCGCCGCCGGCGATCCCCGGTATCGGCACCACCGGCGGTTTTGAATTCTGGATTCAGGACAAGGGATCCGGCGATCCGGCCATGCTTTACGATTTGACACAGAAGTTCCTGGATAAGGCGCGAAAACGTCCCGAGCTGGGTGACCTAAACAGTATGTTCCGCGCATCATCACAGCAGTTAAGGGTTGACGTGGACCGCGAAAAAGCGGTTCTCCTCGACGTGCCGGTACAGGACGTGTACAGCACCCTCCAGGCCCAGTTCGGCTCGCTTATGGTCAGCCAGTATAATCAGTACAGCCGGGTCTGGAATGTGATTCTCCAATCGGATGCCCGGTACCGACAGGACCCCTCCGATGTAAACCGGCTTTATGCACGCTCAAGAAACGGGGAGATGGTTCCGCTTTCCGCGGTTGTTTCAACGCATTACACCAGCGGCCCGGATCTGCTGCCCCACTTCAACGGCTTTCCGGCGGCACAGGTAACCGGCAATCCCGCAACGGGCTACAGTTCCGGCGAGGCAATCCAAGCCATGGAGGAAGTCGCCGGCGAGGTCCTGCCGCAGGGTTATGCTTTCTCCTGGTCCGGCATGGCCTTCGAGGAAAAGAAATCAGGGGGCACCTCGGCGATCGCCTTTGTCTTTGGTCTGATTATCGTATTCCTTGTGCTGGCGGCCCAGTTTGAGTCCTGGACCCTGCCGGGGTCCGTCATGACGGCCGTTCCTTTCGGTATTCTCGGAGCGCTTGCTTTCAACTGGTTGCGGGGTCTGCATAACGACGTCTATTTTCAAATCGGGATGCTGGTGCTCATTGGACTGGGCGCCAAAAATGCTGTTTTGAGAGTGACTTTTGCCGTGGAACTCCGCAAGAAGGGATTGTCCATTATGGAGGCCACCATCCAGGCAGGCGAGGAAAGACTGCGGCCCATCATCATGACCTCCCTGGCCTTTATCTTCGGTGTATTGCCTCTCGCCATTGCCATGGGTGCCGGCGCCAATGCCCGTCATTCCATTGGAACGGGTATCATCGGCGGCATGATCGGCGAAACCACCCTGGCCATGCTTTACGTGCCCCTGTTCTTTTATCTGTTCGATCAGTTGCATGAACGCAGTAAAAAAAGGGGGGGGACGTCACCATCAACAAAAGAAGACACGGCCGCGAACGGAAATGAAGACAAATCGGAACTGCAACCCGGAGGCAATGACTGACATGCGCCGACTGCTCCCGATTTTCTATATCCTTCTCCTGACCGGCTGCATGGTGGGACCCAACTACACACGCCCGGCCATCCATTCGCCGGAAACTTACCGTTATGAGGTGAAAGAAGCCAGGGACACCGCGAATACCATCTGGTGGGAACAGTTCCAAGATCCGACGCTTAACGAATTGATCTTGGAAGCGCTCCGAAATAATAGAGATGTAAAAATTGCCGCGGCCGCCGTTGAACAGGCAGCGGGTATCCTTATCCAGGTCAGGTCACCCCTGTTCCCCCAAGCCAGTTACAACGGGAGTGCCGCCCGCCAGCGTCTCAGTGAAGAAAACGCCACCCCGCTATCCAGCAGTATCCCCAATCCCCAGGAGGCCTATCAGATTTTTGCCGGCGCCACGTGGGAGGTCGACCTCTGGGGACGCGTGCGGCGTCTGTCCGAAGCGGCCAGGGCCGATCTTCTATCCACCGAGGAGGCTCGCCGCGGTGCAATCCTCTCCCTGGTTGCCCTGGTGGCAACAAATTACTTCCAGCTTTGCGGTCTCGATGAACAGCTCGCCATAGCCCGCAAAAATCTGGCCTCCTATGGGGAATCGGTGCGTCTGTTCGAACTGCAGTTTAAATACGGCCAGGTTTCCCGAATGACCGTCGAACAGGCGCGGACACGTTATGAAACTGCAGCGGCGACCATCCCACAGATCGAGTCACAGATGGTGCAGATCGAAAACGCCTTGTCGGTATTACTTGGCCGGAACCCCGGTCCGGTTTCACGCGGCCGGACTCTCGGCGAGCTTGCCCTGCCTGAGGTTCCGGAGGGTCTGCCGTCGCAACTGCTGGCCGATCGTCCCGATATTATGCAGGCTGAACAAAACCTGATCGCCGCCAATGCCCAGATCGGTGCGGCCAGAGCGCTTTATTTCCCGACCATCTCACTGACCACCGGATACGGCCAGGCCAGCGGACATCTTTCCGATCTATTCAAGAGTCCGACCCGAACGTGGACCTACGGAGGAACCATCACCGGGCCGATCTTTACCGCCGGCGCAATTTCCGGCCAGGTTAAACAGGCGGAGGCCGCCCATCAGGCAGCCCTGCTGACCTACGAACGATCCATCCAGAATGCGTTTTCCGACGTGGAAAATGCCCTTTCCGCGCGCACCAAAATCATCGATCAGCTTCAAGCCCAGAAACGGCTGGTTGACGCCGCCGGCGAGTATACGCGTCTGTCAACACTGCTTTATGACGGCGGTTACGCCCCCTATTCCACTGTCCTCCAGGCCCAGGAACAGTTGTTCCCGGCCCAGCTTAATTACGCCATGTACCGTGCTTCACTCTTTACCTCCCTGGTTAACATTTACAAAGCCATGGGGGGCGGCTGGGTAACCGCGGCGGATAAATTGACTGAAGCTCGGAATAAAGACGCCGACACAGTAAAAAAGAAACCTTGATGATCAGTCAGAAGCGGGTGCGTTTTTCATGATCAACAATCCTATCCATCGGGTGCTTGTGATCCGTTTGGCCTTGGTGGCATCATGCCTTGCGTTGATCCTGATGGTTCTGGTTTTCTGGGTTGAACTGAGAAACCTGGATCAACGGATTCAGGATCAGGCGACAGTCGCGTTGGAAAGTCTGCGCGGGTCAATTATAGATGAACTGGATACCGATGGCTTGGGCAATCGCGAGCAGATTCAACGTATTCTGGAAAAAAATCTCCGCATTCAGAACAGTTCGGCACAATCTTCCTTTGCATATGTCCGTATTCTTGATTCTGCCTTCCGGGAAGTGGCAGCCTTCATCAACCCGGCCCAAGAGCAGATAGAATCGGCAATCCAAGAGAAATATTCAGGCGCAAACCAGGTAAAACACGGTGCATCTGCTCTCTGGAAAAGGATTTCCCGGATAAACGGAACCCTTGTCGTGCAATTGCGCAAAGATCTTGTCAACAGCGAGGGCAAACCGGTAGCCCATGTCGAGGGGGCATACGTCGTCTCTTCCCGCTACATTCAAAAGGCACGTTATGATGCGGCCTTGAGTGCACTTTTTGCCGCAGGCATTGTTTTGATAACAACCCTGATCCTCTATCCGGCTATCATTCGCCTGCTCGGTAAACTGACCGGGTTATCGGCCGGTCTCGCCCAAGCCAACCTGGAAATCATGAGCGTGCTGGGGGGTGCCATTGCCAAGCGGGATATTGAAACCAGTACCCATAACTGCCGGGTGACCATTTACGCCATTCGCATCGCCCAGGACATCGGGTTGCAGGATGATGACATGCGCTCGCTTATCAAGGGGGCTTTTCTGCATGATGTCGGCAAGATCGGCGTCCGGGACAGCGTCCTGCTCAAGCCCGGCAGCCTGACTCCGGAAGAATATGAGGAAACAAAACAACACGTCCGGCATGGTCTGGATATTGTGGGGCGCTCGACCTGGCTAACCGATGCGGCGTTGGTCGTAGGCGGCCACCACGAGAAATACGATGGTTCCGGTTACCCTCAAGGGCGAAAAGGCAAGGAGATTCCGTTGGTTGCACGCATTTTTGCCGTCGCCGATGTTTTTGATGCCTTGACGTCCAAACGCCATTACAAAGAAAATATGGGTTGGGCAGAAGCACTGGAAATCATTTCCCATGGCCGAGGAAGCCATTTCGATCCGGACGTGCTTGATATATTTAATGATATTGCGTCTGAGCTTTTTGAAACTTATGGCGTCATGGATGATACGAATCTCAAGAGTAATATGATAAAATTGGCAGCCGGTTATTTTATGTTCTCGGGTAAGACCATATTGGGAAGTTCATCATATAAGACCATTTAAATTCAAAAGAGGAAGGAAGGGATCGTTCATGAAAAGAGTCTGGATGGCGGCAATGTTTTTTTTATTGACGGCGATTATGCTGATTGGCTGTGCAAACGGCAACAAGACCGAGACAAAAACGGATTATCCGGGGGTCGTCAAAGAAAGAGTGGCTGTGATGACGGCAATCGTTGCGGACATTGATCTAAAAAAACGTGTTGTCACGCTTGAGAATGCCGAAGGGGAACGCCGTGATTTTCGGGTTGGCGAAGAAGCCATAAATTTACCCCAGGTTAAGGTGGGTGACAAGGTTACGATAAAATTCCTGGAATCGATCGCCGTTGAAATCGTTAAACCTGGAAAAGCAACGGCGGCAGGCGAAAATACGACCATCGTCAGAGCAAAACCCGGGGAAATGCCCGGCGGCATGATCACGCACCAAACCGCGATCATCGCCTTTGTTAAAGCCATCGACAAAAAGGGTGGAACCATCTCGCTCATGGGTCCTGCAGGGAAGACCGTCAAGGTAAAAGTCGAAGATCCGGCTAATTTGGAAAATGTAAAGGTGGGAGATGAATTGATGATCACCTTTACTGAGGCGCAGGCGATATCCGTCAAACGAGTCAAATGAGATGGGTTTCATTCCCCCGAAAAAGGAAAAGAATGCCAGGAGGATGCTGTGAAAACAAAAACGGTGGCTTTTTCAGTCCTGTTTATTGGATTAATCTTTCTAACCGCTTCAACCATAGGGGCAGGAGAACCTAAATATTCAGGATTTCTAGGCGATTATTACTCGAAACTGCAACCCGGACCCGAAGGCGGCGCAAAAATGCGCTGGATTAAACCGGGTGTTGATTTTGCAAGGTACCATAAGTTGATGGTCGAGAGCGTCGTTTTTTATATGGCTCCCGATTCGGAAGACATGGGAATCGATGCGGAACAGATGAAGGAGTTATCCGATGCCTTCAATCAGGAAATCGTCAATGCCCTGAAAGATAAGTATCCTTTGGTGTCCGATCCGGGGCCGGATGTTGCCCGGTTGAGAATTGCCATCACCGGCATCAAAAAAAGCAGGCCGGGTGTCAGCGCCGTAACGTCTGTTGTGCCTGTGGGCATCGGCATCAGTCTCATCAAAAAAGGCGTAACCGGTTCTTACAGCGGCGGCGGAAATACGGCAGCGGAATTTATGGCCCTCGATTCCACAACCAATGAAGTGATTATCGCTGCGGTTGATGAAAGGTCCGCCGGATATCTGGAGCGATTCACAACCCTTGGTGCGGCAAGAAGCGCTTTCAAAGGGTGGGCCGAAAGAATCCGATGGTTCATGGATCACACCCAAACAACCCAGAAATAGAGGCCGGTAAGCCCCGCGGCTTGCCCCGGGGCTTACTGAAACCTCTTCAGCTTACAGTATCATTTACCTAAGCATCTATCTTTCAAGGCTTTTTGGCTTCGATCTCCTTAATGGCCCGGGCAATGTCCGTGCTTAATCGGCCGAGCGCGCGGCTGTGGGCCGCGATCAGGGCATCAAATTCGGCATCCCGTGTCGCCTCAGCAAGCGTCGTGCGACCACGTCGCAATATCTCATTTTTCGCGGACTTAACTGTCCACATCGCATCAAGGTTTGCCGATTTACCCAGATCTGAATCAAAATGCACAATATCGATTGCAACGCGATATGAAGCGCCCACCGCCGTCGACTGTGGAAATAAGCTCACCTGAGATATCCCAAGAACCACAGAGAGATTTTCGGCGACCACACGTCCGATATCATCTTTAAGCGGTGAGGCCCAGCGGTCGAACTCATTAATGGTCACTTGGTTCGGTCCCGTTCTGATCACTATCTGCGGACGATCAACGACTGCCGGCACCGTGATCGGTCCAACTGAAACGGAATAAAGCGCCTGTGATGCCACGACCGGTGCTGATATCGTACTCAGCGTATAAAAACGCGAGGGTGTTGACGAGGCGCATCCGAAAATGACGGCGGCAATGGTGCAGCAAGCAAGAAATTGTCTAAATCTTTTCATCATCGATTCTCCTGTTTTTTCCCCTGAATGAGGGCTTCGGGGTTTTTTTCTAGATATTCAACCAGGCTGTGAATACCCTGGGCTGCTCGGGTGATTTCCTTCAATGCCTCACGGAGTTGCTGTTGCGTCGGCGCATCCTGGCCGATAAGCGTGGCATTAACATTTTCCAGGACACGCTTTAATTCTTCCAGATTTGTCTTCACTTCCGGAACGACTTCTCCGTCGAGACGCTTAACCAAACTATCAATCGATTCAAGCAACTTTTTCACATCCACGCCGATATCATCAAGGGGCATTTTTTCAATTTTACCTAAGATGTTGGTGATTTTCATCTCAATATCCTGAAGACCGCTCGGTACAACCGGCAATTCAACCGGGGACTTTGTCCAGTCAATTTTTATTCGGGAGGCATTTGGAAAAATATCCAAAGCAACAAAGCGCTGTCCGGTTAACAAATTTCCGCTCCTCAGTTGCGCCCGCATCCCGTGATCAACGGCGTTCTGCATGAAAGACTGTCGTTCCGCCCTACTCTGGACCTTTCCTTCCAGATCAGACGATTTCTTCACATGTGCCATAAATCTTCCGGGATACATGACAATATCCACGCGTGGTCGGACACTATTTTTTTGATGATCATATTCAAGACCAATAGCAGTCACCTCGCCTACCGACAGACCAAGGTACATCACGGGAGCGCCGACATTCACGCCGCGCAGTGTTTCATTGAAATACAGGACGTACCTGGTAAAGACTGTTTCGGGATTGGCCATGGCCTCCTTGCGGCTGTTAAAAAGGGCAAATTGGGTTTTCTCGGCAACGGGCGTTGGTTTCTCCGCAGACGGGGACGTTTCAAAAGCAATCCCTCCGACCAGCATCGACAGGACCGATTGGGTCCGTACCGCAAAACCTTCCGCCCCAAGTGTAACGTCAATGCCGCTGGCCTGCCAAAAACGAGTCTGATCGGTGACGTATTTGTCGTAAGGTGCCCGGACGAAGACTTCGATCTTGATTGACTCACCGTTTTCCGCAAGATCATACCCAGTCACCTGGCCAACATTGAACTGCCGGAAATAGATAGGTGAACCATTTCCAATCGAGCCAAGGGTATCTGTCTGCAAGATAAACCGTTTGCCGGGTTGGTCAAATGTGATGGCCGGTGGGACATCAAGTCCATAAAATTCTCGCCTCTCTTTTTTAGACTTGCCGGGTTCCAAACCAATATAGTTTCCGGACAGAAGTGTTCCGATTCCTGAAATGCCGCTCAGGGTCGCCCGCGGCTGTTCGATCCAGAATCCTGCATCATCCATCAGGAGGCCTGCCGCACTTTTGTCAATCTTGGCCGTCACGACCACTTTCTGGAAATCTTTGGAAAGTGTAACCTTTGTCACCTCACCGATATCTACATCCTTGTATTTGACAAAGGTTTTGCCCGCCTCGATCCCTTCGGCATTTTTAAAAACAATAGTAATGGTCGGGCCTTCCGTCAAAATCCGCTGGACGGCGATTCCGATGGCCACAATCGCCGCGATGAGAG
>ERZ795054.3269-NODE-3269-length-12916-cov-5.460773_pt1 | contig 12916 bp, 15 predicted proteins | sample MGYA00375138_ERZ795054 | MGnify/ENA primary metagenome ERZ795054 (study PRJEB30183, sample SAMN05720215) | anaerobic digester metagenome | isolation source: active sludge of municipal wastewater-treating anaerobic digesters | place: USA | collected 2014-12-23 ...
GGGGCCTCCCCGGCCGGTTAAAATTAATCTTATGGGACATAATTTTTTCATTGACTTTCCGGCCCATTAATTGTTATTAATAACAATTAATGATTATTGATAACGATCAGCATTTAACGGCGATTACTCGTTGTTCGCAAGCTCAGCTTACGGGGAGGAAAGAACAATGGCGATAAAGACCCAGACCATCAGTATGCAAGACGATCTCTTGAACGAGATAAAGATAAAGGCAATGGAAAACCAGCGGAGCATCTCCGCCGAAATCGCCTACCGGGTCAAGATATCGTTAAAGAAAGAAAAAGAGATGGAGCTCCGGATGACGTGATCAACAGCGGCGAGTCCGCTCACTGATTATAAATGAAAAAAGCCTGAAGCGGCAACTCCAGGCTTTGGTTCCAAGGCGCAAGTCCTTAGAAAATTTTCTTAACGCTAAAAGAAATATACTAAGGTCGGGCTTGAGGTGTCAACACATTTAAGCCTCTAACCGTTCAAAACGCCTTGGAAATAGTAAAAAAATTATTATTTTCGAGGTGTTTTCATGCAAAAACGACCTTCGCTCTACTATTATAGCCATCATACGACAGTGATCATCTGACAGGCCTGCAAACACCCATGCAGGTCAGGCTGAACCGCAACCTGCTCAAGCTCGTCATCAAGCTCGAGCAGGGGGATGTGGAGTCATACCGGCTCTACGCGATCGCCAGAGCCCACTTCGCGGGACGCTCCGGGGTGTTCTCCCTGGACGAGCTCTGCGACGTGTTGCACCGTCACTATCACTACAAGTCCCTGCACCGACGCAAGGGCAACAAGCGCGCGCCGTTCAAGAACAAGCTTGTTAAACGGTTCTCCTCATCCCCCCTGTTCCGCGTGGCCCCGGATGGCCGCTACGTCATCAATGCCGAGCGCAAGGTGCTGAACAGGTACAAGGGCACCACGAAATCCAGCTGGTACGAGCTCCCCTCCCCTGCTATCCTTGCAAAGAAGCGTGATTTTTCTGACTTCTGCATCGGGATCCTGCTTGCCGGCAACCGGTTCCGTGCCAATAAAAACGTGGCCGGGTACTGCAACCGCACGGTTCGCCGGGTGCAGCTGGCCACCATGCGCAACAATAAAAACGACACATTCATCAAACAGTACAATTTCATCGAAAGCAAGACCGGGTCCTATAAAGAGATTGAACGCCAGAGGGCTGTGCTCCTGAACATCCACGGGATCACGAGCCCCCTGCCGTCCAGATACAAGGACGAATGGGTATTACGGCTAAATGCTCCGAATTCGTATCAAACCTTGGTGTTGAGCGGGGTCAAAGGGTATGCTGCTCATCCAACGAAGCGCGCGGTACGCAAAGAGGAGTGCTGGTTCAAACCCATTCGTCAGAAGTCCCGGCAGTTGGTGTTATTCGATAAAGACCATTTCAGGCGCTGGGTATTCAACGAGCGCGTGTACGATCTCGACCGTTACGTCCAGGACAACAGCGGATTTTTGAACCAGTCCCTTCCCCTGGCTGTGTAACTGTTATTATTTTTTTGTTTTTATTAGAACTTTCGTTCATCCTAAAGGGGTTTTGGCATTTTTAATTTCCGCGTCTCCCGGGCCGGTCACCAGCGTTGATCGTGCCACCCGCGGGAAACTGGTTTCTGGCATCAGTTGCTGTCCCTGGTTGTGGTTTCTTCGCTGGGGTGATCCACGGGCGGTCCACCAGGCGTAGTGTGCGGGTCTTCGGGTCCGGGTATGGTGTCAGGTTTCCGGGTGAATCTTTGGTCAGGTAATTTTAAGGGTGCCAAGGTTCGGCAGTGTCCCAGGGGCTTCAGGGTGCAGACCAGCTGGGGAGTGTCGGCACAAACGGGATTATCGACAGCAGCTGAAGGCCCCCCCTCCCCCATTTTTCGCGCGGCCGTTCAAGATCAACCGTCAATGTCTATGTTTTCGAATCGTTCAAGGGTATATTGAACCGTATTTTTCGATTTTATCATGACTATACATTCATTTTTCGGAGGCGATGATGAATATAAAACTTGAGCATGAATCTGCGACGATTCAGGTCCCGGTCGAGGTTTATTCCAGGGTGTGCGGCTATTTCCGGCCTGTGAGCCAGTGGAACAAGGGAAAGAAGGAGGAGTTCAGGGAGAGGAAAGAATTGAAATTTTAATAAATAAAACCTATTTACTACGATTCAAATAGGTTAATGAGAATTGCTTATCCATAGGTCTCTATTGTAATAATTTTATTAACTACGCTTACGCTGGATCAGGTCATCTACAGAACATTCTAATTTTTTCGATTCTTATTACAGTTGTTTCCTCTCAGTATTGAAATATGTCCTTAATTTGATACAAATGTGACGTTAATATGTCCTCACATTATGGTCGCATAATTTTAAAAATAAACTGAAAAGCCTACGGTCAACCCCATGTAGAAAATATCTAAGCCATCCGTATTGTACCAGGTATTATACCCAAACGACTGGAAAATACCAACATTAACTATAGCATTTCCCACTGCAATTTTAAGCGTTGTAAACATCTCGAATGTCAGGTACATCTCGTCTTCATTTCCCGAATTTCGATCTCCCGAATCTATGTAAGTGAGGTACAGATATCCGAAAGCCGGTGCCAGATCAAGGTAAAACATATCTGTCAGCTTGAAGCAGTAACCCGGCGATACTACTGGGCCTATCGTTATACCGGTTACGCTTCCGTTATCAAATATATTCGAGGTAATACCAAAATTTGGTGCCATTCCGACATGAAAGCCATTGAAAAAGAAATAATCCACCTGGGGTTTAATACTGAAGTTTATGATTCCGTAATCGTCGATGAATTCATTGCTCGAAGATACACGTGCGCCCGAAAAACCAACGTTACCGCTTATTTCCAAAATTCCTGTGGTCGCATAACTCTTCACGACGTTTTCATCTGCCGCAAAAACGTATGTTGCACCAGCAAGGACAATTGCAATTCCGAGAAAAATTTTTTTCATGGGAACCTCTTCTGTATAATTATTAAAGTGAACGATGTCCTAACATATGGTAAATATTAATTTGCATTATTCAACGACGGTGTCAAGAATAAACATTTATTACTGTTATCAGTAATTATGTTTCTGTTGTATAAAATGTTTACAAAACATCATTTTTGGATACAAAGTCTTTCCGTTGCACGGTACACAATGATTATCATCACTGACTCGAAGGCGATAGATTGAACTGATCACCCCGAGTTTGTATAATAAAGTCAGTAAGTTCACCCACTTCATCTGACTTCCATTGTCTGAATGTAGACACGGTCGAGGTCTATTCCAGGGTATGCGGTTATTTCCGGCCTGTTAGCCAGTGGAACAGGGGTAAGAAGGAAGAGTTCAGGGAGAGGAAGGATTTGAAATTTTAATACTTATTCAAACATTGGTCTCTATAATATTCAGTGGTTTTACTTTTTCAATAAATCTTTTCAGCTCGTCACTGCTGTTGTGCTCAGAATAAGGGATATAATAAAATCCGTTGCAGTTATTTCGATCATGTGACCATCCAGTTGGTATAATCACGATACTGTCAGCCTGGTAGTTCGGATGTTGTTTTTTAAAATGATTGTAAAAATAGTTTATGGCGTATCCCTTTATATTGCTTTCTTTCGGGTTAGTCGTTACTGCTTCATCCATGCCGATTATTGAATAAATATTTCTTCTTTCTTCATTTACATATACCTTAATTCCTAATCTCTCATGTATAGCATTGATAATTCTGTTTTTTCCTATCTGGTATAATCCAAGATATATGGTTTTGTCTTTATTGCTGGTTATCAATTTGATTATCTGTTCTATTGCCTCCTCTTGCGATGGGTGGTTGTAGTAGTTCCCTTCTTCGCTTTTAAATGTTGAATCGACATATAGGGTATCAATATCATCGAACAATTCCTGGTGCTTGTCATGCCTGTCGCAATACCTGAAATCACCGGTGTGAAGGTATTTTCTGCCGTTTACGATGAACAGGAACATTACCGCTCCAGGGCAATGGTTGGCGTCATAGGCTTTTATCGTAACATCGTCTGAAACCTTTTTTTGATCGCCCGGGTCTATAGCCGTAATGTTTCCTACCGGTACATCATTCAGACTAATAAGCAATTTTAGGGTTATCGTTGAGCAGATAATGGAACGTGTATCTCCCTGTCTTAGTCCCTTCCGGTGATCAGAGTGATAGTGTGTCAGGGCATAATAATCTGCATCTGAGGTATAAAAATCATCAACCACGATATTTGTGCCGGGTATTCTCATCTGATTTATTTAAATCTGTTATTTTCGTTTTATTAATAATTATTTTTATCGAAATTATTCAGGTCGTAGAAAACTATTTCCTGATAAGGGTCTTTCTTCATGGCGATTCTGAAGTCTTTAAATAACTGTGGTGTGTTTTCGCCTCCGTAGCCAAGAACAAGTTTTACCCTTTTTTTTGTATTTATTTTATTTCCCCTTGGTCCCTCGAACATGAATTTAACCGCCATTTTATTTTCTTCAAGCCAGTTGAGGTGTTCAAGTCCCTGGAAAAAAAGATTTTCCAGGTCGACACGATCCTTTGTATCTGGTTTCTTCAGCTCGAAAGCTATCAGTGATTTGTCTTTCGGATCATTGTTATATCCAAGGATGTCAAGTCTTTCAGGTTTTTCAGTTCCTTGGTAAGCAGGCAGTTCGTTGCATATGTATCTGAAATCTATTCCATTCTCTTTACCGGCTGGTATTATCAGGTTTTTGTTTTTGCTTTCATAGCATAACCTGTATTTCATTGCGCTTTCAGTATTCACTTTCCCTTTATTAGGTAATTCAGTCTGTGTTTTAATGCATCTATACAAGTCACCCGTAAGTATGATCAGGTGTGATGTCCTAATATTCAAGAGCCTTATTTTTCGTAAAAATACATCATCAAATCGTTCACCAATAATATATATGCAAGGCATAGCCTTATTATGGTAATCGCGAAGCCGTTTCTGAAGGTCAAGCATTGGATATAATATATGGCGAATATATGGTGTGGTCATGTTGCGTGAATTCAAGTCTTTATCAGTTCCTGGAAAGCCAACCACCAAGCCTTCCCAGCTTTTATTGCCCAGGCAAACATATAGTTTCAGTTTTGTTAATTTATCTGTTATTACAGGTTCAGTTAATAGCTGCTTGTCTTTCTTATCCAATTCTTTCAAGGTCAAATTGTATTTTTCAAATAATGGTGTAATAGTATTGATTGTTTCCAAAGAGAGCTTGTTATTTGAAAGGTCTTTATAGTATTGACTGTTGTTTTTACTCATCCGTATAACCTTGTTTTTATTAATATATCTTTGAGAGTTCTTTAATATTCAACTTGAACATATAATATTTTGAACCTACCATATAAATGACATTTCCATCCTTATCGTAGTATTTTCCTTTTAGGCTTTCTCTGTCAAGATTGCAAATGTTCAAGTCCTTCTGTAATATTTTTGAATTGAAATTTATTACAGAGAGTTCTTTTTCAGCAATCAGTTTAATCTTGTTTTTGTCTATTTCAGCATTTAACACAGTATACATACTTGATCCGTCGTCATGAGTATAATTTACTGATTTACTGTTTGATGCCGTGCTATTTTTATCTTCATCATCCATACCTGATTCCTTTTCAATATGATCTATAAATTAGATTTATTTGTTGATAGTATTATTTTCAAGGTCTTTTTAAAATTATATTTAAATGTTTTCCGGGACAGGGGATTCCCACATCATCTGCACCTGTGGCCGCGAAAGAATTGCCATCATGATAATGAATTAAAACTGTAACCATCGCCATTTCCCCATGGGGCCGGTGTCGTTGGTGCCGCTGACGGTGTCCACTTCGCGATAAGAGGGGCTACCTCATCCGGTATAGCCATGTTCATAATGGTTGACCCGCTTTTTAAGTATCTTTATCCGTGCTTCAATATCCGGCGGGTCTATATTGGTAATTAAACCACATTCAAAATGTTTTGTAAGACTTTCATAAAAATCTGTAAATTTATTTGGGTACTTATTGCTTGTCATTACAATTTGTCCGCCGTTGGATAATAGATTTTTAATTATAAATAGCAATTCCTTCTGAGACTGATCATTGCTTTCAATGTCGTGCGTATCATCAATTAGAAGAATGTCAATATTTCGAAATTTGTTTTTAAAACTGATACGTTTCTTTTCCTTTATGGATTTAAATAAATCACTAATAAACTCAGGGCCTGTTATATAACAAATCTTTTTGTCAGGATGTATCCTATTCAATTCATTTAACATTGCAACTAGCAAATGTGTTTTACCCAGTCCAGTCTGGCTGTAAAGATAAAAAGGATTATATGATGTAGCAGGTTTTTTAAGTATTGAATTAGCAACTGCAAAAGCCAGTTCATTGCCTGAATGCACAATAAAATTATCAAATGAAAAAATAGGTGATGCCAAACCTAATGAAATATTTATTGATTTTGTGGTGTTCTTGCATTTGCTATATGCTAATAATTTTTCTGGTATAATTGATGTTATACCCGCCAACATTGATGTTAAAATAAAGTTTTTTCTTGAAATTTTATCTGATAACACATTCATTTAAAATCTCCCGGTATCTTCTAACTATTAATCCAATTATTTAATTACTCTTACAGCATCCCGATACATGTCAATGAAGCATTCACTAATAACCCTTACATATTCCCAATCTGCCTTAAAGGTTTCCTCAGGGTACAATGTGAACAGAGTGAATTGCACCAGGGCAAGCTGTAATAAATAGATTCTGTAATTCAATGAATTGCTTTCAATATACTTATGGCATATATCTTTTGAGTTTTGCTGTTTTCTGAGTTCAACATACTCTTCACATGAAAGTTTTTGCTTTTGTTCGGGTAATGAATATATGATGCATTGCGCGGCAAGAATGTCATGCTCATCAAAATTTTTAATTAAAGAACAAACATTTTTAATTTCCTGCCGGGCAAATAAAAAATTAGGTGTCTGAGTATTTTTAATTTCCGTTAATCTTTGTAAATTAGTCCTGACAAGAGGTTCTTCCAGGGGATTTTCTGGAAATTGAAATGAAGGCATTGCCTCGTTCACTCTGTTTAAAAGTCCGCAGGTTTTCCTGTCGTATACACTTGAAGAAAGGAAAAACTCCTTTAAAGATGCTTCTGTTTTGCTTTTAAATGGCCCATTAGATTTGATAGAGTCAGCAATGTTCGGTAAACAATAAAGAAAAAAATACCTGTCCCCCATGAATACTATGCCTTTCCAGCATTTTGTCTCTTTAAGGTTATTGTGCATGTATATAGTATAATTGTTTTTAACGTAATCACCCACGGATTGTGAAAAGGTAATAATGATTGCCGGCTTGATATGCCTGCTGACAAGGTGTCCTATTATATTGTTATATTGTTCTTTTTGGGAGATCCTGCTGTTGGTAGTAACAGCTATTCGGTTTGTCTGGTGAATCGGATTGGTACTGAAATACTCCATGAGAACAGCCAGGCGTTCCCTGTCTATGCTCATGATATACGGTTCATCTGAGTATTCATCTTCCTCATCAAGAATGAGTATGCTTTCATTGTATAGTTCAACTTTTTCAAGGTAACATGAAACCAGGTTCATGTCCGGGTTCCAGTAATAACTGTTCAGAAAGGGCTGGAAGTTTTTAACAGCATATTCGTTTCTGATTTTTTCAAGTATGTTTTCTGTGTTTTTATTCATAGTTTTAATTCATGCATGATACTTCTTGAAACAGCAAAATACGATATACCTGTTGCCATGATAATAATCATCCCCGTGATAGAATCTATTATTAATAAGCTTCCTGTATTTGCAGAAGATTTCAATATATAGGATGTACTTATATGAAACAGTAATAACAGTAAGATGAAAGTATAGATATAGTACGTTTCTATACGCATAAATCGTGACAGGCCGTCGCAGGCCCCGGCAAGGTCAGTCTTTTGAATTATTGTCTCTTTCTTTTTTTCAGCGGATTGTTTGTCAATAATGTCTTTAACGGCATTTGCTTCTACTATCATAATTAATCCTGGCAAAGAATCTATGGATTGCTGGGCTGTATATGCTGATGTCCGAAATATGTATTTTAATAAAACGCTATAATTGAAAATGGATATAATCAATAAAGCCAGTAATGCCCCTGCCGGATGTATGTTACTGCTGAATGGCATTATTCCAGCAGGAATAATAATTCCGGTATTTATGCCGGTCATGAAAAGGGCTTTGCTGGACAATATTATTGCTGCCATTCGTACCATTATTACAATAAACAGTAATGTCGGTAGATATCTCTTTATTTTAAAAACTGGAATAAGTGATATTGCAATAACCATTAAAGAAATAAGAATAATTATGCTTGTTAGTTTATATTGGTTTAGACATTCTGAGGGTATTAAAACCAACACAGTTAATAAAAGAGCTGTTCCTGAGAGTAATATAGTGATTTTTTTTAATTTAATCATATGAACTATTCTTTCTTCATCTTTCGGTTTTAATGTATACTTTCATCGAATTCTCAAGCATCTCTTTCATCGTCTTGCGAAGCTCTTCAGGCCCGATAATTTCAATATCTTTTCCGAAATAAAACAGCTGCTTGCACAGTTCTATATCATCATAAATCTGAAAAACGGCCTCACAGTGCTCAGCTTTCTCGGTAATAGTACAATTATCAAGTGAGCTTAACAGGTCTTCTATTTTGGACAGTATGCGTTTCTTAAAATGTATTGTAACGTTATATACTTTGTCCTTTACCGGAGCGATGCCATAGCCGCCAATAAAGGCCCCGCTGATCGATTTATTCATAATCGTGTCAGGCGAAGGTATTTTTTCTTTAAACTTTTCATTTAAAATCTCAAGGTCCTTTACTTTGCTTAACAGAAAATATTTTATCTCGTCATTACTGGATTTGCCAAAGAGATAGAAGTTATAGTTAGTCAGAATGATAAAATAAGGATTCACAACATGCTGGCCTGAATCCTTTTGATAAGTTCGTTTATAGGTGAATCGAATTTTCCTTTTTTCAACCCTGGCAAAATGGATGGCGCTGAAGATCCAGAGGCAGGTATCAGGCGAGCGTTTGACAAGGCTTTTAACCGCTTTAGTTCTGTGAAAGTCTTCAGCAGTGAATATTGAATGATTAAAGGTTAATTCCGTTAAAACGGCTCTGGTCATTTTGTTCATTCTCCATTCACTTGTCCCCTGCCCCATGGTTATTAAACCCGTTGATTTTAAGAAAGTCCTGGCATTCTTGGCTATCACTGCAGATTCCGGTGAAGAATCCCTGCTGCTGGCATAATCGCCAAAAAGAGATGTATCTTTCCACAATTCATCTGTCAGTGTTCTGGCGTTCCATTTTCTACTGCCCTCTTTGTTTTGCAGAAATCCCAGAATGTGCAGGCATCTTTGCAGTATATTTATGTTCGTATTAATTTTCAAAAACATCTTTTTATCCTCTGCAATAATGATAAATATGAAATTTTATAAACATCTTACTTTTAGTTAGAAGATTATAAAAAACATGCATTAAATTAAAAGCATTATTTACTATATCATATTTCAGGTGAATAATTGAATGTTTAGAACGAATTAATATGTACGATCCGAAAAAATTATCCAGAAAAAAATTTATCATTTCTTCGTTGGCTGCCGGGCTTTCATCTATAGTCCCGGCCGGTATTATTTCTCATGTCAGTAATGCCAGAGCTCCAGAAAAATTCCAAGGGTATAAAATCAATTCAGTTAATTATAACCGGGTTAATCCTGACTGGTCATTCGATAATTTTATTGTATGTCCCGGAAATGAAGTCGCCTATACCGCCGCACGTTCCGTTGCTCATTCTCCTGGCGGGTTTTATAATCCTCTGTTTATTTATGGCGATACGTCTTTCGGTACAACTCATCTGATGTTCTCTATCGTGAACCACCTTTCACAAAATAATCCGCTTAAAAAATGCCTGTATGTATCCAGTGATAATTTTATATCAGAATTAATCAATTCAATCAGAACGAACAGAATATCGAGTTTCAAAAATAAATATCAAAATGTTGATATTCTTCTGTTTGACATTTTTTCTTTTCTTGAATGGAAAGAACAAACCCAGAATGAAATCTATTCTTTATTCAATAATCTCTCTTCAGCAGACAAGCAAATAGTCATTGGATGCAGTAAATCGCCTGGAGAACTGTCCGGGATCTCCAGCAGGTTTATTTCCTTCATTAAAGGCGGTCTTGTCGTTGAGATCGGTCCCCCTGATCTTGATGCTAAAAGAAAATATCTCAAGTCAATGGCAGTTTATCGTCATCTTGATGTTCCCGACAATGTAATCGAATATATTGCATTAAATGCGGGAGATAATTTTAGAGTACTCTATGGTATAATAATGAGACATGATCTTTACTCGCGTTATAAAAACATGCCTGTTGATATCGATATGGCGAAAGAAATATTGAAGCCTTATATGAGCTAGGTTTTATATTTTTATAATAGTTTATTTGATACCAAGGGCTATAATACTCAAATCGAATATGTATACTTATACCTGGGGGTTAATATGACAGTATGGGCATTTAACAAGGTGGACGATGAAAAGGCTAGAAACTTACTTTATCAGTCAATTAAATCAGGTAAATCACGTTTTGGCTGGTCACAGAAAGATGAATGCAATCTTAAACTAAAAAATAACTGGTCAGAGTGGCATTCAAGACAATTATTCCTGCTTGAAATAAAACCTGGTGACTGGATTGTTCATATTAATACGCCACAACGGGGTAGCTGTATAGCCGCAAAGGTTATTTCTGATTATGAGTTTGATGAAGGTTTGCAGTGCGAGTGGGGTCCTGATTTCAGGCATTGTTTTGAAATTGACATTAGTTCAATAATTGAATTTAAACGAAATGACCCCAATGTTTTACCAACAGTAAACTTAAATCCTAGATCAAGATACCAGCGTGTTTATGCAGTAGAAGATTTCCTTAAATCAATTGAAAATTTGAAAAATAAAACAGTAAGTTTGAGAAATGGTGAAAGCAAACACGAGTATCATTTAAAAAATAAGACCGATAAATATTTATCTGAAATAACAAATCTTGTTCATGAAATGCATAAAAGTAAAAATCTTGAACGCTTCCTTGCAAAAGTATTTAAAAAAGTACCAGGAGTTATCGATGTAAACGAAAATGGTTTTGGATGGGGTACTGATTTTGGCGCCGATCTTATAGTAACCATGGTTTCTGTATTGGGTAATTTAGAATTTGAAAATAAAATAATAGTTCAAGTAAAGTCTTATGAAGATGAGCATCACGATCTTGAGGCAGTTCAGCAAATTAAAACAGGTATTGAAAAATATACTGGTACTGCAGGTCTTTTGATAACAACAGGTAAAAAAACTGAATCACTAGAAAATAAATTACAAGAAGTCTCTGATGAGTTAAACAAACCAATAGATTTACTATCTGGTGAAGATGTTGCAAGATTCATAATCAAGCATGCTCCAGAATATCTGTTCAATTTAGATAGCAGTTCTTAATAAATTTATTAATATTTTTATCCGGGGCAGGGGAGTCCCAAATCCTCTGCACCCAGGGCCGCGAAAGAATTGCCGCTGTTATCATCAATTAAAACTGTAACCATCGCCATTTCCCCATGGGGGCGGTGGCGCTGGTGCCGCTATCGGAGTCCACTTCGCGATAAGAGGGGCTTATGCCGCATTGGCCCGCGTTAGAACTTTTGTTCGCATCATGAAAAGGGCAGGGTACCCTGGTCCAGCTGGATCCGCAACATGCCAATGTTCCCTCCCGCGCGCCCTCGATCAGAAAAGGCAGTGGAGGGCGCGAGGTCGGCTACATAAGCTCTCTTATCGTAAGTGGCGCGGTCGCGTGTCGTTGGGCGGGGGCAGGGCAGGGGCTCACCCCATGGGGTAAAGGCTGCCTTTGTGATCGCCGGTATCTCCAGGCATTCCAACAAGGCAATCCATTCGCGGCTTTTTTGTTGTGGCAGTGAACCAGGCGCCTGAAGGGTAGGGGTGCCCTGAAAAAATTTCCTTACCGCCCGCTCGCCGGTGCGCGGCCTCCGCCGTCCTTCCTGGCCGGCTCCGGCCGCCGGGCGTCCATGCCCGCCGGCTCGCTGGCTTTTCAATGTTCGTATTCAGAAATTGCTTTAATTCCGTTATTTATTAAGGAAGGTAGCCAGAAGTGTAGGGTGGGGCATTAATTTTTTATTGCCCTACCCTTATTAAAGAAGACCCACCCACCCTTTAAAGGTAAATTTCAAAACTTCGTTTTGAAATTATGATTAGCCCATGTCCATCTTAAGTATATCTTGAACCCTTGATTGAACTTTCAATAAGTTTTCTGAAAGGTATTTATAATTATTCATCCATATTGATTGTGCTCTTCCAGATGGGTGTGGAAAAGGTACTAGCTCAAAGTTATTTTTTGTTATTTTATCGTTAAATAATTTATTTAGAGTTCTTTTAGAATTAAATAACTTATTAAAATTATCAAAATTTGGTATAATTATTTTCAGTGCTGGTCTTCCAAAGGTAATAACTAGTTTATAATCATTTTGATTAATAGATTTAATAATTGCCTCTTCACCATCATCATATTTATTTCTATAACAGCTGGATCCTTTTGCATGCATCCATTTTATATTTTCAATTTTGAAATACTTTAAAAATAGCTTCTCATTACCAAATATAGGTCGTCCAAAAAATTGACAAAATGGGTTTTTATTTACTAAGTACAAATCATTAATTTTAAGTTTTAAAGCATCACTGTTTGGTGACTCTGTAATCATAAGTATTTTCTGCATTTTTATCTTTCCTGTTTTGTTTTAAAGTAATAACCCAGCTACCACTATGATTGCTGTCAAGCTGATTCAGCCAGAGCTGCGATTTTACGTTTC
>ERZ795054.3271-NODE-3271-length-12904-cov-4.562612_pt1 | contig 12904 bp, 13 predicted proteins | sample MGYA00375138_ERZ795054 | MGnify/ENA primary metagenome ERZ795054 (study PRJEB30183, sample SAMN05720215) | anaerobic digester metagenome | isolation source: active sludge of municipal wastewater-treating anaerobic digesters | place: USA | collected 2014-12-23 ...
GGCAAAGATGATATAAAAAAGATAATCGCAATAGAAAATTTCGGCAGACCCAAAATACTTTTTCTAGACGAGATACACAGGTTCAATAAGGCACAACAAGACTTCCTCCTGCCTTATGTTGAGAGCGGCAAGATAACTTTTATCGGCGCGACAACGGAAAACCCGAGCTTTGAAATAATAGCCCCTCTACTTTCCCGATGTCGAGTATTTACCTTGAAAGAACATGGCGAGAAGGAAATGGCGAAAATTATAGACCGCACGAAAATAAAGATTGGAAAAGAGGCAAAAGAGTGGCTCATCAATATGGCGAACGGCGATGCGCGCTCCGCCATCACGATGCTCGAAAATACGCAGAGATTTTACGGAAAGATAAATATAGAAAATCTAAAACAGACCCTGCAGGACAAATTTTTGCGTTTTGATAAGAAAGGGGAGGAACACTACAACACGACAAGCGCTTTTATAAAAAGTATGCGTGCCTCAAATCCGGACGCGGCTCTCTATTATCTCGCGAGGATGGTTGCCGCCGGAGAAGATCCCATATTCATAGCGAGAAGAATGGTGATATTCGCATCAGAAGATATTGGTCTCGCCCAGCCGACGGCGCTAGTCGTGGCCAATGCGGTGTTCCGAGCAGTAGAAACCGTAGGATATCCCGAGTGCTCCATAAACTTAGCTCACGGCGCGACATATCTCGCGCTAGCAGCTAAAAACAGAGACTCGTATAACGGCCTTCAAGAAGCGATGAAGGATACTGAGAAATACGGCAACCTACCTATACCGCTCAAAATAAGAAATCCTGTCACCAAGCTTATGAAGAATCTCGAATATGGCAAGGGATACGAAAAATATACAAAAGAAGACCTTTTGCCGGAAAAACTAAAAGGGAAAAAGTATCTCAAAAGAAGGGAGGATGAGCCGCGTAAGAAATAAGGCTTAACGTCATTGCGAGCCGAAGCGTCTTAGCTGAGGCGTGGTAATCCAGAAATCTTACCGCTAAATTAAAGCTGGATTGCCACGGACTTCGTCCTCGCAATGACACCATGTGATTTTGAAGATGCGCGGGAAAAAATATTTGATATAATAAAGTTATTATAAATAATTTTTTATTATGAATTTTAAAACATTCTTCAAAAGCGAAATGGTTTCCGCCGCGACCGTGCTCGCGATCGGACTCTTTCTTTCGGCGATGGGGGCCGCATATACTTTTTATATGATTAGGACCTTTGACAACACACTCTCGACGACTGGCTCAGCCAAGGCAAAGGTTACCTCCGATTCGGTTAAATGGAGCGCCTCTATTTCGAGAACGGTCACAGAGGGAAATATAAAAAGCGGATATGCCGGCTTAATAGAAGATCTTGCTATCGTTAAAAAATTCCTTACCTCTAAAGGAATTGCCGAATCAGAAATAACCACAACCCCGGTATTTACTAATGAGGTTTATAAATACAACCCATCCGGGAATGCCGGACCAAAAGAATTTACCTTGATTCAAAACATTACGATCAATTCCACAGATGTCGCAAAGATAACCGAGGTGGCAAAAAATACGCAGGATATAATCAACAGGGGTGTATTTTTCCAAAATCAATCTCCTGAATATTATTATTCAAAACTTGCGGATCTTCGCGTTAGCCTACTTGGAGATGCGGTAAAAGATGCAAAAGCTAGAGCGGAAATGCTCGCAAAAAGCGGCGGACGATCGATTGGAGCCATGAAAGCCGCCTCAAGCGGAGTTGTTCAGGTGCTTGCTCCAAACTCGATAGAAGTTTCTGATTACGGACAATATGACACACAGAGCATCGAAAAGGAGGTGATGGTTACTGCCCGTGCCTCCTTCGTCGTCCGATAGAATTAAAAAATTTAACACATAACATCGTCGCCGGCTCCGCTTGTTCCTCGCAGTATGTGTTATACAGCTTCGTCTCAATGCTCGCCGCCCCCTTGTTCTGTATTTAAATTATTTAATTCTATATTCTTGCGATGTTTAAGAAACTAAAGGTAAAAAGAATAGATAAGTCCATAAACCTGCCCAAATACCAGACCGGAGGCTCGGTGGCTTTCGATTTTATGTCCAGAAAAGACATCGAGATAAAGCCAAAAGAGATTGCATATGTGCCGCTCAACGTCTGCGTGAAAATTCCCAAAAATCACACTTTGCTAATGGCGGCCAGAAGCTCTCTTCATAAAAAGGGGCTATTTATGGCTAACGATATCGGGGTTTTTGATGAAGATTTCTGCGGTGACGGCGATGAATATCACGCCGCGCTATATAATTTTAGTGACAGGCCGGTAAAGATAGAAAAAGGTGATAGATTAACACAAGGTTTTCTCGTTCCGATTGCCAAAGTTGAGTGGAAAGAGGTGGACAAAATGGACACTTGCGACAGGGGCGGTTTCGGTAGTACCGGATCCAAATAAATAAGCGGCAATCAAAAATACGGCCTATTTACGCGATATCCACACGCTATTATTTTACTTCAACTCCTAAATATGATATGGTAAAAAAGGTCGGTTTTTTAACAATTTACCCTCCTAAATTTTTCACCTTTAATAGGTGCTTGGTATTTTTCAATGGACAAAGTTAAATCCATCGTTAATTTACAAAGGTTAAAGAAATTTTGGCGGGTTAAAGCGAAAATAGCTATATGAATGAGCTAATGTTATTTATTGTAGGTATCGTGGAGATGATAATCGTTACCATCTGGACCGAGTCCGTCACAAAGGCAAGAGTCCTAGAAAGTGGAATAATAACGATAATCAACATCTTTATCTGGTATTACGTACTAGATACGATAGTAAATGACATTGGGAACTTCAACCTGGTTTTGGTTTATGCTCTAGGTTGTTCCACGGGAACAATGCTAGGCACCCACTATATCTCAAAGAGAGAGGCCGCAAAGGCCCTTAGAGAAGCCAAGTCCGCTTAATCCAAAGAAACTGGAGACAGCGTAAGTTCTTAATAATTTTCATATTTATATGAAAACAGAAGAAAACGAAAGTTAGCCGCCCGATTTGTCTAAAAAAGTTTTTAGATAGATTGGGCGGCTTTCTTTTTTATGAATTAGAAATAATGTAAAAATCCAGTCTTCTGCTCGGGCCAAGACATATTACACGATAAAAAGTGCTAAACTATACATATGGTAGTTAAGAAAAAGTTAATAATTATTTTGTTTTACTTTTTGATCATTTCTGTCGCTATCGGATGGATGATAAAAAATATTCAAGAGCAAGAAAACCTCAATGTTGTCGTATTTTCTCCGAAGGCAAACGAGGCGATTAGCAGTCCTTACAAAATAACCGGCAAGGCTAGAGGCACCTGGTTTTTCGAAGCCTCGTTTCCAGTAATTTTAAGAGACAAAAGCGGTAAGGAGCTGGGTATTGCGGTAGCACAAGCAACCTCTGACTGGATGACCGAAGATTTTGTGAACTTCGTAGCTGAAATAAAGTTTGAACCAGCGGGCTTAAAAGAAGGGGAGTTAATATTCAAAAAAGACAACCCGTCCGGCCTACCCGAAAACGACGCCGAAATAGTTCTCCCTGTAAGATTTAAATAAAAACCCCGACAAAACATCGGGGCTTTTTTATTCACAGGGTGCTTGTTAAGTTTTGTGACCTAACACGGTATAATATTAGTATGGACATTCTTCTATATTTTTTGCGATATATTATTTGGCACTATACTCGCGCGATAAAAGACCTTTTTATAAATTGGATAAATTTTATCTGGTTCACTTTTAATTTCTTTTCCATTTCTCTTCTCCTAAAGACATTCTTTTCACCATGGAAAAGGCTAGGGGAGGCGCGAAAAGGATTTTTTGATTTCACTTTCATAATCATAGACATCATTATGCGCCTGTTCGGAATGCTCCTACGCTCTATTACGATAATCATCGGCATGGTTTCTGTGTGTGTCGTCATCCTCGCAGGCCCGATTGCTCTCGCCGTCTGGATAGTCTGGCCAATCGCCATAATATATTTCTTATCTAAGGGCTTAACTATTTTGATCAAATGATAAAAACAAACCCAAATACAGTAAGGCGAGCCTCCTTCTCTGGAATTCTGGGGCTAGAAAAAATATTTCCGCACAAAACAAGACGAAAGGTTTATCTCTTTCTAAGAAACATAACTATCGTCATCGGTCTTTTGTATTTGGCGCTTATATTTGCCGGGGGGAATGAATCGGTTACCCTTAAGACCCTCGGCGTATTTATGGTATTTTTGGGCGTCGCGATGGCCCTATTTTCATTCGAGGCCTTTTTTGCTTCATATTATGGCGGCAACGAATCCAAGGTTCTATCCGGTCAAATAATTATTTCTTCCAAAGAAAATCTTTTGAAATCATTCGCGCGTTCCCCATTCGGCCTTAAAGTAATCCTACGAACAGAAATACCTATTGAAATATTCTCAGAACTTTTTAATAAAAATGAGGGCGAAAACGAATTTTTAGATATTGCAAAAGGTGACTCTCCCGGAGATATACTGAATGCGAAAGAACTTGCCTTGGCCATTTTTGACAAAGACCAAGACCTTAAAAAACTTCTCGCGTCATATGGTATAGATAAAAAAATATTTGAAGACATTTTAGATTGGGCGATTGTTGATTTAGAAAAAGAATACCGAAGGGAGCTCTGGTGGTGGCCTGAATATCTGATAAAAATTCCGGGGATTGGGAAAGACTGGAATTTCGGCCGCCTATTTTATCTCGTCAAATACGGAAAGGACCTTACCCCTGAAGCCACCTCACCAAGTATTGATTTTGACATAAAAGAGTTTGGAGTAGAGGTTAAACAGCTTGAAAATATTTTGAGCAAAGGCAGGGAAGCTAACGCTATGCTTGTCGGTGAACCGGGAGTCGGTGTTCTCGATATGGTTCTTGAGTTTGTAAGGAAGCTAAATAGAGGCAAAATACACCCCGCCCTCGAGTACAAGAGAGTTTTTTTACTAAACTGGAATATTCTTACAGCCTCCAACAAAGACAAAAACAGCCTCGAGAGGGAACTTATAAACACCCTTAACGAAGCACTAGGCGCAGGGAACATTATCCTGGTCATAGATGACCTTCCGGGATTTATGGCCTCTGCAGACGCCCTTGGGGTGAACGTGCAGAGCATTTTGGACCCTTATCTGGCTTCCCTCCTCCAAATACTCGCTACGAGCGACAACGGCAAATTCCACAAAGTGATCGAGAAAAATCCCGACCTCATGAGACGTTTCGACAAAATAAACATAGAAGAGACCGACGAAGCAAAGACAATAGAAATAATAGAAAATACCGTCAGAAAAATAGAAAAAACAAAGGGGCTATTTTTCTCTTATCCTGCAATAAAAGAAATTGTGACCGGCGCAAATCAATATTTCCCCGGCACAGTTATGCCTGATGGCGCGATAGACCTCCTGTTTGAAATAATCAGTTCTTCACTTAGAACAAACGACTATATATCCAGAAACGATGTGCTGAATTTCATAGAAATGAAAACGAAGATTCCTCTTGGCAAAATGGAGGCGACCGAAAAAGAAAAACTTCTTCACCTTGAGCCAATCCTTCATGAAAGAATTGTCGGACAAGAAGAGGCCATATCTGTTATTAGTAATGCAATGAGAAGAACGAGAGCGGATATTAGAAACTCAAAGAAGCCTATCGGCACATTCCTATTCCTCGGACCGACAGGTGTAGGAAAGACGGAAACAGCAAAGGCGCTAGCCTCGGTATTTTTCGGTGATGAACGATTTATGCTTAGGTTAGATATGACCGAGTATCAAAAAGCCGATTCTCTGCAAAGACTCATAGGTTCATTTGAAAGCGGTAAACCCGGAGTCCTCTCGGCAATGCTTCGCGAAAATCCTTATGGCGTGTTGCTTCTAGACGAGTTTGAAAAAGCCGAGAAAGACGTGCAAAACCTCTTTCTTCAGATACTCGACGAGGGCTTTTTCTCAGACATGGACGGCAAAAAGGTAAGTCTTAGGAACGTAATAATCATCGCTACATCAAACGCGGCATCCGACTACATATTCCAGCTGGTGAAAGGGGGCAAAGATCCTGTTGGCTTGAAAGACGATGTTGTCCAAAAAATAGTGGACAATGGCATCTTCAAACCGGAACTCCTGAACCGTTTTGATGCGTCAGTGATATTTCATCCGCTAGATAAGTCCGAACTATTCCAGATAGCCAAATTGATGCTCATTAAGCTTAAGAAAAGGCTCGCGGAAAAGGGGATTGAGTTTGTGGTGACCGACGAGCTGGCTATGGCCGTAGCTACCGAGGGCGCGAACGACATATTCGGCGCAAGACCGATGAATAGATATATTCAAGACAAAATAGAGCAATTTATAGCCAAAAAGATGATAGCAGGGGAGCTGGCAGGCGGAAGCAAACTAGAAATAAACCCGAAGGAGTTATAAAAACGACCAAAATAAAGATCCCGCCGAAAAGCGGAATTTTTGTGGCTGTTGTAAGGGCAGTTTCAGGAATATATAGGCAGATGGATCTTCCTCTGGTAGGAAGACTGCTGGCAGGCCCCGAACACCGGGGCTTTTTGTTTATTAAAACAAAAATCGCCCAAAGGCGATTTTGTGTTTATGACCCTACGGGGATGGAATTGGAACCCTGTGGTGAGAAATATGAGGGAAATTTGGAGGTTTAGGTAAAAGAAAAGCCCCCATCTTGATAGATGGGGGCAATTGCGTTGCAAATTATTTATTTCGCTTAGCTAAATGTTTGTTCAGTTCGAAACCCTCTCCGGTCCAATAACCAAGAGGATGACTTTCGGCGCCCGGGCAACATGCGAAGCGCAAACAGCTGATGGACTTGTCGCCAATCATCGTCGCGAATTCTTTTCTAAAACGTTCGTGGAGGCGACCATCAACCAATATAACTCCGTTACCCGGCTCAATGCCAATGCCACAGAGACAACAGCGGATCACTTGTCTTTTAGTATTGTTAAAATAGCACCGCGGGCATTCACAGTCGTCGACAGTCTTCTGCCCGTTGACATTATTGGTTTCCCCGACGTCGAACTGTGTAATTCTACCGTGGAAATTGAGCTCGGCCTTCTCGGGACCCATGTGGCCGCACTTCGTAAACTTTACTGTTGCCTTGGTTAGAGGTTTATAGCGCATTGGTACGTCGAAATAATCTTTCGGATTTTCCTTCTGTGATTTGAGCCTCGCCATAAAGACACATTTGCCCTTACGATGCAGGCCAACGATCTTATAATTTCCGTCCCTGTTAAGATTGTTATGGGCTTCTTCTTCTGATAGACCCCAGAAGTCGGCGACATTTTTGCCGGCAGATTTTATTTGAATCTTATACAGACCTTTATACCGACCCTTTTCCACGTAACCTTGTTCAACCTTAAAATACTTGGTACTCATAGGCAACACCTCCGATTTTATTAAGGAACCTAAATCTGAGTCGTATACTACTGATTTTTTATAGATTGTAAAGTGTGACCTTACGGGGATTCGAACCCCGATTTCCACCGTGAGAGGGTGATGTCCTAACCATTAGACGATAAGGCCAATGTTTGAATTTTTACTGCCCGTATATAATAAACCATCTTTTTCATAAAGTAAAGAAAAAGCGTCTGGGTGAACCAGACGCCTGCGTGTTTGCGGCTCTATAAAATAATCAAATTAATTCCTATTTTGTGTTTCTATTCTTTTCCGCCTCCAAAAGCAGTTCTTCGTTCGAGTATTTCTTTCTCTCGATTTTCGAGAAGTCGTCTTCAAGATTTCCGCCACCAGCCGGCCGAATCATCCTGACCCAATCAAATCTATCAGACAATTCTTGCTTGTTATTAAAAGGATTTTCTCTTGTGTAATGAATAATAGAGCAATTAGGCGTTTGCGACCATTCTTCTGTTGCTCTCATCAATTCATTGCTTTTTTGAAGAGACATTCTTTCTAAAATAATTCTGAAGGCCCTCATTACGTGGCCGTGACAAACTATAATGACATCCTTTCCGCCGCACTCTCTTGCCAGGGTATCGAGGACAATTTTAATTCTTTGGCATAAATCGGAAATACTTTCTCCTTGGGGCGGGCGAAATAGAAATGGCTGTTCATCGTGAAATTTTTGCTGGTCTGTATAGCTCAGATTTCTTTCTGAGGGTTTTATGGTTCCAAATAATCCACCATCCCTCTCTCTGAGATTGAAATCCATCATCCAGCTTGCATTATCGATTTCCAAATAGGCCGCCGTCTGCATTGCCCGTATATTATTAGAGACGAGCATTCGATCAAACATAATGAATTTATTTTTTCTTAACCATTCTCCGGCTTTTTTTGCTTGTTCAATACCCAATTTCGTGAGCTGATATTGAGATTCATGAAGAGCCATGAATTCATCCGAAAAATAAGATTCGTCACCCGTGTCCTTAACTCGTTTTCTTACAAAATTTCCCTCAGATTGGCCGTGCCGAACGAGAAACAGGTTTTTAGGCATCTTCGTCTTGTTTGCGGTTAATTTTGACATCGGAGCCCCTCCTTTTATTTTTCAAAGTATCAAAAACTCAACTCAAGATATCAAATACCCAATAATTTTTCAACGGAACCTCAAAATTTTCCCCCAAAAACTCAGCACCACAAAGTTCTCATTCCGTCCCCGCAGGGTCATCGGATTATAAAAATGAAAACCGCCATTTCTGGCGGTTTGATGTTGTCAGCTACCCATTTTCTGTTTTGTGCAAGGATAATAGTCTGATCAACGAGTTCAGACCGACTTCATTCGCTCCCTTGTCGCGAAGTATTCACGCAGGCAGTTACCGCAGTTTTTACAGCCGGTACTCCCTTTGTCTCCTTCAATCTTGCCGCAGGAGTGCACAAGAGGATTGTCCTCGAACATCTTCATGATTCCGCGCCACGCTTCCGTGGTGATAGCACGATATTCGTTCAAGGTCCTCTTGCGGAGGATGTAATTCTTTTCCTCGCACGCAGGGATGCCTGTCTTATAATAAGCCAAGAAAGTCAGGACGACCGGCACCTTGCGAGAGGTGTAATGTTCCACGACATACTTCACGAGGTCCAAATTCCACGTATTCACGCGCACCCTTACGAACATGAGATTCGTCGGTGGAACCTCGAGTTCATGAAAACGGGAGTGCGTCATGTGTCCGGGATTGACCGTGAGGACTACCGGAGCGTTGAACCCCGCAAGATCGCGAGGAATGGACGTGTTGTAGAACTTGTCCGCATATTGCTCAGTGTTTTTCAAAACGAGCTCGCGATTGTTGTTACTGTCGTTGCCATCATTCACGCGGATAACGTGACCTCGAGACATCTTAAGCGAAGGCATGTTGGGCAGATTTTCGTCCAATGGCTCAAGGAACGATCTCCCTGACTGGAAGAAGCAATCCGCGCAGCCGACAGGACAAACGCCCTTCTGAGGAATACAGCACAAGATACCGCTTCCCTTAGTCTTCGGGTTCTCGATGTAGTTTTTTCCTTTTCCCATCTGTCCCTCAACCCCTTTCATAAGTTCTCAAAGGACAATTTTACGTCTCGATTTTTGGTCTATAATCCTCACTAATATACGCGACGACTTTTTCGCCTACCTGCTCAAGAGCGTCAATCCCGAATCTTTGTAGCGCTTCAAGTGTAGAGAGAACCTCGTATTTTTCTGGTTCAAGTTCAAATAGCCTCCCGTGTCTTTCGGGAAAATAATCAATCAGGGTGCGAATCCTCAAATCATATAGATATCTGAGACCCCATTTCGCACACCATTTTTCGATCTCTTCTTTAGTAACAATATTATTTGATTCAGCCAGACACGATTTCAAGAATAAGTGGCCCCATGCGTAACCGAACATCGAAAAACAGGACAGATTCCTTAGATAAATTGAGTGCTTGAAATACGCAATCTTGACCGGGTAGGTGTCTTCGTCTACCACGACGTCGAGAATAACCTCCCATTCTTCGACGGGGGCTTCTCTGCACTTCCTGGCACACTCCTCGTGGTAATGTACCAAACAAGAATCATAACGATATTTTTCAACAACCGGTTATGCCCGCCCCTTGGATCTCTTTCCAGCAAAAAGGACACCTCATAGGCATACCCCTTTCTTTCAAGGTTCATTTGCTCGGCTCAGGATACAACAAAAATCTTAATTTGCAAAATGAGCCTTGTCGCTACCCAAACCTCCAGACCCTTAAAAAACACTAATTTCTTTCTCGTGTTTTTGAGCTTCTGCCCAAAGTTTTTTCATTGTGTCGTCAAAACTATCACCGGAGGCAACGCTATCTAAATATATTTTTTTAAAATAATCTGTCATCTTTACTCCGTCGATGTGTATTTCATCAAATGATGAGTACCCCCAGCCTTTTGGATTAATTAACTCTTTTATTTTTGGATCGCACTGCAATATTATTGGGTCGATTATTTCACTTAATCTCCAAGCTAAATTGGGGCTTTCATATTGATTGCGTGATATTTCAGGGAAAATCTCTTTCCATTTCTTAAACCACAGAAAGTGTACTATTTCGTGTGCTGCCGTTTCAATATTTCTTGGCAAAGACCCATAACCGATATAAAAAGAATATGTATTCAAAAATCTGGGAAAGATTGGCATCATAGTAACAGAACCTGTAATTTGCTTATCTATCGGCCAAGACGTCTCAAATAAATCGGAAAGGGCGGTAAAAAAATCATTTTCTATCTTCTTCCATTCAATAATAAATTCCTTTTCAAATTTTTCTATATTATCTTTATTGTGCTCCCTTTGCTCCTCAAGAACCTTCCTGCATATATCAATCTTATTCTCCTCTCCTGTCGCCTCATCGAGCTGTTTCTTCAAATCGGGATATCTTTTGTTAAAAAGTGGCCCAAACCGTGTTTCGTATACAAAACCTTTTAAAATGCTGGCTTCTTTCTGAGAATCAATCTGTTCTAAGCTAAGTGAGGGTAAAAATTTATTTTCAATTTTATTTTGTTGCTTTTCTATGTTTTCCATCGTCTAAATTTTAGCATAAACACAATAAAAATATATTTTGACCCAAGTCATAATATCTGGTAAATTATGGATAAATTTAGGCCTTCGTAAATATGGAGAAAGGAGAGCGTATGCTTCAAATCCCGGAGGTTTACCTGGAGGCGCTCTGAAACATCCTAATTTCCCTCAAACTCACGACCACCGGATTCTGATTCTATCTTTGCCTGCGCACCACAGGGCAGGCAGGCTCATAAGGTCACAAAAGAAAAAGCCCCAATGGGGCTTTCAATGTTTCTAGCTGTGCAAAACGGGATAAGTTATCGTGAGCAAAAACCTAATTTCCTTAACTTTTTATGCTAAAATGTTTAATATAAAAAAGCTAAATTTATGGATAAACAAATTGAATATATTGCGGAGGCTCTCAAATTAGATCTACCTGATTTTGAATGCCCTGATATTGGCCAAACTCCAGCCGAGATTATTAATAATCTAAAAATCGTTAGACAATTAGACCCAAAGGTTATTTTGGAGATAGGTTCTGCGACGGGCGGATTTTTCTATATGCTTTCCGCGGCACTTTCTAATAAAAAAAGAACCTTCATTTCAATAGATCCTTGGACTGAAGGGACAAAATATGAAAGGCAGTACCATATATATGATGAAACCATCAATAACTTAAAAAAGTTCTACCCCAATAATCAGTATTTTAGAATTCGAAGAAGATCAGAAGATGTTAGGGCGACAGAGGAACTGAAAATAATGCTAAAAGATCAAAAAATAGACTTCTTGTTTATCGACGGAGCGCACACATATCAGAGCGTAATGAATGATTGGCTTAATTATAGCCAGTTCCTAAATGAAAAAAGTGTCGTGGCGTTTCATGACATTGTAGAATATGGAGAAGTAAACCAAGCGTGGAAGGAAATATCTTCTCAAAACAATAATTACACTCATCAAGAATTTAAAGAAGAAGGAATACCCCTTCTTACCTCTTTGGGCGAAACTGACGCAAAGTTTAGCAAGCCAATAGTTTTAGGAGTTGGCTATCTGTTTAAGAATTAAACCTTAACTTAATTTTATTTTACCCAAATTCCCGTAAGCTCACAAAAGAAAAAGCCCCGATGGGGCTTTTAATGTTTCTAACTGTGCAAAACAGCATACGTTATTGCATCCAAAAACCTGATTTCCTTAATTTTTTCAAATATCTGCGGCCGCAGGGCGCGCTGCATCGTGGGATCAAGATTTACAAGCCCAAACAAAATTTTTTCTTGTTTTTTGTCTTTTTGCCAGTCGCCGAGACCGACGATAACGGCCAATTCGTGCCACTTTTCTAAAGAGAGCACCTCTAGCGAATCGATAATTTTCCACGGGTCATAGCCCGGCACATCTTCGCGCTGGACAATAATGTGGTCGGGGATAAGCCAAACGAGGCGTTCTTTAGAATCGCCATAATAATCTCCCTGGAAATCGAGCAGAAAATGGACGGCCTCTCTTATCGAAAAAATCTGGCGCGATTTTTGCATGCTATACCTCCAAACTCAAAGTGCGAACTCTTCTCAAACTACCACTCAAAAATAATACTTACAACCTTTGACAAAGCAATAAAACCTGTTAGATTGAGGCTAAATAGGACATTGAAATTTAAAGGCCCTCCGAAACTTTTGGACACAGAAACCAAGAGGTTAAATAAAAACAAGCTAGAAATTATAAATATCTAGTCAAATCGCCTTTACTGTGAAAAGTTTTGGCGGGCAAAGGGGGAATAGCCTTGATTCAAATACCAAGGGAAGACCGAAAAATGCTTCTAAGATTCGTCAAAGAATATAACCAACATTCTCACAACGACATGGCCGAATCTGCGGCAAAAAGAAACATCGAAGAGGGATTGTTGGAGCTATTTGATCCTTTATATTTTTTCGATATAAAGATTCCTCTGCTGGAGATGAAAAGATGGCGACAGCATTGCTCTAATG
>ERZ795054.3275-NODE-3275-length-12898-cov-3.182512_pt1 | contig 12898 bp, 13 predicted proteins | sample MGYA00375138_ERZ795054 | MGnify/ENA primary metagenome ERZ795054 (study PRJEB30183, sample SAMN05720215) | anaerobic digester metagenome | isolation source: active sludge of municipal wastewater-treating anaerobic digesters | place: USA | collected 2014-12-23 ...
TCCATGCTCATTCTGTGTCCTAGTTCAAGAGCAGCTTTAATTTGGGCAGCTTTAGCCAGGCCTACTCCCCGAATCGCACTCAGATCCTGGATGGAAGCCATATGCAATCCATGCAAACCGTTAAATGTTCGCAACAACCGTTCTGCCAATCGAATGACATTCTCACCACGAACACCTATGCGTAACAAAATCGCCAATAATTCACTGGTGTTTAGTGCATTTACACCCAATTTTGCCAACCGTTCACGTGGAAGGTCAGATGTTGGCAGATCACGAATGCCATGTGATGAGTTTTTTGTAATCGTCATTTTTGAATCCTAATTAAGAGTTTTAAAAGACTATATACCCAAACTATAAAAAATTCAAAGGATGTAGCCATAACCAAACCATTTTTCAACAGGCAAATTTCATTCATGCTATAATTTTCACACTTTTGTGCTTGCTGAAAACCTATGAGTTTACAAAACCAACACTCCTCCACTCACTCACATTTTGATTATTTACTTATTGGCCATGTAACCCAGGATCTAACCCCCGACGGTCCGCTGCTGGGTGGAACAGTTTCCTATTCTGCCAGGATGGCAGCTGCACTGGGATTAAAGGTCGGCATCATCACATCAGCTCCTCCAACTCTCGATCTTTCACCATTGGCAACGTTTCCCATTTTGCGCATCCCATCCAAGAATGCCACAACTTTTGAGAATATACAGACTCCACAAGGACGCATCCAATACCTTTACCACCGAGCAGAAATCATAAAATCCGAGCACATCCCTTCAGAATGGCGAAAAGCAGATATCGTCCATCTTGGTCCAGTCGCCAATGAAATTGATCCTAACCTGGTTGATATTTTCCCGAATGCATTTATTGGCATCACAGCTCAGGGTTTTTTACGGAAAACCGATGATTTTAAAAAAGTGCAGTTCAGCTCATGGAGTGAAGCCCCATATATGTTAGCTCATTGCAATGCTGCAATCATTAGTATCGAAGATGTGAAAAATCAGGATGAACGCATTCAAGAGCTAACCAAGTATGCAAAAATACTTGTGGTCACTGAAGGAGAAGATGGAGCCCGTGTTTACTGGAATGGAGATGTAAGGCATTTCAGCGCTCCAAAAATGGACGTTGTGGACTTAACGGGCGCTGGCGATATTTTTGCTGCGGTATATTTTGCCCGCCTTCATGCCACAAATGATGCCTGGCTCGCCTGTGCCCAGGCAGTGCGACTGGCATCTCTTTCAGTTACCCGTAGCGGAGTGGAAGGCATTCCAACCGAAAGTGAAATTCAATCAGCTTTATCAGAAATTATGTCAGGCAGGCAATGAGTACAGCAAAAATATTCACACTGGTGAACCAAAAAGGCGGAGTGGGAAAAACCACATCTGCTATAAATATTGGGGCATATTTGGGAGAATACGGGCAGAAAGTATTAATTGTTGACCTCGACCCACAAGCCAACGCCACATCCTGTTTGGGCATTGAAAAAGCAAATGTTAAAAACGGCACCTATGAAGTGATCATAGGAACAAGCCCAATTAGCCCTTCCATTTTGTTTAACCCGAGATTGAAGTTATCCATCCTCCCGTCATCCCCTGCTCTTGCCGGAGCCGAGGTTGAACTGCTGGATCTCAAAGGACGTGAGTTCAAATTGCAGGAGTCTCTGGCACCCATCCTAGACCGTTACAATTACATCCTTGTCGATTGCCCACCCTCACTAAGTATTTTGACAGTAAACGGTTTAGTTGCGGCGAGGGACGGTGTCATTATCCCTGTGCAATGCGAATACCTTGCATTGGAAGGAATTGGCCAACTTACCCAGACTTTGAAACGGGTAACGGGTTCCCTGTTTCCCAACCTTAAAGTGCGAGGAGTGATTTTAACTATGTTTGACGGCAGGACTAAACTTGCAACGGAAGTGGTTAGCGAAGTGCGTAAATTCTTTCCCACACAAGTATTCCAAACCATCATCCCACGCAGCATTCGTTTGGCCGAAGCGCCCTCCTATGGTCTACCAATAACTCTATATGCACCTTCTTCAGCGGCGGCACGGTCTTATGCGTCTCTGGCAAGGGAAATCCTACAACAAGATGGAATTCAAGTCCCTGTGAATCTGGATGAGGAGATGATGAAACATGGCACCTAAAGGAGGACTTGGTAGGGGATTGGATGCACTCATTCCCGGTGGAGAAGAAATAAAACCATCGGGGGGTGCTATTTATGTCGCTATTGAAAACATTAAACCAAATCCGCATCAACCCCGAAAACAAATCCAGGAGGAGGATTTACAGGAACTAGCTGCTTCGATTCGGGAGCATGGCATTTTACAGCCTTTAATTGTGTCCCAGGAAGCAGGGGAGGATGTTTTTATCCTCATCGCTGGCGAACGTCGACTTCGTGCCGCCAGCCTGGCTGGATTGGAATCTGTTCCTGTGCACATACGACCATCCAATGATCAGGAGCGTCTGGAATTAGCGTTGATCGAAAATTTACAGCGTGAGGATCTTACAGCATTAGAAGCAGCCGAAGCTTACCAACAATTGGCAGATGATTTTAACCTATCCCATGAGGAAATTGCGGTAAAAGTAGGTAAAAGTCGTGTTGCAATCACAAATACATTAAGATTATTAAAGTTACCAGATTCTATTCGCCGGGCACTTGAAGACCTAAAAATAAGTGAAGGACATGCAAGAACCTTGTTGGCGTTAGAGTCACCCCAGGCACAAATTGCCGCAATGCAAACCATTTTGACACACGATCTCAATGTAAGACAAGCAGAAGAATTGGTGAGAAAAATGTCTGGGGTAAAACCTAACGTTTCACAAAAAAATAGAAAATCAACACAATTGCTAGATATGGAAGAACAATTGCGTGACAAGTTAGGAACAAAGGTAATCATTCAACATGGCAAAAAAGGGGGAACCATTATGATCAACTATTATTCAGAGGAAGAATTAAATGCTTTGGCTGAAAAAATTCTGAATGCATGATCCATGCGGATTTTAACTAATGCACTTTTTGTTTCTCCACCACTAGCGTATGAAACCTTTGACTCAATCGCTATTGATGATGGCAAGATAATTGCAATTGGGTCGCTTGACGAACTTCTTTCACGATCTTCTGATAAAAATAAGGTAGAAGACCTAGATGGATTATTTGTTCTCCCTGGCTTTTGCGATTCACATATCCATTTACTGGAATACGGAAATTTTCTAAACAAGATTGATTGCGAAACTCCCACTCGTCAGGATTGCATTCAACGCATCATTAAGAAATGTGAATCCACACAGCCGGGAAAATGGATACTTGGGCATGGTTGGAACCATAATGTATGGCCAGAAGGGATTGGCAATGCAACAATACTTGACCATGTAACCCAACTTCATCCAATCTATTTAACCTCAAAATCCTTGCATTGTAGTTGGGTTAATAGCGCTGCTCTCAATTTGGCAGGTATCAATGTTTCAACCCCCAATCCTTCCGGTGGGTACATTGAAAGAGACTTGGAAGGCAATCCCACGGGTATCCTGTATGAATCGGCCTCGTGTATTGTGCAGAATGTTATCCCTAAACAAAGCCTCGAGGAAAACATATCTTCCATTGCGTCAGCCCAAGCCCGCCTATTGTCCTTTGGAATCACTTCAGTCCATGATTTCGATTCTTGGGAATGTTATGATGCACTTAAGGAAATGGAAAATCAGGGACAATTATTTCTCCAGGTCAGTAAGGGCATTCCTTATGAAACTTTCCAGATCAGTATCGATTCGGGATTGCAAAGTGGAAAAGGTAGCGACCTTTTAAAGATTGGTCCATTAAAATTATTTTGTGATGGAGCACTGGGATCACAAACTGCTTCCCTGCTTCAACCCTACCAGGGCAGTCAATCCACCGGCATGCTTCTGTTGGAATCCCAGGAGATTTTTGAAATCGGAATTCAAGCAGTTTCACATGGTGTTGATATGGCAATACATGCCATTGGCGATAAAGCCAATCGGATGGTATTGGATGCCTTTGAAAAAATTAGAACCTATGAGAAGGAAAAAGGCTTTGTGGCGGGCAATCATCGGATCGAACATGTTCAACTGATCCATCCCTCAGACCAGAAAAGGATGGCAACACTAAACATTGTTGCCTCAATGCAACCAATTCATGCTTCATCAGATCGAGAAATGGCAGATAAATATTGGGGAAAGCGTTGCAAGTATGCTTATGCTTGGCAAAGTTTGAGTAAAGCTGGTGTACGGATTATCTTTGGGTCAGATGCACCTGTGGAAAATCCAAACCCATTCCTTGGTATCTATAGTTCCTTGACACGTAAAAACCTTAATCAAAGAAACAAGCCCGGCTGGTATCCAGACCAATGCCTGAACCTTGACCAAGCGCTTAATGCATACACACAGGGTATGACTTTTACCAAAAAGGAAATTGGATCCCAAAGTTACTTTAAAACAGGTGATTCGGCAAATATGGTTTTTTTCAACAAAAATCCGCGTACCTTACAACCTGAGGAATTACTCAAATTAAGACCAATTATGGTGATGTCGAGAGGAGATTGGGTAAAAACATAAAGTCGATACCAATCCTCTTCAAAATGCTATAATAATTTTATTACTGGGTTTCACAAGGACAACACTATGCTTGAAGCACACACACCATCAACAGGAGATACCGATTTTGGTGGCATACTGGCAAAAATTAGAAAATCATCCGGAAAATCCGCCCGGGATTGTGCAGACTTTCTGGGAATTTCATTAAAAACTTATCACAGAATCGAGGATGGGAAAATCCTTCCTTCTCTCCCCGAGGTTGAAGCATTGTCATATTTTCTGTTGGTACAACCCCGAGATCTCCTGGAAGGTCAACCAGCTGAAATTAAGGTATCCGCCAGCAAAGATCAAATTAAGCAATTGATCCAAATTCGTCATCGGATCATATCTGCCACCTTGCAGCTAAAACGTGCAAATAAAAAAATAACCTTAAAATCTCTTTCGGAACAAACCAAAATACCAGCAGCAAGAATTAAACGATATGAGAACAGCGCAATCCCAATCCCTTTGAATGAATTGAAACCCCTTGCGTCCTCTCTTGAAATTGATTTGGATTCATTACTCGACCAGGGTGGATTTCTTTACCAATGGCGCGAGCAAGAAGAAAGTATTCGCACATTCCTACAACTTCCACAAGATTTGAAAAATTTTATTTCTACTCCTGATAATCAGGAATTTCTCTCTCTAGCATTACGCTTGAAAGAAACAGGAATTGAGAATTTAGCTGAATTAGCTAGCAGTTTGCAGAACCTGGCAAGTAAAACCAAGTAAAAATCACGAGGTCGGTCATCTTCTCTGACCAAATGAAGAAACCTTACAACCTGCGTTCGCTGGATAAAAAAGATTACGGGGAATTAGCCCAGTTCTTACAGGGAAACATACACCTACACCGCCACCTCGATTGGCATCCTCCTATTGAATGGTTAGGTAAGACCCCTTTTGAGGCACTCGAACAAGATGGGAAAATCCAGGCAGTATTGGCAATGCCAGATGATCCACCTGGAGCATTCTGGGTTAGGTTATTTGCCTCTTTAAAAGAAACTGATTACCGAAGCGTGTGGAATACACTTTTCTCAAATTCGAGGAAACAAATATCATCTTCATACAAAACAATTTTTGCAGCACTTGCCTATGAGGACTGGTTTATTCAATTGCTCACTACCGAAGGGTGGCTTGAGCATCAAAGAGTAATACTACTGAAATGGCATCCTCAAAGAATAGAATTAATGAATCTACCCGAGCCATTTATGCTCCGTCCTATGACTAATGCAGATTTGGAAGCGATCGCACACCTTGATCAAAACGCATTCGATCTACTATGGCAGCAATCATTATCTGCCATTCATCATGCCTTTTTACAAACTTCGTATTCGACAGTTGTGGAATTGGAAAATAGGATAATTGGTTATCAAATGAGCACATCTTCAAGCTTTAGCGCTCACCTGGCTCGGCTGGCAGTACTGCCAGAAATGCAAGGAAGGGGTATTGGATCTACACTTGTTAAAGACATGTTGAATCATTTTCGCAAACCCTGGGTGCATGAAGTATCCGTCAACACACAACAGGACAATTTTGGATCTTTGAAATTGTACGAAAAGATAGGGTTTATAAAAACAGGAGATGGTTTTCCTGTTTTTGTTCATGATTAATCCGAGATTACTTAAAAAAGATAAGATGCATCTTATTCATTATATTGTTCAAGAAAGTTTTGTAGCACATAAATTAGAGAAGATAAGCGGTTGACATAAATCAATTTTTGGTTAGGCATTTGTGGTTGATCAATAAATTGCACAAATCGTCGTTCGAGACGGCGGATAACGGTGCGGGTAATATTCAAGGCATTACTTCCCAAATTCTTCCAGTCAAACTTAAATCCCTTTGGTTCAATTACACTGGAGCCATATTTTTTTATTGTTTCTTCAAGCCACAGGATTCTGTCAGACTCAAAGGATATTGAATTTTCTCCTGCCAGAACAGCCATTAAATTGGATAAATCAAGAATAATGTGAGAAAGTGTGGATTTAACATCAGGGTGAGTTATTTGACAGGTAGACCAGGATAAAAAAGCAATAGCTTCATCAATATCCCCTATAACCTCAATCAACAAATCACCTTTGGAAATGTTTTTTTTACCTAAGGTATCGGTAAAACCATTATCACCGCGTCCAATGAAGGGTTTCATCTTCTTACCCCTAAGAAATCGAAAATTTTAATTCGCCACTTCCGATTTCACCGAACCGGAAACCAGGTACCATGCATTTACATTGTAGAACCGGTCGCTGGAATCAAATAATGGACCCATCCGAATCCCCTGTACACTTTGATCAACCCCATAATTATAAATTGGGTAATATAGTGGTAGTGCAGGTAGTTCATCCGTGAAAATTACCTGGAAATTTCGGTACAGCTTAGCCCTTTCTTCCATATCCTGCGAAACCCTGGCCTGTTCCAGGTACTCACTAACAATGCGGTTCTCATATTGTGAATAATTCTGACCGCCTGTCTGCTGCGACATGTCCCAAAAAGGGTAGGGATCAGGATCAGGTGATCGGCTAAAATTGAAATCAACTAATGCTGCCTGGTAATTTAGAGGCTGGAGATGATCTAGAACAAGAAGATCATAAGAAACTGACTTTAGAATTACTTCGACTCCAATCTTTGCCCAATCCGTTTTTATTGATTCAGCCACTAACTGGTGCACATTGTCATCTGGGTAAAAAAGCTCAAAGCTCAAACTTGTATTGTCTTTTTCACGTACTGTGCCTCCACCCTCTGTAAGAACATAACCCTTGTCTTTCAACATTTCAATTGCACCCGCAGAATCATATTCCACTTCTGTTAGACCTTCATAGTAAGCCCAAGTCCCTGGAAAAAGAGGTACATTGGCAACGATACCCTGACCACTCAAGACTCGATCAATAATCCCCCTTCTGTTTAATCCAACCAGTAAGGCACGGCGGATTGTTTCATCTTGAAAGAATTTGACCTGATTATTGTTTAAGTTGAATAACAGCATGGCTATCTCTGGCTTACGTCCACTGTAAAGAGATAGGTTAGAGTTTTCCAATGCTTGCGGAAGAATATCAAGTGAAATTTCTCCAATCCCCTGAACCAGACCCCCTTCGTATGCCTGAAAAGCGGAGATTGAATCTGAAAAATAATTAAACGCAATCTGAGATATATATGGTTTTTCCGCGTAATAATTATTGCTGGCTTTCAGCACTACACCTTTTATTTCACCATTTTCCACGATTAACTTTTCAAAGGCATACGGTCCACTGCCAACTGGTTGAAGGTTGAAAGAGGCGTTAACAATATCTGTGTATGCCAGAGTCCCAAGTACATGCTTGGGAAGTATTCCAAAGGTTAGGTAGTCCAAAAAAGGTGCAAATGGCTCAGTTAAACGAAATTGGATCGATTTATCGGCTAAGGGAAGTACTTCCACTCCTTTCCAAAAATTTTTTAGATCCTCAGGTAGCACAGAAGCATCATCTCGCATCATTTCAACGGTGAACAAAATATCAGCGCTGGTGACTGGTGTTCCATCGTGCCAGACAGCATTGGGTTGAATGTCAAAGTTATACACCAACCCATCCATTGAAATTCCGTACGCGGATGCCAGATCCCCTTCTGGCTGAGCGTTCGAGTTAAAACGTATAAGACTGCTGAAAATCAAGCGATCAACATCTCGGTCAGGTTGATTGTAATAATCAAGCAATGGATTTAAGCGTTGCAAATTGCCGATTAATGCTTCAGTGTAGGTACCCCCCTTTGAAGGTCCAATTGAAACTAATCGAAAACCTGATTGGCCGCTTAAGAGAAGCGCTCCAACAATTATTCCTGCAATTAGGATAATAGCCAATTGCCAACGAATACTTTTCATATGGTAATTTTATATTAAATGGGCTATCTTCTTTTAATACACAAAGATACCCTTCAAGAAATTTTTTTTATTTTTTAGGATAAGGCAATGGTAGCCATCACAAGAACAATGAAAAGAATAGCCAGAAAAATCGTCATATAGAACAATTTCTTTTCCAAACCACGGCGAGTGCCTGTCACACCACCTGTGTCTTGTCCTGTTAAACCACCCAGACCAACGCCTTTATTTTGTAAGATTACGCTAATAATAAGCGCAACCGAAGTTATAATCAGTGCAATTTGAAAATATGTGACCAAGATCAACCTCCAAAAATTTAACAGGTAGATTATACCTTTCTATTCTGTGAATCGTCAACATGCATGAAATTACCATAAACCTCCACATTCATTCAAAATATTCAGATGGCAGTTTAACCCACAAAGGAATCGCACAAGCAGCTATCCGCTCCAATTTAGATGCAATTATCATTACTGACCACAATATCTATACCGGAGAAAAACAGGGTTATTATCAGGAAGATGGTAAAAAAGTTCTGGTGCTGGTTGGTGAGGAAATTCACAATCCAGCCCGTCAACCACAAAAAAGCCATTTGCTAGTTTTTGGTGCCAACACAGATTTGGCTGAATTTAGCTTTGATCCTCAAACGTTAATTGATAAAGTCATATACACAGGTGGGATCTGCTTTCTCGCCCACCCCTATGATCCTGTCCTACCTGCCTTTGGGGAAGGTAACATATCCTGGGCAGATTGGGGGGTAAGTGGATATACGGGGATTGAATTATGGAATGGGTTTAGTGAACTTAAAGTACATGTTCATCATAAAATTCAGGCGATTTTTTATGCTTTTTTTCCAACTTTTTTTCCGCACCAACCTCCCAAACAGACAATAAAAATATGGGATAAGTTGTTATCAAAGGGCAAAAGAGTTGTCGCAATTGGTGGTTCAGACTCGCATGCCAACCGACATAACCTTGGTATCTTTTCCAGGACTATCTTCCCGTATGAATTTCATTTTTCTGCAGTCAATACCCATCTACTGGTTTCAAAACCATTAACTGGAAATGTTGATGAAGATAGTAATTCGATAATAATGGCTATGCGCAACGGAAGTGGATTCATTGGTTACGATTTACCATTACCTACCAAAGGTTTCCGATTTTGGCTCAAATCACCAACAAGTGAGGTTCAGATGGGTGAAGAAACCCATTTAATTAATAACAGTTTGTTAAATATCCATCTACCAGCCCTTTGTGATTGCCGACTGATAAGAAATGGTGAAATGATCAAATATTGGCATAAAGAGATAGACATTCAATCACCTATTTTATTACCTGGAGTCTATCGTGTAGAATGTTACCGAAGATTCTTAGGACGAATGAGGGGTTGGATATTCAGCAATCCAATTTATATTAATTAACACTTACCCTTTAATAACAGCCACCGGGATTAATCTTGCTACTTTACGTGCCAATCCAGCCCCCTCAACCACTGCAACTACTTCAGTAACATCCTTATAGGCTTCAGGGGCTTCTTCGGCCAACCCCGATAACGATCCAGTTTTTACATAAATACCATTTTTCATTAGGCTAGATCGTAATTGGCCACCATTTATATGATTTTTTGCCTGACTACGGCTTAATGTCCGACCGGCTCCATGACAGGCAGAGCCAAAGGATTTCTTCATGCCCAATGTTGTACCAACCATTACCCAAGAGGAGGTACCCATGCTGCCTGGAACAAGAACTGGTTGCCCGGTTTCACGATAACATGCTGGGATTCCTTCAGAATTTGGTCCAAATGCACGAGTAGCTCCTTTGCGATGGACAAACACTTTTTCTATTTTTTCACCAATTTCATGATTCTCTATTTTTCCGATATTGTGTGCAAGATCATAAACAAGGTGCAATTCAGCGTTTTTAATTTTTCCACAAAAAACCGACCTAAAAACCTGGCGGGCTGCAAAATCCAACATTTGTCGATTGCAATATGCATAATTGGCTGCACACCGCATGGCAGAAAGGTAAGCCTGTCCTTCCGATGAATTAAGAGGGGCACATACAAGCTCGCGATCAGGAAGTCTAAATCCATATTTCTGGGAGACTTGCTGAAAAGCATGAACGTAATCACTGCAGATTTGATGTCCCAATCCCCGTGAACCCGAATGAAGCATCAGGCAAATACAATTTTCCTGCAATCCCATCAATTTTGCAGAGGTTTCATCAAATATTTTTTCAACGCGATCAACTTCAATGAAATGATTACCAGAACCCAACGAACCAACCTGAGACAAACCTCGTTCCAATGCCCTGGAGGAAATAGAGCGGGTATCAGCCCCCTCCATACAACCATTATCTTCCGTTAAATCCAGATCTGCTTTTGAGGCAAATCCTTTTTTTTGAGCCCACCTTGATCCTTCATGGCATACATTATCTAAATCTTTTCGGGTCAGAGGATGAAAACCATCAACTCCCACTCCACTTGGGCAATGGGAAAACAGCTGGTTGGTTAATTCTTCAATATATGGTTTTGCTTGTTCGAAGTCAATTACTGATGCGAGCAGACGCACACCACAATTGATATCATAACCAATGGCTCCAGGAGAGATTGCTCCACTCGGCAAAAGAGTCGCTGCAACTCCACCAATGGGGAAGCCATAGCCCTGGTGCATGTCTGGCATGACAGCAACTCTTCCCACCAAGCCAGGCAAAGTGGCAGCATTTATCGCCTGTTCAAAGGAGTGATCTTTCAAACCTCTCTCCAGCATGAGCTGTGAAGCAAAGATATGAACAGCCCCCCGCATGTCTGCACGGTAAGTTTGTGGAATTATCCACTCAAAATCATCTACCCTGGAAAAATTCTTCAGGTTGAGCATATAACTTTTCAAATTATATGTCGAAAACAAGTGTTGCCTGATAAGTACCCTTCTCGTAGATAACTTCTAGATTATGAAAAGTAACTGCTTTTATATCTCTTTGAACTAATATGATTGGAAATCCTCGCAGAGTAGCGGATAATGAATTTTTTGCAAAGAGAATATTTTGGATATCATACACGACTGCGTTCTTTTGAATTTCTTCAAGTAAAAAAGACAAGAATTTTACTAATAAACATTCTAAATCAATCTCATTTATATTAACTTCAATATAGTTGGGTTCGCTTTTACACATCGAAATTTTCATTAATGAAAACATGCCCTGTGCAGAGATGGTAAATAATGCAGAAAGTTCTGTTGCCCATACTTTCAAAGACAAATCAGCGGTATGTACAATTTCCTTAAAACCACCATTTATTAAATGCTGTTCCACAATGATGATTATAAGTATTAATGTGATTGCACACAATCAATCTCAATTTTTGATTAGTTGTGATATATTTTCTTTGCATAATTAGGAGTTGAAGATGTCGATCCGACCATATTTAGCAGTAATTGGTGGTTCAGGTTTGTATAATTTTCCATCACTAAAAGACACTGAAACGATTGAAATTAATACCCCTTATGGAAGCCCGAGTTCACCCATCATTCTAGGAAAAATATCCGGTAAACAGGTCGCTTTTTTAGCTCGTCATGGATTAGGGCATATATTCATGCCTGCTGAAGTTAATTATCGGGCAAATATTTACGCCCTCAAATCCCTTGGGGTTAACACAATAGTAAGCATTTCTGCTTGCGGATCATTACGAGAAGATTATGCGCCCGGAGACATCGTCATCCCTGATCAACTAGTTGATAACACCCGTAACCGCCTCCTTACATTTTTTGGCGAGGGGTTGGTTGTACATATTGGTACAGCTGATCCTTATTGTCAGGAGTTGAGAAAATTATTGGTAAGCGCAGTGGAAAAAACTGGAGCAAACACCCATGACGGGGGCACCTATATTACCATCGAAGGTCCACGGTTTTCAACAAAGGCGGAATCGAATCTTTATAGACAATGGGGTATGTCTGTTATCGGCATGACCGCTATCCCAGAAGCATTTCTGGCTCGCGAAGCGGAAATGTGCTATGCCACCATGGCACACGTTACAGACTACGATGTTTGGCATATTAGTGAAAAACCCGTTACAGTTGAAATGGTCATTGAGGTTCTCAATCGGAATACTGAAAAAGCTCAAAAAGCCATCTGTAATCTTGTAGAAGCCCATCCTGAGGGATTATCTTGCAATTGTCAATCAGCGCTGGATAGTGCTATTTTAACCCAATCCAAATTTATTTCAAAATCTACCCGAAGAAAATATAGATTGTTCCTGGAAAAGCACGATAAATAATTTTTTACTTGATGCGAATTGCATGTCTTTTTCCCACCTGCAATAGACCAGGAAAAGCAGGAGAATTTAGTTCGCTAATCACCTTTCCATCAATACGGACGCCCTTCTGTTGGATTAACCGCCGGGCATCACCATTGCTCCTGGATAAGCCGGTATTTACCATTACTTCGATTAAAGTTTTCTCACCCTTTAGTTCATACACTTC
>ERZ795054.3280-NODE-3280-length-12885-cov-5.218940_pt1 | contig 12885 bp, 7 predicted proteins | sample MGYA00375138_ERZ795054 | MGnify/ENA primary metagenome ERZ795054 (study PRJEB30183, sample SAMN05720215) | anaerobic digester metagenome | isolation source: active sludge of municipal wastewater-treating anaerobic digesters | place: USA | collected 2014-12-23 ...
GGACGTCCCCGCTCCGGCGGTGTTGGAGCGCGGACGGCCTCGTCCGCGGCCTGTGCGATCAACCGACTCGTTCGACGAACAGGACGGGGCACCGCCTTTGGTTGGGGACGAGGACGTCCCCACTCCGGCAACGATGACTGTGCCTGGCGACCAGGCCGTCCCCGCTCCAAGGGTGGTGTCGGACTGGCAGGACGAGTGTCCCGTTTACACAAGGCAAATCGCGTGCACCAATCCGCCCTACGGCCAGTTCGAATTCCGGGTGCGCGCGGTGGATCGGGATCTCAACGTCTCGGCGCCGGGCTCGATCGGGATCGTCGTGCGCCGCAACTATGCGGAAATGGGCATGATCGGCGGGTTCGGCTTTGCCGTCGCTGGCGGCCTGTTCTTTGCCGGACTGGCAATCAAGCATCGGCGCGAGCGCAATCGGGCGTTGATCGAGCGCAACCGTTCGCTCGAACAGGCCAAGGAGGCCGCCGAATCGGCCAATCGCGCCAAGAGTCTGTTCCTGGCGAACATGAGCCACGAGATCCGCACCCCGATGAACGCGATCCTGGGCTATTCGCAACTCCTGCGGCGGGATCGCCACGCGACCCCGCGGCAGCACCAGGCGCTCGAAACGATCGAGAACAGCGGGCGCCACCTGTTGTCCATGATTAATGACATCCTCGATCTGGCCAAGATCGAGGCCGGAAAGATGGAGGTCCGCACCACCGACTTCGATCTGGCCAGCCTGGTTCGTGACGTCGCGGCGATGTGCAGCATCCGGTGCGAACAGAAGGGACTCGAGTTCAAGGTCGAGTGGGAGAGTGGGGAGTGGAGAGTGCAGAGTGCAGAGTGCAGAGTGGGTGCGGGGGGACGAGAGCAAGTTGCGGCAGGTGTTGGTCAATCTGTTGGGGAACGCCGTGAAGTTCACCGAGCAAGGCACTGTCGTCCTGCGCGTGGCGCAACTGGACGACGCTGCAATCGCAGTCGCGCCCATCGCGGATCCCGACTCCCTCGTCCCGGATCACGCGTCACGCATCACCGGTCAGACACCGCCAGGCACCAATGACCAATCGCTCGCCCCTCCTCCCGTCCTTCGCTACCGCTTCGACGTATCCGACACCGGACCTGGCATTGATGCGGAACTCGAGGCCAGGCTGTTCCAACCGTTCCAGCAAGGCAGCGAAGGAGTCCGGAAGGGCGGGACGGGGCTTGGGTTGGCGTTGTCGCGTCAGCAAGTCGAGCTGATGGGCGGCGCGCTGCAGGTCGAGTCGCAACCGGGGAATGGATCGAGGTTCTTCTTCACGATCCCGCTGGCGAGGGGAAAGCCCGGGACCGAAGTCCAGAGTCTCGGGCGACTTGGCATCGGGACCCGACTGCGAGAAGGCTGCCGGGTCAGCGCGCTTGTCGTGGACGACATTGCGCAGAACCGGGAGGTGCTGTCGCAAATGCTCGAGGCGATCGGATGCGAGGTGCGCATCGCGGCGAGCGGAGAAGAGGCAATGTCGCTTCTGGCCGAACGGGCCTCGGACATCGTGTTTCTCGATATCCGGATGCCGGGGATGGACGGCGTCGAGACGGCGCGGCGGATTCGGCGGCAGTGCGGGCCGGACCGGCCGGTGCTGGTGGCGGTTTCGGCGTCGGTTTTGGCGCACGAGCAGAAGGACTGCATCGAGGCCGGGTTTGCGGATTTCCTGGGCAAGCCGTTCCGATTCGAGCGGATCTGCGAATGCTTGAGGAGGCTGTTGGACGCCGAGTTCGAGCCGGCGCCGGGCCCGGAGCCTGAGGCGCCGTGCGCGGGTGAGATCGATGTGAGCGCTCTGCCACCCGAGCTGCTGCGGCGGGCGCTGGCCGCCGCGGAAGAGAACCGGAGCACGGAGTTGAAGGGGGCCCTGGGCGAGTTGGCGTCGGCAGGCGCGGACGGCGCGCGCCTGGCCCAGGCGCTGCAACCGCTGGTGCAGAGTTTCGATCTCGACAAGGTTGTCGTCATCCTGCGGCGGATCGTTTCGCCATGAATGCCAAGATCCTGATTGTGGACGATGTGCCGGCGAATCTCAGCGCGTTGAGTGACACGCTCGAGCCGGAGGGTTACGAGATCCTGGTCGCCCGCAGCGGCCCGAAAGCGCTCGAGACCGCGGCGCGCGCCCAGCCCGATCTGATCCTGCTCGACGTGATGATGCCGGGCCTGGACGGCTACGAGACGTGCCGCCGCCTCAAGGCCAACGAACGGACGCGCGGGATCCCAGTCATTTTCCTGACGGTCCACGACGAGGTCGAGCGCGTGGTCGAGGGTTTCCGGGCCGGTGGAGTGGATTACGTGGGGAAGCCCTTTCAGACCGAGGAACTGCTCAGCCGGATCCAAACTCACCTCAAGATCCATTTCCTGAGCCTCGAGCTCGAACGGAAGAACGAGCAATTGCAGGCCGAAGTCAACGAACGGCGCCGCGCGGAGGCCGAGGTCCGCACCCTGGCCCGGCGCGAGGCGGCGCCCTGGGGTTTGGGCGCGCTGGTCGGCCAGAGCGCGTCCATGCACCGGATGATCGAAGAGATCCGCAAGCTGCTGCAATTCACCTCGGTGCATGTGCTGATCACGGGCGAGAGCGGGACCGGCAAGGAACTGGTGGCGCGGGCCATCCACTTCGAGGGGCCGACGGCCCGGGGCCCGTTTGTCGCGGTGAACTGTTCGGCCATCCCCGAGGAACTCGCGGAATCGTGCTTCTTCGGCCACGTGAAGGGCGCTTTCACCAACGCGGTCCAGGAACGGGCCGGCTACTTCGAACAGGCCGACGGCGGCACGCTGTTTCTGGATGAGGTCGGCGACCTGCCGCCCTCGCTGCAAGGCAATTTGTTGCGCGTGCTCGAAGACGGACTGGTCGCGCCTGTCGGGTCGTCCCAGACCAAGCACGTCACGTTTCGCGTCTTGTCGGCGACGAACGTGGATTTGCAGCCCGAGATCGAGGCCAAGAGATTCCGGGCGGACCTTTACTTCCGGCTGAACGGTTTCAGCCTGGCACTGCCGGCGTTGCGGGAGCACAAGGAGGACCTCCCGCTTCTGGCGTGTCATTTCCTCGAGCGCCTGGCGACCGAGATGGGGATGCGCCCCCCCGCCTTGACCCCGAACGCCTTGGCGGCTCTGGCCGCTTACGATTATCCCGGCAACGTGCGCGAACTCAAAAACCTGATCGAACGCGCCCTGATCGAGAGCGGCGGCGGCCAGATCGGCCCTGAACATCTCCACTTCGTTTATCCGGGGGCAGAGCCTGCGTCGGCCCCAAAAGACTGCGCCGCGAGCCACCCCGAGCGGGCCGGGAAGACGGGGAGCCGACAGTGTGTCGCTGAAGCCAGCGACGAGGCCAGAATCCTCGAGCATGTCCGCCAGCACGGCGGCATCAACAATGCCGAATGCCGTGACCTGTTGCGCATCGGAATTCAACGCGCCTCCTACCTGTTGCGCAAACTGCACCGGACCGGCCTGCTCGTGCGCGAGCACTCGCGCAAGTCGGCCAACTACCACGCCTGATAGATCTTCCAGCGCTGCGTAGCCGCGGACGTGAGTCCGCGCCATCTCGCTCCGTCAAAGGCGGGAATCAGCGCCGCGCTGCGAAATACGCGGGTTACCTTGGATCTCCCTCGCGTACCCAGGCCTCGTTGAAGTGGGCGTGCTTGATCGTCTTCGCCGCCGGATCGCCGTCGACATCCCGCGGCAGGGCGCGGCGATTGAGGTGGAAACTGTAAGTGACGTGCAGCGTGCCGTCGCGCGCCTGAATGATGCTCGGATAATGGTAGGCGCCGGCTTCGGGGCCGGGCGGGTCGTACTCGAGGCGGCGCCTCCATTTCCAGGTCTTCCCTTCATCGTCCGAGATCTGCACGCTCAGGCTGTTGCGGCCTTGCTCGGTATCGTTGCCCACCAGCGCCCAATGGCCGTTGCGCAAGCCGATGATCTCGGCCCCGGATCCGGGGTTGGGATGGACACTGTCTGTCACGGGCGTCCAGGTCTCTCCCCGGTCGCGCGATTCACTCTGCATCAGCCGATGCGGTGCGGGACCGTTGTCCCGCATGAGCGTGTAAAGGGAACCGTCCGTCCGCTGGACGATGCTGGGCTGGATGTTGCCGCCGCCGATCAGGGGCGGACTGAAACGCCACGTTGCGCCCCAGTCGTCCGTAATGGCCATGAGCGAGAAGGAGAAACCATCGTGATACAGGGGCACGATGAGGCGGCGGGCATCGAGCACGAACGGATGCGCCCGCGTCATCCAGCCCAGGCGCCGATACAGCTTGTCCGTGGCGTGCTGCCGCATGGCATCGAGATACTCCTGCGCCTCGCGGCGATCCTGCTCAGGCAGGGCGGATTCCCGGACGAGCTGTTCGAGGGACGGCAGGCGCCGGGCGATCTCGTCCTCGAATTCCTTTCCGGGGGTGATGTGGAGGATGTCCGTCGCGGACCAGCGCGGCGGGCCGTCGCGATGGTAATCCGAGGCAATGCGGTACTTCATGAGGGCGCTTTCCCACCGGTTGGCCAGGATGGTCGGCCACAACAGCCAAAGCCGGCCCTCAGGATCGATGAACATCGCGCAATTGGTGTCCGGGTAGCCGGGCGTGTCGGCCATGGTGAACCGTTGGCTCCATTGCCGGGATCCCTTGCGCTTCCGCGCCCCTTCGATCTTCACGTCGTCCGCGGTGCGCTCGCCCGAGCCGTGAAACCAGCACACCAGCAGGTCGCCCCTCGGCGTTTCGACGATGCACGAGGCGTGGTTGTGCCACGTCTCGAGTGGAAAGATGATCTCGGCCTCGTGGAATGGCCGCGCGTGTCCGGACTCCGCCGTTTCCCGGCCCGCCTGTGCAGTCGGTAACGCGAGGCCCAGGCCGATGGCCGCCGTCGCGGCGCCGAGTCTTAGCCAGGCGACGGCGATCGCAAGCTGGAATGAGGTCATGGACGCTCTCACTATCACGGCGGACGCGAAACCGCCATATAAAGCGCCAACGCGCCAAACTTGGATGGGAGCGCATCGTTCTTGACCGTGCTTGTTAAGGCCTTAACCATCTATGACCACTTCGGCTCTGGTGAGTGCCCGGGGCTCGATCAGGAACTGAAGCCATGGTTCACGCCAAGACGCCAAGACGCCAAGAGAGGAGCTTCGCCCCCTCTGGCCTTGGCGCCTTTGCGTCTTGGCGTGAGAGGATTGCCCGGCTCAGGCGGCAGACCTCAGAGGTGATTCTCGACGCTACGCAGCAGAGATCGCCGAACCAGACGCTGGAGACCAACTGCCGCCCCGCCTCTCCGCTCGATGCTGAGCGCGATTTCGGTCGTGCCGTGTGCGCTCGATCTTGCGCTTCCGGCGGCAGTCGCTCAGCCTTGCGTTGGCAATGAATACCAATCGCGTCTCTACCGACAAGTGGTCCAATCCGGACACTGAAGTGGCGTTTCGAGAGGGACGTGTGCATTCGTGGCGCGACGAATGGGACGAGCATTTTCGGAGGTGCGACTCCTGTTCCTTTTTCGCGCCCGTTGCGGACTCATTCGGCATCTGCTGCCGGGCTGTTTCTGAGTTCTACACCGAGACTGTGTTGGATGAGTTCACGTGCTGTCATCAGGTCTTGGAAGGGCAAGGGGTTCATAGTTTCAGCGCGGATCCAGCACGGCACTGCAAATGCCAAGGTGCGTCGTTGAGTGTTTACGAGGATATACTTGCTCGCCTCAACAAACGGTATCAGGAGTGGAGAGGCATTCGCGAACCAGGCGTTCCGCCGAATGGCGGCCCCGCCGCGCAGGCTGGCAATTCAGCGGGCACGGAGGGGCCGCCATCGGTGAGCTGAATCGTTGGGCGCATGAGCGGAGCCGCGACTGGAAAAGGCCGGGCAGGACACCGCGGAGGCACGAAGAGCGCGGAGATTCCCAACTGCGTGTTCTCTGCACTGCAATCGTTGAGATTGCTCGCAGGCTGCGAGCGAATTCTGCGGTTGAATCGGGCCGCCATGCGTGGCCCCATGCCAAAGCGGTGCTGAAGCACACGCACTCCAAGCGCTCCGCGCTACCGAACACGCTCGTGCCCGGGCAGCTTCCGTGCAAGGTCCGCGTCTTAGCAGGCCTAAGGTTGACGCGTATGCGCGGCCGCGGGACGGCGGTCGGTGGGCTCGTCAGACCACCTCGCGCGTCATGCCCTCAGACGACACGTTTTGGTTTGATCATCCGCAACACATCCGTGCGGCTGACGCCGTTTGTCGACAGGGTGTCGGTTCGGCCTGCGGCCGCCCGGGAAAGCGTCGTCCTTTTCTCCTCGGCGATGCCAACGCCAGAAACCCATTGAAGCAGGCTGTCCGGTCACGTTACGCTTCGCCGATCGGGATAATCGCGCATGTTTCAACATCAACCGCACAAACAGTGTCCGCGTGCATTCGCCGCCATGATTCGATTCGCCCAATGGACCGCTGTATTGGCCATCCTTGTGTCGGCCCGCGCCGCTGACCCCGCCGCTCCCGCGACGCCCGCGCCTGCCGTCCCGTCCGCCGGCAGCGCCATGAGCGTCCGGACCGACGGCCCAAACGGCCCATGGCGGATCGAGGGGCGGCGGCAGCGACTCGATCTTGATCCGGCGAACCTCGGGTGTCGGGTTGTCTCAGGCGCGACCGTTTGGCAACTGCGCCCGTCTCAGTTGGGAGACTTGCGCGTGGTCCACGCCGGCAAGGCAGTTCAACTCGAACTCGCCGCGGCCGGACAAAAGACGATCGCCCCCTATGACACCGGATTTCAGACAGGCCTGAAGATCGAGCTCGGCGGCTTCCGCGCCGGGGCCGAACCGCTCGATCTGACGATCCAATTGTTCCTCTGCCTCGAGGGTCCGGACGAAGATCTAACGGCTACCGCCATCGCCTCGGACGGCGCCGCGCGGGTCGAGCATTGCGATTGGCCGCCCGGGCTGGCGTCCGAGTCCTTCGATGCCACCGTGGTGCCGTTCATGCAGGGGATGCTGCTGCCGAAGACCTGGCCGGAAAAGACCTGGCTGTACGACACGCTCAGCTTCGGACGCGGCCTTTACCAGCCGTGGTGGGGCCATCAGCAAGGCCGGGCGGCCATGCTGGTGATCCTCGAAACGCCCGACGACGGCGGCTGCCATTTCGAGCATCCGGCCGGCGGTCCAACCCGCATCGGGCCGCGCTGGGTGAACAGCCTCGGACGCTGGGCCTATCCGCGCCGGGCGCGGCTCTGTTTCCTCGAACAGGGGGACCACGTCGATCTCGCCAAGCGGTACCGTCGCCACGCACTGGCCACCGGACGCTTCGTGTCGCTGCGCGAGAAGATCGCCCGAAGTCCGCGGGTTGCGAGGCTGATTGGAGCGCCCGTGGTGCACACGAGCATTCTTTACCACATCCAGCCCGAATCCAGTTACTACAAGAAGGACGACCCGGCGCACAACGACCAACTCGTCACCTTCGAGGCTCGGGCCCGCGAGCTCGAAGCCCTCGCCTCCCGGGGCGTGACCAATGCCTACGTGCACCTCGATGGCTGGGGCTTCCGCGGCTATGACAACCTGCATCCGGATGTCCTGCCGCCCTGCCCGCAGGCGGGGGGATGGGAAGGGATGAAGCGTTTTGCCGACGTCTGCGACGCGTTGGGCTTCCTCTTTGCCATCCATGACCAGTACCGCGACTTCTACCTCGACGCCCCGTCGTACGACGAGCGCCACACGGTGACCGACGCCGCCGGCAACCGCCCGCTCCACAGCGTCTGGTACGGCGGGCGCCAATCGGTGCTGTGTTCGAGCCTGGCCCCGGGCCACGTGCGCCGAAACCACACTGCCATCCTCGATCACGGCGTGAAGCTGCGGGGCGCCTATCTCGATGTGTTCTCGGTCGTGCCGCCCGACGAATGCTACCAGGCCGAGCATCCCGTCACCCGGACCGACTGCCTGCGCTTCCGGGCCGAATGTCTCAACTTCGTCCGGTCCTACGGAGGGGTCGTCAGCTCGGAAGAGCCCAGCGATTGGTCGGTGCCCTACCTCGACCTGGTCCATCACGGCCCGTTCGCGCTGAGCCCCGGCCCGGGCAGCGGGCCGGCGATGGGCATCCCGGTGCCGCTGTTCAACCTTGTCTATCACGATGCCCTCCTCATGCCCTGGTCGATGGCACGGGGCGAGTGGGGAATCCCGAGCAAGGATCTCGGTTTCCTCCACGCCCTCGCCAACGGCGGCATGCCCTACCTGGGCCTGGACCCGAGTCCCGGCCAGCTTGAACGCGTCCGAACGGTGACCCGGCTGCACGCCCGGGTCGCCCTCCTTGAAATGACCCGACACGAGTTCCTCGATGCCGGCTGGCGCCGGCAGCGGACGACATTTGCCGACGGGACGCAGGTCACGATCGACCTGGACCGCGACGAATGGAAGATCGAGCCGGCGCTGCAGTGACCTTGAGAACATGAGCGAGATTCCGAAAGCCTACGAACCCCAGGCGGTTGAAGCGAAGTGGTACCAGTACTGGCTCGAGCAGAAATGCTTCGCGGCCGATCCGGCGCGCGTCAGCGAGAAACGCCCGGCCTATTCCATCGTCATCCCGCCCCCCAACGTCACCGGCATGCTCCACATGGGGCATGTCCTCAACAACACGATCCAGGACATCCTGGCCCGCAAGGCCCGCATGGACGGCAAGGAAGTCCTCTGGCTGCCGGGCACGGACCATGCCGGCATCGCCACCCAGGCGGTGGTCGAGAAGACGCTCATCAAGCAGGGCCAGATCCGGCATCGCGACGACCTGGGCCGGGACAAGTTCCTCGAGAAGGTCTGGGAATGGAAGGCGAAGCACGGCGATATCATCATCGAGCAACTCAAGAAGCTGGGGGCGTCGTGCGATTGGAGCCGCGAGCGGTTCACGATGGACCCCGACTACTCGAGCTGCGTCCAGCGGGTGTTCGTCGATCTCTACCGCAAAGGACTGATCTACCGCGGCAAACGGATGGTCAACTGGGACCCATCCGCCCGCACCGCGTTGTCCGACGAAGAAGTCGAGATGATCGAGACCAAGGGCCACCTCTGGCACTTCAAGTACCCGCTCCTGGACGACCAGGGCCGCGCGCAAGCCGACGCCTTCGTGATCGTGGCCACCACGCGTCCCGAGACCATGCTGGGCGACGAGGCCGTGGCGGTGAACCCGCGGGACGAACGCTACACCCACCTGATCGGACGGCGCATCCTGCTCCCGTTGCAGAACAAGCCGATTCCCCTCATCGCGGACGATCTCGTCGACCCGGCATTCGGCACCGGCTGCGTGAAGGTGACGCCGGCCCATGACCCGGCCGACTACGAAATGGCCGTGCGCCACAAGCTGCCGTTCACGGTGGTGATCGGGCCCGACGGACGCATGACGCCCGAGGCCGGTGCCGCCTTTGCCAGGCTCACACGGGACCAGGCGCGCAAGGCCGTCGTCGCCGCGATGGAACAAGCCGGCCTGCTCCTCAAGATCGAGGACTACGTCCACAACGTCGGCCACAGCCAGCGCAGCCATGTCCCCATCGAGCCCTACCTGAGCGAGCAGTGGTTTCTCAGGTACCCGAGTCAGGCGTCGGCGCGGACCTGTGTCGCCGATGGCACCATGCGCTTCTTTCCCGACCGCTGGGCGAAGGTGTACGACCACTGGATGGGCAACCTGCGCGACTGGTGCATCAGCCGCCAGTTGTGGTGGGGCCATCGCGTCCCGGTGTGGACCAAACGCGTCCCCGCAACCGACACGACGATGCGGATGCGTCGCGATCGCGCTCAGGCCTGCGCCACCCTCGCAGAGCTCACCCGGAACGGCGGGGCCGCGTTCGAGGAATGCCCGCTCTTCGAAGACAGTTGGTCGGGCGTCGAAGGCCATCGGACCTTCTGGCGCGTCCGCACCGAAAGCGGAACTGACACCGAATGGGAAGCGGCGACATTCTCCGAACTCGAAGCCCGGGCGCTCGAAGCGGAGGGCTGGGTCCAGGATCCCGACGTGCTCGACACCTGGTTCAGCTCGTGGCTTTGGCCCTTCGCCACAATGGGCTGGCCCGAGCGGACGCCCGCGCTCGAAGCGTTCTACCCGACCGCCGATCTCGTCACAGGACCGGACATCATCTTCTTCTGGGTCGCCCGGATGATCATGGCCGGTTACGAGTACATGGGCGACCTGCCGTTCCGCAATGTCTACTTCACCGGCATCATCCGCGACAAGCAGGGCCGCAAGATGTCCAAGAGCCTGGGCAACTCGCCCGACCCGCTCGCACTCATCGCCAGGTACGGCGCCGATGCCCTGCGGTTCGGCACCATGCGCAGCGCGCCGCTCGGGCAGGACGTCCTGTTCGACGAAAAGGACGTCGAGCTGGGCCGCAATTTCTGCAACAAGCTCTGGAACGCCTGCCGGTTCCGCCAGATGCAGGGCGGCCCCATCGAGGGCGAGATCGACCCGGCCCTGTTGACCAGCGATGACAAGTGGATCCTGCGGCGCCTCGACCGCGCGATTCGCGAGATCGATGACGCCTTCGCCGGCTATCGCTTCAACGAGGCCACCGCAACCCTCTACCGCTTCTTCTGGAGCGAGTACTGCGATTGGTATGTCGAGGCCAGCAAGGCCGCGCTCCAATCCGGACGCGCCGACACTCCCGCGGATCCGCCCGGCGCACGGACGCCCGATCCTGATGCCGCCTCCGCGGCGCGGCTCCGGGCCAACACGCTGGCTGTGATCGATTGTGTCCTCAGCCACACGCTGCGCCTGTTCCATCCGTTCCTGCCGTTCATTACCGAGGAGTTGTGGCAGGGGATGAACTACCACGCCGACCTGCCGGTCGATCAAGGCGGCCACACGATCATGTGCGCGCGCTGGCCCAAACCGCTCGATGCCGCCTTCTGCGAGCATTACGGACTCGACGAGACGGCCGAGCAGGTGGCAAGCGCCAAGTACGGGTTGGTCGGCGTCGGCCGCAACTTCCGGCGCGAGTTCAACCTGCCGTCGAACCGGAAGCTCCGGTTTGTGCTCAAGCCCGCGGGCGATCTGCCCGCGGCGGAGATCGAAGTCATGCGCTTGCTGCTCAACGCCGAGGCGCTCGATGTGCAGGCCTCCTACATTCCGCCCAAAGGCACCCCCATGGCCGCCAACGCCCTGGGCGAACTCTATCTGCCGCTCGCGGGCCTGATCGACAGCGCCGCCGAGAAGGCGCGGCTCGAGAAGGAACTCGAAAAGGCGCGCCTCGAGGTCGGCAAGGTCGCCGCCAAGCTCGACAACCCGCAGTTCACCCAGCGTGTTCCGCCGGCCGTGCTCGAGGAGCACACCAAGCGCCTGGCCGACTGGCAGGCCAAGGAACAGCAGATCCTTGCCTCGCTGAACAACCTGCCCGAGTAAATGGAAAACGGCGCCTTTGTCTGAACCACAGTAGAATGGATCACCAATGTCGCGCCAGCCGGATCGTCCGTTGCGATGGGTCGCCGACATGTTCACCTCAGTTGCACCAGACGGCGAAAGCGATCGGCCGAATCCGCCGAGAGCGTGACCGCCGCATTCGTCTCGGTGGCGCTAACGACGCAACGCCTGCAAACCGCGACGCCATGCCGGGTTCGCTGCAGCGCATTCGGCGGCGTCATCTGAGTATCCAATACAATCCTCCGGTGAAACAGAGAAGTGCGAATCCTAACGTGATGACCGCGGAGACCTGCCGCCAAGATAAACGCCCTGGAGGAAACACACGCTGCTCGCATTTCACGTCCCAACGATGTGCGCGCTCGAAGCCGACTAACGACACCGGCGAGCCACAACCGCCACTGTGCGGTCATCGCAGTCAGTCACCGCGCCATGGCGCGCCGCTGCTGGCTCCACCGGCTGGTCGGCATGGTTTTAGTCCTTCGGCTTGGTCCGACGTAACCACAACCACCCGCCCAATGCAATCCATGGCCCGAACATCGCAACATCAAGAACCAGACCAGGGGCTGTCGTGTGGTATGTCAACCACTCGGAGAACGGGACAAACACCTCGCTGAGGCCATAACCGGAACGCCTCAGATGCCAAATCCAGCAAGCCTTCTGCACGAATCCGGCTAATAGGCTACAGAGCAAAATCCCGGCAAGAAGCACGATGGTGCGGGATGCCTGACTGCGGTGTGTGCGTGCGGTCTGGCTCATGCCGAACGATTCAGCTCACCGATGGCGGCCCCTCCGCGACTCCCGAATTGCCAAGCCGCGTGCCGGGGCCGCCATTCGGTGAAGCGCCGGGTTCGGCTTCCGGCCTGCTCAAGGAAAAGAACGCCTGGAAGACAGCTCGATATTGAACTGGATCGAACTCCCATCCGGCAAAAGAACTCGCCCATTGAACAACGCTTCCAATGCCATTCGGTAGCGTAGAGCTCTCGCTGCGATCCAAACCGATCCGGCTCCATCGAACGACGTTCTCATTGTGCTCAACCTCGGCAATCACCACAGTGCACCAAAAATCACAATCGTCTGGACACATCAGAACGGGTGCTCGGGTCGTGGCTCCAGCCTCAGGTAGAAAACGCTCCAAGCTGATCCGCAACTCCTCTTGGCCCTTCGACCCTTCATGCCAGGGGAGAAGGCACGGAATCAAGCCTCGGCAGTCAGCGGCAGAAAGAACATCCTGAACATCCGCCAGAACATCGCTGAGGGGCCTTCCATCAATGGCGATATCGAGGTGGGGTCCGTCGCAAAAGTCGCTCTTCCGGCTTATTGCAGCGATCGTGTTCATGCTCTTGCCGAACGATCAAGCTCAGCGACCGCCGCCGGAAACGCCCGGTCGGCTGCAACAGTCGCGGCCAAATTGCCTGAACCGTCCAACTGCCCAGCGGGGCGGCGGTTCGCTGGAGCGCCCTGGTTAGGCCACGAAAACTCGATCTGACAAACTGACTCCATAAAATCACACTGAGGTGGACCCCAAGTGTTGGACCACGGAAC
>ERZ795054.3283-NODE-3283-length-12879-cov-5.550296_pt1 | contig 12879 bp, 11 predicted proteins | sample MGYA00375138_ERZ795054 | MGnify/ENA primary metagenome ERZ795054 (study PRJEB30183, sample SAMN05720215) | anaerobic digester metagenome | isolation source: active sludge of municipal wastewater-treating anaerobic digesters | place: USA | collected 2014-12-23 ...
AAGTCGAAGGCCAGGCGCCCGCGGTTGCTCTCGTGCACCGCGTAGGGCGCGCCGGCACGGCGTGCGAGTTCGGGCCCGCCGGAGTAGTGGTCGGCATGCACATGCGTGTCGATCACGTAGGAGATCGGCACGCCCACCTTGGCGGCCTCAGCGATGAACCAGTCCTCGTCGCCGGCGACGACGTCGACGGCGACCGACCTGCCGATGCCGGTGCAGCCGAAGAAGTAGGACAGGGTGGCGTTGGCCGCGGGTCGTTGGCGGAAGAACATGCTCGTCTCCGGTTTCAGAACACCAGCACCTTGTCGGCCCAGGTGTTCCATTGGGTGAGCTCGTCGAGGCTGCTGCGGTGCGAGCCGGCCACGAGGTCGTCGACGCCGATGCCACGCGCGTCCATGCAGGTGCCGCAGACGCCGATGCTGCCGCCGTGCTTGACCACTGATCCGAGCATGACTTCGAGGTTGTAGAAGCCGGCGGGGACCTTCTGCAGCCGATGCGCAGCGGAGGCCGCGTCGCCGATCAGGAACACGCGCACTTCGTTGCCCTCCTGCTTGGCCAGAGAGCCCGCCAGGCGCGCACCGTTGTAGGTGCGCTCGCTGCCGTAGGGCGCGTCGTTGAGGATGAGCAGGGTCTTCATCTTGACTGGCCCTCGGCGAGTGGCAGGCCCCGGGCACGCCATTCGGCGACGCCGTCGGTCAGGTGGAAAGCTCGGTAGCCCTTCTTGCGCAGCAGCTCGACGGCGTCCTTGGCCATCAGGCAGAACGGGCCGCGGCAGTAGGCGACGACCGGCAGGTTCTTCGGCAGCTCGGTCAATCGCTTCTTCAGCTCGTCCACCGGCAGCGAGCGCGCATGCGGCAGGTGCGCGGATGCGAACTCCGCCAGCGGGCGCACATCCAGGATCAGCACTTCGCCGGTCTTCGCCTTCTCGAGGATGACCGCGCGATCGACGCCTTCCAGTTCGTCCGCATGCTCGACGAGGGAGGCTAGTGCGACCTGCAGTTCGACCAGGCGCTCTTCGGCCTCCGCGCGAAGGTTCACCCAGAGATCGGCGACACCCGGGCTGGCGAGCCGGTAGAGCACGTACTTGCCGTCGCGTCGGCTATCGACCAGGCGCGCCAGACGCAATTCCTTCAGGTGCGCGCTGGCGAGCTTGATGCTGATCTCCGCTTGGGCAGCGAGCATCTCGACCGTCTTCTCGGACTGGCACAGCAGTTCGATCAGTTCGAGGCGCTTCGGGCTGGCCAAGGCCTTGCCCAGCCGGGCCACCTGGTCGTAGAGCTGGTTCTTGAGTTCGCGCATGGGCGGTCCTCGTCACGCGGTGGCGGGAGCAGATCGGCGCCGTGTCCATGCCAGCCCCAGGAGCGCCAGCGCCGCGACACCGAGCCACGGGAGCAGCAGCAGATTCGTCATCTGCCAGCCGGTCGCATCGAGTAGCGCGCCCGCGCTCAAGGAACTCAGCAGACCGACGGCGAAGATCGACAGATCGTTGGTTGCCTGGGCACGCCCGCGCTCGGCGGCCGTATAGGTCGTGGTCAGCAAGGTCGTGCCGCCGACATAGAGGAAATTCCAGCCGACCCCAAGGAGGATGAGTGCGGCCGCGAAGGACTGGAACCCGGTACCCGTGAGCGTGGCCAGGACATGTCCCGACAGCAGTGCGACACCGCTCAGCATTACGCGCAGCACACCGAAGCGGGCGATCAGCGAGCCGGTGAAGAACGACGGCAGGAACATGCCGAGCACATGGAGCTGGATGACCGTCGCAGTGTCGGCCAGCGGATGGTGGTGCTGAACCATCGCGATCGGCGTCGCCGTCATCGCCAGGATCATCACGCCGTAGCCGGTTGCGGCAGCGAACAGTGCAACAAGGTAAGTCGGCTGGCGAACGATCTGGCCCAGCGCGCGCGCCGCCGCGCCCGCTTGCGCAGGCAGAGTCGCCGGCATCTGCAGGCGGGTCAGCAGCAACGCGGCCACCAGCGAGACGAGCGCCAGCAACAGGAACGACCCAACATAGGTCGGTGACAGTAGCGGCCCGCCGAGCCGGCCGAGGGCCGGCCCGAGCAAGGCGGCCACGATGCCGCCGGCGAGCACAAGAGAGATCGACCGTGGCCTGAAGGCGTCGTCGGCCACCTCGCCGGCGGCAAATCGATAGAACTGAGCGAAGGCCTGATAGGAACCGACGAAGAAGGTGCCGATCGACAGCACGACCAGCGACCCGAGCCACAGGCCGAGCGCCGCGACGATGCCGGCCAGAACGCCGAGGGCCGCCCCCACCACGAACCCCGGCCTGCGGCCCACGCGCGCCATCCACAGCGACGCGGGGACCGTGGTCAGGGCGGTGCCGAGGAACATCGCCGCGATGGGTGCCGTGGCCAGACGAGGATCGCCGGTGACCAGTGCACCTGCCAGGCCCCCGACGGCCATCACCATCACAGATGCGGTCTGGAAAAGGGCCTGGGCGGTGGCGAGCAGAAGAACCTGCCGGCGCATCGTGTCTCGGTCGGACTTCACACCAATATTCTAACGTCTATTAGACTGTTTCGTGAACTCATCTCGCTCCGAGGTCGAACCCGCCTGCGCCTCAAGCCCAGAACTTGCGCGTGAACGTCCCGCCAGCAGCGACAGCAGTTCCGGCCGCCCAAGCAGCATGCCCAGCGAGCAGACCCAGGTCTAGGAGTCGCCGAGTCCGCCGAATCTGGTTGCCGGACGGACCTCGCATCATGAGCGTTTCTCTACGCCCGGCCGGCCATGCACGGCGCCGAAATGCGCTCGTCCGGACGGCGCCGGGCGCGGGACAGCGGCGCTTCGCCGCTCGGCATTGAGCTGCTCAAGGATGCCACCATGCCGTCCCTTGCGCTCCGCGTTGCAGGTCGGGTGGCGACTACGAGCACGAACGTGGCGCGCGCCAGCGGCGCCACCGGAACGAAGTCGCGTAACGGGTCGTAGAGCGGTGCCGCTGCCAGCGCCGGGCCGGTGATCAACCGGAAGGGCGATCGAAGGGCTCTTCATGGGGTCACCCGCTTCGGACAATGACACCGATACGCGACCGCATCAAAAGGCTGTCCTCGCGCAGCGCAATCAGCCTGCTCGCCAGAGCCCGCTCGCGCGCACCGGCTTCGTCGTCTGCCGTCCAGGTGTATGAACTGCCCCAAGCCCAGGCAGAGCCGACAATTTCGACGAAGCGCACATCGCCGGCTCGACCCTCCACCATCGTGGTCACGTCAGCCCCGTTCCAGGAGAGCGCGAGTTGGTGGCGCCCCGGCGCCAGGCGCAAGCGCACCAAGGACTCAGGGACGGTGGTCACCGGCGCGTGTCCTTCGACGCGGAAGTCGATGCGGTCGCTCCCATCGGCCCAGCGCTTGCGCACCACGAACACGGTCAGCCTGCTTGCATCGGGTTCGAAGCGCTTCACCTCTGCTTCGACCTGCTCTGGGGGGACGGGTGCCGGAGTGCACGTCGGCTTGCGCCTCTTTCCGGGCCGGTAGCAGAACTGGCCCTCGTCGTTCACTCGCCGCGGCTTCTCGATGATGCCGCAGCCACTGGCCAGAACAGAGGCGAAGCCGAGGATCATGGTGCGGCGACTTGACGATCGCATCGATGTCTCTGACGGGTTACGGGTTTCGTGCAGCACAGGGAGTTCGTGTCCTCGTGTACTTGCTTGGCTGAGTCAATGGCGCTCGGGTGCCGCGATCAATCGAATTTCCGGAGAGGTGGCGCCGCAAATCCGGCCATCGCGATTTGCTGACCGATTCCATCAGGCACCCGCAATGCGAACCCTCAGCAACTTGACGGAGTTCAGGAACACCAGCACGTCCGGCCCCAGGTGGATCACGGCTGCCTCGATCGGCCCGATCCAGCCGAGCAGCGCCGCGGTGATGCCGAGCACGTGGACGACGCCGACTCCCACGAACAGGTTCTCCTGCACGGTCTGGTAGGCGCGTCGGGCGATGGCGCGGGCGGCCGCGATCTTCGTCAGGTCGTCCGTCATCAGGGCGATGTCGGCAGCCTCCAATGCGGCCTGTGTCCCGGCGCTGCCCATCGCGATGCCGACATCCGCTCGGGCGAGCGCGGGTGCATCGTTGATGCCGTCACCGACCATGGCCACCCGGTGCCCCTGCTGCTGCAGATCGGCGATGACGGCCAACTTGCCTTCGGGCAGCAGTTCGGCGTGCACTTCGTCCACGCCCAGCGGATCGGCGACGCCGCGGGCCGTGGCCGCGTTGTCGCCGGTGAGCATGACGATGCGTCTCACGCCGCTGGCCTTGAGGCCGGCCAGCGCCTCGCGGGCCTCCGGGCGCACCTCGTCGGCGATCAGGATCACGCCCACGAGGCGGCCGTCGACGGCCACATGCACGCGGGTCTCTCCCCCTTCGATCGCGGTTTCGGAGAGCGCCACGCCAGCCTCGGCGAGCAGGGCCGGGTTGCCGACCAGCAGCCGGCGCCCGCCAACGCTTGCCCTGACGCCCCGAGCCTGGATCTGCTCGTACTGCTGCGGCTCGGGCACGTCCAGCCGCAGGCTTGCCGCATGGGCAACCACCGCCCGCGCGATCGGGTGGGCGGAGCGGCGATCGGCGGCGGCGGCCAACCTGACGAGTTCCGATTCGGGGTAGTCGGCGTCGTGCGACACCACGCGCACGACGACCGGGTTGTTCGCAGTCAGGGTGCCGGTCTTGTCGAAGACCACGACGTCGACCTTGGCGAGCAACTCGAGGTAGAGGCCGCCCTTGATCAGGATGCCGCTGCGCGCCGCGCGCGCGACGGCAGCGATCATCACCAGCGGTGTGGCCAGCCCGAGTTCTGCGGGCGACGTGAAGATCAGCAGCGTCACGATCGTTCGGATGTCCCGGGTGTAGAGGTAGACCCCGATGAGGAACACCAGCACGACCGGAATCAGCCAGGCGGCGACGCGGTCGGCCAACTTCTGCACCGGCGCCTGGTGCGCCTCGGCGTCTTCCACCAGCGCGATGATCCTGGCAAAGAGCGTCTCGCTGCCGACCTTCTCGGTGCGAACGTCGATGGCACCGCTTTCGACCAGCGTGCCGGCGAAAACACCCGCGCCGGCCTCCTTGTCCTTGGGCAGGCTCTCGCCGGAGATCGAAGCCTCGTTGACGGCGGCGTGGCCCGCGACGACATGGCCGTCCACCGGCATCTTCTCGCCGGCACGCACCAGCACGACATCGCCGATCCGAAGCTCCGCAACCGGCACGCTGCGCTCGCCCGCCGCACTGCGGACCAGGGCCACGGAGGGCACCGAGCCAATCAATGCCTTGATCGAAGCGCGCGCGCGATCGGTGTTGAGCTCGGCGATGAATTCGGCGATCAGGATGATGACCATCAGCACCGCGCCGGCGACCGTCTCGCCACCCAGCATCGCCACCAGCGTCGCGATGGTGACGAAGATCTCGGTGCCGATCTTTCGTTCGCGCAGCAGGTCGAGCAGTCCGGTCTTCACCAGCGGATACAGGCCGATGGCCACCGCCGCCCACAGCACTTCGATGGGCACGGCCTGTTGCCAGTACAGCAAGGCGGTCAGGCCTGTGAGTCCGATGCGGCCGACTTCGATCCAGCGCTCGCGGGTCATGAGCGCACGCCAGCCGGTGGCGTCGGCGATGGGCGGGGCCGAGATGGGCGTCGTGTTCATGTCGAGGCTCCTGCTGTGCGCTGTCGGCAATCAGTCGTTTGCCAGGTCCCAGATCAGGCGCGCGTCAATCAGCAACCGGTAGTTCGAGCGCAGCGCTTCGACCCGTGCCTCCAACGCCGCGCGTGCGCCGTCCAGCGATTGCCGCCGAACCAGCAGCAAGGACTGCAGATCGGCCTCGCCCAGGGCATAGGCGCGCTGCGTCAGGCGCGCGCTCTCGCGCGCCGCCTGCGCGCCGCGCTCGACCAGGCGCCAGCGTTCGACGCTGCCCACCGCATCGGCAAACGTCTCGGCCAGCTCGATCTCGATGCCCTGGCGCGCACGGTCGATCGCCGCGCGCGCAACCTCGGCTTCCTGCAGTGCCTGCCGCATGCGCTCGTCGCGATACGTGCCGGTCAGCGGGATGCTCAAGCTGATGCCGATGAGGCGCTCGTTGCGAAAGTTCTCCGACGCCGTGTAGACCCCGAGCGTCGGGTCCGGCAGCTTGTCCGCCTGTGCTCGCGCAGCGCTCAACTCGGCCCGGCGCAGCTGCCCTTGGGCGGCCTTCAGCGCGGCGGCTTCGCCGAGGATGCGTTCGCGCCAGCCGGCCTCGGGCCACATCGGCTCGGCCGGATCGGCCAGGGCGATGATGTCGAGCGGCGCGTCGGCAAAGCGAACGCGCAACTTCGCGCGCGCCTTGGCCAGGGCGGAGGCGCCCAGGCTCGCCTGGCGCTGCACCTCGGCCAGGTCGGTTTGCGCAACGCTCGTATCCAGCACCGAGGCATCGCCCGCGCGCCTGCGCTTGTCGACCGCGGCGAGGTTGGCTTCGGCGAACGACAGTTGCTCCTTCAGCAGTTCGGTGGCGCGGGCGGCGGCCAGCCAGTCCAGCCACAGGTCGGCCAGGGCCCGGGCAGCCTCTTGCCGCGCCTGGCCGATGCGGGCTTGTGCGATCGCCAGCTCCGCTTCGCCCAGTTCGCGGTCGAGCCCGGCCTTGCCGCCGATGCGCACCGTCCGCTCGAGTTGCGCCGCCCACTCGTTGGAGTTGCCGCTGTCGCGCACTTGGCGCTGCTGCGCGGCGGCGCGCACGGTCCACTCGTAGGTGCCGGCGGCCAGCGCCGCGGCGCCGTGCGTGGCGGCGGCGAGCGAGCGGCGGGCCTCGACGACCGCCGGGTCCTTGTCGATCCAGGCGGCCGCCTGGGCAGTGGCGGGCAGATCCCTGGGCGCAGGCACCTGCTGCGCAAGGCCCGGGCCGGCGAAGACCACGGCCCACAGGCCGGCCAGAACGCAGCGCCTCATGCGAACTCCCCGTCGAAGGCCAGCGGCGTGGCCCAGTAGCGCACGCCGGTACCGGCGAAGTCGCGCTGCAGCAACTCGCGCAATTGCCCGAGCTCATCGTCGGTCAGCAGCACGTTGACCTGCATGGCACGGCTGCGCCCCAACACCTGCTCGGTGGCGCTCAACCGGTCCTGGCCTGCGCCGTGGCTGTGCGTGTGCGTGCTGGTGAACACCTCGCTGCCGGCATTGGCCAGCAGCAGGTCGAGCAGCTTCTCTTCCACCGTGGGCGGGCAGATCAGGGTCAGGCAGTAGTCAGCCATGAGCGGCCTCCTTGGGCAGCAGGTCTTCGATCTGCACGTTGCGCGCACTCGCGCGCGGGTGCGCGAAGCGCAGGTACAGGATGGGCAACAGGATCAGCGTCAGCGCCGTCGCGGTGATCAGCCCGCCGATCACGACGATGGCCAGCGGGCGCTGGATCTCCGAGCCCGGCCCGGTGGCGAACAGCAGCGGGATCAGGCCGAAGGCCGTGATCGAGGCCGTCATCAGCACCGGCCGCAAGCGCCTTCGCGCGCCCTGGGTCACGCTCGTCAGCAGGTCGTGCCCCTCGGCATGCAGCTGGTTGAAGTAGCTCACCAGCACCACGCCGTTCAACACCGCGATGCCCAGCAGCGCGATGAAGCCCACCGAGGCCGGAACCGACAGGTACTCGCCGGTGACCCACAGCGCGACGATGCCGCCGACCAGCGCGAACGGGATGTTGCTCAGCACCAGCAGCGCCTGGCGTACCGAGCCGAAGGTGGAGAACAGGATCAGGAAGATGAAGCCGATGGCCAGCGGCACGACCAGCGCGAGGCGCGCCGCGGCACGCTGCTGGTTCTCGAACTGCCCGCCCCAGCTGATGCGGTAGCCGGTGGGCAGCTTGACTTCGGCGGCCACCTTGGCCTTGGCCTCGTCGACGAAGCCCACCAGGTCGCGCCCGGTGACGTTGGCGATGACCACGCTGTAGCGGCTGCCCATCTCGCGGTCGATCTTCACCGGGCCGCTTTCGCGGGTCAGCTTGGCCAGCGTCTCCAGCGGCACGCTTTGGCCGTCGGGCGTGGCGATGCGCAGCGCGGCGAACTCGGCCGGCGAGACCTTCACGCTGTCCGGCCCGCGGATGACGATCGGGATGCGCCGGTTGCCGTCGATCACGGTGCCGGCGCGCTGGCCCTCGATCTGCACCCGCAGCGCGTCCTGCACGTCTTCCACCGACAGCCCGTAGCGGCCGGCCGCGAGGCGGTCGACCACCACCCGCAGGTACTGCACGCCGTCGTTCTCGACCGTGTAGACGTCCTGGTTGCCCGGCACGGTCTTCATCAGGCCCTCGATCTGTGCCGCCAGCTCGTTGAGCTTCGCCAGGTCGGGGCCGAAGATCTTGATCGCCAGGTCGCCGCGCACGCCGATGATCATTTCCGACACGCGCATGTCGATCGGCTGCGTGAAGCTGTAGACGATGCCGGGCATCTGGTCCAGCACCTCGCGGATGCGGTCGATCAGCGCCTCCTTGCTCGCCATCTGCCACTCCTCGCGCGGCTTGAGCACGAGGAAGGTGTCGGTCTGGTTCAGGCCCATCGGGTCCAGGCCGATCTCGTCGGAGCCCGCGCGCGCGACGATGCCGGTGATCTCGGGGATGTTGCGCATCAGCGTCTGGTGGACCATCAGGTCCAGCGCCGCGGTCTCCTCCAGGCTCACCGAGGGCAGCTTCTCGATGCCGACGATGATGTCGCCCTCGTCCATCTCGGGCAGGAAGGTCTTGCCGACCTGGGTGTACACGCCCGCAGCCAGCACCAGCAACGCCGCTGCCACGACGAAGACCAGGCGCTGGCGCTTCAGCGCCCAGGCCAGCAGCGGCTCGTACAGACGCTGCAGCTGGCGCGGCAGCCAGGGTTCCGCGTGCGCCACGCGCTGAAGCAGGAACGAGGCCAGCACCGGGATCACCGTCAGCGACAGCAGGAGCGAACTCGCCAGCGCGAACACGATCGTCAGCGCCACCGGCACGAAGTACTTGCCCTCCAGGCCTTGCAGCGTCAGCAGCGGCAGGAAGACGGTGACGATGATCAGCACGCCGGCGGCCACCGGCGCCGCCACCTCGCGCACCGCGCGCAGCACGATGTGCAGCCGCGGCAGCTTGCCGCCGGCGGTCTCGCGTCCCAGGTGCTGGACGATGTTCTCGACCACCACGATGGCCGCGTCGACGAGCATGCCCAACGCGATGGCCAGGCCGCCCAGGCTCATCAGGTTGGCCGACATGCCGTAGACGCGCATCAGGATGAAGGTGCCGAGCGCAGCCAGCGGCAGCACCAGCGCCACCGACAAGGCCGCGCGCAGGTTGCCAAGGAAGGCCCCGAGCAGCACCAGCACGATCAGCGTCGCCTCCAGCAGCGCCTTGGAGACCGTTGCCACGGCCTTCTCGACGAGCGAGGCGCGGTCGTAGAAGACCTTCAGCGTCACGCCCGCCGGCAGCGTGGGCTGCAGCTCGGCGATCTTGGCCTTCACGCCCTGCACCACCTGCTGCGCATTGGCGCCCGCCAAGCCCAGCACCAGGCCTTGCACGGCCTCGCCCTTGCCGTCCTGGGTGACCACGCCGTAGCGCGTGGTGCTGCCGTCGCGCACGACTGCCACGTCGCCCAGACGCACAGCGTTGCCGTCCTTGCGCGCCACGACCACCGCGCGCAGGTCGTCCTGGGTCTTGATGCTGCCTTCGGTGCGCACCAGCAGCACCTCGCCGCCTTCGCCCAGGCGCCCAGCGCCGTCGTTGCGGTTGTTGGCCTCGACGGCAGCCTTGATCTGCGCCATCGACAGGCCGAGTGCCTGCAACTTGGCCGGGTCGGGCAGCACTTCGAAGCTGTGCACCCTGCCGCCCAGCGCGTTGACGTCGGCCACGCCGGGCACCGCGCGCAGCGCCGGGCGGATGACCCAGTCGAGCAGGCTGCGCCGCTCCTCCAGCGTCAGCTGCGGCGCCTCGATCGTGAACATGAACATCTCGCCCAGCGGCGTGGTGATCGGCGCGATGCCGCCGGTGATGCCCGTGGGCAGGTCGCCGATGATGTTGTTCAGCCGCTCGGCGACCTGCTGGCGCGCCCAGTACAGGTCGGTGCCGTCCTGGAAGTCGATCGTGACGTCGACCAGGCCGTACTTGGTCACCGAGCGCAGGATGCGCTGCTTCGGGATGCCCAGCATCTCGACCTCGATCGGCACCGCGATGCGGCTCTCGATCTCCTCGGGCGTCATGCCCGGCGCCTTCATGATGATCTTCACCTGCGTGCTCGACACGTCGGGGAAGGCATCGATGGGCAGCGAGCGGAAGGCGTACCAGCCGAAGCCGGCCAACAGCACGGCGGCCAGCAGCACGAACAGGCGCTGCGTCAGCGCGAATTGCACCAGGCGGTTCAGCATGGCCGGGCTCCGGCCGCGGCAGGCGGCATGTGGATGGCGCTCACTTCTCGCCCCCGCTCTTGCCCTGCCAGGCAGCCTTCAGCGCGATGACCGAGGCGGTCGCCACCTCCTGCCCCGGCTTCAGGTCGCCGGTGACCTGCACCGCGTTGCCGGCGCTCGACACCACGTTCACCGGTCGGGCGGCGAAGCCCTTGTCGGTGCGCACGAAGACGTAGGCCTGGTCATCCTGCCGTGCCACCGCCTGCAGCGGCAGCGCCCAGCCGGCGGCGTTGGCGGCGAAGGGCACGCGGGCCTGCACCACCTCGCCCGGGCGGAGGCGCTCCGCACCGCGCGTGACGCGCGCGCGCAGGGTCACGGTCTGGCTGTCGCTGACCATGGCGCCCACGGACAGCGGCTGGGCCAGCGCGTCGCGGCCGACGATCTCGATCGCCGCGGCCCTGGCGTCCTGGACCAGGGCGGCCGGCTGGCGGTCGGCCGGCATGGCGATGTCCAGCCACAGCGTCTGCAGGCTGGCCAGGCGCAGCAACGCGTCGGCTTCCTGCACGCGCTGACCGGGCTTGACGTCGATGGCCAACACCACCCCGGCGGCACGGGCGCGAACCACCAGGCCGTCCTGCAGCGCACCGCCGGCGGCGATGCGCTGGATCGCTGCGGCGTCGACGCCGGCCAGCCGCAGTGCCGCCTCGGCCTGGCGCTGGCGTGCCGCATCGTCCTGCGCCGCAGCCTCGGCCTCCTGCACGCGGCGCTCGGGGATGATGCCTTCGCCGAGCAGCGACTTCTCGCGCTGCAGCGTCTTGTGCGACAGCCGTGCCCGGTTGGCGGCCTCGAGCAGCTTCAACTGCAGCTCGCCGAACTGCGGGCTGTTCAGCCGCAGCAGCGCCTGGCCGGCCTTCACGGCCTGTTGCTCGCCGACCAGTATCTGGTCCACCACGCCCGCCACCGGCGCGCTGACCACCTGTTCCTGGCCCGGCGGAAGCACCACCTTGGCCGCGTAGGCCATGCCGGCGATGGCGGCGGGTCGTTCGAGCTTGAGCAGCGTGACGCCGAGCGTCTGCATCTGCGCAGCCGTGACGGCGAACTCGGCCTTGGGTTCTGCCGCCAGGGCAGGCGCCAGCAGGGCGCTCAGGGACAGGCAGACAGCGACGCGCAAGGCGCCGCACGGGCGAAGGGTGGCGGGCATGGGGACTCCACGAACAGAGGGCCTCGCCCCGATGTCAGGGCGAGTTCAAACGCGGCGCGGGTGGCGCCGCGGCGGCTTCAGCCGTGGAGGGGTGGGGCTCTGCCGTTGGGCGGCAGGCTTCTGAAGGCGCTGGCGCCTGCCCGCGGCCGGTCGGGTGGCCAGGCAGCGGCACCCCGTGGCGTCCGCGGCTCGGTGCCCAGCCAGGGCGCCGCGACGACGCCTTCATCCAACGGGAACACGTCGGCCATCATTTCGACCGGACCGCGCAAGGCCGAGATCGAATGCGACAAGCCCGGTGCGTCTTCGTGCTCGACATGGGTGCCGAGATCGGCACTGCCCGGAGCGTGCAGGACGTGTGCATGCGCCGACGACACCACCAGCGCTCCCCCGGCCGACCACTCGCCGTCGTGCCGATGGCCGTGCAGCGGCGACGTGCCCAGATCGACGGCCAGCACGGCGACCAGAAGCCAGCTCAACACCAGGCGCACCAGCGCGACCGCGCCGCGCGGACCGCGGTGCTCTGCTTGTCGGGCTGTCGATGTCATGGCGGAAGCGGGAACGGCAGGCTCAGAGGTACTTCGTGATGGCCTTGAACTCACTCAGCACGCGCCGCGACGAACCGGCGGTGCCCCCCAGGGAGCGGTCGAGACAGTGATCGATGTGGTCGTGAATCAGCTGCTTCTTCGCCGCGGCAATGGCGCGCTCGACGGCGTGCAACTGCTGTGCCACGTCCAGGCAGTCGCGATCCTGAGACAACATAGTGATCACGTTCTGCAGGTGTCCATGGGCACGCTTGAGGCGCTTGGAGGCAGCCTCGTGCGAGACGTGGGATTGCGGTACGGCCATTAGGATATCCTATCCTGGTGGAGAGGATCCGTGGTGGCTGAACTGCAACAAGAGCAGCTCTGGCGCCGCGCGAGTGCTGGTCAGCGCTTCGCCGCGCCCAGCCGGCCGTGCACGGCGCCGACATGCACACGCCCGGATCGCGCCGTGCGCGGGCCCTCGGCGCTGCGCGGGTCGGCATTGAGTTGCTCGAGGATGCCGCAAGGCTGCCCCTTGCGCTGCGAGTTGCAATGCGCGCGCAACTCGCGCAGCTGCGTTTCGAGCAGCTTCAGTTCGCGCACGCGCCCGGCGACATGTTCGATGTGCTCGTCGAGCACGGCGTTCACCTCGCCGCAGTCTGGCGCCGGACGATCCAGATAGCGCAGCAGGATGCGCACCTCGTCGAGACTCATGTCCAGCGAGCGGCAGCGCCGGATGAAGATCAGCCGCTGCACATGGGTCGGGCCGTACTGGCGATAGTTCGCATCGCTGCGGGCCGGCTCCGGAACGAGCCGTTCGCGCTCGTAGAAGCGGATCGTCTCCACCGCCGTGTCGG
>ERZ795054.3287-NODE-3287-length-12871-cov-7.530665_pt1 | contig 12871 bp, 11 predicted proteins | sample MGYA00375138_ERZ795054 | MGnify/ENA primary metagenome ERZ795054 (study PRJEB30183, sample SAMN05720215) | anaerobic digester metagenome | isolation source: active sludge of municipal wastewater-treating anaerobic digesters | place: USA | collected 2014-12-23 ...
ACGCCGCTACACACCGGCCTTTGTCTTTTCCACTTCCATTTTTCTGAGCTCCACGCGGCGCACTTTGCCGCTGATGGTCTTGGGAAGCTCGCTCACGAACTCGATCTCGCGCGGATACTTGTAGGGGGCCGTGACCCGCGTCACGTGTTCCTGCAGATCCTTGACGAGCGCGGCCGAGGGCTCGTACCCGGGGCGCAGTATGATAAAGGCCTTTACGAGCTGTCCGCGCAGCTCGTCGGGCTTTCCGATAACGGCGCTCTCAAGCACCGCCGGGTGCTCCTGAAGCGCGCTCTCCACCTCGAAGGGGCCGATGCGGTAGCCGCTGGACTTGATGAGGTCGTCCGAGCGCCCGACGAACCAGAAGTAGCCGTCCTCGTCCCTGTAGGCGCGGTCGCCGGTGAAGTACCAGTCGCCCGAAAAAGAGGTCTGCTCGTCGACCTTCCAGTAGCCGGTGAAGACCCCGGGAGGATTCACCGGCTTCACCTTCACGGCGATGTGGCCCTCCTCGTTCGGCGGGAGCACGTTCCCGTCGTCGTCGACGATCTCCACCACATGGCCCGGCGTGGGTTTTCCCATGCTGCCCTCGCGTATCGGGACGGACGGGTAGTTCGCCACCAGCGGAATGGTTTCGGTCTGACCGTAGTAGTCCAGGATGTTGTTTCCTGTTGCGTCCTTCCAGGCGCGGATCACCTCCGGATTAAGGGGCTCGCCGGCGGACATGGAGTGGCGAAGCTCGCTCCAGTCGTACCGCGAGAGATCGACGTGGCCGATCAGCATGCGGTAGGCCGTGGGCGGCGCGCAGAACACGGTGACGCCGTACCTCTCGATGATCTTCGGCATGAGGGCGGGTTCGAACTTGGCGCCCATCTTCCACTGCATGACGGTCGCGCCGACGATCCACTGGCCGAAGAGCTTGCCGTAGGCGGTCTTGGCCCAGCCGGTATCGGCGTGCACCCAGATGATGTCGCCGGGGCGCAGGTCCTGCACGTAGAGGGCGGTGACGGTGTGGGCGATAGCGTAGGCCTGCGTGTGGCGCACCATCTTGGGATTCCCGGTCGTGCCGGAGGTGAAGTAGACCAGCATGGGGTCTGAGCTCCTCGTTTTTCCGCCGAAGATCTCCGGGTCGAAGCGGCGCGACGCTTCGGCCATGAGCCCGTCGAAGGAAAGCCATCCCTCGCGCGCGGGACCGACCGCTATGCGGTGTTTGAGCCCCGGGACCTTCCCGGCGACCGCGTCGACCTTTTCGACCCCTTCCCCGTCGGTGAGGGCGGCCACGGCGTCGGCGCTGTTGATGCGGTAGTCGATGTCGTGCCCGGTCACCAGGCTCGGCGTCGGCATGGCCACCACGCCCGCCTTGATCATGCCGAGCATGGCGATGTACCACTCCTCGCCGCGCGGAAGCATCAGGAAGACGCGGTCGCCGCGGCGTATGCCGAGCGAGTAAAGGACGTTCGCGAATTTATTCGACAGCACCGAGAGTTCCCAGAAGCTGAGCTTCGTCGCGCTCTCCCCGTCGTGAGACACGGTGACCAGCGCGGTTTTGGACCTGTCGTCCTTCCATTTCTCGAAATCGTCCAGGACGAAGTTGTAATACTCCGGGACATTCCACTTGAATTCCCGCATGATCCGGTCGTAGTCGGTAAGGTTGTGAGCCGTGGTTCCCATGGCGTATACCTCGCTGTGGTGAGTGTGCGGCCCCGTTGAATCGCCCCCGGATTTGGCGTGTCAAAGGCCTGAATGTGTATGGTATTTTAAAGACGATTATTGAACGACGGTATTATCAGTCAACCAATTTCGGCATTTGTGCGATGTTTAGGACGGGAACCGGGGCGCGGCGGGGCCGAAGGAGGCCCCGCCGGCCAGGGACTAAATCCGCTTCATCAGTCCCTGGGCCATGAAGTGGCCGATATCCTGAAGGTAGCGGAGATTGCGGTGCTTCATCATCGAGGCTATGAAGATGTCGCGGAATAGCGGAAGGCCCTCCTTCGGGTCTACGAAGGGCGTCGGGAGCCCGACCTTGGAGCTGAGCGACTGCAGCAGGTCGACGGTCGTCGTGAAGCAGCGGTCGATCTTCGTGACGCCGCCGGCGTTTTTAAGCCCCGGGGCCGCGGCGCAGCTTCCCACCATGAAGACCTGGCCGCCGCGCGCGTCGACCTCTTCGTCGATCCTGCCGACGATGATCGTGGCGGGCTTCAGCGTCCGGAAGCGCTCCGGGCCCGCGTAGGCCTCGGTCCAGCCGAAGAACATCTTGAGACCCATCGCGCATCCCGTCTCGCATTTCATCCTGTTGTCGGCGCGCGAATAGCCGTGGAGAAGGACCATCGGGGCGCCGAGGCGGCGCAGGTCCTTGTTGATGTCCTGCCAGCGGTAGAATTCGTCGTCGTAGGGCATCGCGCGCCCGGCGTACTTGGCGAGCTCCCTGAGCGTGGTGACGTCCCCCTTCAGTTTCACGTCCTCTATGCGGCCGGGACGATAGCCCCGTTCCACGGCGCGCGCAAGGTAATTGATGTCGCCGATCTCGTATCCGAGGAGACGCGCCGCGACGATGTCGACGGCCACGGGATTGCGTCCCATGAGGAGGAGCCCCATCCTGCGCGGGGTGGGTACTCCCTCGTTTCCCACGCCCACGTCGATGGCGTCCATCACCGTGAAGTCGGGGTAGCCGGCCGCCAGAAGATCGACGATCTTGTCGGGGAGCAGGAAATCGTGCCGTATCGCGCGCTCGTCCTCGGAGCAGATGCCTATGTTCAGCTTCACCGCTCCCGTCATATTGGTCACGCAGTGGCATTTGAGCTTGGGGAGATAGACCTTCGAGTCGGCCCGGGCCATTCTGCGCGCGACGCGCAGGACGTTATGCACCACTCCCCCGACGAAGACCCTGTCGCGGCGCTCCTCGTCGATGCAGAAAATATCCACATCGGCCCTGGTCTTCGCGTCGACCTCCGCGACGACGTCGTAGTAGCCGGCGTTGCGGAAGCAGTAGCGCGTGGGCGTGCCCATCCCGCACTTCTCCCCGAGGTCGACCCTGTCGACGCCGTCGCTGTTCCCGAGCGCCGTCATCGCAGCGGCGATCACGGCGGGGTGCGTGTACGTGGTCGAGCCGTACTTCTCCGGGTTGCCGGCGTAGACCACGTTGGGCTTGACGAAGATCTTCCCCTTCGGTCGGTAGTCCAGCTCCCTCATTCCCTCGAGCACCAGCCCGCGTATCTTTTCCCGGTCGTACTCTTCGCAGCGCCGTATATACACGGTCGTATCGTGTGAGCCGATGCTCGCGCCTGACGCTGTTTTGCCCGACCGGGCGCGGACGGCGGGTTTTACATCCTTTTTCTTTTTCGCGGTCGCCATTGCCAATCCTCCTTTATATGTGTATATATGGGTAGCACGCGGCGGCCGCTTCGCCGCCGCGCGGATGAGCCGGATCACTCGGCCTCCATCACCAGTCCCCTGACCTTCTCCATGTCGGCGGCGTAATGCCTGGAGCCCATATCTCATAGTATATTGCCGGTTCCGTCGGGGCGGATTTGCCCGGGGCCGCCTTCGCGGTCATCCCGCCTGCACGCGACGTAGCACTTCGGCGCCGACGTCTTCTATGGAAAGCGGAGTGAATTTTTCCCTTGCGAATTCACGCCTGCACATTTCATATACCGCCCTGTTGTATGGCGCGCTCACTCCATGTTTGTCCGCGAGCGAAAGCATATAGCCGTTGATCGTATCAAGCTCGGAGGTATGGCCACCCCGGGCGATGATGTCCTGCGCCATGCTGCTTATGACCATTTTCCTCACGTTTTTTCTGAAAATACGGCCGGTAATAAAGCCCGGAAGGACGCTCATCGCGCGCAGAAGAAACCACGGGGGCATGCCGCCGATTTTATATTCGAGGTATCCGGCCGCTTTTACGATTCGCACCCCCTCGCCGGTCATGTTCGTCAGTATCTTCTGGAACATGGGATAATCGGTGATCTCCCTGAATCCGAGGCCTATGAGCGTGGTGAGAGAGTTGGCGAGGTTGATGACGATCTTCGTATGGATCGCGTCGCGTATGCGGTCGCTGACCACGGTTTCGACGCCCCTGTTCCAGATGGCGGCGATAGCCGCCGTTTCGGCCTCGAGCCCGCTCCGGGTCGTTCCCAGCACCAGGGGACCTTTTTTCTGGTAGCCGACCACACCGGGCGAGTCAATCCACGCGTTATAACCTATCACGCAGTAGATGACTTTCGTAAAATACTCCGGCATGATCTTCAGATTCTCCGCCCCGTTCTGCATGCCGATGATGACGGGCCTGTCGCCGCAGATGTTTTTTATCTGGGAGCATGCCTCGCCAAGGCTGTAGTTCTTGACGCAGACCGCGATCACATCGGCGTCGGAGAGCCCATTGATGTCGTCGAGGACCTTCGCCCTGACGGTCGTTGCCGTTGATTTCTCGCCGCCACAGTATGTCGAGATGCCATTTCCCCTGATAATATCCGCGGTCTCTTTTCGATCGTACAACCACACATTGTCGTAGTTCTCCGCTACCCAGGCGCCGACCGAGCCTCCGATCGCGCCCGTACCGAAAAAGACGATTTTTGGATTTGTTATGTTCATGGCATAGCCTTTTCTTTTTTAATGTCCCGCGGCGTCCTCAGGCGCCCCTGCGGTAACCCATCTGCGATGAAATCTGGTGACTGACGTACTTCACGGCGTTCACGATCTCGTCCCTGCGCCGCTCGATCGTGTGGGCGTTTCCGGAAAGAGAGAAGGCGGCGATGCACTTTCCGCGCGCGTTGAAGATGGGACCACCCACACATGACAGTCCCACCACGGATTCCTGGTTGTCGAAGGCCACCCCGGCCTTTCGGGCCTTCTCGAGCTCCTTCACGAATCGTTGGGCGTCGGCGATCGAATACTCCGTCAGCCGGATAAATTCGTATGAGCTCAGTATCCCGTCGCGCTTCTTCGTCTCCATGTGGGCAAAGAGCACCTTGCCGATGGCCGAGGTGTGGAAGGGGATCACGGAGCCCGTGTGGGGGAAGACCATGAACGTGCTCTCGGGCTCCACGCGGAGCGCGATGATGACCTTGCCGCCGACGAGCATGCCCACGTGGGCCGCCTCGCTGAACTGGGCACAGAGCCGCTCCATCCACGAGCGCGCCACCGTCGCCAGGTCCATGTTTGTCGCGTACTTCATGCCGAGCTGAAAAAGCACGGGCCCGAGGCGGTACTTCGCGGTTTCCGGGTCCTTCTCCAGATAGCCGATCTCCTCGAGCGTGCGCACCAGGCTCTGCACCGTCGGCTTGGGGAGTCCCAGCGCGCGCGAGAAATCGGTAAGACCGTAGAGTCGTTGTTCGCCGCCGGCGCCATCGATGAAAAGGCCAAGGATGTCCGCGGCTTTTTTAAGCGAGAGAATCGATCGTGTCATATCCCACCTGTCCGTGTCAAAGCGTATGCCTCCGCCGTGCCGTATCAGAACGCCGGATTCGTCGTGTAAATGCAGATAATCCCGTCCTGCTGGTTTATCTCGGCCTTGGTCTTCTCGCCGTTCAGCACCCGCATGAAAAGGTCCCTGACCTCGTCGCCCACCTCGCGGAGCAGCCTGCCTTCAAGCACCCTGCCGGCGTTGACATCCATGTCGTCCTCCATCTTCTCATACAGCTGGCTGGTGCTCGCGACCTTTATTACCGGCACCATCGGGTAGCCGATCGGATTGCCGCGCCCGGTGGTGAAGATCATCGCCTGGCAGCCCGCCGCGGCGACACCGGTCATTGACTCGGTGTCGTAGCCGGGGCCGTCCATCACCACCAGTCCCTTCTCGGAGGGCACCTCGGCGTAATTGAGCACCTGGTTGATCGTGGTGTTCCCCGCCTTGATGATGCAGCCCAGGGACTTCTCGCGGATCGAGCTCATGCCTCCGTCCATGTTGCCCGGCGCGATCACGTACGAGGCCAGCGGGCCGAGGATTTCATGCGTGCGCTTCTCCTGCGCGGTGATGCGCTCGTTGATGCTCCGCGCGATCGCCGCGTCCTTCGCGCGCCGCTCCAGGATGTGGCTCGTGCCGATCATCTCGGTTGTTTCGGTGAGGATTACCGTGCCTCCCTCCGAGACCAGCCAGTCGGCGGCCAGGCCCACGGCCGGGTTGGCCGTCACGCCGGAGAATGCGTCCGAGCCGCCGCACTCGAGCCCCAGCCGGATCTCCGAGACCGGGAAATCCTTCCGCTCCTGTTTCGCGGCGTCGGCCAGCATGCGCCGGGCGATCTCTATCCCCTTCGCCGCCGCCTTGCGCGAGCCCCCCTCGTTCTGTATGTAGAAATACTCCACGGGCTTTTTGGAGAGCGATATCCCCAGCGCCAGCCCCTCGGCCCGCAGCACCTCGCAGCCCAGGCCGACCACAAGCACGGCCGCGACGTTGGGATTTTTGGCCAGGTTGACGAGCGTTCGCTGGTGAATTTCCAGGTCCGCGCCACCGCGGCCGCACCCGTGCCCGTGATACATCGGCACGGCCTCGGGCACCGCGCGCGCGATCGCGGCGACCACGCCGTTCGCGCAGGCCACCGAGGGCAGCACCGCCACGTAATTTCGTATACCCACCGAGCCGTCGGCGCGTTCGTATCCTTTGAATGTCTTCATGGTCTTCCTCCCGGTTTCAGTCCCTTATCTCAAGATTGTGCGTGTGCACCCATTCGCCCCTGCGGATCGGCTCCTTCGCCGTTCCGATGATTTCGCCGTATTTCACGATCTCGTCGCCGGCTTTCAGGTCGGCGATCGCGATTTTATGGCTGTAGGGGATGTCGCCCTTCGCCGTGAGCGTCCCGCCGCCGGGAAGGCTCGCCGGACCGCCGGAGGCGATGTCCTCAAGGGCGATCGCGACATTGTCTTTTTCGTGGATGATGACTACGTTCGGATTCACGGTGCTTCCTCCTTGCGCGTGGTGCGGACAGGCAGCGACACCGGGTGCTTGAACGCTCCGTTCTCGTGTCGCGGGCCATATCCGTATGTCATACAGTGTATGATATTATCATACATTTTGTCAAGCACAAAATGAGGACTTCGTTGCCTTGATGGGGGCCTTGTTCTATACGTACTTAAAAAAATGCTGGCATCGGGGCCTGTCGTTAAGGGGGCCGATAACGGTTGACAGTATGCCTCGCGCGCTGTACGGGGAACGGGAGAAATTCATACCGGGGTGATCGATCGAGATGAAGCTCCTTTTTCTTGTTATACTGGCGCTTCCGGCCGTGCCGCTCGCCATCGCAGCGGGGATATCGCGCGCGATTCATCGCAGGGAGAAGCGCACCTACCTGGACGCGTACTTCGTCACCCCCTGGGAAGTCGGTGTTCCCTTCGAGGAGGTGAGCTTCCGCTCCGCCGACGGGGTCGCCCTTCGCGGGTGGTGGTTCGCGCGTCCCGGCCGGCGCGTCATAGTGGGCTGTTCCGGCCTCAACGGCTCCAAGTCGGACCTCATCGGCATAGGGCCCTATCTGTACCGCGCGGGTTTCAGCGTACTTCTTTTCGACTTCCGCGACCGCGGAGAGAGCGGCGAGGCGCTCCGCAGTGCCGGATACTTCGAGAGGAGGGATCTCACGGCCGCGCTCGCGTACACGAGGGAGCGCCTTCCCGGCGCGCGAATAGGTCTCCTCGGTTTCTCCATGGGGGCGGCCCTGGCGCTCCTCGCATCGAGCGAGCCTGGCGTCGCGGCCGTGGTCGCCGACTCGTCCTATTCGTCGCTCGGGGAGCTCATCGCCGAACGGCTCCGACGGTATCGTCTCCCATCCCGTTTTCTGCTGTGGTGCGCCGGGCGGTTTATCCGCCTGCGGCACGGCTACTCGCTCGAAAAGCTCGCGCCGATTGACGCCGTCCGGCGAGCCGGTTTTCCGCCCGCGCTCTTCATACACGGCGGGGCCGACACGATCATCCCGGCGGAGCATTCCGTCCGCCTTCACCGCGCGTCCGGCTTCCCGGGCGGGCCGTGGATCGTCGACGGGGCCGGGCACTGCGGCGCCTATTTCCACGACAGGGAGCGTTACTGCGCCGACGTGGCCGCCTTTTTCAAGCGGCACCTTAAAAAAGGATGATGCCGGGAGCCGGTTCCCTCAGTAGTTTTTTATTATCTCGTCCAGCAGCCGGAGGATTTCACCGGAGAGCTCCGGAAGGCGGACATCATGGGGCTCCGGGTTTACCTCACGGAAGACGTAGCGGAGCAGGTGGTCAAGTATCACCGTTTCCCCCTCGTCATCGCGTAAAAGCTCGTGCAGCGCGGTTTCGTTGTATATGCCGCTGAAGAGGACCAGGTTGGAAACAAAGGAGAAAACGCCGTGCACCACGAGCAGCGGGTTGCAGGGCCTGAAGTCGCCGCTCGCGATACCCTCGCGGAGTATCTCGAGCACCATCGCGCGGCGCTCGGGGATGATGAATTCGAGCGCCATCTTCCTGAGATGGGGACTGCCGTCGGCGAGCTCGTGAAAAACGATACGGTAGTAATCGGGGTCGCGCGGCTTGAGGAACAGGCGCACGATGAGGTATACGGCGATATAGAGCTTCTGCGGGGGGCCGAGCCGGAAGTCCCTCAGGCGCACTATGAGGTCCTCGCGGTCGAACTCGCCGAAAATCTCCCTCAGCAGGGCCCCGTAGAGCGCGTCCTTCGACTTGAAATAATAGAGCACGAGCGCGGGATTCACCCCGGCGCGCCGCCCTATCGCCTCGACGCGCGAGCCGGAAAATCCCCGCCTGGCGAACTCCTCCTTCGCCGCACGGAGTATCCGCGCCGCCGGCGCATCGCGCTCGTCCCGCCGCTTTCTCATCGCTTCCGTATCCCGTCCGCGAGGGCAAGCAGGTGGATCTCAAGGGTTTTCAGCTGGACGTAGTCCGTTATGCGCGTCAGCTCGTAGGCCAGGACGGAATCGCGCGCCTGTATCACGAAAAAGAGGTCGCTTCTGCCCTGGCGGTACTTCCTCTCCTCGGCTTCAAGCCGGATCAGGGCGTTCTTTAACAGCTCGTCGTCCCGCGCCAGCAGGGTGTCGTACGCCTCAATCATCCGCCGTGTTTCCGTATAGCTCTGGGCCAGCCAGCGTTCGAACGCGGCCGCGTCGTGCGCCCATTTCCGGATGGCGGCGCGCGTTTCCTCGACCCTGCCGCCGGCGAGGCTGTTGCCGAGCGGATAGGTGAAGCTCAGGCCGGCCGAGTAGGTGTTGTAATCGAAGGATTCGACGCTCTCCTTCCGGTTGAGGTCGTAGTTCCGGAAACGGTAGGTGAACACGGCCGAGAGGTCGGGCAATAGCTCGCTCTTTTCCTTTTCAAGTTTCCGCTCGAGAAGGCGACGGGAAAATTCGAGAATGCGCATCTGACGCGTCCCGGCGATATCGAACGCGGCCCCGCTCCGTCGCGGTATTTCGAGCAGTTTTTCGGGCAGGTGGCGCGGCGTGCCCTCGGCGTTGACCGAGCCGTATGACCACCGGAGCACCTTCGCGTCGAGGTTCTCCGTTCGGGAGCGCTGGAGGTCGCGCGCCTTTACGTACTCTATGTACATTATCCTGGTTTTGCTGAGGTCAGAGAGGTCGGCGAGTCCCGTCCGGTGCCGCTGGGTCACCTGGCGCAGGAGAGCGTCGCCGTTCGCGACGTTCTTCTCGAATACGGACAACTGGTTGTGGGCCAGGTACCAGGTAAAGTACAGAGTGTAAAGATCGACCAGTATGGTCTCAATGCTCTCGTCAACCGTTTCCCGCATTATCCGCCTGTTGAATTCCGCCTGCCTGAGCGGGAACGAGTCGATGATCCCCAGCCAGTTTCTGAGCAGGGGCTGCTGGATCTCCACGAAGATATCCGGATTATACAGGTCCGCCGTTACGCGCTCCGGCGTGAAGGGAGGCACGGCGGACGGCGTGTCGAGGGTGATGCGGTTGCGGAAATAATCCATGCCGCCGCGGACGCGCGTTCCGGTGTACGGTGCGGTCCAGCCGAGCGAAGCGCCCGCGCCGTCGACGGTCTGCTCGCGGATTTTGACCGAGGAATATTCCGAAAACGGCCGGTCGTACAGCCGGGAGTAGTGCAGGTTGAATACGATATCGTACACCGCGCGGCTCTGCTGTTCCAGCGCCTCCGATTCGCCAAGTCGCTGGAGCTGGGCGAAGATGTCCGGGTTGCTCCTGGTCGCCTTTTCGAGGAAATCGCCCAGGGTGAGCACCTCCGCGCCGGGCGCGCCGGCCGCTCCGGTGGAGCGGAGGACGGCGAAAAATATCAGCGCCGGCAACGCCAGTCCCTTCCATCGTTTTCTCATCGCACCGCCCCGGCACGCGCGTCGGACTGCGCCCTGTCGTAAACGATTTTACCGTCCATCAGATGGATCTCACGACCGGCCCTGGCGGCAAAGTCCTTCTCGTGGGTGACGAGCAGGATGGTGGTGCGCCGCTCGCGGTTGATTTTCTCGAAGATCGAAAGCACCTTCTCGCCGTTGACCGAATCGAGGTTGCCCGTGGGCTCGTCGGCGAAGAGGATGTCCGGCTCCATGAGAAGGGCCCGCGCGACCGCCACGCGCTGCTGCTCGCCGCCGGACATCTGCGACGGATATTTTCCGGTGCAGTGCTCGAGCTCGAAGCCCGCGAGAAAATCGAGGGCGCGGGGGAGCTTCTCTTTCTCCACTCCGTATTTCCTCGCCGGCATCAGGATATTGTCGAGCGCCGTCAGCTCGGGAATGAGGTAGTGGAACTGGAAAACGAACCCCATGCGCAGGTTCCGGAAACGATGGAGCCTCTTTTTGTCGAGCGTGTGGATGTTCTCCCCGAGAAGGCGCACCTCGCCGGCCGTGGGGTTGTCCAGCCCGCTCATCACGTACAGGAGCGTCGATTTACCCGATCCGGAGCGGCCGGTAATGGCCACGAACTCGCCCTTTTTCACGCGGAAGGAGACGGAGCGAAGCACCTCGGTGGGTGGATCGCCGAAGTTCTTCACGAGCCCGGTGCATTCGATCGCGATCATGCCTAGGCCGACCACCGTATGATTTCGATCGGTGAAAGCCGTCCCGCGTTTCGCGCGGGAAGGAAACTCGCGATCACGGAAGAGACGAGCACGATCGAAAACGCCTTCAGGTAGATCGCGTAGTCCCACGACATCGGCATGTGGCCCGCGCCGACGCCGATCCTGATCTGCTCGATGTAGTGGCAGGCGATACCTCCCACCAGCATCCCGAACAGGCCGCCGCCCAGCCCGAGTATCATGCCCTGCACCAGGAACAGGAAGATGGTCTCGCCCTCGCTGTAGCCAAGGCTCCTGAGTATCGCGATCTCGCGCTTCTTCTGGTTGACGACCATGTTGAGGATGTTGTAGATGCCGAAGGCGATGATGAGCATGATGGTGAAGGTGGTGGCGTTGCGCACGATGCCCTGGGTCTTGAGCGTGACCCGTATGTCTTCCTTGGACTGGTCCCAGCTCTCCACCTTGTCGCTCGAGAGGCGCTGCCAGCGCGTGGCCGTTTCGGCCGAGGCGTTGACGTCCGCCAGGCGCACCACGATGCTCGAAATCTCACCGGGAGAGCGGGTTATCTTCTGAACGGTCGAGAGCGACGAGTAGACGAAACGATAGTCGATCTCCTTGATGCCCGTGTGGTACACGCTGACGATCTTCGCCTGAAAAACGGTGCCGTCGGGATTGATGACGTTCACCGTGCCGTGCCGGCGCGCCCCGAGCCGCTTCATGAGGTCCCTGCCTATCAGTACGAGCGAGTCGCCGCGGGAGACATCGTCGAGGGTGCCCTCGACGATGTCCCGCTCCATGTTGGTCACCCTGCGCTGCGTGGCCGTGTTGATACCCACCAGCCTCACGGGGTAGGAGAACTTGCCGTTCGAGAAGATGACCTCCCGGATGAGCTGCGGCGAGTAGGCGACCACGTCCTTCTCGGCCTTCAGGCGCTCGAACCAGCCCTGCACGTTGGAGAGGTATGAATTGTACACCCTGCCCGAGGGCGGGCTGATCCATCGCACCGCCGTTCCCGGAAAGAAGATGTCTTTGAAGGTCTCCTCGTCGATGATCGAATCGCGGGGAGAAATGCGCACGTAGGCGTCGACATTCACCAGGCGGTCGACCACGTAATCGCTGTAGCCTATCTGAAGTCCGGAGAAGACGATATACCCGGCGGCGCCGAGAATCAGGCCTATAAAGGTGAGAACGGTCTGGTGCGGCCTGTTGACGAGATGTCGTATGGCGAGATAGAGCATGCCCTCGTTCCTCAGCGCCCCGTGACCAGGAGATCGGTCGGCCGGACGTCACCCTCGAGCAGCTCGCCCCAGGCACCGTCGACGGCGCCGATGCTCACCCTTTCCTGTCGCAGTTTCCCGTCCCTCTCGACCGTGACGCTGCCGTTATTCACCGCCGAGAGCGGAAGCAGGAGGGCGCTCTCTTTCCGGGAGACCTCGATCGCCACATCCGCCGTCATGTCGGGCAGTATTTCGGCGGGCATCCCCTTTACGTCGATGCGCGCGAGGAACTGCCCGCCCGACGGGTAAATGCTCTCGACCGCTCCGCGCAAAAGCGTGCCCCGGAGGGTCTCGAAGCTGAGCTCGGCCTTAAGTCCCTTCCTCACGCGAAGGGCGGAGTTCTGGTCCAGGGAAAGCTGGACGTATTTTTTCGAGAGATCCATCACCGTGAGCACCATCACCCCGGGCATCACGACCTCTCCGCGTTCACAGTAGATCCTGGTTACCGTCCCGGAGAACGGCGCGCGGAAGAGCATTCCGGTGTCGACCGCGGCGAGCGGATCGGCTTTTCTGACCTCCTGCCCTTCGCGCACATGGAGCGCGGTCACCGTCGCGGCGACTCCCATTTTAAGGTGGTACACGTTTTCCGATTTAACGGTGCCCAGCGCGTAGATCGCCTCGACGATGGGGCCCTGCCGCGGCCTGACGCGGTC
>ERZ795054.3288-NODE-3288-length-12868-cov-7.580192_pt1 | contig 12868 bp, 7 predicted proteins | sample MGYA00375138_ERZ795054 | MGnify/ENA primary metagenome ERZ795054 (study PRJEB30183, sample SAMN05720215) | anaerobic digester metagenome | isolation source: active sludge of municipal wastewater-treating anaerobic digesters | place: USA | collected 2014-12-23 ...
AGGTCGTCGAGTGCTACAAGGGCAAGTACAAGGACCACTCCCACCTCGACGACTATGTCCGTCTCTCGAACATCGCCCAGTCCTACCGCTCCATCCACGAGGCCATGGCCGACTTCGAGAAGCACATAGCCTTCGACGCGGGCAACTTCGTCTACCACCGGACCTGGAACATCGGCCGGATCAAGAGCATCAAGGGCGACGAGATCGAGATCGACTTCGCCAAGAGCCGCGGCCACAAGATGTCCCTCAAGATGGCCATCGACAGCCTCACCACCCTCTCCAAGGACCACATCTGGGTCCTCAAGGCGGTCTGGTCCAAGGACAAGCTCCGCGAGAAGGTCAAGGCCGAGCCCGCCTGGGCCCTCAAGATCATCATCAAGAGCTTCGACAACCGCTCCGACCTGAAGCGCATCAAGTCCGAGCTCGTCCCCTCGGTCCTCACGGCGAGCGAGTGGAATTCCTGGAGCGCCAAGGCGCGCGAGATCCTCAAGACGGACTCCCTCTTCGGCAACGCGACCGACGACATCGGCGTCTTCATCGTCCGCGACCGGCCCCTCTCCTTCGAGGAGAAGGTCTACAACCAGTTCAAGGCCGAGAAGAGCTTCTTCGCCCGCGTCCAGTACCTCCGCGACTTCCTCGAGGCCGGCGAGCCCGACTCCGAGTTCTTCACCGAGATGCTCGGCTTCTTCACCGGCTTCGTCCGCTCCTACCAGAGCGCCAACGAGACGGTCGTCTCCTCCTACCTCCTCCTGAAGGAGCTCGCGGCCAAGTATACGCACCTGAAGGGCGTCGTCACCGTGGGCTTCTCCGAGCTCTTCGAGGAGATCGAGGATCCCGTCGCCGTCTACGACGGCATCAAGGACGCCGAGCTCCGCCGCGCCTTCCTCCAGCACATCAAGAACTTCGTGCCCGACTGGCCTGAGGTCTACGTCCGGATATTCCCCTACTCGCTGAACGCGGGCATGCTCGAGACCCTCAAGGCGGCGGGCCACGAGGACCTGCTCAAGAAGATGGCCCTCGACGTCATCGAGAACTACCGCGACCACCGCGAGGCCTTCATCTGGGTCGTGAAGAACCTCCGGGACGAGCCCTGGTTCTCCTCCCTCGGCATCTCCTACGAGAAGATCCTCATCACCTTGGTCCACATCCTCGACATCTCCTTCAAGGAGATCGAGAACCACCGCGACACGACCGAGAACCGCAAGATCAACAAGCAGGTCCAATCGATCCTCTTCAAGGACGCCGCTCTCGAGACCTTCCTCCTCGAGTCCCAGCCCGAGACCATAGAGCGCGTGTACACCCTCGTCGGCGAGGTCAAGGACCTCGATCCCGCCATCAAGCTCTCGATGCGCCGCAAGATCATGGAGAAGTGGCCCGAGTTCAAGTTCGGCGGCGAGGAGGAGAAGCAGGTCGTCTCCCGCGGCCTCATGGTCACCGCCGAGAAGTACGAGGAGAAGCAGCGCCTCCTCGGCGAGATCCTCGAGGTCGAGGTCCCCGCGAACCAGAAGGAGATCGCCTACGCCCTCTCCCTCGGCGACCTCCGCGAGAACGCCGAGTACAAGGCCGCCAAGGAGAAGCAGGACGAGCTCAACGCCAAGGTCGCCAAGCTCAAGAACGAGATCGAGCGGGCCCAGCTCTTCGACAAGTCGACGATCACCACGAACAAGGTGAACTTCGGCACCGTCGTCACCCTCGCCAACGAGCTCACGAGCGAGAGCGAGGTCTACACCATACTCGGGCCCTGGGAGTCCGACCCCGCGAACAACGTTATCTCCTACCTCTCTCCCCTCGGCAAGAAGCTCCTCAACCACAAGGCGGGCGAGCGCCTCTCCTTCCTCATCCACGACCGGAAATTCCAGTACCGCGTCGACAAGATCGAGGCGGCCAAGCTCTGACCGAGACCGGGAAAAGGCCAGAAAGAAGGGAGCCATGAGAAAAGCAACCGTCCTCGCGGCCCTGTTCGCCCTGTTCGCCCTCCTCGCCGCCGGCTCGGCCCTCGCCGCGCCCGGCGCGGTCGAGTCCGACGCGGCCGACGTCGTCGTCCTCCTCGACTCCTCGCAGAGCGTCCTGCCCTATTTCCAGGACGTCACCGACTACGTCCTCTCCTCGGTCGTGCGCGACTTCCTCCGCTTCGGCGACACCTTCCACCTCCTCACCTTCGGCGACTCGGCCCAGACCGAGATAGCCCAGCGCATGGGCGACGAGCGCGACGTGAAGTCGGTGCTCGGGAGGCTCTACCTCCTCTACCCCCTCGCGCGGCACTCCGACTTCCTCGGGGGCCTGGGCTACCTCCGCCAGTACCTCGTGGACCTTCCCGAGAGCCGCCGCAAGGTGGTCGTCGTGATAACCGACGGGGTCCAGAACTCCCCCCCGGGAAGCACCAGCTCCTCCCTGGACCGGGTCGCCCTCGGCTCGGGGATCGAGTCGGAGTGCTCGGCCATCAGGGCCAGGGGCTGGGACCTCCGGATCATCAGGCTGCCCTTCGTCCCCGCCGGTACGGCGGGGGCCCCCGGCGCCGCCGGGGGAACCGCCCAGGGCGCCGTGGCCGGGGCTTCCGGACCCGGCGCGGCCGCGGCGGGCTCCGCCGAGCCCGCGGGGGAGTCCTATCTCGACGTGGCGGCCTCGGCCCTCGGCGCGAAGGTCTCCAGCTTCGAGCCGGGAAGCAAGGAATCGCTGGCCCGCACGAGCCTCTCGCTTCCCTCCGTCGAGTATCCGCCCCATCTGGGCAAGCGCGGCTACGACTTCAGCTTCCCCCTCAAGGTGACGAACGACTCCGACGCCGAGCTCGGGCTCGAGCTCGAGGCCCTCGCCCTCGGCTCCTCAGACATACTCGCCAAGAAATCCTTCCTGAAGCTCGGTTCGGGCAAGTCGGGAGTCCTGGATATCCGCGTCTCCCTGCCCGATTCGCTCGAGCCCGGCGAGCTCTCCCTCGTCGTCGAGCCGCGCTTCGCCGGCGGCGTCCGGGTGAGCCCCCAGAACGGGATCCTCGCCCTCAGCCTCCATCCCTCCGCCCTCGCCTCCATCTTCCGCTCGAGCCTGCGCTTCCTCCTCTTCGCCATCCTCCTCGTCCTCGGCCTCGCCGCCGTTCTCTTCGTCGTCCTGACCCTCCGCCGCGTTTCCCGCCGCGCCGAGGCCCCCGTCGTGGACGCCGTGCTCGACAGCGCGACGCCTACCGCCGCGCGCGGCGCCCCCGGGCGCTCGGAGCGGGCGGCTTCGCCTCGGCCGACGACGCCGGCGACCGCGGCGACCACAGCTACGGGCAGCCCCCGCTCCGAGGCCGCCGACGTCCTCGCCGCCGCCTCGCGTCCGCCGCACGAAGGCCTGCCTCTCGCCTCCAAGGCCCGCGGAGCCGCGGCATCCCGCGGCGAGGCAGCCTCCCTCGCCGGCCAAGGCCCTGTCCCCGACGAGCACGAGACGGCCATCGCCCGGGAGGCCGAAGAGCTGGCCAAGGCCGCTCGCGAGGACTCCACCCGCGCCGCCTCGGTCCTCGGAGAGGCGGCCTCGCGCCCCTCCTCCCTCGCCCTCGAGAAGCTAGCGGCCTTCAAGGAGCGCCGCGAGCGCGAGAAGACCCGCGAGGCGGCCAAGGCGAAGGCCAAGCCCGAGGCGCCGGCCTCGCGGCCAGCGACCGAGGCCCCTCCCGTCCGGAGGCCCGGCACCATCCGCGTCGAGATGCGGGTCGAGGACCAGAACGCGAATATCGGGATGCGCAACGTGCACACGATCCACGCCGGCGCCTCGAAAAGCGTCGGCGGGGGCCGCAGCGATTTCCTCGTGTTCCTGGTGCCGGCGGCTCGCCGCGCCGCGGAGCTCCACTTCGACGGGGAGCGCCTCACCTTCCTGCCCCTGAAGCCCGAGCTCTTCCCCGGCGTCGAGGGCTCGGTCGAGGATTGCCTCGGCCAGGAGATCCTCATGCTCGGCAAGAACGGCTATCCCCTGGTGCTGCGCTTCTCCGTCTACGAGCGGCCGGCCGACAAGATCAACCGGCTCCTCCACTGCATCGAGACCCCGGGCCTCGTGCGCGACCTCGACGCATGAATCGGAGCGGCTGACCGCAGAGGGCTCGGAGCCACGTACAGAAAGAGGAAAGCCGAGCGCGGGTAGGTGGACACCGCTCGTACGCTCTCCCCTTCCCAACCCCGCGCCCTCCGCGCTTTTCTGAGCCCATTACTCGCTCTTCCCGGTAAAGCTACCTCAGCTGCTCCGCTGTGTCGGCCGCCCGCTTGCGGATCATCTCGGAGGGGTCCTCCTTCGCCAGGCGCTCGAGCTCCGGCTTGAAGCCCGCGGCCTTGCTCTTGCGCGCCCACTCGATCGCGCCCACGCGCATGAGGGGGTCCTTGTCGGCGAGGAGGACGCGCGCGAGGGGAGCCGCGTCCGGCGCGTCGAAGGCGTTGGCGATCTCGCGCGCGTAGGCCGTGTAGAGGCTCCGTTCCTTCTGCTCCGCCTCGGCCGCCAGGGCCGCGGCGAGCTCCTTCATGGAACCCGAGGCGTCCTTCCTCATAAGGAGGCCGAAGCAGAGGCTCCGGAACTGGAGCTCCACCTTCTTGTCGCCCATACGCTCGAGGAGGAAGCCGAAGGAGGAGCCGCCCAACGCGGCGAGGGCCCGATAGGCCTCGGTCTTGACCGCCTTCTCCGGATCGTTGGCCGCCTTGTAGCGGAGGAAGGGCTCGGCCGAGCGTATCCTCCTCGCGGCGATGCCCTTGCAGGCCGCGATGCGCGACTTGACGTTGGAGTAGCGCAGGGCCTCGACGAGGGCGGCCTCGGCGGCCTCGGACTCGAATGAGGCCAGGGCCTCGACGGCCTTGGCCTGGACGTTGGGATCCTCGCCGTTCGCGGCCTCGACGAGGGCCTGGACCGAGGAGGGATCCTTGATCTTGCCGAGGGCCTCGCAGGCGCTCATGCGGCTGGCGCGGTTCTTCTCGGGATCCTTGGCCAGGGCCGCCAGGCGCTCGGCCGCCTTGACCGAGCCGATCTCCCCGAGGGCCCTGATGGCCTCCTGCCTGAGCTCCTCGGTGGCGGCGTCGGACTCGAACCAGCCCAGGAGGAGCTCCTCCTCTGCCCCGCCGCCCGCGCGGCCGAGGAGGCGGATCAGGGCGGGGAGGAGCTTCTTGTCGTCCTCTTTTATGAGGGGCCCGGCGAGCTCGAGGGCGGGCTTCGAGCGGATGGCGGCCAGATAGGACAGGGCCGAGGCCACGGAGGCCGGGTCGAGGAGGTCGCGGTCGCGGACGAAGGAAAGCGCCTCGTCCTCGACTCCTTTCCACTCGAGGGTGGCGAAGAGCTCCAGTACCGCCGTCCGGAGCTTGGGACTCTTGGTCTTCCGGAGGAGGGCGGCGAGCTCCGCGTTGCAGCTCCCGTCCTTCTCGGCTCCGAGCTTGCGCAGGAGCTCGAGTATCTCGGCGTCGATGCCGAAGCTGATCGTGTCCTTGCGCTTCGCGGCCTCGGAGGACTCCTTGGAAAGCGCGGCCTCGGCCGAGGGAGCCGCGCCGGAGGGCGGGGAGGGGGCCGCGGGGGCCTGGGCGGAGGCGGAGAGGGCGACGACCAGGGAAAGGAGGGCCGGGAGGATCCGCGGGGGCCCTACCCTACTCGACCAGGCCGCGATACTCGGCGAGGAAGCCGCGCTTGAACTGGGCGAATTGGCCATGCTCGATACTATACCGTATTCTCCGCACGAGGTCATTGAGGAAATAGAGGTTGTGGTAGGTGGCGAGCATCGCGTAGAGGATCTCCTGGCTCTTGAAGAGGTGGCGCAGGTAGGCCCGCGTGTGGCCGCGGCAGACCTTGCAGCCGCAGCTCGGATCGGGAGGGAGGAAATCCCGCTCGTACTGGGCCCGCTTGATCGAGAGGGGGCCGAAGCGCGTGAACAGCAGGCCGTTGCGGGCGGTGCGGGTCGGGAAGACGCAGTCGAAGAGGTCTATGCCGTTCTCCACCGCCTCGAGGATGTACTCGGGCGTCCCGATGCCCATGAGGTAGCGGGGCTTCCCCTCGGGCAGGAAGGCGGCGACGTGGGCCAGGTGCTCGGCGAAGACCTCGCGGGGCTCGCCCACGGAGAGGCCTCCGACGGCCACGCCGGGCAGGTCGAAGGAGAGTATCTCCTCGGCGCTCTGCGCCCGGAGCTCCTTGTAGAAGTTGCCCTGCACGATGCCGAAGAGCTCGCCGCGGTAGCCTTGGTCCCGCCGCTGGAGCCAGCGCTCCTTGGCTCGGCGGGCCCACTCCGTGGTGAGCCTGAGCGCCTTCTTCGCCTCGCGCTCCTCGGTCCCCCAGGGGGTGCAGACGTCGAGCTGCATCTGGATGTCGCTATTGAGGGCGGCCTGAACGTCGACCACGTCCTCCGGCCTGAGGAAGTGGCTCGAGCCGTCGATGTGGGAGCGGAACTTCACCCCCTCCTCCGTGATCTTCCGGAAGGGGGCGAGGGAGAAGACCTGGTAGCCGCCCGAGTCGGTGAGGAAGTTGCCCCTCCAGCCGGTGAAGCCGTGGAGGCCGCCCGCCTCCCGCACGATCTCGTGGCCCGGCTTGAGATAGAGGTGGTAGGTGTTGGCGAGGATGATCTTGAAGCCGATCTCGGCGAGCTCCTCCGCGGAGATGGCCTTCACGGTCGCGTTCGTGCCGACGGGCATGAAGGCTGGGGTCTCGAGCCTCCCGTGCGGGAGCGCGACGTAGCCCGAGCGGGCGCGCGTGGCCTCGTCGCGGGCCCTGAGGGAGAATATCGGCTCGTTAGTCATCGGGCTTTCCCTTTCGCGCGCTCTCAGTTCCGCGCGAGGCGGAAGAGGATCGCCCCCGCCGCCGTGAAGATTATGAGCGGCGACCAGGCCCCCGCCCAGGGCTGGATGAGGCCCGTCTTGGCGAAGAGCATCGTCATCATCTGCGCCACGTAGTAGCTCGTGGCAGCCAGGAGGCTCGAGAGGAGGCTCATCAGGAGGACGTTCTTGCGGAAGCGGCCTCCCACCGCGCCGGCGATGAGCATGACGACGAGGGGGGTGAAGGCGAAGGCGTAGCGCTTGTGCCGTTCCGCGAGGGCCTGGGCGAAGGGGAGGCCGGCCCTCCGCAGGAAGCCCACGTAGACGCCGAGCTCATCGGCGGAGAGCTCTCGCAGGTCGCGGTTCTGGCGGCGGAAGGCGCTCGGCCCCTCGTCGAGCTCCTCGCCCGCCCAGCTCCCGAAGCTCTGGTCCCTCCAGGAGCCGTCCTTGGCCCGCTCGAAGCGCCTGACCTTGCCGAGGACCCAGCGCGAGCCGTCCCAGCGGGCGCTCGCCGCCTCGGTGCGGGAGATCGGCTCGCCCGCGCCGTCGCGCTCGAGGATGGTGAGGCCGGTCAGGGACTGGCTGGAGTCGTCGAAGTACTCGGCCAGGTAGACGATCCTGCCGTCCTTGGCTATCACCGCGACGTCCGGGTTGCTCATGGAGATGCCCTGCCTGAGTATCTCGCGCGAGAGGCGGTTCTTCTCCCGTATGGTCGGGAGGACGAGGGCGTCGTCGAAGTAGAAGGAGCCGACCGAGAGGAGGGCCCCGAGGACGAGGAGGGGAGCCATGAACTGAGGGAGGGAAACGCCCGAGCCGAAGACCACGGTCAGCTCGTTGTCCGCGTACAGGCGTCCCAGGCAGAAGGCCGCCGCGAAGAGTATCGCGATGGGGAGGGCGTTCGATAGGGCGGTCGGGGCGTAGAGGAGCATGACCTTGAGCACCGCCAGGAGGGGGGCGTCGAGTGCCAGGTAGCGCCAGAGGCTCCCGAAGAGGTCTACGAGCTCGAGGATGAGGCTGAAGAGGGCCAGGGCCGCTGCGAAGGCGGGGAGGAAGGCGAGGACGAGGTAGAGCCGCAGGGTGGTCGCGCGCCGCATGCCGGCCTAGCCTCGCGCCGCCCGCGCCGCCCACAGGAGGGCGGCCGAGGCCATCACGGTCAGGTTGGGAGCCCACATCGCCCAGAAGGGAGGCCAGCCGAGCCTCGTGCCCAAGGTTTGCCCCCCGAGGAGGAGGGCCCAATAGAGGACCGATACGAGGAGTCCCAGGCCGAAGCCGACGGCCCTGCCCGCCCGCCTGGCCCTGAGCCCGAGGGGGAAGGCGAGGAAGACGAAGCAGAGAGCTCCGAAGGGGATGGAGAATTTCTTGTAGTACTCGAGCTTGTAGACCTGGAGGGTCCGGTCGGCGGGCGGCGGGAGCTCGAGGGGCCTGAGGGAGGAGAGCTTTGGCCCCAGGCGCTCGGCCGCGTTGGCCCAGGCCCGTAAGGCCGCGGCCTCGAGCTCGTAGGCCTCCGCGAGGCGTTCCCGGGCCTTGGCGGCGTCCTCGCGCTTGCGTTCGGATCGAACGGCGAAGGCGGCTTCCTTCTCGCCGATCACCCGGGCAAGATCGACCGAGGCCATGTCGTGGGGGCCGACGGAGGAGGAGATCTCCCCCGGCTCGCCCTCCCTGAGCCGGTACTCCATCGACGACGCCTGGGCCCACTCGAAGCGGTCGGGCTCGTCCCTCTCGACCGACTGCTCCCAGACATCCTGAAGGCGGAGCAGGACCCCGTCCTCGCTCGCCTCGAGGCTGGCCCGAGCCGCGGAGATGACCCGCTCGGCGTCGCCGTCGCCCTTGTCGAAGATGAGGAGTCCCCCGAGCTCAGAGCCGCTCGTATCGCCGGTGACGACGGTCACGTCCCGGTATTTCTTGACCGACCAGGGCTTGAGCTCGAGGGCCGGGGTCGAGGCGAGGAGCTTGCGATAGAGCTTGGCGAAGCGCATCGTGCCGAGGGGGAGGAAGAAGTCGTTCATCGAGAAGGAGACGAGGGAGAAGGCCAGGCCGAGGACGACGAAGGGCAGGAAGGCCCGTTTCGGGGCTATGCCCCCGGCCATCATGGCGAGGAATTCGTTGTCCGAGGACATGCGTCCCGCGGCCATGAGGGCGCCTACGAGGGAGGCGAAGGGGAAGGACATGGCCACGACGGAGGGCAGGGAATACAGGAGGAGGAGGAGTACGTCGCGGAGCGGGGCCTTCTTGGAGAGGATCTCCTCGGCCATGAGGAGGATCTGGTTGACGAAGAAGACGGCGAAGAAGAACAGGAAGCAGACGAGGAAGCCGAATAGGAACTCCCTCGCCGCGTAGAGCAGAACGGTCCGGAAACGGCGCCGAGGCCCCCGCATCCCGCCCTACTTTCCCGTCGAGCCGAAGCCGCCGGTTCCCCGGGCCGTGCCGCCGAGCGCCCCCGAGCCGACGAAGGCCGCCCTGGATACGGGCGCCACGACGAGCTGGGCGATGCGGTCGCCGTTCGAGATCAGCGCCTCCTCCCGGCCATGGTTGATCAGGATCACCTTGAGCTCCCCGCGGTAGTCCGCGTCGATGGTCCCCGGGGAGTTGAGGCAGGTGAGGCCCTGCTTGAGGGCCAGGCCTGATCTCGGCCGGACCTGGGCTTCGTAGCCGGGAGGGAGCTCGATGCGCAGGCCCGTGGGCACGGCCGCCCGCTCGCCCGGGCCGAGCCGGAGGGGAGCGGCGAGGAAGGCCCGCAGGTCGGCTCCGGCCGCTCCCGGGCTCTCGTAGCTGGGGAGAGAGGCGCCCTCCTCGGCGAGCACGAGCACGCGGGGCCGCTCAAGCATGGTCCCTCCCCGCCGGCGGAAGCTCCTCGAGGCCGAGGGCCTTCGCGGCCGAGGCCGAGCGCCGCCCGTAGGCGAAGCGGGCCCGCGGGGCGCCGAGGAGGCGGCCGGCCATGGCGGCGAGCTCGCCGGGGCCGATGGCGGCGATGCGACTGGCGGCCTCGGCCGGCTCGAGGGCCGCGCCTTGGAAGAGGACCTGCCTGCCGAGCCTGCGCATGCGGAAGTCGGCGTCGTCGAGGGATATCTCCAGGGAACCCGAGAGCCGCGAGACGGCTTCCTTCGCCTCCGCCTCGCCGAGGCCGCCCGAGGCCAAGGAATCGAGCTCCCGGTCCATGCCCTCGGCGAGGCGGGGCAGATCCTTGGGCGAGGCGTTGGCCGCGGCCATCCACAGGCACTCGCTGCGGCCCATGGAGAAGGCGCTGTAGACCGAGTAGCACAGGCCCTGGCGCTCGCGGAGGGCCAGGAAGAGCCGGGAGCTCGAGGCCTCGCCGATGGCCCCGTTGAGCGCCGCCAAGGCGTAGTAATCGGCCTCGTCGAAGGGCGGGTCGAGCTGGACCGCCTCGAAGTAGTTTACCTGGCCCATCGGCGCGGGGCGGTAGGCCCTGACGGGACGGAACGAGGGCGTCGCCTCGGCGGGCTCGGGGAGGGCCTCGAGCGCTTCGAGCCCCTCGAGCGCCGCGAGGCGGGAGGAAAGCTCCCGCGAGACCTCCTCGGGGGTGACGGGCCCCGCCGCGGTGACGAGGAGGGCCGCGGGGCGGAAGCGCCCGCGGTAGAAGCGGTGCAGGGCCTCGCGCGTCGCGCGCGCGAGATCCTCGGGCTCTCCCGCGATCTTGCGGGACAGGGGATCCCCCGGCCAGATCGCGTCAAGGAGCTCGTCGTGGGAGCACTCCTCGGGATCGTCCCGGCCGGAGAGGATCTCGTTGACGATGACCTCGCGCTCGCGCTCGAAGTCCTCGTCCTTGAAGAGCGAATGGAAGGCCATGTCGGCGAGGACGTCGAGGGCGAGCTTCCATTCCCGCGCGGGCACGAGGCAGTGGAGGCAGATCGAGTCCCGGTCGGTGAAGGCGTTCAGGTAGCCGCCCACGCGGTCCACGTCGCGCGAGATGCGCTCGGCGTCCCGGCGGGCGGTGCCCTTGAATACCATGTGCTCGACGAAGTGCACGAAGCCCCGCTCATGCGGGGCTTCGTGCCGCGAGCCCAAGGGGAACCAGAAGCCCGCGGCGAAGGATCTCGCCCCCTCCGCGAGCTCCGCCGCGAGGGCGGCGCCGCAGGGGAGGCGCTCAGGCATGATCACCGCCTATCGCCTTCGGTGGTCGTCCCTCCGGCCCCGGTCGTCCCGGTCGCGGGGGCCGCGGTCCCCGCCGTAGGGCCGGCGCTCGTGGGCCTCGTCGCGGCCGCGATCGCCGCCGCCCGACTCGCGCTGGGCGTCGACGACCGGGTTGCCGTTCTCGTCGAGGGAGTCGGCGAGGGCGAGGTTGAGGCGCCCGAGCCGGTCGACCTCGAGGAGCTTGACCTTGACCTTGTCGCCCTCGTGGACGACGTCGGTGACGCGGTCGACCCTGGTCTTGGAGAGGCGCGATATGTGGCACAGGCCTTCCTTGCCCGGGAGGATCTCGATGAAGGCCCCGAAGTCCATGATCCGCTTGACGGTGCCGTCGTACATCGTGCCGACCTCGGGATCCTCGGCGATGCCCATCACGGCGTCCTTGGCGTCGTAGGCCGCCTTCTGGTTGGAGCCGTAGATGGTGATGGAGCCGTCGTCGTCGACGTTGATCTTGACGCCGTACTGCTCGCAGAGGGCCTTGATGTTCTTGCCGCCGGGGCCGATGATCGCGCCGATCTTGTCGATGTCGATCTTGGCGGAGACGACCTTGGGAGCGTAGACGGAGATCTCGCTCGCGGGGGCCGGGAGGGTCTTCTCCATGATGCCGAGGATGTGCATCCGGCCGCGCTTGGCCTGCTGGAGGGCCTTGGTGAGGATCTCGGTGGAGACCCCGGCGATCTTGATGTCCATCTGGAAGCCGGTGATGCCCTTGGTGGAGCCGGCGACCTTGAAGTCCATGTCCCCGAGGTGGTCCTCGTCGCCGAGGATGTCCGAGAGGACCGCGTAGCGCGAGCCCTCGGTGATGAGGCCCATGGCGATGCCCGCGACGGGCGCCTTGAGGGGCACGCCCGCGGCCATCAGCGAGAGGGTGCCGGCGCAGACCGTGGCCATGGAGGAGGAGCCGTTGGACTCGAGGACCTCCGATACGACGCGCACGGTGTAGGGGAAGTCCTCCTTGGCGGGCAGGACCTGCTCGATGGCGCGGCGGGCGAGGTTGCCGTGGCCGATCTCGCGCCGGCCGGTGCCGAGCCTGCCGACCTCGCCGACGGAGAAGGGCGGGAAGTTGTAGTGGAGCATGAAGCGGTCGCGGCGGTCGCCCTCGATGTCGTCGAGGATCTGCTCGTCGAAGACCGTGCCGAGGGTGGTCACGCCGAGGGCCTGGGTCTCGCCCCGGGTGAAGAGGGCCGAGCCGTGGGTGCGGGGCAGGACGGCGATCTCGCAGCTTATCGGCCTGATGTCCTCGAGGCCGCGGCCGTCGACTCGCATGCCCTTGTCGAGGATGCCGCCGCGGAGGATCTCGTAGCAGAGATCCTCCATGAGGGCGTCGAAAAGCTTGCGCTGGATATCGTCAGTCAGGGCCTCGGCGAACTTGGCCGCGGCCTCCTTCTTGGCCGCCGAGACAGCGTCCTGGCGCTCGAGCTTCTCCTTGGTGAAGAGGGCCTTCTGGAGGAGGGGCCGGGCGCAGGCCTCGATCTCGGAGCGCTTGTTGAGCTCGACCTTGAGGGGGGCCAGGGGGAGCTTGTCCTTGCCGGCGAGCTCGCGGAGCTTGACGATGAGGGCGCAGATGTCGGCGATGGGCTTCTTGGCCACCTCTATGGCGCCGAGCATCTCCTCCTCGCTGACCTGGTCCGCGTGGCCCTCGACCATCGTGATGCCCTCGGCCGAGCCGGCCACGACGATCTCGAGCCGCGAGGCCTTGATCTGGTCGTAGGTCGGGTTGACGAGGTACTGGCCGTCGACGAGGCAGACCCGCACGCCGGCGATGGGGCCGTTGAAGGGGATGTCCGAGATGTGGACGGCGGCGCTCGCGGCGGCGAGGCCCAGGACGTCGGGAGGGTTCACGCTGTCGAAGGAGATGCAGGTCGGCACGACCTGGATCTCGCGGCCGAAGGCCTTGTCGAAGAGGGGGCGCATGGGCCGGTCGATGATCCTCGACACGAGGATCTCGCGGTCCTTGGGCCTGGTCTCGCGCTTGATGAAGCCGCCGGGGA
>ERZ795054.3292-NODE-3292-length-12867-cov-5.900016_pt1 | contig 12867 bp, 13 predicted proteins | sample MGYA00375138_ERZ795054 | MGnify/ENA primary metagenome ERZ795054 (study PRJEB30183, sample SAMN05720215) | anaerobic digester metagenome | isolation source: active sludge of municipal wastewater-treating anaerobic digesters | place: USA | collected 2014-12-23 ...
CCCAAGCCCTTCGAGATCGGCAAGGAGCTCTCCGCGAAGCAGGAGATCAAGCGCCACTCCATCGCGGAGATCTACTCCCACCAGATACGCAAGCTCTTCCAGGGCTGATCGAGCGCAGGGCCGCCCCGCCGGGGCGGCCCTGCCTTTTCCAGCGGCCTGGCCGCCCCTTTGCTCGGCTCCGGGCGCCCGGAGCCCGCGCGTTACTTCGCCGTGCCCCTCGCCCTGCCGATGCCGCCTTTCGCCCCGCCGGCCACGACCTTCCCTATCCATCCCGCCATTTTCCAGATATTCTTTGTCTTTCTCTGCCATCCATTGACATAATGACTTCTTTATTATATATAATTCCTTAACGATATGAACGACATAAAGATCTGGATATGCATGGGAAGCTCCTGCTACGCCCGCGGCAACGCGAGGAACGCCGAACTGGTGCAGTCCTGGCTCAAACAGAAAGGGCTCGACGCGACGGTCGAGTTCGCCGGCACCCTCTGCGAGGGCCGCTGCAAGGAAGGCCCCATCCTCAAGATCGGCGAACGCCTCTTCACGGGCGTGAGCCCGGCCTCGGTCGGGGAGATCCTCGAGCACGTCCTCGGAGGGAAGTGACATGGACCAGCGCCAGCCCGTCTACACGGAAACCGCGGCCTGCCAGGACTGCTACAAGTGCGTCCGCGAATGCCCGGTGAAGGCCATCAGGGTGAGCTCGGGCCACGCGAGCGTCGTGGGCGAGCTCTGCGTCCTCTGCGGGCACTGCGTCGAGGTCTGCCCCGTCGGGGCCAAGAAAGTGCGCTCCGACGTGGAGCGGGCCAAGGCCCTCATCGAGCTCAAGCCCCGCGTCCTCCTCTCCCTGGCCCCCTCCTTCGCCGCGGAGTTCCCCGGCGTGGCGCCCGAACGCCTCGTCGCCGCCCTGCGCCGCCTCGGCTTCGCCGCCGTCTCGGAGACGGCCTTCGGGGCCGACCTGGTCTCGCGGGCGACGGCCGCCGAGCTCGAGGCCCTGCGCGGGCCCTCGGCCTGGGACCTCGACGCCGCGCAGCCCGACGCCGCGCAGCCCGACGCCGCGGTCCTCGCCGCCGCGCGGCGCCCCCGGGTCCTCCTCTCTACCGCCTGCCCCGTCGTCGTCGACTACGTCCTCAAATACCGGCCCGCCCTGGCCGGCCTCCTCTCGGCCTCCTGCTCGCCGATGCTCGCCCACGCCCGCCACCTCAAGGCCGTCTCCGGTCCCGGCACGGCCGTCGTCTTCGCCGGCCCCTGCATCGCGAAGAAGCGCGAGGCCGACGGCTCGATGGAAGGCCCGGGCGCCTTAGGCGGCGTGGAGGCGGCCGTCACCTTCCGCGGCCTCAGGACCTGGCTACAGGAGGAGGGCCTCGACCCCGCCGCCCTCGAGTCGGGGCCGGAGGACCGCTTCTACCCCGAGCGGGCCTCCAAGGGAGTCCTCTACCCCGTGGACGGCGGCATGATCTCTTCCGTGAAGCGCCACGTCCGCGACCGCGACGTCCACTTCGTGTCCTACTCCGGCCTCGTGGAGATCGAGAAGGCCCTGGACGGCCTGGAAGACTACGAGGGCGAGGAGCCGATCTTCCTCGAGCTCCTTGCCTGCGAGGGCGGCTGCGTCAACGGCCCCCGCTGCGAACGCCGCTCGGGCACCGTCGCGAAGCGCCTCCGCGTCCTGGACTACGCCCGCGGGGCGAGGGAGGAGGCGCCCGAGACCGGCGTCGACCTCGCGGACGCGCGGCCGGGGCGGAGCGCCGTGCCCGCGGAGAGCTACCCCGAGGAGAGGCTCCGCGAGGCGCTCAGGCTCGTGGGCAAGCACGAGGCGGGGGACGAGCTCAACTGCTCGGGCTGCGGCTACGACAGCTGCCGCGCCTTCGCCGCGGCCCTCCTCTCCGGCCGCGCCGAGCGCACGATGTGCGTCTCCTACATGCGCGACCTCGCGCAGAAGAAGGCGGACGCCCTGGTGCGGGCGATGCCCTCCGGCGTCGTCGTCGCGGACGCGGAGCTCCGCGTCGTCGAGTGCAACGAGAAGTTCGCGAGCCTCCTCGGCCCCGACGCGGCGACGGCCTTCGAGGCCAGGCCCGGCCTCTCGGGAGCCGAGCTCGAGCGCCTCGTCCCCTTCGCCGAGCTCTTCTCCCGCGTGATGTCGGACGAGGGGCCCGAGTACCTGGAGCGGGACCTCAAGATCGGCGACCGGGTCCTCCATGGCACCGTCTTCTCCATCGAGCGGGGAGCCTATTCGGGCGGCGTCTTCCAGGACGTCACCCTGCCCTGGATCCAGCGCGACCGGATCGTGGCCCAGGCCAAGGCGGTCATCGACAAGAACCTCCGCACCGTCCAGAGGATCGCCTACCTCCTGGGCGAGAACGCCGCGGACACCGAGTCCACCCTCGAGTCCATCATCGAGTCCTTCTCCGCCGCCTCCGGAAAGGCGAAGGACAGGGAGGAGGCCAGGTGAAGGGCTCCTTCGTCGAGATCGGGCACTACAACGAGGCGAAGCGGGGCGAACGGGCGGAGGGCGACGTCTTCCTCTCCCGCAAGTCCGCGGAGGAAGGCAGGCTCATCGCCGTCCTCTCCGACGGCCTCGGCTCCGGCGTCAAGGCCAACGTCCTCGCGACCCTCACCGCGACGATGGCCGCGGGCTGCGCCGCCTCCAACGTGCCCATCAAGCGCACGGCGGGCGTCATCATGCGGAGCCTCCCCGTCTGCTCCGAGCGGCGGATCAGCTACGCCACCTTCACCCTCGTCGACGTGGCGGCCTCGGGAGCCCTGAGCATCGTCGAGTACGACAACCCCGCCTACGTCCTGGTCCGCGAGGGGAGCCTCGTCGAGCCCATCAAGACGGAAATCCCCGTGAAGCGGGGCCGCCGCTCGGGGGGCCTCGGGAACATGGCCATCCTCCGCTGGTCCTCCTTCCAGGCCAGGCCCGGCGACCGCCTCGTCGTCTTCTCCGACGGCGTCACCCAGGCGGGCATGGGCTCCAGGGCGAGCCCCCTGGGCTGGGGCGGGCCCGCCGTCGAGGACTTCGTCGTCGGCGCCGTCCGGGCCGAGCCCGGCGTCTCCGCCCGCGACCTCGCGAAGGCCGTCGTCCGGGAGGCCCTGGCCCGCGACGCGGGGGCCGCCCGCGACGACATCACCTGCGGCGTCGTCTACTTCCGCGACGCGAGGCGCCTCCTCGTCCTCACGGGCCCGCCCCTCTACCCCGAGCGCGACGTCGAGATGGCGCGGGTCTTCCGCGAGTTCCAGGGGAGGCGCCTCGTCGCGGGCGGCACGACGGCCTCCATCATCGCCCGCGAGACGGGCGCCAAGGTGAAGGTCGAGCTCGGCCGCCTCGATCCCGAGATCCCGCCCGCCGCCTCCATGGAGGGCGCGGACCTCGTCACGGAGGGCATCGTCACCCTGGGCAGGGCCGCCGAGCTCCTCTCGAGCCGCGAGCGCTTCGACGCCCTGCCGCGCAACGCGGCGACCAGGGCCATCGACCTCATGCTGGACTCCGACGTCATCGAGTTCGTCGTCGGCACGAAGATCAACGAGGCCCACCAGGACCCGAACATGCCCGTGGAGCTCGAGATCCGCCGCAACGTGATAAAGCGCCTAGCCGCGGTCCTGGGCGAGAAATTCCTCAAGGACGTGAAAATCCGCTTCATCTGAAGGAGAGAGCCGTGAGCGAAAAGGTACGCGTCGTCGTCTGCACCGGCACCGCCTGCTACGTGATGGGCGGGGCCGAGCTCCTCGACATCGAGTCGAGGCTTCCCGCGGCCCTCGCGGGGAGGATCGAGCTCGAGGGCTCGCCCTGCCTGGGGCTCTGCCACGACCGGAGGAACGGCGCCGCGCCCTTCGCCGAGGTCGACGGGGAGACGGTCGCGGCCGCGACCATCGAGGGCCTGGCCGAGGCCATAGGACGCCGGCTGGCCGCGCGCGGCGGGTCCGGGAGGGAGGGGCTGTGAACTACAACAACAACGCGTCGCGACTCAAGCGCGAGGTCATGATCCGGAGCGCCCGCCTCGCCTTGGAGGGCCGCCTGGCCGAGGGAGCCGACCGGATCCCCTACGAGATGACGGCCGAGGGCTGGGAGACGATCCGCTGCTGCAAGCACCACGACCGGGCCATCCTGCGCCTCAGGACCATGGCCGTCCTCGGCGCCGATCCCGAGGGTCTGGACGACGCCGACCGGCCCCTCGCCGACTACGCCCGCGAGGCCCTCTCGCGCGCCGCCGCCGCGCCCGAGGCGCGGAAGGAGGCCGTCGCGGGCCGGAGGCCCCTGGCCCTGATCGGCGAGGCCTGCAACGCCTGCGTGAAGACCCGCTACCTCGTCACCGAGGCCTGCCAGGGCTGCCTGGCCCGGCCCTGCAAGATGAACTGCCCCAAGGGCGCCCTCGTCGTGGAGGGCGGCCGCGCGCGCATCGACCCCGCGAAGTGCGTCAACTGCGGGCTCTGCATGAAGAACTGCCCCTACACCGCGATCGTGAAGCTCCCCGTTCCCTGCGAGGAGGCCTGCCCCGTCGGCGCCATCTCCAAGGGCGTGGACGGCGTGGAGCGGATCGACCACGACAAGTGCGTGCTCTGCGGCAAGTGCGTCCGCGAGTGCCCCTTCGGCGCGGTCGTCGAGCGCTCCGAGCTCGTCGACGTGGCCCTCGAGCTCAAGGCGGGGAAGCCCGCCGTCGCCCTCGTCGCCCCCGCCGTCGCCGTCCAGTTCCCGGGCGGCCTCGGGCGGCTCAAGGCCGCCTTGCGGCTCCTCGGCTTCGCGGCGGTGATGGAGGTGGCCAGGGGCGCGGAGACGACGGCGGAGCGCGAGGCCGAAGAGCTCGTGGAGAGGATGGAGAAGGGCGAGGGCTTCCTCGCGACCTCCTGCTGCCCCGCCTGGACCAGGACGGCGAGGAAGCACCTGCCCGCCCTCCTCGCGAACGTGTCGTCGACGCCGAGCCCCATGGCCTTCGCGGCCGAGCTCGCGGCGCGCGAAGCCCCCGGCGCCCTGCGCGTCTTCGTCGGGCCCTGCGCCGCCAAGCGCGGGGAGGCCGCGGAGAACCCCCTGGTGGACCGGGTCCTCACCGCCGAGGAGCTCGGCGCCCTCTTCGTCGCGGCCGGCGTCGACGTCGGCGCCCTGGAGCCCGAGGACGCTACCGGAGCCGCCCCGGGGGCGCGGGCCTTCGCCGCCTCGGGCGGCGTCGCCGCGGCCGTGGCCGCCCGCCTATCCGGCGCGGACGCCGGCGCCGCCTCGGCCGGAGCGGCCCCCAGGCTCCTCGTGGTCAACGGCATCTCGAAGCAGGGCCTCAAGCTCATGGAGACCTGGGCCGCGAAGCCGCCCGAGGCCGATCTCGTGGAGGTGATGGCCTGCGAGGGCGGCTGCGTCGGGGGCGCCTGCGTCCTCGCGAATCCCCGCCTGGCCAAGCTCGAGCTCGACCGGATGGTGGCCGCCGCCGCGACTTCGGCCGCCGCTATAGCCGTCCCGGCCGCCGCTAAGGCCTCCGCGCCCGCGGCCGCGGCGCCTCATCCTGCGGCCGCCGCTATAGCCGTCCCGGCCGCCGGGGCCCGGCCGGCCGCGGCCTCCCTGGCGGCAAGCGCCCCCCGCGTCGCCGAGGCGGCAGCCTCGGCCGCCGCGATGTGACAAAAAAAGCGGCGGCCCCGCAAGGCCGCCGCCGCTTTGCCCCGCGCCGCAGGCGCCGGGAAGACGGTCAGTAGTCGATCTCGATGTCGCCGGAGACGCTCTTGGCGTGGAGGCGGCGGCCGCCCTTCCCGACGGAGAGGGCGCAGCGGCGCGGACCGGCGGGGGTGCCGATCTCGCCCTGGGGGGTGACCAGGCGGCCGGAGAGGGTCTCGGCCCTGAGCTCCAGGTCGGCTCCGCCCAGGATGAAGCCGATGCGGCCGGAGACGCTCGTCGCCTCGCCGCCGCCGAAGGGGTCGGGGGCCTCGATCTCGATGTCCCCCGCCCCGCTCTGGGCCCTGACCCTGCCCTTGGGGCGGGTCACGGAGATCTCGCCGGAGGCGGTCTCGAGGTAGAGGTCGCCCTCGGCGTCGTCGATGTCGATATCGCCGGACTTGCTCCTGGCCACGACCTTGTCCTGGGGGAAGAGGCAGCGGACGCGGCCCGAGCCGACGGAGAGGTCGCAGGCGCCCGTGCGCTCGACCTCGATGTCGCCCGTCGCGGAGCGGGCCTCCAGGGAGGCCGCGTCCCGCACCCTGATCCGACCGGTCTCGGTCTCCGCGAGGACCCCGATCTTGAGTCCGCTCACCTCGGCGTCGCCCGAGCGGGTGTGGAACTCGACGTCGCGGATGGCCGCGGGAATCCGCGCCCTGAGCTCGACGACCTTCACCGGCCCCTCGGCCTCGGCCAGGACGAGGATGCCCTCGACGCGCCGCACGTTGGGCCGCCAGTCGGCCAGGGCCGCCTTGGGGCCGCGGAGCTCGAGCTCAAGGCCTATGCCCTCGCCCTCGGAGGGGAGGATGGAGGCGTCGGCCGAGGAGAATCGGAGGACGAGGCGCTCGGCCCCTTCCCCTCCGAGTTCGGTCCGGTAGAAACCGGGGGCGTCTTCGTCATTGTCCGGCATGGCAACCTCCAGCGCCGGGCTTCCGGCCGGAAGCCCGAAGATACGGCGCATGATGATACCACATCTCCCCCTTTCGGACGAGTCGTTTTGGGGCCATTGACAAAAAAACCCGGAGGATTATACTTCATCTTGTTTGCGGTACAAACTTGTTTATGGAGACACTATGGACAAAGCGGAGATAGAACGGCTCCTGGACGACGTCGAGAACCTCAGGAAGGCCATACGGAAGAACGACCCCCTCCTCAGGGAGGTGGCCGACTCGAGGCTCTACGCCCTCCTCACCCTCCCCTTCGGGCTCTTCATCCTGGTCTTCTTCCTCGGGACCCACTTCCTCCTGGGCGAGGGAGGGAGCTTCGCGGGCCTCCCTGAGGCCTGGAGGCTGGCTTTCTGGGCATTCCTGGCCGTCTTCTTCGTGGCCGGGGGCGTCGCCAAGGTCGTCATCATAGGGCACAAGGCCAAGGCCCTGGACGCCGAGGCCGGCTTCGGCTCCGTCGTCAAGGCGGCCTACGGCGGCGCCCTCCTCCACGTGAACGTGCCCGCCCTCGTCGCCATGGCCGTCGTCTCCGCCTACGCCGCCCTCTCGGGCCATCCCTGGCTCATCCTGCCCGCCACGGCCGTCTTCTTCGCCTTCGTCTGCAACGTCCTGGGCGCCCTGGTCGGCCAGAAGGAGTACTTCCTCACGGGCTGGTACGGCCTCCTCTCCGGCCTCGCCTCCCTCTTCTTCGTCGAGGGGGCGCCCTACCTCTGGGTCGCCGTCGTCTACGGCGGGATCTTCCTGGTCTTCGGCGCCGCGAGCCTCGTCTCCAGGCGGAGAAGGGTCGGCGGAAGATGAAGAGGGCCATCGGGGAGCTCGGCCTCGACAAGCTCATCCACGAGCGGGCCAGGCTCATGATCCTCACCTACCTCGCCTCCTCGAGCGAGGCGGAGACCGGCTTCACCGAGCTCAGGGACGGCCTGGGCTTCACCGCCGGCAACCTCTCCACCCAGCTCCGCGTCCTCGAGGAGGGAGGGCTCGTGGACATCGGGAAAAGCTTCAGGTCCAACAAGCCCTACACCGGCGTGAGGCTCACGCCCAGGGGCAAGCGCGCCCTCGAGGACTACCTCGCGGAGCTCGAAGTCATCGTCGCGTCGCTCAAGGCGACGCGCTAGGGGGAACCATGGCGATATTGAGCCTTCAGAAGATCCGCAAGGTCTACGACAAGGGGGGCAGCCCCGTCGTGGCCCTGGGCGGGGTCGACCTCGAGATAGAGAAGGGCGAGTACCTCGCCGTCGTCGGGCCCTCGGGCTCGGGCAAGACCACCCTCCTCAACATCCTCGGCTGCCTGGACGCGCCGACGGAAGGGCGGATCGTCTACGCGGGCCGCGAGCTCCGCGGCCTCGGCGAGCGGGACCTCTCGGAATACCGGAAGGAGCACGTGAGCTTCATCTTCCAGTCCTACAACCTGATCCCCGTCCTCACGGTCCTGGAGAACGTCGAGCTCCCCCTCGTCATCGAGCGCAGGCTGAGGCCCGCGGAGGTCCGCGCGAAGGCGCGCGAGCTCATCGCGGCCGTCGGCCTCTCCGACAAGGAGGGCCGCTTCCCCCGGGAGCTCTCGGGCGGCCAGGAGCAGCGCGTAGCCATCGCCCGCGCCCTCGTGAAGGACCCCATCGTCGTCCTGGCCGACGAGCCGACGGCGAACCTGGACTCCCATACCGCGGAGGAGATCGTCGAGCTCATGCGGCGGATCAACGCCGAGCGGAGCACGACCTTCGTCTTCTCCACGCACGACAGGCTCGTGATGGAGCACGCCCGGAGGATCGTCACCCTCCGCGACGGCGCCGTCACGGGCGACGAGAGGAGGTAGGGCCGTGGGCACCCTCCTGAAGATCGCCTACCGCAACGTGCTCCGCCACAAGCGGCGCACCGCCATCACGGGCGTCGTCATGAGCGTCGGCATCGGGCTCTTCATCGCGGCCGACTCGATGCTCGTCGGCATGGACAGGCTCACGATCGACAACATGGTCGACTACACGGAGTCCTTCCTGAAGGCGAGGAGCCCGGAGTACGTCGCGAACCTCGCGGGCACCCCCCTGGAGCACGGCGTCCCCGCTCCCGAGGCCGCGGCCGAGGCGCTCATGGCCGCCGATCCGCGGATCAAGGCGGTGACGCCCCGCACCCGCTTCGTCGCGCGGGCCTCCAACTACTCCGACGAGATCCCCGTCCTCGCGACGGCCGTCGATCCGGAGCGCGATCCCGAGGTGTTCAAGATCGCCGATTCCGTCGGCGCGGGCCGCTGGCTGGGGCCGGGCGCGGAGCGCGGCGTCGTCCTGGGCTCGGGCCTCGCGAAGGAGCTCGGCCTCGGGCTCGGGGACTACGTCCTCGTGGCCGCGAGCACCGTCTACGAGAACGTGAACGCGGACGAGTACGAGATCGTCGGCCTCGTGGAGACCCCCATCCCGGAGATCAACAAGGGCGCCCTCTACATCTCCTACGCCGACGCCGAGGAGCTCCTGGGCCTGGGCGGCCTCGTCACCGAGCTCTGCGCCTCCGCCGAGCGCCCGCCCACCCTCTCCGCCTTGCTCAAGTCCTCGGAAGAGGCGGCGGCGAAGGCCGGGGCGGCCCTGCCGGGCCTCAAGGTCGACTCGATCGGCGAGCTCGCAAAAGGCTACCTCGCGATGCGCCAGATGAAGGGCAAGTTCTCCCAGATCCTCATCTTCGTCCTCCTCCTCATCGCGGCCGTGGGCATCGTGAACACGATCCTCATGAGCGTCTACTCGAGGATCCGCGAGATAGGCGTCCTGCGCGCCTACGGCATGAGGCCGAAGGAGATCAGGCGGCTCTTCACGATCGAGGGCCTTCTCGTGGGCCTCGTCGGGAGCCTGGCGGGCCTGGCCCTGGGCCTGGCCCTCGACTGGTACCTCGTCTCCGTCGGCATCCCGATGGAGGCGATGCTGGGCGACATCGACATGGGAGGGATACCGCTCGCCGGCACGCTGCGCGGGGAATGGAACCCCGGCACCGCGGCCTTCGGCTTCGTCTTCGGGATCCTCGTCGCCTTCCTCTCCGCGCGGATCCCCGCGCGGCGGGCCGCCAGGCTCGAGGTCACCGACGCGCTCAGGTTCGTCTAAAGGAGCGTCGCGATGCGCATTTTGGGAATGGCGTTCAGGAACGTCGGCAGGAACAGGCGGAGGAGCGCCCTCGCCCTCTCCTCCGTCGCGATCTCGATACTGCTCGTCATGGTCATGGACGGGCTCATGACGGGCTTCCTGGGCTCGATCGTCAAGAACTACACCAAGAACGAGACCGGCCACGTCAACATCGCGACGGAGGGCTACCGCGCCAGGGAGCGCTTCATGCCCATCGACGAGACGATCGCCTCGTCCCGGGAGATCGTGGACGCGCTGGCGGGGCTGCCCGGCCTCGAAGGCAAGGTCCAGTCGGTCGCGGAGCGGATCCGCTTCGGCGTCGTCCTCTCCTCGGGCCCCCGCTCCAAGGCGGCCCTGGGCATCGCGGGCGACCCCGAGGCGGAGCGTTCCCTCCTCATGCTGGACCGGAGCGTCAAGGAAGGCGCCTATCTCGCGGCGCCGGGCGACGCGATCCTTGGCGAGAGGCTCGCCGAGGACCTGGGGCTGGGCCTGGGCGACACCCTCAAGGTGGTGACCCAGAAGGCCGACTCGGGCCTGGGCTTCAAGCGCTTCCGCGTCGCGGGGATCTTCCGCACCGGCGTGAACTCCCTGGACGAGGCGGTCTTCCAGGTGGGCATAGCGGACGCCCGGGAGCTCCTGGGCCTCCCGGAAGGCGCCTCGCAGCAGCTCCTCGTGATCCTCAAGGACTACCGCGACTCGGACAAGGCGGCCGGCCTCATGGCGGGAGCCCTGGGCGCGAAAGGCCTCCGCGGCCTCTCCGTCCAGCCCTGGACCGCGATGGGCGACTTCCCCAAGCTCGTCAAGATGGCCGCGAGCGTCTACTACTGGATGTACGCGGTGGTCGCCTTCCTGGGGGCCTTCATCATCACGAACATCATGATGATGGTCGTCCTGGAGCGGAGGAAGGAGATAGGCGTGCTCAAGTCCATGGGCATGCCGAGCCGCGAGGTCCTGGCCCTCTTCCTCGCGGAGGGCACCATGCTCGGCGCCTTGGGCGCGGCCGTCGGGGCGGGCCTGGGCCTCGCCTTCAACGCGGTCTTCTCCAAGCTCGGCTTCGACTTCACCTCCGCGATGTCGGGCTTCGACTGGCCCATGGACAACATAGTCTACCCGCGGCCCAACGTCCTGGCCGCCCTGGCCTTCTTCGCGATGGGCACGGCGGTCGCGGCCATCGTCTCCCTCCTGCCCGCGAGGAGCGCGGCCCGCATGAATCCCGTCGAGGCCATAAGGAGCGCAGTATGAACCTTCCCTCTTGTCACGACGGCGCCGCGCGCGCCCTCCCCGCCGCCGGCTCGGCCCGGCCCTCGGCCCGGCCCTCGAACTGCTCCGCGGACATCGGCGCCCGCGGCCGCCCACGGGCCGCCGCCCTCCTCGCCCTCCTCGCGGCCCTGGCCGCCGCGCCCGCGGCGGCCCAGGGCCCGGGCCTTCCCTCGCCCGAGGAGCTCCTCCGCCGCGTGGACGCGAACCAGGCCTTCGACTCCATAGAGTACTCCGGCCGCATGGAGATCCTCTCTGGCGGCAAGACGCGCGTGAAGACGATGCGCGCCTCCGCCCTGGGCGACTCGAAGGCCCTCGTCGAATTCACGAATCCCGAGGACCGGGGCGTACGGATGCTCAAGGTCGGCAAGGAGCTCTGGATGTACTTCCCGAAGGAGGGCGACACGGTGAAGATCTCCGGCCACCTCCTCAAGGAGGGCATGATGGGCAGCGACCTCTCCTACGAGGACGCCCTGGAGTCCGACTCCCTCCTCGAGAAGTACTCCGCCTCCGTCCTCCGCGAGGAGGAGGCCGAGGGCAGGCCCGCCTGGGTCCTCGAGCTCAAGGCCAAGGCCCCGACGGCGAACTACGACCGCCGTCTCCTGTGGATCGACAAGGAGCGCTACGTCGCGCTGAAGGGCGAGATGTACGCGAGGAGCGGCAAGCTCCTCAAGACGAGCCGGGTCCTCGAGGTCGCGCGCGTGGCGGGGAGGTGGTTCCCCGTGCGCTCCGAGATCTCGAGCGCCATCAAGAAGGGCTCGACGACGACCATCGCGATGGGCGACCTCAAGCTGGACGCGCCCATCCCCGAGTCCCGCTTCTCCCTGGCCGAGCTCACGAAATGAGGCGGCCGGCGAAGGGCGCCGCGCCCCAGGCGGCCGCGACCGCCGCGCCGCGCCGCGCGGCAGTCCTGTTCGCGGCGGCGGCCGCCTTCCTGGTCGCGGTCGCCCCGGCCGCCTCCTTCGCCGAAGGCGGGGAAGCGGCCGGGCCGGCCTTCACCCTCGGGGGAGCGGTCTCGCAGCGCTCGTACCTCCAGGCGAGCCTGGTCGACGGCGCGGACTTCCCGGAGGCGAGCCTGGGCTACTCGGGGATGACGGGCCTGGAGACGACCCTGCGCGCGGCAAGCGGACCGGCCCGCGCGGAGGCCTCGCTCGAGGCGACCGTCGCCTCGGGCGCGGCGGCGGGCGCGGGGCCCGAGCCCCTCGTCACCGCCTCGGTGCGCACCCTCTACGCGAGCCTCCGCGGCGGCGCCTTCAAGGCCAGTCTGGGACGGCAGGTCCTCAACTTCGGCAAGGGGGCTCTCTACAGCCCCGTCGACCTCTTCGCGGCGGCGGAGTACTCGCCCCTCGCCATCTCGCGCCGCGGAACCGACGCCTTGCGCCTCACCGCGGCCCTCGGCCCCCTCGCCCTGGCCGAGGCCGTCGCCGCCCCCAAGGCCGACCCCGCCCAGGGCGTCTACGCGCTCAGGGCCGCGGGCTACCTGGCCGGCCTCGCGGACGCCTCCCTCGTCGGAGCCTGGAACGGAGCGGAGGAGGCCTGGATGGCGGGCGGCGACGCCAAGGTCGACCTGCCCTTCGCCTCGGTCTACGCGGAGGCCGTCTTCGCCTTCCCCTCGGGCGGCGGCGGGCCCGAGCCCAGGGCCGCCGTCGGCTTCGACGCCTCCCTGGGCGACCTCGTCCTGGCCGCGGAGTACTTCTACGACTCCCTCCCGGCCTTAGGGACGACCACGGGTGCGCACAACCTGTACGCGAGCCTGGCCTACGGCCTCTCCGACTACGCGAGGCTGGCCGCCTCGGCTTCCGTCGATCTCGAGGCGGGGACGGGCTCAGGCGGCCTCGTCGCCTCCCTCGAGGTCGAGCAGGGGACCTTCCTGGGCCTCTCCGCGACGCTCACGAGGACAGGCTCCTCGACGACGGCGGCCGCCGGCCTCTCGCTCGAGCTCCGGTTCTAG
>ERZ795054.3303-NODE-3303-length-12846-cov-4.861621_pt1 | contig 12846 bp, 12 predicted proteins | sample MGYA00375138_ERZ795054 | MGnify/ENA primary metagenome ERZ795054 (study PRJEB30183, sample SAMN05720215) | anaerobic digester metagenome | isolation source: active sludge of municipal wastewater-treating anaerobic digesters | place: USA | collected 2014-12-23 ...
GGCGGGAGTGGAGTTTAATATAAATTCTCCCAAGCAGATGGCCGAGGTGCTTTTTGAAAAGTTGGCGCTTCCGAAGAAGGGGATAAGGAAAACGGCGGGAGGGGCGATATCTACAAAAGAATCCGAGCTGGAAAAATTAAAAGATTTGAGTCCTGTTGTAGCGGAAATATTGGAATATAGGGGAATTCAGAAATTACTTTCTACATATATAGATAATCTTCCTCTTTTGGTAGACGAAAACAAAAGACTACACACGCACCTCAATCAGACCGGCACAACGACAGGCAGAATGTCTTCCACTGAGCCGAATATGCAGAATATTCCGGCGAGGGGAGAGGAGGGTTCGGAGATAAGGCGGGCGATAATCGCTTCTCCGGGATATAAGCTGGCCGCTTTTGATTATTCTCAGATCGAAATGAGAGTGCTTGCTTATCTCACTGACGACGAAACGCTTATAAAAACATTCAGGGAAGGGAAAGATATACATTCATCCGTAGCCTCAAAAGTTTTTGGAGTTCCGGAAGACAAAATAACAAAAGAAATGCGACGACAGGCCAAGGTGATTAACTTCGGAATTATCTATGGAATGGGCGTGAAGGCTCTTAAGAAAAATCTCGGTTCTACTCTCGAAGAGGCGGAGGCGTTCCATAATAATTATTTTGAAAAGTTCCCTAAGGTAAAAGAATATTTTGAAAGGATTAAACAAGAGGCACACGAAAAAGGTTATACGACAACATATTTTGGAAGACGCAGATATTTTCCGGAGATAAATTCTCATTTGCCGTATATTCGATCAGAGTCGGAAAGAATGGCGATGAACGCTCCGATACAGGGCACCGCTACGGCCGATATTATTAAACTCGCGATGAGCCATGTGGACGGTAAATTAAAGGAACAAAATTTTTCTAAAGATAAAGTCAGGTTGCTTCTGCAAGTTCACGACGAGCTTGTTTACGAAGTGAAGGATGATAAAGATTTGCCGGATATTGTAGGAGCTATAAAACATGCGATGGAAAATATCGTTTCTATAAATCTCCCGCTTTCAGTGAACGCTTATACGGGAGAAAATTGGAGCGAAATAAAAAAAGTGTAAAGCGATAAGCGAAAAATGCAAAAGAAAAATATTTAAGTTTGGTTTGTGCTTAATTCTTTATTCTTACTTCTTAATTCTAATATAATGTATTATCTTTTTTACGGAAAAGACACGGCAAAAAGCAGGAAAAAGATGGCGGAAACCGTTTCCTCTTTTCAGAAGAAGAACCCGCATTCAAATATTTTTAGAATTTCGGACGATGACTTCAGCGAAGCGGCCTTTTTGGAGCACCTCGGTGGACAAAGCCTTTTTTCCGACAAATTTCTTATCACGCTAGACGGGGTTTTGAAGAATGTAGAGGCGCGAGATTTTATTTTTGAGAATCTTCCGGCTGTAAAGGAATCACATAATGTTTTCGTTTTTCTTGAAGACGACCTGAAGAAGGCGGAACTTGCGGAGATCAAAAAAAAGGCGGAAAAAGTTTTTGAATTTGAACTTCCGGACGACAAAGGGGGGGGAAAGGGGTTCAATATTTTTTCTATATCCGATGCGATGGGAGAAAAGGACAAGAAAAAACTTTGGGTTCTTATGAATAAGGCGGAAAGAGAGGGTTTAAGCTCTGAAGAGATTTTTTGGAAGTTGTCTTGGCAGGTGAAGAATATGCTTCTTGCAAAACAGGCTATATCGAAGGGGGATAGGGCCATCGAGAAGCTTAAAATGAGTCCATTTGTCCTCTCAAAGACCAAAAAATACGCTGAAAAATTCACAGAAGAGGAGCTTAAGAGTATTTTGGGCAAGATAGTCTCTCTTTATCACGAGTCCAGGCGCGGTTTTTTTGATTTTGATACAGCGTTAGAAGGTTTTGTTCTCAGTCTTTAGACTTTTCCTAAAATATCCTTATTTTAGGCTATGTTATTCCGATTTTTAATTAAAAAGCGGGGTGGATTTGACATTTTCTATCTACTATGCTATACTTACAAAAGTTAATTAAGAAGTTCTTTTCCATATTTTAGGTTTATAAAAAAAATAAATATACGGAAGGGGTGTTTGGCATGATGGGCCACGAACAAGAATTGGACGACGATCGCGAGATTCTGAGTGACCACCTCAAGGAGATGCTGGCCCGGATCGAGAAGTAGTCACCCGAAGCAAAAGACAGAAGGGAGGTAACCGATGGATCAGGAATGGCTGATGGAGGAGGTCGAGGCGGTCGCGACTGTGTATCTCGAAGCCAAGGGCTTCGACGAGAACGGCCGCGACAAGTTCGATCCGACTCAGGATGAGTTCGAGCGTGAGGACATCACCCTCATGGGGCTCGTCTGGTAGAGATGACGAAGGTCATCAAACATTAGCTGGGCCGATCATCGGTCCTCATACAGGTCACCCCAATTTTCTGAGGGTGCGGTTCTAAAACATTGGCGACTTCGGCAAGCTTGTCGGGGTCCATCTCATACTGGAGGAACGCCATGAGCAAGAACCAGGGCGGCAACAACACGAAGAGCGAGAAGAAGGCCTACGAGCAGTTCGTCGTCTTCAAGGGCGACACCACCGACACCACCTTCCTGAAGCAGGGCACCGAGCGGCTCGAGGCCGGCAAGAAGTTCCGGCTCCGCCAGATCGAGGACCTCACGGGCACGGAGATCGAGGCCGACGGCGCGAACCTGATCCCGGTCTCGGACGAGAAGCGCAAGGCGATCATCGCCAAGCACGGCTTCAGCCCCGACTACCGGCAGGTGGATCCCAACCCGGGATACGTCATCGGCAACCTGGACACCCCGCCCGCGGTCGTCATGCAGATCACGAAGGACCACCTGGTCCTCGAGGTCCCGCAGACTGACGAGAACGGCAAGCAGTCGACCACCACCGTCACCATCGGCAAGAAGTCGGCGCGCGCCCTCCCGGGTCAGACCATCGACGAGGTCAAGAAGAAGTACCGCCTGCTCCTCGAGAAGCTCGAGGACAAGCGCCGCGCCGAGAAGATGGAGAAGCAGAAGCGCGAGGAGGAGCGCAAGCACTTCCGGGCGTTCTCCGGCGGGGTCTACGAGTCGCCCTACCACGGCGTGAACGGCGCCGCGAACGAGACGCCCCTCGGGCTCATCCTCGTCCTCTCCTCCTACGACGGCGTGAAGGGCACGGACGATCGGTGGGCCAACGTCCGCCGCGTCCTGAAGACCGAGACGGGCTACGAGCTCGACAAGGACTCCGTGGTCGCCGCGGTCTACCTCGACCAGAACGGTTCCAAGCCCACGCAGTGCATGTTCCCGACCGACCCGAGCGTCGTCGAGAAGGTGCGCAACATGCCCGAGGTCAGGGAGGTCCTCGCGAAGCTCCAGACCCGCCGCTAAACCTAAAATGCAACGTTCGTCGAAATAACATTCGAACGAACCCAACACCGCCGCCCTTCGGGGAGGCGGTTTTTTATTGGGGGAATTAAGATACTGGGCTAAAGCCCAGCAGGAATCTTCCCCTACGGGGACAGTAGGGGTCAGAGCAGGAATCGGCCACGAATATTTTTGTTACACAAAAATTTCTCGGCCCCGGCTCGGCTTCCATTCTTGCAGAATGGATCCTGCCTCCGCCCTTCGATTCCTGCTGGAGCGCTACAAAACAAAAACACCCAAATGCTTTGCATTTAAAAAGAAGGAATCGGTCCTTACAGGACCAGTGCCCACATAAGGAACACAGGAATCGGCCACAAGTTACTAATTCACTTTGTTCATAAGTACTTGCGGCCCCACCTCAGCTCCCTTTCTTGTAGAAAGGGGCCCGCTTCCGGTTTTCGATTCCTGCTGGGCAAGCAAAATAAAACCACTCGAATGCTTTCGCATTCGAAGTGGTTATTTTGTGCGCCCAGCAGGAATCGAACCTGCGACCATTTGCTTAAAAGGCAACTGCTCTACCAGCTGAGCTATGGGCGCCTATACGCGAAGAAAACAATAACAAAAAATATTCCTATTGTCTATATTATACACCAATAAGAAACCCGCCACATCTGTGGCGGGTAAATATAAATTACGCATCGGATTTCGGTCTATATTCCTCGGGAAAATCGGAACCGATGTCCGGGTTTCTGTTTCTAAGGAAAATAACCTCTTTTTCGTCGCCGGCTTCTTTGGCGCAAGAGACTGTGACGATCACTTCGTCTCTCGCGATTACGCCTCCGTCCTCGCCTTTGATTGCGAGACTGAAGAGAGGCTCGAGAATTTCTTTGGTTGTGATGGTTTCGACAGGGCGCGCGCCGAGGGTTCTGTTTTCGGCGTCCATCGCCTTGCCCATAATATATTCCACAAGCTCGTTTTTAAAAGAGATTCTGACGCCGGGTATGTAGGCGTTAATTTCCGCGCGAATCGCTAAGAGGCGCCGCTGGATAATCTGGTTAATAATTTCTCTTTCGAGAGAATGAAAAACGATGATGTTTTTCTTGCCGATTCTGCCGAGAAATTCCGGGGTGAAAACAGGGCTTTTCCTAATCTCTCTCATAACGATACGGTAGATTGCCTTGGGGCTCGTTATTTCTTCCTTCTTCGGCTCGCTGCTACTGGTTACGAAGCCGATACCTTTTTCTTTTTCAAGCGCCCTTCGCACCGCATCGGAGCCGAGGTTGGAGGTCATAAAGATGAAGCAATTTCTGAAATCGATTTTCTTGCCGTTCGCTCTCGGCATGATGCCGGTGTCGAACATGGGCAGGAATTGTTTGGTAATTTCAGGGTGAGCCTTTTCGAATTCGTCGAGAAGAAGAATGCTGGGAGGCGGCATGGTTTCTCTAATCTCAATCTTTTCCGGCTCGTCCTTGCCGTCAATAATCCTCAAGAATTCATCGCCTAAGTCGACAATATCTTTCTGGGTGATGCGTCTCTTGATAGCGAGAGTCGCCAAATATTCGACGGTTTCCGCACTCTCTTTTTCAGAGAGAACGGAGAAATTAAGACGATTGTATTGTCGATTTATGTTGGAATTAATATCTTGAAGCATGTCGTTTTTGACTCTAAGACGATCTTTGATGCCGGTGATCTTCTGAGCGATCTCTTCTTTACTCGGTGCCTTCGGGGTTTTCTTTTCTTCAGCGCCGAATTTGACGGCGCCGTGGATATCTAATTTTTCTTGAGTTAATTCCGGCTCGCCGTCATGTCCGATATAGCCGGGAGGGGCTCCGAGGAGTCTCGCTCCGTCATGTTTTTCCTGAAAGGTCGAGCAGTCGACTTTCAAGAAAGCGTCGCTTCTGTCGAAGATCATTTCGGCCAGAGCGGCGACGAGGGATGTTTTTCCGACGCCCGACGGGCCGAGAAAAATGAAAATTCCGGGAGGCCTGTTTTTGTTCCTAACGCCGTGTTTCCACGCGATATAGTTGCGAACTATCGCCATTTTGGCGCGATCCTGACCGATAACTCTCTTGTTCAAAAAATCCAAACATTCCAGTTCTTCTCCATTGGGAGACTTGTGATCGAGAACTTCCCACTTCATAATTACCACCCTTTCTTGCGACCTTACGGCCGTCCATGCGTTATTTACCCGCCAAAATTTTCGGATATTTATAATTTAGTTGATATTTTTATAATTCAACTATTTAAGTATTTGTTAGTGAGGGTCGTTTTGTTGGTGAAAAATTTAGGAGGGTTAATTTCAAAGAACGTTGCCTTATCTAATCCTATCTAGTAACAAAATGTTGTCAACGCTAAAAGACCGCCTTAACATATGGGGCGGTCTTTTTTAACTTTTTTAAAGCGGCAGGTCCAGCGCGTATAATCCCGGACCGGAAAGCATCAGAGAGGCGGTTATTGTGAGGATGAGAAAATTATATTTTAGTTTTTGCCAGTTTCCTTCCCCCACAGAAAGAAAGATATTAAAAATAGAAAGACAGATGGCGACAATCGCCCATAGTTGAGCATATAGTCCGAAGAACAAAAATAGCCCGGAAATTATTTTTAACACCCCGAGGGTCGTGTTAAATATTTTTGTGCCACTTTTCTTTTTTAGATCTTGTAGTCCGTCACCAAAATAAATTACCCCTACAGACAATCTTAAGAGTAGGGGGGAGTATCCCGCGTAGTTGTATAATTCGGGGAATATGCTTAATATCTTCTTGAAGCCGAAATATTTTGTGAGTATTTCCATATTTACCCTGTTTAGTAAGATTTAATTAATACTTAAATCTTATCACATTTAAATATTAATTAAATCTAAAATTAATTATTTTTCATAATTAATTTTTACTTAACAGGGTGAATTCTACCCCATGAAAGCTAAAAATAAAACCAAAGAATTATATTTGATACTGGACGACATCCGAAGCAATTTTAATGTCGGCTCAATTTTTCGTATCGCCGATTGCGTAGGCATAAAGAAAATATTTTTGGGAGGAATTACTCCCGCGCCGCTTGATAGATTCGGAAGAATAAATAATGAAATAAAAAAAGTGGCGCTAGGGGCCGATGAAACGGTTTCTTGGGAGAAGGCGCCGTCTGTTTCACTCCTCGTAAATAAATTAAAAAAGGATGGATTTGAAATAGTCTCTTTGGAACAGTCCGAGGATTCTACGGACTATAAAAAATTTAAGTTAAAGAAAAAAACTGCCCTTATTGTCGGCAATGAGGTGGCGGGTGTTAAGAAAAGTTTGTTAAAACTGTCCGATCATATTCTTGAGATACCGATGATGGGAGATAAAGAATCTCTTAATGTGGCAGTGGCTACCGGAATCACTGTCTTTAGAATTTTGAACGTTTGACCGTTTTTCTGTTTCTTCTTCTTTTTGTCATTCCCGCGCAGGCGGGAATCCATCTTTTAATTTTAGGCATACTGGATTCCCGCCTGCGCGGGAATGACAAGAAAACATGGCGATCAAAAAGTTTTATTTCAAAGCTTGATGCGTTTCACAAAAGTGGGCGCTTCTACCTCCGACTTTTGTCCGGCGGATGATACCTTTGCACCCTTTTTTGTTGCAGGCTTTTCCCGTCTGTCTGTATACAAGATGGCATTTTTGATACGAGCCCTTTTCTCCTTCAATATTTCTGAAATCAGACATAGAGTCTCCTCCCATTTTTATTGATCGTCCCAAGATATCTTTTGTCGCAGTGAATATGTTTCTCAGATCTTTTTCGTTTAATTTTTTCAAACGTTCTTTTGGGTTTATTCCGGCTCGCCAGAGTATTTCGTCGGAGTAGATATTTCCGATACCGGAGATGATCTCTTGTGCCATCAAAATTTGTTTGATTGCGCCGTCTTTCTTTTTTGATAGCGCCTTTTTGAATTTCGCGAAATTAAAATCTTTTTTCATCGGATCGGGGCCCAGATGTTTCAGGTCTTTTGATTCAAATTCTTTTCCCTCTTCCAACAAAACAATTTTTCCGAATTTTCTTACATCGGAAAAAGCTAATTCGTAGCCGTTCGAAAGATAAAAAATAATGTGAATGAATCTATTGTATGGATCAGAAAGGGGAGTGCCCTCCTTTTCTGGTTTCCAGATATTTTTGTCTCCTTCTTTTTTGAGTTTCCATTTTCCGTAGAGAAGGTGCCCTGTCATCTTCATATGAAATAGAATGGTTTTGTTTCCGGAAAGATGAGTTAGGACATTTTTCCCGACTCTTTCGGATGTGAGTATTTTTTTACCTATGACCTCTTTTTTAAATTCAGTAAAAGAATGTGACTTTATGGTCTTTGGCCAGTCGGTCCAAATGTCCCTTATTGTCAGTCCTTTAACTTTTTTATTTAGACCAAAAACAATAGTTGTAACTTCCGGTAATTCGGGCATAGAAAATTAATTAAAAAATTATCAATTACGAATTACGAAAATTAGGATTTAGAATTTCTTTCTAACGCCAGCGCAATGAGTTCTTCCTCCGCCACTTTTTTGTCGCTCCAAACTTTTTTGGTTCCATTCGGGCCCATTATGAACGGATCTGTGCCCTTGCCGGTTATAATTACGGCATCTCCCTCCTTCGCGGTTCTTAATGCTTCTCTTATTGCTTCTCTTCTGTCTAAAATAATTTTAGGTTTGTGCTGTTTTACTCCGCTAGCGACGCATTGAATTATTTCCTCTATGTCATCGTCATAAGGGTCCTCGTCGGTAAGAATAATTTCGTCGCAATTTTTATCGGCAACTTCGCCCATGAGAGGTCTCTTCCACTTGTCTCTGCCTCCACCGCAAGAGCCCAATACGCAGATTTTTCTTTCGTTTTTGAATACTTTGTAAACCTTTTCCAAAGAGTCGGCGGTGTGGGCGTAGTCAACAATCACGGAGAAGTTCGGGAAGATTCCTAAGCCGACGGGTTTTTTGTTTCCTTCAAATTTCAAGTGTGCCAGGCTTATCTCTATTTTTTCTAACCTCCCCGGAATAGTTTTTAGTTTTTCAATCGCCTTTTTTATGGTCTCGGTCTTTACCCCCATGCTCTGCGCGAATTTTGCGGCCGCTAAAATGTTGTAGACATTAAATTCTCCCGGCAGGCTTGTCTGCACCCTGACTCCAAATAAATTAATATCAGATCCTTCTTTTGTTAGAGTGAAAGGTTTTGCTTCTTTTATTGAATATGTAATTTTATTCGGCACATTTATCGCAAGGAATTTTCCGGCCTTATCGTCGTCCTCATTCACGACAATGGTCTTGCTTGGCTTGCTACCATGTTCGAGCCTTTTTGCTATTTGAAGCTTCGCGCCGAGATAATTTTCAAAAGAGCCGTGCGACTCAATGTGCTCGGGGGAGATATTCGTGAAAATGAGCGCGTTCATGTCTACGAATCGGTGTCTGTAGTTTTTTGCCCCTTCCGACGTCATCTCTACGATAGCGTAGTCGCATTTTTTATCTACCGCCCGGCGCAAGAATTTTTGGACGAAGAACCTTCCCGGCATGGTCATTTTCATCAGATTTGGTTCTGTTTCGTCGCCTATTTTAAATCTAACCGTAGAGAGTATGGCGGTCTTGTATCCGGCCTCTTCCAGTATCGCGTTTAATATTTCCGCCGTTGACGATTTTCCTTTTGTGCCCGTAACGCCTATTACAAAAATATCTTTTGAGGGATTATTATAGACCAACTTTCCCGTGTATGAAAGAGCGTAATGATAAAGCGGCCTCATCTGTTCCAGCATGGTTCGCGGAAGCATTTTTTTTATTTTTTCAAGTTTTTCTTGCATATTCTCTACTGTAATTATTATCTATTTTCTATTCTCTATCTTCTAATTATTTTCCTAATTCTTTCAACACCCATTTAACTCTTTGCGAAACCCCTTTTATGTCCGCAGGTATATTTTTTAGCGCCTTTCTCGCATCGTTCGCGGTATATCCGAGAGACTTGATTGCCATAATAACGTCAGACTCCTCCTTGAGCAATTCTCCATCGCCGTCTTCTCCTTTCATTTTGTCTCTAAGCTCGAGAACTATTTTTTCGGCGTTTTTGGCGCCGATGCCGGACACTTGCGTAAGGTAAGAAATATCTTTTGATGAGATAGCCTTCTTCAACGTCTGGACCGGGGCGATAGACATTATTCCAAGCGCTTTCTTGGGGCCGATGCCCGAGACCGAAATAATTTTTTCAAAAAAATTAAGGTCCTCTAAATTCTCAAAACCATATAAATCTAGAGCATCCTCTTTTACAGAGAGATAAGTGTGAAGTGAGACGTTTTTGGCGCCTTCTTTTTCAAACTGGAACAGAAGGTCTTTTGTCACAAATACCTTAAAACCGAGGCCGGAGACATTTATAATCAAGAATTTATCGCCGATATGCGTTATTTTACCCTCAATTTGAGCAATCATTTAATAAAGGAATTATGAATTAAGAATTATGAGTTAAGAATAACAAAGCCAAGCCAATATTGCGAGTCCTGGGGTGGCCTTGCTTTTTACAGGATATTAATGTAGTATCATTTCAATAACGAAAACGACTTTAACTCGTAATTCGTAATTGTTAATTCTTAATTTATTTAGATGGCAATAACAAAGTCAGCAAAGAAAGCAGCGAGGGCCTCTTTGAGAAAGAGGGTCTTCAACCAAAGAAGAGCCGGAGCCATGAGATCTTCTATTAAGGACGTTAGAAAATTGGTTACCGCTAAGGACCTCGATGCCGCCAAGAAGAACTTGTCAGAGGCTTATAAGGCAATCGATAAGGCCATGAAGAAGGGGGTTATCAAAAAGAACACAGCCGCCAGAAAGAAATCAAGATTGGCCAAGCTCGTTAAGAAAGCTTCCGGAAAATAACAAATTTAAAAAACACCCCTAGTGGGGTGTTTTTGTTTACTTATTCTTTTGTTTTATTATAGTGTATATTATCCTCTCGTAGTTCAATGGATAGAATAGGAGCTTGCGGAGCTTCTGATGTAGGTTCGATTCCTACCGAGAGGATTGAGAGCAAGGCGCCTGCGCGCCTTGCGTGTAGGAATCGAAAAGGTTCTCCGTTATATTTTAGAAATTTTAATTTCTAAAATATCGGAAACCTATACCGTCCCCGTAGGGGAAGATTCCTGCCGAGAGGATTGTTTAGAAGCCTATATACTCTGAGACAACATCTGCGAGTGTTTTTTCGTGATATTCCTCTTTGATATATCTGGAGAGATAATCTTTTACCAGTTCAACATCGGCGTCTCCGAGCGGAATTATTATTTGAGGCAAAAAGGCGCGATCAGATTTTATTGAAAGCTCATTCATCTGCTCCAGCTGACCGCTGTCTTCATATATCCAGAATGACTCGATTCTTCCGTAAGGGTATAAAGAGTTTTTTACTATAATTCCTCGTGGGGTTAACCGAACCTTAATGTGTTCCGGGCCTTTAATTTTAAACATTATCATCGTGAGACCGGCCACAATGGAGAATGCTCCAAAAACTATGTTTCCATAGTAAAAAGAAGCTACGGCGGAAATAGCGGCCACGAGACCGATGGTCCAATACCAGTCATTTGAGACCGGAATGTGTTCGTGTTCTAGCGTCTCCCACGAGATCTCCGTTGTGCCTCTAATTGGATTTAAAATTTCCGGTTCATTGTTATACATGTTCAAATTATAACATCCCATTAAAAGTTCGACAAAATTATGCGGTCTGTTTTTTGTTTGTCTGCGAAGCGCCTGCGGCTTCGATAAGAGTTAGGCATCTTTAGTCTGTAAACTTTTAACGGGACAGGCACACCTCTTTAATTTTTGTCCACATTCTGCTAGTATCCTAAAGGCCTGAAGAAAACACGGAGGGTTCGCCTAATGGTATGGCAATAGTCTTGAAAACTATCGGGTGAAAGCCCTTAGAGGTTCGACTCCTCTACCCTCCGCCAAGTCGTGATAGCACGACATGCATACAAAAAGCACTGATTTCAGTGCTTTTTGTATTTGATAAATGTATGATGAATTTATGGCACACAGACCCTATAGCGACAAAATATGGTTTTCTCCTCGTTATGTTATTCAGGAATGGGCGAATATAGAAAGATCTGGCGACAAGAAGAAAATCAAGAGAGCAAGGGAGGCATGGGTTTGCGCCGTTGCCATGACATGCCATTCAAAAATTGAACCTGTAGAATGGTGGATTCAAATTCCCCAAAATGATCCGCCAGATGTTTTAGCTATGAAACTAGTTCCTCATGTAAAAGGATTGGGCAATACTATGGAGCAACTACAAGTGGAAGTTTTTGAAATCAGCGAGCATGATACTGAAGATATTGAAAAATCTATCGAGAGAAAACTCGGTGAAAAGGATTATTCAGGAATGACACTTATCGCCTTTGTTAGAAGGAAACAGGTTTTTGCACACGAGAAAGTCGCTACTTTCATTCAGAATCTAAAACCAAAAGCTCTCGCTATTTTTCTTGTCGCAAACGAGGCTACACAAGGAACCAACTTCAGTTTTATAGGTATCTTTCCTCAAGTGTTTAAGTATCAGTGTGACTGGGGCGCAATGTGTAAAGTAGCAAATCAGAATGATTTTACGACAGCAACAAGAGGTACCAAGGTACCAGAAAAAACAACTGACTACACAGCAGATACAATGACCTTGGTTCCGTAGATTATTTCAGACTAATTTTTTTATTCGCCAAGCAAATCCTGCTCTTCAGGCACCCTAGCAGTTCTCGTTTTTCAATATCACTTCCTTCTTTCAGGACGAACTTCGCATAGCCTCGAACATCGATACTGTCAGCGCTGACTTTCTCCTTGTTTCCTAGCAGGAATTTCTGTAGTTTGGAAAATCGTTCAACGTCAGCCTTTATCTTTTCTTTAACTTCTATTTCATTTAAATTTATCTTTTCAATCAGTTCGTTGAACTGTTTAATTACTTCTTTCTCTTCGGTATAGCCACATTTACAATCCACCCCGCGCGCTTTAGTACATCCATAATAGACGTATCTTGCAACACCACCGTTCTTGAGTTTTTTGAATTTCTCGTCTGCCGATATACCAGATCCGCATAATCCACAGAACATCATTTTAGTGAAGGCAAATTCTTTATTTTCTATTCGCAACACATTACTTTTTACCTGACTTTGAACGAGATCAAATAATTCTTTAGTAACTATCGCTTCATGTTTTCCTGTATACCAGTTTCCTGACTTTCTTGGATATTCAAAAACACCATAGTAGAAAGTATTGTCTAAAATCTTATAGATATTTCCCAAACTCAAATGTTTCTTTCCTGCGGCGGTTCTCATATTGAGGTCAAATTTGAGCCAGTTGTATATCTTTCGTCCGCTCCAGTGCTCATACGCAACTTTCTCAAACATTTTCTTAATGATTGGGGCACGCTCTGGATCAAGAAGTGTTTCGCACTTCCGATCCGTTCGCTTTTCTTTCATGTAGCCAGTTGGAGCAGGTCCAGGCCAACGCCATCGGCCTGCGCGCCTCCCTGGCCCTG
>ERZ795054.3307-NODE-3307-length-12831-cov-6.128053_pt1 | contig 12831 bp, 16 predicted proteins | sample MGYA00375138_ERZ795054 | MGnify/ENA primary metagenome ERZ795054 (study PRJEB30183, sample SAMN05720215) | anaerobic digester metagenome | isolation source: active sludge of municipal wastewater-treating anaerobic digesters | place: USA | collected 2014-12-23 ...
CGTCGCGTGCGGACCGAGTGCGTGTGGCAGAACGGGGGCTGGGCGACCAACGCCCCTGGCACGGTACGTGTACGACGGGATGCTCGTGCTCCAGGAACGGGACGGGAACAACCTGCCGACGGCCACGCACACCCGGGGTCGTGACCTCAGCGGCAGTCTCCAGGGCGCCGGCGGCATCGGCGGGTTGCTCGCCCTCACTCAACCTTCAACCATCACCCCTCAACACTACTACTACCACGCCGACGGGAACGGCAACATCACGTGCCTGATCAACGAGAAACAGGCCGTGGCGGCGCGGTACGTGTATGAGCCGCTCGGGAACCTGCTGGGCCTGTCTGGCCCGATGGCCGAGGCGAACCCGTACCGGTTTTCGAGCAAGGAATTCCACGCCAACTCGGGGCTGTACCACTACGGCTACCGGTTCTACGAGTTCTGTGCCTACAAGTGACTACAAACAGCGCTGTGTCGTAGCGTCACAGTATGCCGCCGCCTCAGAAACGTGGACCCGCACTAAGTGCTTTGGGTTGTGCGTCTTAGTACCTTCTTGAGCACTTCTTCAGCCTCTTCAACGTCTGTCCCGCACAAACAACCTCAAGCCTTTCCTGCCTGTTTCGGGGCTTATGTCGAGGCTCCCACTTCGTCTCACGGATCATATGTACACAGGTAATAGATAAGTTATGCGAATAAACCGCTGGACATTCGGGTAGATAAGTTCTACTTGTTTAATAGATGAACATCATCAAGACCATCGTTTCGCCGGCTTGCGCCCAGGGCGCTTGCCCTTCCTTCCACCTCACCGACGAGGGCACCGTCCTGGTCCAAGGGGCCAAGCTCCCGGCCAACCCTCGGGATTCCTTGGACATTCCCGATCACGAAGAGGTCGTCGCCATCCCCAAAACGGTGTTTGATTCTCCGAGACTTTTTCCTGCGTGCTGGCGTGGCACCTAGAACCCGCTTCTCCCCGCATGGATGCCTCCGAACCGACCGCGCTTGGAGCAGATCGGGAGGCCTCGATGGGACCTCCGGGACACCCTGTCGCCCAAAAGCCGCATCTAGGCGGGACAACCGATGCTGTTGACGCAGCCGTGCCGTCCTCTGCAGCCGTTGATACTCAGTCTGTTCCAACGGGATCCGGACCCCCGCAGCAGCAGCCCGTGGGTCAGGGTCACCCGCCAACATCAGGAAGCAGACCCTCACACCCGACGCCAAGTGCTTGCGCCACAAAAGGCGCTGAGGCGCCCGAGATTCCCGGGAGAGATGACCGAACGACGGAGCAGCGTTCGCCGCAGTCCGCTTCGGAGGCCCCGACGGAAGATATCGCGCGAGCCCTGCACGATGCATTCAACAGACCGGGCCAAACAGGCATCTCTGATGACCGGCCACGGTCCGGTTCCGTTTCGAATCCAGCGGAACGCCGAAAGCGAACGAGGGCGAGTTACGTGGCCCGGAAAGCGCGTGAACCGGCCGCTGCTCAGCGAGTCACCGAACGCATTGTCGACGTTTGGGATCCGAAGAATAAGGCCATTAGGGATTTTCTTTACGAGGAGTACGCGGGAAGATGCCAGATCTGTGGTGAGACGAATCGCTTTCCACGGCGGGATGGCCGAGCGTACTTCGAAGCGGTCTACTTGATCCCGCACACGCAGGCAGCGTGGACCGACGACCCCGGCAGCGTTATCTGCCTTTGTGCGCTTTGTTCCGCCAAGTTCCAACATGGAGCCGTCAAGGCCCAGAATGTCGCGGCCCAGATACGTTCCCAAAAGGCGATTGCTGAAGGAGGAGACGGGACGCCCGTGGTCAACATCGAATTGGTGGGCAAACAAGTCACCATTACGTTTTCCGAGCGCCACTTGATTGAAGTGCAGGAGATGCTGGCCGTCGCGGAGGGGCAACATCATACGAACACTGCCAATGATCGCCTCCCCCAAGCTGCCCACCCGTCCCAATTACCTCACGCTGCCAGCACCTCCTCCCGTTCTCTTGTTCAACAAGGCTCTCCATCCACGAGCGAGTTAGTTCGCTGTCCTCACTGCCACCCGAAGGCAGGTTTAGTACGACGCGACAATCTTGAGCGTCATATGGCCAGAGCCCACAAGCGATCACAGGCAAACCACGGCTCATACAGTTCTCCTCAGAAGCCAGCGGAGAATGTAGCCGGTGTGCGGCGATGTCGTGCCTGCGGCAGTCCCGTCGTTCCCGGCGAGGATTACTGCTACAGCCACATGTAAGTCATTGAGTGATTTGGCACCGTGAAGACGCCTGACCTGGGTAGACCTGTCGTTGGTAGCGCTAACAAATGGACGACTTGCACACGATTATGAGAACGCGACCTCTCGCCACAACGGAATTCCACACGACGATTCTCGGCATCGGCGATTTGGCTGATGCCGGCACTACTGGCATGGCTGGTCGTCAAGAGGAACAAGCATAACTTATGGGCTATGAAACCTCCCTTCAACTTGTCGACGTCGAAGTCGACCCTCGGCGCCGCCCCGAAATCGAAGCCGCAATCCGAAAGGGTGTGCGATCAGAGAACAAGGGTCTGCGACTCTTCCTTCGCTGGCTGGGCATCACGAGTGACAACACGCTGGAGTTCCGTGCCACCTGCAAACGCGACTTCGTTTTGCCGCATTGCCCTGACGACGAGGGGTTCGTTTCGGCGGCAGTCGGCAAATGGCATCGGCCGGAGGAAATCGCCGAGTGGCTCTGCAAACACTGTTCCAGCGGCTGGTTGATCCTGCACAGCCTGGAAGGCGATGGGGCGGCGTTCGGCTGGGAGTTTGAAAGCGGGCGCATCCGCTATCTCGAACTCCGCCCGGTCGGCCGGTGGCGGCGGTTGCAGCCTCTATCGGATTGCGGCAGTCGCAAACAGGCGAAATCGCCATCCAACAAACGGCTGACTGCTAGAAGCTCATGACCCTGGCTGAGTTCCAGCGAGTGCTTCCACTCGTCAAGGTGTGGATCCGGGAGACTTTGACGGCGACCGCCCCCAACGCTCGACCTGTTGCCAGCTATGGCTTCGCTCGCCTGCCCGCGTATTACACGCCCGCCCCTTTGTCCCAGAGCAAGGTCATCGAGGTGGACCGGGTCCCGGTGCCACCGCTCTCGACCTTCGGGTTGAGTCAATTCCGGGACTTTGCGGAAATGGACGCCGACGGCATCACGTACCTCGACACGTACTTTGTCCGCCGGGAGGCCGCCCGGCAGGAATCTCTGCACTTCCATGAACTGGTCCACGCGGCCCAGTGGCGGATTCTCGGCCTGGAGCGGTTCCTTGCCCTGTACGCGGAGGGCCTCGAGAAGTTCGGCTACCGGGACAGCCCGCTGGAAGTCATGGCGTACGACCTCCAGGAGCAATTCGAGTTGGGTCCTCAGTCCCTTGACGTGGAGACCGTCGTGACACTGCAACTCCGAAAGTGGGCGATGGTTTGAGGGGAGCGGATTCGCTAAACGCGCATGAAGTCGCTCAACTTGACCCTAAAGGGTTCAGCGGGCCGGCCGGCATGGCGCACACGTTGCGAATGAAGGATCGGAGCCCGTTTCGTCATCGGCCTTTGCCAATGGGTGCGCGGCAAGGCAAGAAAAGCGGTCGGCGTGGCTCCCGCGAGACGCGTGTGGCGAGCCGAGGAGACGCTGGCGGATTGATGTTGGGCTTCACCGTGCTTGCCACGGGGTCGGCTCAGGCCACCGCACCGATCAGCTTAACTTCTGCCCCCGTCCTTTGGCCGAGGAACACCGTCACTTCTCAGCTCGGCCAAACTCCACGTTGCTCACGTGCCGCCCAACCGACAAGTTACCGGCGGCGGCGCTGGCCACAGGCTCGCCGTTGAACCGCAGGTTTTCGATCAGGATGTTCTCAACCGTGTGCTCCCCATCCAGACCGTTGAAGAACGATTGGGCAACGCGTTTGCTCGAGACAGACACGTTCGAGTACACCACATCGCGCACATTCCCGCGCTCGGCATCTTTCGAGTAGGGATTCCTGCCGATCACAATCACGAACAGATTCGGCACGTGCGCACCTGCCGGGTCCTCCCTGTACCGCTCCTCACGGCTGCCCTGCATCCGCGGAACCGGACAGATGTCGTCGATCTCGACCCGGATGTCCTCATACCGAATGTCGTGAACCAGCGCCCGGTCACCGCACTGGATGTCCATCGCAATATGCGTCGTGCGGATGATGTCGCAGTCCTGGAACCGAACCTCGGCGATCTCGGGCGCCGAGGTCTCGGCCCCGATTTCGAGCGCGCGACCCCAGTCGCACCAGATCACGTTGCCGTGAACGCGCACGTTGCGCACCGGCTGCTCGTGGAAGCTACCCCGCCCCCAGTTGAGCCCCTTGAGCACAATGGCGTCGTCAAAGGCGCGCACAAAGCAGTCGCGGATCACGACGTTCTGGCTGTTGCAGATGTCGATGCCGTCGGCGTTGTAGCGCCACAGGCCCACCAGCTTGACGTTGGCGATCTCGACCTCCCGGCATCCGAACGCGCTTAAACACCAGACGTCCGGATCTCGCAGAATGACGCCTTCGATCTTCACATCCGTACAGTCCGTGAGCCGGATACAGCCGCCACCCTTGTCCCGCTCGTACTCGCTTGTGTCGATGATGCCCCGACCCAGAATCCGCACCCCCGACGCCCCGCGCGCTTCGACCGCGGTGTACACCACCGCGCCACCGGCGATATAGAGCGTCTCGCCATTCTGCAGCCTGATCTTGCCCGGACGATGAACGCCCGGTCCGAAGTACCGGACCCCGGCTGTGTCGCTCTTCGGTGCCTCAGCTTCCGGCGGATCGGCGAACAGATGCAGCGCCCGGGACGGTCCGTCCAGTTCGACGGTCACCGGACCCGGTTTTGTGAGGGAGAACGTGATCGTTTGGGCGCTCACGGCGGGGTGAATCGCGCGTGAGCCGGGCCTGACCACGACGTTGGTAAACGACCGCTGTGTGGTGATCTGGACCGTGACCGGGCCGGACATCCCCCAGTGGGCGAACCCGGCGAGTTCGGTTTGGTCCAGAGGGCGCTGATATCCCGGCCACACCTGGTTGAATGGCACGGCCGACACCCGGCAGGAATACACCGGCACGGGCTGATCGTTCACACGCACCACGTAGTCCGCGCAGAGCGTCTCGCCCGGCGGCGCAGCCCAGGGCGTCACCAAAGTGGCGGATCGTGCTCCTGGTCCCGCCAACGCGCAGAGCGCAGACAGTATTGCCGCCCTCACCAAACAGGATGTCGATGCCATCACGCAGATTGGACTCTCAGACCGCAGAAAGCGAGAACCAGTCTCTAGCCCGCTGCGCGGCTCTCCCGTCGAGGGCTCGGCCGCGGTCCATCACCTCATCAAGGGGCTTTCAACCTGAGCGGGGCTTCATGGTGAGATCGGGCGAGGATTTGGAGGACAACTGCTTGCTGGCGATGAGACCGGGTTTGGAGGTACGCTCCCATCGTGAACTCACAAACGGACAGGATGGCAAATCCATGAGACTCTTCTCTGCATATCGGCCCTGGTTTGGCCCCCTCGCGTTCCTGCTCTCAATCCCCTTTTGCGCCCAGCCCCTTGCGGCTCTGCCTGGATGTTGGGTGGTGACCGAAACTCGACACGTGCTCCGCAGCGAGTCGCCGGGCGAGGTGCGCGAGGCCAGGCTCTCGGTCGCCCGCAACGAATGGGGCAGTTTCCAGGTTCTGGTGCGGGCGGATGTGCCTATCTCTGGTCTCCGCCTGGAGGCGAGTTCTCTGAAGGGAGCTGACAACCGGTCATCCGAGGCCATCCGGTTGGTCCTCTACCGGCAGCATCAGCTCTTCCTCGATACGGGCACCCATCGCAACGCGGATTTCAAACCGGACGGTTATCCCGACCCGCTGATCCCATTCGACCACCCGGTGGCGGGCGAGATGCTGCGCGATTCACGGCTCAAGGCGATTCCGTTCGACCTCCCCGCCCGGGAGACGCACGGCTTCTGGGTGGACGTCTTTGCATCCACAAACGCCGCGGCGGGTGAATATCAAGGAATCTGCCAGTTGATGGCCGGGCCGGAACAGGTCGCGGAGATCGCCGTCCACCTCACCGTCTGGGACTTCGCGCTGCCGGGCGTTCCGGCGCTGGAGACCGAGTTCGGCTCGCCCGCGGGACGCCTGAAAGCCTATTACCGCGAGCGCGCCAAGGCCGGACGGGAGGCTGAACCGACCGACTGGGCGGCAGTCGAGACCGAATGCGCCCAGGTTCTCTCCGATCATCGACTGAACGCGGTGCCGCCGGGGGAAATAGTCAGTCCCGTGGCGCAGTCCGACGGTTCGTTTCGGATACCGCCGGAGCACGTGGCGGCGTTGCGCCGATTCATCGAGCGTTACCACGTCAATGCGGTGCAGATTCCCCACCCCTCTCGAGTCGTCAAGGACCCGGAGGCCGAACGCGACCGCCTGCGCGCCTGGCTGGCCGCGTTCGACCTCGCCGCCCGCGAATTGAACCAGGCGCACCTGGTTTTCTACACGTACCTGGGATCGTGGCGCCGTTGGCCAGCTCGTTCTTCGAGTGGGACAAGAGCCCCGCGGCGTATGAAAAGGCGCGCAGCGCTTTGGCAAAGTTGATCATCACGGGCCGTGATCGGCGGCTTGAGCCATGACCGGCGGCTGGGGGCACCAGAACACCGTCAGCGTGGTCAACCAGTCGCGTTGCCGGGGCTGCAACGACCCCAGTTGGAGAGTGTCTTCCTGTATCAACCTGAGTCCAATTGGACCTATTCGCATGACCCCAGCATCACCTTCTTCAAGAATCGGTTTTACGCGATATGGTCGAACGGGCGTAAAGACGAGGATGCTCCGAGCCAGCGTGTGCTGATGGCGGCAGGATTTCACCAGCACGATGGCACGCTGGTCGCGTCCTTCGGGAATTACGGCCCGAACAAGGAGACGACCCATCTCCAGGCGGTCACGACCCGCGATGGTGAGCATTGGAGCGCGATGCGGGATGTCGGGGTGCCGGTCAACCCCAACCACGGCCCCCAGCGTACAGCCTCGGGTCGACCCATCATCGCCGGGAACATCTCCTTTCCCTACACCGATGATCCGAGCGGGCTTGTCGGCTGGCGCATGACGGGTATCTATCCCTACGTCATCACCTCGCGCCAGGAGGAAGCGGTCCAGGTGTCGCGTGTTGCTCTGGCGGATCTCGATTGATGTCCGTCGAGTGCCCAGGCGGGATCCCGTGTTGACGCCGGAATCGTTCGTGACCTGTGCAGCCGTAGCCAAGACTTGATCCCCGCCTGTGCAAAGGCAGAGTCAGCGCCATGAACTGGCGTTCGATCTCCCGCCGCCGCCTGCTGCGTCAGGCAACCCTCGCTTCTGCCACCGGCGCCCTGGTCGGCATGGCGCCATCGCCGGTCCTCCGGGCCGCTGAACCGACACGGGCGCCTTCCCCCCGACAGGATGGCTTGAGCGTTTTGGAGTTCGGGGCCGCGGGCGACGGACGTCAAGACGACACGCCCGCCTTCGAGGCCGCGCTCAAAGCCGCCGCCCAGTCCGGCGGCAATGTCGTCCGGATACCGCGCGGCAATTATCTGATCCGAGGCACGCTGGATGTGCCGGAGAACGTCGTGCTCGAAGGCTACTTCCGCGCGCCGACCGCCCGGACTCAGTCTCAAGGCAGCACACTGCTCGCGGTCGCGGATGCCGGCAAGGCGGACGGCCAGCCGTTCATCACCCTGCACCAGAACTCGATGCTCTGCGGCCTGACCATCTTCTACCCCGAGCAGAAGCAGACCAACCCGCCCGTCCCCTACCCATGGACAGTCCGCGGCATCGGCGACAACTGTTCACTGGTCGATGTGCTCTTGGTCAACCCGTACCAACCCGATAAGACAAGGCGCTGATCAAAGCTCCACGCAACTTCGACAACCCATGTGGTGTGGCCCTTGAGAACTTGCAGTCGTTGTCCTGTCTCCAAGTCGAAGAGCCAAATGGAATTGTCCTGCCCGCAGACGAGCACTCGCCTTCGATCAGCGTCGAAGGCGGTGCAATAGACTCGCCAATCTGCTTCTTTCCAACCGAGGTCGAGTTGAATGGCCTCTGCTGAAACCAGTTCGCCCGCTCCCGGCGCGTCCACGTTTTTGGGCTTCGCGGGCGGCCGACAAGCTTCGAAAAGCTTCGCATATTCCTGCTCTCGCTCCGCCGGGCGCCAGTTGATGTAAAGGAATTGCGCCAGGGAGCCTTTGATGGGGGCGTCGTCGAGCCGCAGGGGAATGAAGCGGCGTTCCCGGTTCAGCGGGTCGCGAAACCGGAACGTGCCGGCCTCCAATTGCGCCCAGTCCGACCCGAACGCATGGGCCGACATGCAGAGCACCAGCACGCGCGAGTGCTCCAGCCCTTCCTCGATCTTCGCCGGGATGCTGTCGCCGGGCTTGAGCACCCATTCATCGAACCACACCTTCAGCCCGTCCTGCCGCAACCGCTCCGCCAGCGGGCGCACCACCGCCTTGTCCTTCGCACTGTGGCTGAGGAAGACGTCGCAGGGGAAGGTCTCGGTGCTCGTGGTCCGAGTCTAGGTTTCGACGATGTGTGGCCAGGCACCTTTGACGCTGCCGAAGTGGCGGGTGAGTTTCGGGAACTCCAGCGAGTCCGGTTCGGGACAGACTGGCTTGCCGGTGGCGTCGAGGTAGAGGCAGCCCACTTCGTCGAGTGGGAGCCGGGCAATCAGTTCGAGAGCGGCGGAAGAGGCGGCCAGCCATCGTTCCTTGAGTTGCGGCAGAGTGACCGGCTCCGTGAGCGTCAGATCGGCGAGGTCTTCGGGGCGATACACGGCTTGTCGTCCGCCCCAGCGGATGATGGCTTCCGGCGAGAGGCCAGGGTCTTTGGCGGTCCCCGCCCAAGCCAAAGCAGCCGAGCACCTCGAAACCCGCCGCCTGGAGCGTCGCGAAGTCGCGGTCGGCGGATTCAGCGAGGCTTTCGACCGTGTCGTGGAACACGTCCACGTCTTTGGAGGTGCGCGGTGAAGCGGGATCCTGATTCAGCACGGTTGCGCCAGCCACGTAGCTGTCGGGGTTCCGGTTCGCTGCCAGCAAACGCAGCACTTCGAGTTCAAAAGGACCTAACGGCATAATTCGGCAGCGACGCGATAACCCGCCAACCCACCGTGTTCGCGCAGACCGCGCACGACAAATGGAATCTTCGCTTCCGTGATCTCCGCATCCGGCCGGTAGGACCAGAAGCACTGGGCGTAGAAGTCCTTGAACGCCTGGCGGGCCAGCTCGAGCCGGCAATGGCGGGCGTCAGTTTCGGCAGGACCAGGCGGAATCCGGGTTCGCGTTTCGTTCATAGCAGGTGTTATGGCCCAAGTTCAGCAGGGCTGCAACGCGCCTATTTGCGGCGCCAGCAGTCGTTGCGGTCGTGGGCGTCGTCGAGTCGCGAGGGAATGAAGCGGCGCTCCTGCCTGCCCGCCCGTAGCCGCTTGGCGTAGGAGGGGTGCAGCGGGTCGCGAAACCGGAACGTGCCCGCCTCCAACTGCGCCCAGTCCGAGCCGAACGCATTGGCCGACATACAGAGCACCAGCACGCGCGACTGCTCCGGCCCTTCCTCAATCTTCGCCGGGATGCTGTTGGCTCCTGCCCCACGGCCCTCACCCGGCCCCGCGGTCACGGGGCCACCCTCTCCCGCTCCCGCGGGCGAGGGACATTCCCATTCGTCGAACCCTCCTTCGCCTGTTGGTTTCGGAGGGCAAGGCCACACCTTCAGCCCGTCCTGCCGCAACCGCTCTGCCAGCGGCCGCACCACCGCCTTGTCCTTGCTACTGTGGCTGAGGAATGCGTCGTATTGAAACTGGTCGGGCATGGTTTCCTTGTTCCCTTGCTTGGAGGTTCAATGCCTGATTCGGACGCGATGCACTTCCACGAGGAACAGTTCTGTGAAGCGCAGGCTCACGTGGTCACGGCCTCGAAGTCCGCCAGTTCACGGGCGTAGTTCAAGCACGCCACGACATCTGCCGCCGTGAGGTCTGGGAACTCCTTGAGGATGGCGTCGGTTGCACGCCCTGCTGCCAAGTAGCCGAGGACAAGCGCGGCAGGGATGCGTGTGCCTTCGATGCAAGGCTTGCCTCGCAGAACCTGCGGGTCGCTGAGAATTCTGTCATGCCAGTTCATAAACTCGTTGGACTTTACCGCGTTGGCCGTGACCGGGCAATGGTCTGGAATGCGCGGTTTTCAGGACCACACCGGAAAGTGCCGGCCTCCAGTTGCGCCCAGTCCGACCCGAACGCCTGGGCCGCCATGCAGAGCATCCGCCATCGCCGGTAGGCTTCGGCGCGACAAGTCCGCAACCCCTCCGCCAGCGATCGCCACGGCCTTCCTCCTCCCGCTGTGGCTGAGGAACACGTCGTATGGGAAATCAGCCTTTCGCCGCATCCCGTGCCGCCCGGCCGGCTGCAGCCAGGTTGGCCAGTTGCATCTCGGAATACTTGCGCGAGAGGATCAGGCCGTCAGCGCCCGCCTCGAGCGCAGCGGCGACGGCGGCGTAGGTGTCCTCGGGCGAGGCTTTGCGGCTTTTCGTGCCGGTGGGGATGCCAATGTCAATACCCGGATAGAACGCGAGGTGGGGTGTGGCGTAATTGCCGCCGTGAAACGTCTTCTCCTCGGATTCCTGCTTGCCGTGGTCGGGAAACGGCTGACCCGGAATCTGTCGCCCGGCCAAGCCGCGCCCGTAGGTGAACGTGGTCATGGCGCTGGTGCGTTCACGCCGTCACCGGGCGGTGTTTCTGGATGAACTCCGGATCAATCTCGACCCCAACGCCGGGCCCGGTGGGAACCTTGATCTTGCCGTTGACGACTTTGAGCGGGGAACTCTTGCACTCGAATCGCACCTGCGTGTCCAGTCCCTTGAACTCGTGGTGGGCTCCGGCGTTCGGCAGCACGGAGACGAGATGGATGTTGTAGAGGAAGCCCAGCCCACCACCCGACATGTGCGGCACGATCTGCTTCCCGAACGCCGCCGCCATCCGCCCCACCTTCACGCAGCGGATGAGCCCGCCGAAGTAGTAGCTGTCCGGCTGTACGATCTCAATGCCGTCATGGGCGATCAGCCAGCGGAAGTTGACGAAACTCTGGTCCTGCTCACCGTTCGCGATCGGGATGGCCAGGGCATCCGCCACCTGCTTGATGGCCTCGAACTCGTCATACATCACCGGCTCTTCGAAGTACGCGTACTTGTTCTCCTCGAGCAGCTTGCCGACCCGGATCGCCTCGTCCACGTCGTAATAGCCATTCGCATCCGCGTAGAGCGCCATGTCGCTCCCAAAGATCTCCCGCAGCAACGGAATCAGGCGCTCGGTCTTCCCCACGGGACCCTTGGCGTGCATGTCCGTGGTCATGAACATCAGATACCCCACCTTGATCTTGAGCGCCGTGGCGTCGTAGGCGGCAACCGCCTGCTTGATCCGATCGACCGTTTCCTCCATCGGGCGCTCACGCCACTCCGTCGCCACGTAGACCGCCACCTCCGGATGGTGAATCTCCCCGATCAACTGCCCGAGCGACCGTTCCGCGATCCGCCCCAGCAGGTCAAGGATGGCGAACTCGATAGTCGCCAACGGCAGGCCGAGCGAGATCCCGTTGTACCGAAAGTTGAAGCCGTAGCCGTAGACCCGCTCGAGGATCAGATCCAAGTCGCGCGCGTCCTTGCCCAGGAAGAAGGGCTGCAGGTTGTGGAGGAAGATCGGGTAGAGCCGACTCATCCCGCTGTGCGCGACCGAAATGCCCTCGGCGCCGTCCGCAGAGCGGACCCGACACAAATAGCTGTTCTCCCAGCGCAGCAGCTCGACGCTTTGGATGATGACGGGGCTGCTGAACAACTCCCGCCTCAGCACCGGTTGGCGAAGGACTTCGATGAGCTTGGCCTGCCTTGCATCGACGTTCCGCAGGCCTCCGCCCTCCGTGCCCTCCGCCGCGTGCGCGGACAGGGGAAACAACGGCGAGGCCAGACCTGCAGCTCCGGCGGTCGCGAGAAATCTCCGTCGAGTCAGGGAAGGGGGTTGGCGGGCTGGCGCTTGCATAGTGGTAATCCATTGCAGTCTCACGACGCTGCCCGTAGCTTGGCTCAGGGAACCGAGTTGATCAAGGGGTATGGAAAGGGGATCATCCCTCGGAAAACGGCAGTCGTCCGTCGTTCCACAAATCAGCTTATGCAAACACATGCAGATGGCCTGAACCGTCGGCCCTTCCTGGGCAGCGCGCTCGCTGCCGTGGCCACTGCCTCCGATGGGCTTTACCAGGCCTTCAAGACTCGGTTGGGTCGGCTGAAGGAATACGTCACCGCGATGGACGTGGGCTGATCTCAAGGGACGCTCATGCGCGATCGCAAGAAGTCGGTGGCGTTCTGGAGCAAAGGCGTGGTCCTTCTGGTGCTCATTTCGCTTGAACTGCCAGCGGTCGCTGCCACCGAGGAGGAGTTCACAGGCCCATTCCCGAGTTGGCGGGATGCGCGGCGCGATTACGGCGCGCGCGGCGATGGGCAGGCCGACGACACGGCCGCCCTCCAGCGTGGATTGGATGAACTCACCGCGCACACGAATTCCTGCGTGTTGTACCTTCCGGCCGGCACGTATCGCCTGACCGACACGCTCAAGACCGTCCGACGTGCGCACACCGATTGCCAAGGCGTCGCGGTCGTCGGCGAGGACCCGGCGCGCACGGTGCTCCGCTGGGACGGAACCAACGGCGGCACCATGTTCCAATGGGATGCCTGGTACTCCAAAATCTCGCGCCTGACTTTTGATGGCGCTGGCCGCGCGGGCACCGCCTTGGTCTACGGGCCGGCCTTCTCGACCTATAACGAGACCAGCGACCTCGTC
>ERZ795054.3310-NODE-3310-length-12820-cov-7.656953_pt1 | contig 12820 bp, 7 predicted proteins | sample MGYA00375138_ERZ795054 | MGnify/ENA primary metagenome ERZ795054 (study PRJEB30183, sample SAMN05720215) | anaerobic digester metagenome | isolation source: active sludge of municipal wastewater-treating anaerobic digesters | place: USA | collected 2014-12-23 ...
AGAGCGGCTGGGGCAGGAGCAGCATCGGCAACAACGTGTTCGGGATCACCGCCGGCAGCAACTGGACCGGAAAAAAGCAACTGCGTTCCACCATCGAGTACCACGACACAAAAACGGTACAATACCCCGAGGTGATCTCCATCACCTGGGATGCAGTCCGGAAGAAGTACAAGTACCTGGTAAAACGCTACTTCCGAGACTACGACAGCATCGAAGAGGCGTTTCTCGACCACGCTAAAATCTTATCCCTGCCGCATTTCGCCCATGCCCAGCCTTACAAAGGCGACCCCAAAGCCTTCGCCCGGGCACTCCAGGCAGGCACAAAGAAGTACGCCACCAGCCCGAAATACGCGGAGGTGCTGGAAAAAGTGATTGAGATGGTGGAGGGGGTGGTGGATTGAAGTAGTAATCTTCCGAAATAATCAAATAAAACATTTACATATCAACTGTTTTTGTAGATTTGTGAATGTCTTAGACGAATACGATTACGTCCTTAATGTTTAGTATTCGTAATTGTTTCACAAACCACAAGAACATGAAGTTCTTGGTTATACATTGATAATGGAAGAACTGCTTTGCAAGTTGCAACCAAATACAATTATCCGAGGGAATCTTTTTCCAGAGCAAGTCTATGTGATTGTTGCACTGCCTTTCGGCAAGGCTATTAAGCTCATTGGTCGTGGTGACAGCAATCAAGTATATGATTTAGTAATCCCGGAGGATAAATTTTCTGAAATAGAATTTGTTGAGCAAGGCACTTATTCCGGTGATGCTTCCAAATTCAGATTGGCAGTTGAAGCGCTGCGACTAGGTTTGGCTTATGAGTATGACCCATACTTTTCGCTTTCCATTGCTAGGGTTGACCCACTTCCCCACCAATTGGAAGCTGTCTATGACTACTTCTTAAAATTACCAAGAATTCGTTTCCTGCTTGCTGATGACCCAGGTGCAGGAAAAACCATTATGGCAGGCTTACTTATCAAAGAATTAAAAGCCAGAGGAATTGTAAAGCGAATTTTGATTGTTACCCCTGCCAACCTGACCTTTCAGTGGCAACGGGAATTGAAAGACCGATTCCGTGAGAACTTTGAAATCATAAGAGGTGATGTGTTGCGAGCCAACTATGGTAGCAACCCATGGCAGGAAAAAAATCAAGTGATTACCTCCGTTTCCTGGGCTTCCTTACAGGAAGATGCCAACCAAAGTTTGTTAAGGGCAACCTGGGATTTAGTGGTTGTCGACGAAGCGCATAAAATGAGTGCTTATGACGATGATCATAAAACGTATGCATATACATTAGGCGAAAACCTCTCCGAGCGGACAGATCATTTTCTTTTAATGACAGCTACTCCGCATAAAGGAGATAAAAACCAGTTTCAACTATTCATGCGGTTACTCGACAAAGATGTGTATGCTGACATTTCCAGTATTGATGAAGCATTGGAACAACGCTCTGCGCCATTTTATTTGCGAAGAGTGAAGGAAGCTTTGGTTTCTTTCCCTGACCCTGAGACCGGAGTTATAAAATCTTTGTTTACCAAGAGGGTTGTAAATACCATCGGCTTTCAGATTCAAGATGAAGAAATGGATTTTTATCTTGAATTAACCAGGTATGTGGAAGACCAATCCATAAGGGCAGCAGCAGATAATTCAGCAAGGGCAAGAGCCGTTGGTTTCACCATGGCAATGCTACAACGCAGGTTTTCTTCAAGCTTATATGCCGTTAGAAGGAGTTTGGAAAGAATGAAATTTAAACGTGAAGAGATTCTTCGTGACCCGGAAAGCTATAGACAAAGACAAATTCTAAATCGCCTGCCAGAAAACTTTGAAGATCTGACAGACGAAGAACAACAGGGAATTATAGAATCTTTAGAAGATGCCGTTATTACCTATGACCCTAATGAACTTCGCATTGACATTGACAAACTTACCAAATTAATCGATCAAGCCAAACAACTTGAATCAAGAGAAATTGAAAATAAAATAGTTCGCCTGAAAGAAGTTTTAACCACACAAGGCGTATTTTCCGATCCGAAAATGAAGTTGCTTGTTTTCACGGAGCATAAAGACACCCTGGATTACTTGGTAGGAGACGGAAAAGATGGTCGACCGCTAGGCAAACTGAATGAATGGAAATTGAACACCACCCAAATCCATGGTGGAATGAAGGTGGGCGACCGAAACACCATTGGAACAAGAATCTATGCAGAAAGAGATTTCAAAGAAGCAGCACAAGTTTTAGTAGCAACGGAAGCAGCTGGTGAAGGTATCAACCTGCAATTCTGTTGGTTGATGATAAATTATGATATTCCATGGAATCCGATACGACTGGAACAACGCATGGGACGTATTCACCGCTACGGACAAGAGAAAGACTGTTTGATATTAAACTTTGTTTCTACCAACACCCGTGAAGGTCGTGTGATGCACAAACTCTTTGAACGCATCCAAAGCATTGAAGATGACCTTGACCCGAAAAAGACTGGCAAAGTGTTCAACGTATTGGGTGATGTTTTCCCAAGTAACCAATTAGAGAAGATGTTGCGGGATATGTATGCCCACAACCTCACCGAAGAAGTAATCAAGAATCGGATTGTTGAGCAAATTGATACAGCTCACTTTAAGCAAATAACTCAATCCACTTTAGAAGGGTTGGCAAAGAGGGAACTAAACCTTTCTGCCATTGTTGGAAAATCTGCCGAAGCAAAAGAAAGAAGATTAGTTCCTGAAGTGGTACAAGATTTCTTTGTACAGGCTGCACCATTGCAAGGTTTGCATCCCAAAGAAAAGCAAACACCTAAAGGCGTATTCACCATTGGCCGGGTTCCCAGGAATCTTTGGAAAAGAGGGGAAGAGAATGAAAAGCGATTTGGTGTAATGGGTCATGAATACGGTAATGCCGCATTTTCAAAAGAAATTATAAGCAAAGACAATACCCTAGAATGGGTAACACCTGGCCATCCTTTGTTTGAGGTAATCCGGGAGGAAACGGTAGATAAGTTTGGTGACGAACTAAAGAAAGGATCTGTGTTCTATGACATAAACCTGAATGCTCCGGTAAAACTCGATATTTTTTCTGCATCCATTGTAGATGGCTTAGGCCATGTACTGCACAAACGTCTTTTCGTCATTGAATCCCAAACCAATGGCAAAATAGTGGTTAAGCAGCCAACTGTATTTCTTGATATCATTCCAGCTACAGACCAACCTACCTTGCCGGATGGCAGCAGACAACCGAATCGGGTTGATTTGGAGCAGTATCTGGTTAACTTCGCATTGAATGACTATTTGAATGAAGTGCAGCAGGAACGTCTGAAAGAAACCAATACCATTGAAAAGCATTTGGATTTGAGTTTGAACGAACTCATTCAAAAACAAAACGACAAACTTGGTGAGTATATCCAAGCACAGATTGATGGTGAAAAAAACCCCTATCTGCCAAGCAATATATCACAAACCGAGAACCGTATATTAGAATTAACAAATCGGTTAGAACACCGAAAGACTGATTTGGCAAAAGAACGGCAATGCACCATTTCTTCTACACAGCATTTGGGCACAGCCTGGGTATTGCCACACCCTGACCGCCATCAACAGCCCATACAAGGAATGGTTTCAGACCCTGAAATTGAACGAATTGCCATACAAAAAACCACTGAACACGAACAGGCATTGGGCTATGAAGTGCAGAGTGTTGAAAGCGAAAACCGGGGCTTTGATTTAATAAGCCGTAAGCCACACCCCGAAGACCCCTTGACTGCCATTGATGTGAAGTTTATTGAAGTGAAAGGTCGTGCATTTATTGGCGAAGTGGCGTTGACCAGCAACGAATACAAAACCGCACAGCGATTAAAAAAGGATTTTTACCTGTATGTAGTTTACAATTGTGCCACACAGCCGGAACTACACATCATTAAAGACCCTGCTCTTTTAGGTTGGCAACCCATTGTAAAAGTGGAACACTACCAACTGAAATCAGATGTAATTATTAACTCTGCCAACAAGTAATAAAGATGCCATATCCAAAACGATTAATAGAAGTTGATTTCCCATTAAGTATTGTTTCGGATGAAGCAAGAAGGGAAAAGAATATAAGGTCAGGACACATAAAGAACCTGCACATTTGGTGGGCAAGAAGACCGCTGACTGCTTGCCGTGCAGTATTATGTTGTTCGCTTTGGCCTGATCCCGCTGATTTGAATTGTTCAGAAGAATTTGTTGCAAAAATTGGAGAAAAATTGCACCGATTTTCTCAAAATAATCTTCATAGTTTATCTGTAACCTCAATTCAATTATTTTCTAAAATATCTTCAAATCCAAGACTGTTAAAAGACAGAAAGTTTTTACGAGAAGCATTACTGGCTTTTGTAGCTGAATTCTCTTCATTCGAGAATGGGACAAACGACAATATGATTCAATTAGCTCGAGACATAACTCAAATCTCTGCAATTGAAATGGGTATAGAAGATGGTAATTTCAGCGTTGTTGACCCTTTCAGCGGAGGTGGCGCAATTCCTGTTGAGTCCTATAGAATTGGAAATACAACCTATGCAAATGACCTTAATCCACTCCCTGTAATTTTAAATACCATTCTCCTAAAGATAGCTCCAAAATACAACTCTCATTTTCGAAAATGTTTACTGGATGCCGGAAATAATCTGTTCAAAATTGCAGAAAAAAAAATTCGAAAGTTCTTTCCAATTGAGAAAGATGGTTACGAACCAATTGCATATTTCAGAGCAAGAACGATTGTTTGTGAGGGGCCAAATTGCGGTATAAAAATCCCCATGATTAAGAAATATGGATTAAGCGAAAGGGGTGGCTATACATCCGTGGTACCAATTGTAGATGAGAAGAGAAAAATCGTTGAATTTGAACTACACCAAAATAAAAAAGCTACTAAGAATCATAAGGAAGGCACTGTAAAAAGGGGTAAAGTAACCTGTCCTTCATGTGGTTTTGTTCACAAGGCAGAATCAGTTAAAGTTCAATTGCGCAGAAAAAATGGTGGTGCTAATGATGCTCAGCTTTTTGCTGTTATTTTAAGAAATCCACAAACAGGAAATAGGAAATTCAGAATCCCTGACAAACAAGACCTTGATATATTGTTGAATGCTGAGAAGGAAATAATTTCCGGCAGTTATGTTCTTCCTGAAGATGATTTTTGCATAATGAGTGGAGTTTTCAACGCTCCGATTTATGGCATGGATAAATGGTGTAAGCTCTATACTAACAGGCAGTTGATCGCACTCAACCATTTTTTTTACAGTATTCCTAAATCATTAGATGGTATCGAGTTTCAATCCGAAGAGGAGAAACAGTACTGTGGCATTTCTCTAGGTCTTATAATTGGGAACTTAATGCACTATAATACTAGCGTTTCAACATATACATTAGACCATATGTTATCTGCTTTTATCCAAGGTCAAGCAATTCCAATGAAATGGGATTATGCCGAGGCAAATCCACTTATGAAAGATATAGTAGGAGGCTTTGAATACGCGATGAATGGATTTATTGAATCATTAAATGGTGATATCTCGTTTACAGATAGGTTTCATAACAATCATGCCGAGGTATTCAATATCAGTGCGACACAGTTACCACTACCTGATGATTCAATAGATTGTGTTTTTACAGACCCACCATATTACAATAGCGTACCTTATGCCGATTTATCAGATTTATTTTTAGCATGGTATAAACATTTTCTAAAACCCTACAGACCGGATTTGTTTTCAGAGTTGTCTATAAAAACCACAGAGCTTTGTGTAATGAATGGATGGGATCCAGTTCGTTATTCAGCTAGAGACGAGGCTTTTTATACAAAAGGAATGAAAGATGCATTTCAAAGAGCTCGTGAAATATGCAAGCCCAATGGTATAATTTCAATAGTATTTGCACATAAATCTACAAGCGCTTGGGAGTCATTATTATCATCTGTTGTTGATGCTGGTTTAATTTGTACAGCATCTTGGCCTATTGATACTGAAAGGGCAGCAAGAATGCGTGCAAATAAATCTGCTGCCCTTGTCACTAGTATTCACCTAGTTTGTCGACCAAGAGAAAATGACGATGGCGAATTAGTAACTAATGCAATTGGTGAATGGCGAGATGTCTTAGCAGAATTACCAGTTCGAATTCGCGAATGGATGCCAAGATTGGCAAATGAGGGGGTTGTGGGCGCTGATGCCATTTTTGCCTGTTTGGGTCCTGCGTTGGAAATATACAGTCGTTATTCAGCAGTTGAACATACCAATGGTAATATAGTTACATTAAAAGAGTACTTGCAGCAAGTTTGGGCTGTTGTTGCTCAAGAAGCACTGCGGTTAGTCATTTCTGATGCTGACGCGAAATCATTTGAAGAAGATGCTCGGATAACAGCTACTTGGCTCTGGACTATGTCAACAGGTGATGCATTAAACTCTGAAGAGGATGAAGAGATTGGCGATGATGATGATGATGATGAAAACGAAAAAAAAATCATAAGCAAAGGATATTCTATTGAAGCAGATACCGCAAGATTACTTGCTCAGGGATTGGGTAGTAGTTTAATTGACCTATCTTCAATCATCATTATAAAAGGAAATAAAGCCACACTTATTCCGGTCTTAGACAGGACTCCCTATTTATTCGGTTCAGCGGGCATCCAAAACCAACCGACTAGAAGAAAAAAGAAAGAAGTTCAACTAACCATGTCATTCGAAAATGTAGAACCAGATGTTGAATCAATTTATGAAATGCCGGAATTAAAGGTGGAGCAATTTGGGAAAACAGTGTTAGACCGCTTACATCAAGCTATGTTGCTATTTAGCAGCGGAAGAACCGAGGCATTAAAGCGCTTTTTGGTAGAAGATGGTGCAGGAAATGATGATCGTTTCTGGAAACTAGCCCAATCACTCACATCGCTCTACCCAAAAAATTCAGACGAAAGACGCTGGGTAGAAGCCGTTCAGACGTACAAAAAGAGTTTAGGTTTTTAATAAGAAATAATATTATGACATTGAAACCCTGGTATAACGTAATTACACCTCGTGAAGATTTAGTAGCAGGAAAACCCTTGGATGCTTCGGAATTTGCTGTTCATCTTGACCATGTGCGATTAGGCACAGCACCTAAAGACTACACAGACCCTGAGCGGTTCTTTCACCGAACCTATCTTACCCAAACTCTGCTCGACATGGCGTCACAGACCATTCGTAGGTTCTCGAATATCACAACCGAAACTTCACCTGTGTTTAATTTAACCACACAATTTGGTGGAGGTAAAACACACTCACTTACCCTACTTTACCATTTAGCCATCAGCGGAAATAAGGCAAAGAAATTTCAAGGTGTTGACCGTATAATGACCAAAGCAGAGATAGATGAAATCAAAACAGCCAAGGTTGCCGTTTTTGTGGGAACGGAATTCAGTTCAGTAACTGGCAGAAGCGAAGAAGGCGAACCCATCCGTAAAACACCTTGGGGTGAATTAGCATTTCAAATTGGCGGTATCAAGGCATTTGAGCAATTTGCCGAATTAGACAAATCGTTCATTCCACCCGGTGGTGATGACCTGAATAAATTGTTTGATAAAAATCAACCCTATCTCTTACTCTATGACGAATTGCTGAACTATGTGAGCAAGCATCGCAATTACCATGACCTTGGGGCGCAGTTTTACAACTTCATGCATACCCTGTCCGAGTTTGTAAGAAGTCGAGATAATATCGTGTTGGCTGTTTCTATTCCGGCTTCTGAAATGGAAATGAATACCGAAGACCAGTCCGACTATGATCGTTTCAAGAAAATGCTTGACCGGTTGGGCAAAGCCATGTTTATGAGTGCTGAAAAGGAAACCACCGAAATCATCCGGAGAAGATTGTTCGAGTGGCACGGCTTACCGGATGAGGCAAGAAAGACTATTGGAGAATATGTAACCTGGCTTGATGAACACAAAACTCATTTAAGTTTTAATATAGAAACCGCGAGACAACAATTTGAATTGTCTTATCCTTTCCATCCGTCAGTGTTGTCGCTGTTTGAAAGGAAATGGCAAGCATTACCTAGGTTTCAACAGACAAGAGGCGTTCTTAGATTGCTGGCTTTATGGGTCGCCAAAGCTTATAATGATGGGTATAAGAAACTAACAAAAGAGGCATTGATCACATTGGGTAGTGCACCATTGGAAGATGCAAATTTCCGTGCTGCGGTATTTGAGCAGTTGGGTGAAAACAGATTGGAAGCAGCCGTAACAACAGATATTGCCGGTAAAGACGACTCTCATGCGATTCGATTAGATAATGAAGCTATTGATGCCATCAAGAAGGCACGATTACATAAGAAATGTGCCACCAGTATTTTCTTTGAATCGAACGGAGGGCAAACTACCCAAGGATTAGCAACCTTACCGGAAATAAAACTTTCTGTAGGTGATCCTGATTTAGACATTGGACTTGTTGACCAAGTCCTACAATCATTGGATGATGCGTGCTACTATTTTGAAGTAAAAGGAAATAGATATAAATTTTCAATAAAAGAGAATTTAAATAAAAGATTTTCAGACAGAAGAGCAAGTATTCAACTTCCAGCCATCAATGAATTGGTTGAAGCAGAGATAAGGAAGGTTTTTGATAAAGGAAATGGATTTGAAAAAGTGATGTTTCCTGAAAGGAACAATCAAGTTACTGACCGCCCGGTTTTATCATTGGTGGTCCTGCATCCATCAAAACGTATTGCAGATGCCGAAACTAAGCTGTTTATGGAAGATGTTACAAATAATTATGGAAGTTCGGCCAGAGTGTACAAAAGCGGCTTAATCTTTTGCGTAGCTGATGACGGACAACCAATTAAAGAAGAAGCAAAGAAATTCTTGGCATGGGAGACCATTTATGATGAAGCCCAGGAACTAAATCTTGATGACGACCAACGCAGGCAGGTCACAATGTATATGGCCAGAGCTAAGAAGGATTTGGTAGAGAATATTTGGAAAGCATATAAAAATCTAGTATTGCTGAACAAAAGCAACCATTTGCAAATAAAAGAATTGGGCTTAATTCACAGCAGTCAGGCAAAATCAATAATCGAACTCTTTCTTAACCGATTGGAATTTGAAGGTGAAATCACAAGCGAGGTAAATCCCAACTTTTTAGCCCGTAACTGGCCTCCGGCATTTACAACATGGAGTACAAAGAAAGTTAGAGATGCTTTCTATCAATCACCTCAATTTCCAAGGTTGATAAACCCTGATTCAATTAAAACAACTATATGTAAAGGCGTAGAGAATGGTATCCTTGCTTATGTTGGAAAACAAGGCAGCAAGTATGACCCTTTCTTCTTTGAGGCATCCCTGTTTGCCGGGGATGTGGAAATATTGGACGATATGTATATCCTGACAGCCGAAGAAGCAAAGAAAAACATTGAACCGAGGAGATTAGCATCGATAAAAATTTTTCCTTCATCAGTCATGCTAGAACCCAATAAAACCTATTCTTTCATTGCAAAAGGCTACGACCAACACAATGAGGAAATAAATATTGAAAAGGTTGAATGGAAATCGAGCTTTGGTGAAATCACGGAAGCGGGAATTCTTACGGTTGAAGAGATAGAAGGCATTTACAAAATCACTGCATCATTAAACGGAATCTCAGCGACAGCAACAGTAACAGTGCAGAAAAAAGACGAAACAAAGCCACCTGTACTGGATACCACAATCACACCGCCACTGGCAGGAAAAACAAAAATCAGTTGGAGCGGTCAGGTTGATACTAAAAAGTGGAATGTGTTTTACACCAAGGTGCTGGCAAAGTTTGCAGCGAATCCAAACCTAACAATCACTGTAAAGTTTGAAGTGGAAGATGATGCTGCTAACGCAGAACAAAAGAGGGAGGAAACTAAAACAGCTCTGAGTGAAATGGGACTGAGTGATGACATTTTATCTACAAATTAGAACCTAAATTAGCAATTCATCAATCTCATGTGGGTAATAGTATTGGTTCTTTGTTAAATATTTGCTGAATATCATTGATTTTAATTCAATGAATATCAGGTAGATATATGTTTTTCTTAATCTATAAATTATGTTAATCCCCAAGAAACCCCCAAAGGTATTTGTTCGAAGATTCTCAAAAGCCATAGAATCTAATGGTTTTAGAGCACCAATTTTCAGATGTATTCATTTCGAAAGGCTCATTGAAATGATTATGTATAAAAAAATGATTATAGGCAAAACCACTAAATGGGAAGATACTTAGTTGATCCTTAAAAACTATCAACACTCTGATTGTTAATAACTTAATTTGATATATTTTGCAGTTTGTGTTAGGAAAATGCGTAATTTTATTCAAAACCCTGCAAATATGTTGAAAAAAATACCAAAGCAACCGCAGCTTGAAATGTTCCAGACCATCCTAAAAAGTTTCATCAACCCCAACCATGAGTTATGTCTTTTGGCTGAGGAAATAGACTGGAATTATTTGGAGAAAGAATTCGCACCATTGTATAGTAATACAGGTCGTCCATCTGTTCCTGTCAGGACTATTGTGGGATTGCTGCTTCTGAAACAGATTTATAATCTTGGTGATGAAACTGTTATGGACAGATGGCTTGAGAACCCATACTGGCAGCACTTTTGCGGAGAGGTGTATTTCCAGTATAAACTACCATTTGACCCGAGTGACTTTGTGCATTTCCGCAAGCGGATTGGCGAAGAGGGCATGAAAAAGATCTTTCAGCAAAGTATCCTGTTATTTGGCGAGGACACGCTGAAGAAAGCCACCAAGGAGGTTCGGGTTGATACCACAGTACAGGAAAAGAACATCACCTATCCCACCGACAGAAAGCTCTACACCAAGGTGCACCAGTATTGTCAAAGGATTGCAAAAAAGGAAGGCATCAAGTTCAAGCGTACGTACTCCAAAAAGATCAAGCAGCTTCAATACCAATTACGTTTCACCCGTTCACCAAAGAACTATAAGAAACACATGAAGCTTCAGGAGAAGTATCGCAGATTAGTAGTTAAGCTTTGCGATGATCTGGTTAATCAACTATCGAATGAACAATTTGAGAAAAACAGCGAAATCTTTGACGTGCTTTATCGAATACTCGTTCAGGAGCGTAAGGATAAGGACAAAATATACAGCGTACACGAGCCGCTCACCCAATGCATTGCCAAAGGCAAAGATCATAAACCCTATGAATTTGGAAACAAGAGTTCATTTGCCTACACCCGCGATGAAGGGATCATTGTGGGGGCAATGGCCTTTGAAGATAATCCCTATGATGGACATACGCTTGAGCCTCAACTAAATCAAATTAAAGAACTTACAGGTTTTAACCCAAAAGTAGCCATTGTTGACAGAGGCTATAAAGGACAGGATTTGATCGGCAAAACCCAGGTTGTGTTGCCAATAAATCTCAAAAAAGAAAGCTATTACAAAAAGAAACAACGACAGGCCCGTCAGCGATCGCGGGCAGGGGTAGAGGGCCTTATATCACACTTAAAGATTGATCACAGAATGCTCAGAAATTACCTGAGTGGTGTTAACGGTGATAAAGTCAATACTTTACTGGCTGCAACCGCATATAATATGAAGAAATGGATGAGGCAAATGAAGGAAGAACTTATTTTTTCCCTTTTGCGCTTCTTTTTCCATCGACTATACTCCGCCCTGGAATATGTGCAAATCTCAATGCCTCAAAAAAAGTGGGGTTAATAAGGATCAACTACTTATGAAAGTGTTCTATATAAAGTAGAATCTACTCTTTGTGGTTATAAACATTCTCTCATCAATAATCTCAACTCAATCTATGGACAATGCTGGTCGCAAAAAAAGGAGTCTGATGCCATTTGGAGAATCTATTCATCTAATAAACAATCTGTTATAATCAAATCAAGAATTTTTAAACTAGCTGAAGCTGCTTCCAATGAAGATCTGACTAATAGTGCAAGATTTGAGCGCAGTGAAGTAGTTCTTTCTGCGGTTGACTATTATTCAAAAACCAAAATTCAGAAGCTTATTGAAGATTTTACATCTTCTGGGATTCTTGATTCTAAAAAGGCTTTTGATTCATTATTCATTAAAAGACTTGAATTTCGTCACGAGCACGAAGTGCGAATGATCATCAGCAAATCTGGCCAGTTTGAAGATGAGAATGACTATATACAAAAAGGAGAAATAGAATTTATAAATTTGGATATTGATCCAAATTATTTTATCGAGGAAATTATACTTGACCCTCGGTTGTCTGACATACAAGTTGATATATATTCAAATATTATAAAGAAAGTAGGATACAATGGCAAGGTAAATAAATCACAATTGTATCAAAACTTACCATAAAATATTTTTTGAAACATTATAGCTTTCCATTGTCCTTTCTCTAACCTGAATCCAGCCCCATCTTCGCCCCATGAACCAGGCGAAGAGGACGTTTATCAGCGAGGTGCTTTCGCGGCACGGGCAGCAGTTACAGCACAAAATCATTGCATCCATCACCTCCGAGGGGTTGAGCGACCCTTCCGGAGGGATCTCTTTGCACCTCTCACCGGGAGGGGCGCAGCCCTCCTTCCGGATCACCCTGCCGGTGCTGCGGAGGTTTCAGGATATGGGAGCCCCGCTGCAGAAGAACCGCCTGCAGCCGGAAAATATTCTTTCAAACGGAGAAGCTTATAGGGGTAAGCGCCGCAGGAAGTTCCCGGTGTACAATAAAAATGTGTGGGGCAGCCTCAATGACCTTTCGCGCGACCTGATGTACGGCATGAAAGAGGAGGTGATCTCCACGCTTCAAAACAACCTGCAACGCTGAGGGGTATGGCAAGGAAGATCCACAGCGAAGA
>ERZ795054.3317-NODE-3317-length-12791-cov-6.032663_pt1 | contig 12791 bp, 11 predicted proteins | sample MGYA00375138_ERZ795054 | MGnify/ENA primary metagenome ERZ795054 (study PRJEB30183, sample SAMN05720215) | anaerobic digester metagenome | isolation source: active sludge of municipal wastewater-treating anaerobic digesters | place: USA | collected 2014-12-23 ...
GCGCATCGCTTGAAGATAATAACAATGAGGGCGAGAAGAAAAAAATGGACCTTAAGTCTTAAACGCCTTTGAAATAAAATGCTACTTTTTCAAGGAGTCAACCATGAAAAATAAATTGAAAAAATCAAACATAATGATTCTGGCCGCCCTGGCCGCCTTGTGGCTTTCGGCTTGCGACAAGAGCAAGAGCGAATCGTCGCCTCCTCTGCCTCCGGAAGCTCCACAGAACCTGGCTGCTACAGACGGGACATACGGCAACCAGGTCCAGCTCTCGTGGGACGCGTCAACCGGCGCACAATCCTATAAAGTTTACAAGGCCATTGATTCCGTGAACGGCGAGTATCGCCTGGTGACCAGCGGGGTCGCCGGGACTCAGTGGGCCGACACCACGGTCACCGTCTCCAGGATGTATTATTACGCCGTTATGGCGGTGAACACCGGCGGGACCAGCCCCATGAGCGGCGCCGACCTCGGTTATGCCGGGGAGCTCGCCCCCGAGCCCCCGTCTCCGCCCGCCGGCCTTGTCGCCACGGGCAGCTATCTGCACCATGTGTATCTGCAGTGGGACCAGGCCGATGGCGCTGACCGCTATCATGTGTACAGGTCGGATTCGATCAACGGGACCTATACCAACATCACCGATGATGACGGATTGACGACCGCCGAGCTTGACGGCATCGACGTGGATGGAACCGATTATTCGTTTGACGATGAAAGCACTGCTGAAGGCAAAGCATATTACTACAAGGTGTCAGCCGAGAATGAAGATGGAGAGGGACTCTCAAGCGACCCGGTCATGGGCTGGTTCCCGTATGACGCCCCGGACACTGCGCCGGCAGGCGTAGCGGCAACTGACGGAACCTACAGCAACAAGGTCGCGATATCATGGGATGCAGTCACCGAGGCCGATACATATTCGGTGTTCAGGAGCCTGTCGGCATATCCTTCAACAGACTGCCCGGCCTCGACCGAAACCAGCAGCTATGCGAGCATTGGAGCCACCTCGAGCCTGAGCTTCGATGACACTGAGTTGGCCGCGGACGACTATAATGTATATTGTTATGCGGTCAAAGCGGTCAATGCGTCGGGCGCCAGCGTTCTGAGCGATCCCGACAAGGGCAACAAATCTTCTTCAGGCGTAGCGGTTCCGGCGTCGCCGTTCGATCTGGAGGCCACGACAGACGAGACGAACCAGATAACAGTGACCTGGACCAGGGCAGATGCGTACGCCACCGAGTACGAGGTCTTCAGGAGCGACTCTGCAAACGGCGATTACGGCGTCGATCCGATCGGCGAGGTCACCGACAACGGGTCTTCATCGTATTCATACGCGGATACGACCGTAACGACCAATACGACATACTATTACAAGGTGCGGGCGGTCTCCGCCGGCGGCAGCAGCGCCCTGAGCGACCATGTGAGCGGGTCGGCCCTGCCCGCGGTCCCGGACGCGCCGACGGTCACGGCGTCCGACGGCGCCGACTGGGACAGCATCACCGTAACATGGACCGAGGCGCCCAGGGCGGTCACGTACAAGATTTACCGCTCGACGAGCGCCAGCGGCCCATGGGACGCGACGACCCTGCTCGCGAGCAAGCTTACCGGCACCTCGTACACCGACACGTCGATTACGTTTGCCTTCGACACCGATTACTACTATGCGGTGAGGGGAGTCAACACCGGCGGCGACGGCGCGGTGGGGACCAACGACGGCAATGTCGAGCTTGCCACGCCTGCGGCGCCGACGATCGGCGATCCGGGCTATCAGGATTTTTCGATCACATGGACGGTGATCGAGGGATGCCAGGGCTATATCGTTCACTGGGTAAGAAGTACCGTGGCCTGGGGAACGACTGCAGGCAGCAATTCAGGGCAGATCAATGTTCCGGGCAACTCAAGCGTCACCACGACCTTGTTGAATGGCACGCTGTATTATAACTACCGGTTCAGGGTCCAGGCCTATGTGACCGACGGCGGCGGCAATATCACGCACTACGGCCCGATCGGCGCATGGTCTGGCTGGGAGAACGCCGATTAAACGGCACGATGTTTGACTGCAAGGGGCCGGAGCTGCGCGCTTCAGGGAAAAGGTTCCGGTCCCTGCCTCACAGATCGATTGCGTTACCTTGTATTTTTTTAATCATCAAACGGAATAGAGGAAGGATTTCATGAAAAAGATCATTGGCGCGGTTATTTTTGTGTTTGCGTTCTCGTTGTGTGTCTTCGCCTAGGGCAAGGAAACAGCCGATGCATCGAAAGAAGCAGCGCCCGCAAAAGCGATAAAGAAAGAACATCCGACAGCGGCGCAGGCGACACGCGGCCTGTACTGGAACAACAGCATCGGCATATCGTACAATTATCTCGGATTCAAGATCGAGAGCACGCTGTACTACAGCATCCCCCTGATCGAGAAGCCCGGCATCCTTTTCAAGACCACGAAGATCGATGTCGGATTACAGGAGCTCTGGACCCCTTCGTGCAACCGTGTCTCCTACTACATGAAGCTCGAGCCGCTCGCCATTTTCGACGTGGTGTTCACCGCCGGATATGATTACATCTACAAGGAGCTGTATGGAGGAATTTACAAGTTCACCGACCGGGACGTGAGAAAGAACAATTACTGTTCGAACAATGACGATCGCAAGGACAACTCCGTATCCGAAACGAGCGGCGGCGGATTCAGGATGGCGGTCACTCCGACATTCAAGGTCGCGTTCAAGGGACTGGCCCTGCTGTATTCGTTCACGGCCGAATATCATGTGTACAATTTCGACGATACGTATTACGATCCCACGACGTTCATGTTCCATAAGGGTAACGATATTTTCATGCAGCATGACGCGAAGATCGTGTATCTCATCGAGCCGATCATGCTGAGGGTCGGGGTGCGTTTCGTCGACAAGTGGGTCGACAGCAGGAGCGACGACGATTCCATGGCGATGATGGGGATTCTGCTCTGGACTCCGATGTTCGACTTCATTCCGGAAGGCAGCTATCCATATATAGCCGTGACTGCGGGATCGTACATCAAGGACCGGTATTTCGAAAACGATCCCTATATCGGCTGCATGATCGGCTTCAACTGGAGGATTCAGTAAGTATGGCGGACACGTGCGGGGTTGTCTGGCGTACGGCTTCAGCTGCCGGGATTTTTATTTCCCTTGTAGCCGAGCTGCCGAGACACCTCGCGCGAGGTAAAGCGGACTTCGTTGATGACGTCATCCCTGATTTTTTTCAGATGTTCGGCGTCGCCGGTGATCGTGAAGGCCGCGATCACGTGCCCGGTATAGTTGTAGACCGGGCCGCCTATGCCCATGAGGCCGATGAAGTTTTCCTCGTTGTCGAACGCGATTCCGGTTTCCCTGATGCTTTTAAGCTCCCTGCGGAAATCGTCGATGTTGGTGATGGAATTTTCGGTGAGCTTGTCGAACGAGTAGTCCTTGAGGATTTCTTCCCTTTTTTCATCGCGCATGTAGGCGAAGAGCGTTTTGCCGATCGATGTCGTATGCGCCGGAATGACGGAGCCGATCTGAGGAAACGTCATGAACCCTTTTTCAGGCTCGACGCGGAACAGGATGAGAACTTTTTTGCCGACGAGAATGCCGAGGTTCACCGGCTCCCTGAACTGGAACGAAGCGCGCTCCATCCAGACCCGCGCGAGGCTGATGATGTCAAGATTCGTGGCATAGGTCATTCCGAGCTGAAAGAGTTTTGTGCCGAGCCGGTATTTTGACGTGTTCTGGTCTTTTTCCAGGAAACGAAGTTCGACCAGGGTCGTGACTATGCCCTGAATCGTGGTTTTGGGAAGGTCGAGCTTCTGGGCGAAATCAGTGATGCCGACAGGATTTTTTTCGTCGATGAATATTTCAAGAATTTTTGCCGCCCTCTGGATCGATTGTATCAGACGAGTGTCGGTTTTTTTTGAAGGGCTGTCTTTTGTCATACAATGATATGTGATATGAGCCGTAATTATTTATGCATGCGACATATCAAACGAATTGTATGTCGGGATTGTTGCCCTCCATAAAAGCTTTTTCATCATTTTTGTCAATTTCTTTTCGTTTCACATGAAAAGTCTCTTATATTTAATTCTGAATTTAGAAAAATGCTTAATTCTATTTGACAAAATTATTACTCGTACAGTATAGTCGCACAATATACGGTATTGTCGTATATCTTATAGATATTTTAATTGCTTGATTTCAAGGGAGGTGTTCAACAATGCATGAAAAGAAACCATGGCTTAAGTTTTACGGTAATGTCCCGCATGAGCTGAATTTTCCGAAAATCAGCATGTATGAATCCGTCGCCCTGGCAGTATCTGATTTTTACGACCGGGTGGCGTATGATTTCATGGGAACGAAGGTCACCTACCTTGAATTCAAAAAACAGATCGACCAGTGCGCCAATGCTCTGGCCGCCCTCGGATTGAAAAAGGGCGAGCGGGTCACCATATCGATGCCCACTTCGCCTCCGGGAATCATCTGCTTTTACGCGGTGAACAAGCTCGGCGCGGTCGCCAGCATGATACATCCCCTTTCGACCGAAAGCGAGATCGAGTTCTACTGCAAGATAAGCAAAAGCCGCTTCGCGCTCACCATGGACATGTGGCTCAACACCTTCGCGCCTGCCGCGAAAAGGGCCGGCGTTGAAAAACTGCTCATATGCAAAATGCAGGACTACCTTCCCGCGCACCTGGCCAAGCTTTACTGGCTCAAGGCCGGAAGGAAAAATCCAAAGATTCCGACAAACGATCCCATGATCGTTGACTGGAAAAAATGGGTCATGAAGACCGAGCATCCCCAGGCGCTCAGGGCGGATGTCAATGCTGAAGACCTCGCCGTTATTTTATATAGCGGCGGCACCACCGGCACGCCCAAGGGCATCATGCTTTCGAACTATAACTTCGTTACAGAAGGTCTCATGTGCGCCAACTGGGTCGGCATGAACCCTGAATATTCCGATGTGCTCGCCATGCTTCCGATATTCCACGGTTTCGGCCTCGGCGTGTGCGTGAACACTGCATTGTCGAACGGCGGCAAATGCATTCTGGTGCCGATGTTCGAGGCCGATCTTGCGGCCAAGATGATCAAGAAACGCCCGAATTTTATGATCGGGGTCCCGACGCTGTACGAGGCTCTCACTAAAAGCAAGAAGTTCAACAAGAGCGATCTGAGCTGTCTGTTCGCATGCTTCAGCGGGGCAGACACCCTTCCCAGGGTGGTCAAGGAGCGGTTCGAGGCGATTGTCGAGCGCCAGGGCGGCAAGGGCGTCAAGCTGCTCGAGGGATACGGACTCACCGAGGCGGTCACCGCGATTATGGCAATGCCCATGGGCGAATACCGCGAGGGAAGCATCGGCATACCGTTCTCGAGCATGCTGGCCAAGGTGGTAAAGAAGGGAACGACCGAGGAAGCCCCTGTCGGAGAAGAGGGCGAGCTTTGCCTGCACGGCCCTGCGGTCATGCTGGGTTACCTTGATCAGCCCGAGGAGACCGCAGAGGTGCTCCAGAAGCATTCGGACGGCAAAATCTGGCTGCATACCGGAGACGTCGTTTCCATGGACAATGACGGTTTCTTCTATTTTAAATTGCGTGAAAAACGCATGATCAAGTCCTCCGGGATGAACGTTTATCCCGCGCAGGTCGAGGGACAGCTTTACAAGCATGAGGCGGTAGACGAGTGCTGTGTGATCGGAATACCCGATGTCGAGCAGGTTGAGCGGGTCAAGGCCTTTGTGGTTCTGAAAAAGGAATTCACGTCCAAGGCGGGCCCCGATATGGCCAAGGAGCTTATCACTCATTGCCGCAAGGACCTGATCAAGTGGAGCTGCCCGAGGGAAGTCGAATTCATCAACGAGATACCAAAGACCAAGGTCGGGAAAATCGCCTTCACCGAGCTTCAAAAGAGGGAGATCGAACGGCTTCGTGCAGAGGGTAAATATACCGGCGAAAAAGCCGGCTGAAAAAAAACGCTATTTTTCTCCTGGTCATTTTTATACCTCCTTCGCCTTCTCAAAAGACGAAGGAGGTTTTTTTTTCTCACTCAACAGGCGCTGAAAGCCTGGTCCAGGAAAAACCTCCGCAGCCGCCATTTGCCGGATCGCTTGAGTCCGAGGTTGTGGGGTCGCTTTTCGCATCGAGAAGCGTGTCTTTGCCATAAACTTCAGTGCAGTAATAAAACGTCTCAACGCCACTTGATTCCGTCATTTCGGTCCAGACAATCCGCCCGTATTTGTTCGGATTGTAGCTGTCATCCTCCTTTGCCTGATAAAAAAGTACGTTCATGTCGTTGTCGTATTCGCGGACGTACCCGGCCCAGGAAAATTCACTGTCGGTGATTGTTTCGTCGCCGTAATCGCCGCTCCAGGTCCCGGCAATTTCCAGATCGTAGGCGGACGTATTGCCGCCGTCATCCGCCGCATCATCGCATCCAATACAAAAGAAAAGAACCGAAAATAGAATCAGCATGAATCCATAAATACGTTGTTTTGTGATCATAGATCATCTCCTTGATTAATAGTGGAGATATCGTCGGGCAATAAAAAAGCATGCGCGGGGCATGCGGTTAATCTGCGGATAGACTGCGGGCAGATATAACCTGAATCCCTCTCCCCGAGGATATCAAGTTCGTCGGAAGATCTGGCTTGTCTGCCCGAAGGCAGCATCACAGTTGCGGGCCAGCGCGGGATTCTCACCCGGCTTCATCCGGCTTAAACACGGCGAGTATGGCTGCGGCATTGAGGCGAGTCAATAATTTTTTACGGTTCAGCGTATTTTTATATAGCCCATCTCGGCGCACGAATCTTCGTCGCCGCTTGAGTTCAGGCAGTATACGCCGCGAAGGCCGAAACGGGGGAGTTTGACCGGCTCAATCCGCGCCGACATCACCTCTCCGTCGATCATGAGCTGGGCGAAGGCGCCGTTATCGCTTTTCAGCGTGTAGATGTGCCAGTCTCCCGAATGGAGCGGGATGCGCATGCCCGAGATCTCCGCGGCCTCTTCAGCAAAGTCGAGCGCGAAGGCCCGGCCGTCGGGCATGACATAGGCGAACGCCGTGCTTCTGCCCCCGCATGATCGGGCCCGGGCCTCGACGGTGAAAGACCTCGCAGTGCCGAGCCTGCTGAAAAGGCCCGCTGCCTGGCCTTTTTTTGCGGCGCACCTGGCGATTTTCGAGGAGCCCGATTCATAGAAGCTGAGGCACGTCCTGGCCGCCTCGTCGACATGGCCCCATGAAGCCGGAGTGTTCGAATCTTTCCAGTCGGAGAAGTTCTCCTCCAGGGTCCAGGCCTCTTTTATTTCGACCGGGCTTATGGACGTGATGTCGAGGCGCTTCAGGTATTTCCCGAATATCCATCCCCGTACTCCCGAAAGAGTCGTTATGCGGTACCAGTAATCGCGCACGTCGCCGGCCTGCATGGTGTCCATGGATTTCTCGAGCTGGATCACGGTCTCGTCCTTCATCGCCTTGCCGACGATCGCGCCTTCGGTGCCGGGCGAGTTCCGGAGGTTCACGTTGTCGCCCGAAACGGTGTAGAGCTTGGTGATCTCCGGGCTCGTCGGGAACTTGTTTCCGTAGATGACGAAAAGATCGAACATGACCTTGCCGTTTTCTTTCAGCGCGAACGTGTCCGTGTTCAGGGCCTCCATGAGGTATTTCACTATGTGGGCGAGATAGGACGTGTTCGGGTACCGCCTGTAAAAGTTCAGCAGGGAAGCGGCGCCCTTTTCAGGGTCTGTCTTGAGAGTCTTCTGGACCTCCTCAAAATCGAGGTCCTCGATCAGCGCGCTGCCCCTGAACTTGGACGTGAACTCGTCGTAGAATTTACCCCTGGACACGATCCTGCTCCTGTTCCGGGAAAAAACCAGGGCGAGATCCCCGTTCGTGTCGCGGTTGATTTCATCGAGCGTTTCCTGGATTTCGCCGACTGCTTCGGAGTAATCGGGCGTTCCCTTCTTATCGATCGCCGCAGCGGCAAGCTCGTCCGAAAACTCTTTCTCGATCGTTTCGGCCAGCCTGTTCATCGAACGCGCCCTGTAGTAGTAGACCTTTTCCAGATCGTCATAGCCCGCCCGCGGGATGAGCGAGTTCAGGGTCTCTATCGCGTCGCCGTATTCACCGCTTTCATAGTCGTCGATGGCGTCATCAAGCGTCGGATCGCCGAACAGCCATGCTCCGGCAAATGCGAGCCCGGCGATCACGGCCACAGCTATGGCGATGATAAGTATCCTGGTTTTCCATTTTGAAAAGGCGGATTCCTTGGTTATGTCGATCATGATCGGTCCTCACAGTTTTCCGTTGATCATCAGTTCGAGCAGGCGGTGCCCCTCCGGAACGTACAGTCCGGTTGCCCTGCCGTCCTTTTCGCTGTACGAGCGGCCGGAACGGCCTTTCAGTGAATCGTCCTCCCAGCCGCGGGTCCTGAGCATGCAGAACGGAACCGGCTCGGATGAGTGGGTTCTCAGGGATATAGGCGTCGGATGATCGGGCATGACGAGCAGGGCGTAGTCCTCGAATTTGTCGAGGCCGCGCACGACCCTTCCCACCACGCGCGAGTCGAAATCCTCGATCGCCTTCATTTTGTGCTCGAGGCTGCCTTCGTGCCCGGACTCATCGGGCGACTCGACATGCAGGTACACGAAATCGGACGCTTCGAGCGCTGCAAGAAGAGCGTCGGCCTTGCCTTCGTAATTCGTGTCGATGTATCCGGTGGCCCCGGGAACGGTTATCGGCTCCAGGCCCGCGGCCTTGCCGATCCCGTGGATCAGGTCCACCGCCGATATGGTATGGCCCGAGATGCCGAACCGCTGTTTGAGGGTCGCCATGCGGGGCCGCGTGCCGCCGCCCCAGAGCCAGACCGATTCGGGGTTTCCCCTGAATTTTTTGGCCGCCTCGCGCACCGCGGCCGAGCCCGATATTATTTCCCTGGACCGTTCCATGACGCCGACAAGATCGCCGGAGCCCTCTCCCTGCGGAAGATGGGGCCCGGTATTCCTGTCCTGGATGTCGTGCGGCGGCGTGGTCCGGCTGATTTCCCGGTAGGGGTAGTCGCGCCAGATCATGATGTTGCGGTACGACACTCCCGCGTGGAACTCGACGCCCGGAATGGAGATGTTCCTGTTCATCTCGTCGATGATGACCTTCGAGAATTCCGACTGGATGTGCCCCGCGGTGAAGCTGTTCATCACGCCGCCGGCCGCATTGACCATGTTGCATCTCAGGGCGATGTCGGCCGGGCCCAGGTCTATGCCCATGCTGAGCGCTTCGAGCGGGGCCCTTCCCGAATATGACTCCCTGGGGTCGTAGCCGAACACCGAGAGGTTCGCGGTGTCGCTGCCGGGGGCCATGCCGTCGGGAACGGTTTTGGCGAGACCGAGAATCCCCCGCGCGCAGACCGCGTCCATGTTCGGCGTGTTTGCGGCCTCGAGCGGCGTCCTGTTCCCCAGTTCCGGGATCGGGTAGTCGGCCATGCCGTCGCCGAGGAGGATAATGTATTTTCTGCCGGATTTCATGCTATTTTCTCACGCAAATTGTATCAATATCAGAAGGGCCGATTTTTTTCAATTATTTATTCGGACTGCCGGCGTTTTCGGGAAGGTGGATGGCTCAGACCCTGTCTGAAATCCAGGATGTGCCGTCCGAGAAAACCTCTTTTTTCCAGATGGGAACGGTCTTTTTTACGGTGTCTATAATGAAGCGGGACGCCTCGTATGCCTCGGCCCTGTGGGGGGACGACACCACGATGAAAATGCTCGCCTCGCCGATTTCGACCCTGCCGTATCGGTGGACGATGACGCAGTTTCCGAGGGGCCATTTTTGCATGGCCTGGTCGGCGATTTTTTTCATTTCCCTGTAGGCCATTGACTCATAGAGTTCATACTCGAGGTGCAGGACTTCTTTTTCTCCAGACGTGTTTCTGGGCATGCCGGTAAACGCCACGCAGCAGCCGTCGCCGTCCCTGCCGATTTCGCTCATGATCGACGAGGTGTCTATGACCTCTCTCTGAAAGCTCACGCTGACCAATTTATCCTCCGCTGACCGGAGGGAATATGGCGAGAACGTCGTTGTCCGAAAGGACGGCGTCTTTACCGCAGTATTCCTCGTTGATGGCGAAAAGCAGGGAGTCCTTCCTCTTTTCAAAACCCTGGAAATTGCCGCATATATCCCTGATGATGTCGGCCACGGTAATCCCCTCGGAAACGATAAAGTCCTTTTCGCTGAAGCCGCAGATTTCCCTTAGAGAGGCGAATGTCTTGATTTTTATCTTCATGCCGGTTTTGACCGGGTTTATTTGCTTTTTTTGTTTCTTTTGGACATGAAAAGATAATGTTTTACGTACGGCTGCAGGCCTTCATGGAAGGTGTTCAGGTCGACGCTTTTCGGGTCTTTAAGGATAAGGCCCAGGCTGGTCTTGGTGATGTCTTCGTCGGTGGTGTCGATCATGGTTTTAAAGCGCTTTATGATTTCCTTGTCGACGGCGTCTGCGGCAAGGCCGTTCATTTCAGTGCAGAGCCTGGAAAGGTTGGCGTTTTTTTTCTTTTTTCTGGAAGCCGCCAGTTTCCCCTTTTCATTTTTTTTCCCTTGAGAATTGCTTGCCATAAAATCCCCCGTAAAAATATCGACGATGTTAAAATATCTCCTGCCAGTGTAAACACAATTTTTAAAAAAATGGAGCATTATCCCCGCGCTGCGGGCGATTTATTATCCTCAATTATTATGTCTTATCTTCCGACATATAAAACGGGTTCAATAAATAACTGTATTTACTGATGAGGCTGATTATGAAATGTTCCAGATGCGGCAAGGAAATCACTCCCATGAGCCACTTTTATATACCCGGGGGCCGTAACGGACAGGGCGTACGTTATTGCATTGCCTGTGCGAGGGAAGAAAAAATAGTGACCCTGGTCTGAAACTACTTTCGCTTGACTTTGCAGGGGCGGCGCATATAGTCATCACTGCGACAAAACCCGGGATGACCTGACATGAAACATCGCGCCGCCTGCATGATGGCAATAATCGCAGCTTCCTGCTGCCTGCTCTGTTCTCCCGCAGTGGACCGTAACGGCGAGCTTCGCCGCGTCGTTTCACTTTCGCCCTCGATAACCCGGCAGATAATCGACCTGGGAATGGAGAACCTCCTCGCAGGCGTGACCGACGACGACATACCTCAAGGCAAAAAAATCCCGATCATCGGAACCATCGTCAGGCCGAACACCGAGATCATCGTGACCCTCTCACCGGACGCCGTCATATGTTCCGAAGAAGACGCCGCGGTGCAGAACACGGCGGGCATCTCCTCCGCCGGTGTCAGGGTAGTGCGGCTCCCGGCGAACCGGGACTTCAACGGCCTGTGCGACAACTATGTCGAGCTCGGCCGCCTTCTCGGCGCCGCGGGGACCGCCGAAATGAAGGCCGGTGCGTACCGCGCCGAACGCATGCGCATGGTTGACGCCGGGCCCGGCGCATCGACCGATCACGGCGCCGGGTCGAAAAGACTGCGTGCTGTTTTCATCGTGTCCCTCAGGCCCCTGATGACCGTATCCGGGGGATCATTTATCGGAAACATGCTGAACGACGCGGGATGCGACAACCCCTACGGTGACGCAGCCATGCCCTATCCGCTCATCTCCGCCGAATCGCTGGTGCGTGAAGATCCCGATGTCGTCGTTTCGATGATGCCCGGGACCGTCGATTATTTCAGGCTGACTTTCGGAAACGTGAAAATCAGGACGCTCGAAAACGGGACTGTTTATGAAATAGCGCCCGACCACGTGGCCTATTACACGCCCGCAGATTATCTCGCCGCACTCTCCGAAATCCGCGCATGCGTCGGGGCCGCCCGAGGAAAAATCTTGCGCGAAGCGGGTTTACGCCCATGAGCCGGATGAAAACTATCGCCGCCCTGTCGGCCGGAGCCTTCCTGTTCGTGATGTCGCTCATGGCCGGGCCGAAGATATATTCTCCAGCAGAACTCTGGAACATGCTTGTGCTCGGCGCCGACGAACGGGCGCGTTCGGTGATCATGGGCCTGAGGCTCCCCAGGATATTGATGGCCCTCGGGGTCGGCGCGTCGCTGTCGGTGAGCGGCGCGGTCTTTCAGGCGATACTGAAAAATCCCCTGGCCGACCCGTATCTTATCGGCGTGTCGAGCGGGGCCGCGTGCGGCGCGGCGGCGGCGATAGTGCTCGGGCTGGGCTACTTCTGGGTCGCGGCGTTTTCCTTCGCGGGCAGCCTCGGGGTGATCTCCGCGGTTTTTTTGATATCGAGAAGGATGAAGATCGGCGGCTCATCGCTGATCCTTTCGGGAGTCTCGCTCGGGTTCATCCTCTCTTCGGCGGTGCTCATGATTTTTTTCCTGGCGGGGCCGGGCAAGGTGCACCAGGCGGTCATGTGGATGATGGGGGATTTCTCCGCGGCCCGCTACGACATGCTGGCTTACATGGGGGCCTTTTGCGCGCTGCTGATCGCATTCGTCGCGTTGTACGCCCGGCATCTTGACGTGATTTCGATGGGCGATCTGTACGCGCAAAACCTGGGCGTGACCCCTGCGTCGGTAAGGGCCCTTTTCTGGGCCGCGGCCCTGCTCGCTTCGATATGCGTTTCGCTGTGCGGTGTGATCGGCTTCGTCGGTCTGATCATCCCCCATGCGGTGAGAAAGGCGGTCGGGCCCGGGCATTCGTCGCTCGTACCATGGGCCGCAGCTGCGGGGGGAGTCTTCCTGATGGCGGCAGACGCGGTCGGGCGTTCGGTTGTCAGGCCGTATGACCTCCCGGTCGGCATAATCACCGG
>ERZ795054.3319-NODE-3319-length-12787-cov-5.193371_pt1 | contig 12787 bp, 3 predicted proteins | sample MGYA00375138_ERZ795054 | MGnify/ENA primary metagenome ERZ795054 (study PRJEB30183, sample SAMN05720215) | anaerobic digester metagenome | isolation source: active sludge of municipal wastewater-treating anaerobic digesters | place: USA | collected 2014-12-23 ...
AGTAATTATCTTGTTGCCGTTGAATGACAGTATCCCGAACTTGCTGTTGCACCCCACACGCCTGCCCATATACTCTGACCCCAGGGCCTCGGCAGCATCCTCAACCACCGGAATGCCGTACCTGTCAGCCACCTCCATGATCTCCCTCATCCTGGCCGGCATCCCATATAAATGAGCTACAATTATCGCCTTCGGCAACCTCCCCTCCCTGATCTCTTCTGACCGCAAGACCGCATGACTGCAAGACCGCAAGACCCCTTCTTTCAGACCGATTATAGCCTGTTCAAGTAATTCCGGATCCATATTCCACGTCCCCGGTTCACTGTCAACCAGAACAGGCGTCGCCCCCAGGTACGCAATCGGATTGACCGTTGCAGAGAAGGTGAATGAACTGCCAATTACATAATCACCCGGCTTCACCCCGAGCATAATAAGAGAGAGATGTATCGCAGAGGTCCCCGAGGAGAGCGCCGCAACATGCTTCGCCCCCGTGGCAGCACACAGCTCCCGCTCGAAGGCATCGACATTCGGCCCCAGCGGAGCCACCCAGTTGGAGTCAAAAGCCTCCTTTACGTACTTCATCTCGCCGCCACCCATGTGCGGACTGCACAAATAAATCTTTTTCCCCATCAGATATTTGATTATTTAAATATCGGCAGCTTTTGCTCACCTCAGTTTATCACACATTTTAAGGTTTTTTACGTGAATCTGTTCACATAATCAATACTAATTGGCAATTTTTACATGCATTCAGATGCCATCGGTTTCTGAAAGGAACTCATGATAATTCTCCGGATTAATCACTCCAAACGATTTAACCGGATAAGCATTGGAAAAAGTCTTTGAAAGAGCCGCCTTTTTTTCAGGATTCCATTTGAACTCATAAGCCCGGAACTCTCCTCTCTCTTCTTCGATGTAATCTATTTCCTGTTGCTGGGTTGTTCTCCAGAAAAAGGCCTCTGGCCTTGCGTCCATGCCCGAAGTAAGTTTAACCCTTTCACTTATCAGGTAATTTTCCCAGAGGGCGCCGGTATCCACCCGCGACTGCAGGGGAAGGAAGTTGCCAAGTATCGCATTTCTTATTCCGTTGTCAAAGAAATAAATCTTCTTCCCCTTTTTGATCTCATTCCTCACATTCCTGCTCAATCCGGGTAACCTGAAAACAATAAAAGCCCTCTCCAGAAGATCGACGTACTTCTCAACCGTCCCATGATCAGAACCACAGATCTGTGCAACCTCATTGAAAGAGACCTCATTGCTAACCTGTAAGGCAAGTGCTTTTACAATTTTTTCAAGCAGGACAGGCTTTTTGATGCCGCCAATGGCCAGGATATCTTTATAGAGATAATCTGAGGTTAACTCTTTCAGAATCCTTTTCTCACGACCCGGATTAACTACTACGTCAGGATATGATCCGAATACCAGCCTTTGTTCCAGGGTTCTCTTTTCTTCCAGGAAACCATTGTGTTTTGACAGCTCCCCGAAAGACAAAGGATATAGACAAAACTCATACTTGCGGCCGGTCATGGGTTCTTTGATTTTAGCCGCGAGCTCAAGGGAGGATGACCCAGTAACGATTAACTGTATCTCCCTGAAGTTATCATGCATTAACTTTATGCCCAGTCCGGCATCCTGGATTCTCTGAGCTTCATCAATTATAACTATTTCATGGCCTGTTACAACCGGCCTGAACCTGGCAGCTGTAGCATTGTCAAACAAAGCCCTGATATCGGCATCATCACCGCTAAGGACCAGCGACTTCCTTTTAAGCTTGCTGACTACCTCGTCAACTAGTGTGGTCTTGCCAGTCTGTCTTGCACCGTATAAAACAACCGTTTTATTTTGAAACAGGTGCTCCAGCAATAATTTTTCCAGATATCTTTCAATCATATCTTAATCGCAAACAAATATAATATTTTTCGGTTGTAATCGCAAATTATTATATTTATCTTCGGTTACGTCCGCAAATTATTATGCTTTGCCCTGAACTAACCTTTGGAAAAACAAGATAATCGAAAGTACCGGTTTGGAATATCTGGAAATCCCAAAGTACAACTTTAGTTTATCTGCCGAATCCGGAGCGGTAATGCATTATATATCAGATTTTTATAATCTCGTCAAACCACCTTGTCACCGACTCGCGGTGGGTTACAAATACAATCGTTACCCGCTCCTTCAGCCGTGCCAGCACCTCCATAACCGTAGCTTCGTTCTCCGCATCGAGCGATGAAGTGGCCTCGTCAAGCAACAGCACCGAAGGTTTCCGCAGAAGCACCCTCGCCAGCGCCAGCCTCTGGCACTCGCCCCCGGAGAACGATGTGTGCCAGTTCACAACGAACGCATCCAGTCCTTTTCTGAACCTCGTCACCAGGTGTGCAGCGTTGACCTGCTCAAGCACTGACATTATCTCAACATCGGTGATTTCTCCTCCGCTGTCCCATACAAGGTTCTCCCGCAGCGTTCCGTCAATAAAGAACGGATCCTGCGGCAGGTAACCCAGCCCGGCCTTCCACCGCGGAAGCAGATCCTCGTCCGCAGCAGACCTGCCGGAGATTCCTGCTCCGTCGAAAAGCACCTCCCCGTCAATAAGTATCCTCCCGGCTGCAGGCTTCTGCAGCCCGGCAATCAAATCAATCAGCGTTGTTTTGCCTCGGCCTGACTGCCCCACAATTCCCGTGATTGTCCGCGCCCTGATCTCCGCGCTGAATCCCTCAAACAGCTTCTCCCCATCCGGGTACGAAAAGCTGATCCCCTCCAGCCTTATCCCCTGCTTCAACCTGACACTCGCCACCGGGTATCTCGGAACCCGCACATCGCAATCCGGCAATCCTTCGTCGAGCTGCATCACAAGTTTCACAGAGGCCACATTTGAAACAATCATGCTGATGTCAGTGTTCACCGATATCATCTGCGGAAAAATCCGGGAGAAAAGCAATATCAGTATCACGAATGAAGCCATGGGCACATTGCCTGAACGGTAACCGAACCAGACTATTCCAACCAGTACCAGCAGTCCTGCGATGCGTTGAATCAGCTGCGGCAGCGACCAGTTCTTCTGCATCAGGTATTCCATGTTCAGCAGTGAGACGTTGGCCTCGTCGAAACGGTCTGAATAATACTCCTCCGAGCTGTGCACCTTGGCGATCTTCACAGTCTGCCAGAAATCGTCTATGTACTTCAGCAGCCTGTTGTACGAATCTGTATACCCCTGCCCCAGCCGGAACGATCTTTTGAGGAAGGTGCGCATGGCGAAGAAGGCCACTGCACCAACACCGATGATCAGCAACGTGAAACGGGCTGAGATAATCATGGCATAAACTGTATAGGCGCCGGTCATGATGACTGTTGTCAGGAGCCGCAGGTAGAAGAAGTAGTAGCTGGCCAGGTTGGGAACCTCATGCGTAAGAACCTGCAAATGATTGGTTTTGCTTCGATTGTTCAGCAGCTGCCAGTCAGCCATTATGATCTTGCGGAAAAGCCTCCGGCGAAGGGTGTATATGAATGTCTGCTGATACCTGGCATCGAGGACCGACTTCCAGTACTGTATAAGCGCACTGAATGAAAGCAACACCATGTAAATCACCAGGATGCTTCCGATTGTGATCCGCATGCCGGCTCCTTCAGCCAGGTTGCGGATTGTCAGGGCTATCCCGTCAGGCTCCCCTGCACCTATATTCAGCAGTTGCAGCAGCGGAATAAGCAGTACGATTGAGAATCCCGACGTCACCCCCTGCAGCAGAGTCAGCAGGAAGATCAGAACGAGCTTCCCGGGCTGATGCTCCCTGAGCAGGGTAAAGGTTTTAATAATGAACAGATACTTCTTCAACGACTATTGCCTGTTGCCTAATGCCCATTGCCTCCCGGAAGGGCCAGCTTCCTGGTTACCGCATAATTCCCGTCTGTCACTCTTACAACTATAACTCCACTCATCCCCACAGGCAAATCTACAAAATTCATTTCTCCATCTGACAACAATTGTTCTGCCATCTTCCTTCCGCTCATATCAAAAATCTCGCAGAGCGAGCCTGCGCCAACCCTGCCCCTTATCACCAGTCTGCATTCTGATGTCCAGATCCTCAGATCACCCGGATATGATCCGGGATCTCCGATGGCCGTCGGCATATTGGCTGAGGCGATTATAAAAAACCGCCCCGTACCGTTGGTACCGGCAGGCAGGTTGACAGTATAACTTTTCAACCCCAGGTCCGTGTAAGTGCCGGTAACCGCGTCCTCAAGCCAGAACCTGCGCCTTTCAACCGGAATTGTCTCTGCAGTGAAGGTCACTTCGCCTCCGTTCTTAAGGTCAATCCCCACCGCTGTTACAAGGGTGTCTGCCCCGGTGACCGGCAGCGCCTGGCGTGAATAGTATATCCCATTGTCTTTCGCAGCCAGCGATGTGTAAAGCTCCATTTCCTGGCCTGATCTGAAGAGCCCTACATCGTAACCCGGATCCACGTCCGGGGTCATTGAACTGCCGTAGACCACAGTAGTCACCGCCTCACCCGAGGCATGCTTCACCTTAAGCTGCACACCCGGCCACCGTTCTGACGTACTGCCGCCAGACTTGAGCATCGACGTGCCTGTACTGTGCTCCTGCATCGCCCTGGTAAAAGTAAAGGCCGAGTTGTCATTCATCGCCAGCACAAAGAATCCCTGACCTGCCTGAATATGCGTTCCGCCAAGGTCCGACCCTGAAGGCCACCCTGTTGAGTTCGCCAGGTAATAGTATCTCCTGTCTGTGCCGTTAAAGAGATAAAGAGCCACATAGTTCGGGTCAAACTGACTCAGAGAGGGAGTTAAGCTGTAGTTTGCATTTATGAACGCTTCAGCGTTTATGGCTGAACTGTATGGGTTACCCAGCAGATTCCATCCCCTGCCGCCCTGGCTCTCCAGGCTCCGGCCGGGGGCAACCGCCCGTGCAAAATAATCAGAATTGGCCTCTGCTGCATCTGCCCATGGTGAAGAAACCTCCGCCACTATATCACCTCCTGCAACCGGACCCGTGAAGGTGATCAGCCCGTCACTCGTCTCCTCCTGGCGTATATTGATGCCCTGTCCGGGACTCACCGACGTGAGAGGAATGGCAATCCATGTCCCTGCCGGTTCGGACCACCTGTATGCCGTACTTACTTTCCATGAATTCGCCTCACTGTTTGAAACAACCGGCAGCGCAGCAAGATGCCAGTCACTGTCTGCCTGACCCCCCGGTTTAAGCTGACGGTTATACCTGATGTTTCCGGAGCTTACCCCGTTTACAATCAGAGATCCGCTTGCCGACACTGTTGAACCAATCGTAAGCTCACCGTCAACCACCAGGTTGCCGGTGACAGTCAGAGCGCCGGTCGGAGTAACCGACATCATGGCGGATGCACCGATAACCAGATCATCAACTGTAACAGATCCTGCCAGGGCAGGGTAGTTGCCCGGCCCTACAGGTATTACAATGTTTTCAGCACCCGGCACAATTCCCTCTGACCAGTTACCCGGGTTGTTCCAGTCTGAATCTGTGTTTCCGGTCCATACCCTGGCAACATCAACCGTAATAGTTGCCGAGCTGACCGGACTGCCGGTAACCACACATCCTTCATTGTCTGTAATTGCAGTCAGGTTAAAGACAGTGGTTCCGGAGATGCTTCCGCTGAATACCACATCAACCCAGTAATTGGCAGCATAAGCTGTTCCCGGGTATCCCGGTGTATTGTTGTAATAGCCTCCCAGTGCCGTCAACGGACCACTTATTCGCGGGAAGGGATAACCGCTTGTAAAAGCATAAAAATACGGACTGTCAGTATGATATGACACTATATAGGTCGTGCCTGAGCTCACCGGAACAGGGGTGATGAATGTAACCTGTTTCCAGCCTGCAGTGTTATCACTTGTATACTCTGCAGTAGCCAGTGGTGTCTGTATGCCCAGCTCCCATAAACTTACAGTAAAGGGTAAGGCATCAGTGCCATGTTTGTAAAACCGCATTCCTGTGACATTGCCTGCCACTGAAGCAGTAAAGGCAAGGCCAAGCTCCGTGGGTGTGGCGTCAACCGTCTGCGTGCCACCTGTAAATGCATCGTTCCAGACGCTTGTGGCTGCAAAGAGTGCCGTTCCGGCAGAGAAAGGAACACCGCTCCCGACTCCGCTGTATGATGCTCCGTTGATCTCCAGGCTGAATGGACCGGTTCCCGCAGCAGCATTAAAGAGCAGACTATAATCCTCACCCGTATAGATAGTTGACCTGACTGCCGAGAGTGAACCGGATGGCAGCGGACTCACCTCCAGAATTGCTATACCTGAAGCAGCACTGCCCTCGCTGTTGGTCCAGACTGCCCTGTATTGCATTCCGTCATCACCCTGGTCCGCAGTGAAGACAAGTGTCCCGCTCACCGCACCGTCCAGGCTGGTCCATTCAACCCCGTCACTGCTCTCCTCCCACCTGACTGAAGGCGACGGAAAGCCCGTTGCTGCTGAAGTGAATGTTACGGCGCTGCCACTGCATACTGTCTGTGATGAAGGATTCAGCGATATAACGGGAGCACTTTCTCCTGCCTCGGTACATGTGATTGTGAGATCCCTAAGGACAGGAGTATACAGGGTATTCGTGGCTGTCAGGTCAGCACGGTACTGAATGAAGCGTGATACGGCTCCTGCAGGCGACCCCGGCCCCGGAACCTGAATAAAGGGTGTCCATGATCCGTCAGGCAGGGGGGTATCACCGCCCCGGACAAAAATATTGCAGGATGCCCCCACAGGTGTGTCTGCATTCCAGAATACCTCACCCCAGTTCCGCTGGCTTACGCCGTCAAACACCCGCGAAGTAAAGCTGCCTGATGCGACATATGGACTGGCTCTTATCCAATCAACGGACAGAATGGCACCGCTGGCCACATAGTCGCTTATCTGTATCAGCATGGTAGTGCTGATTGTGACAGGTAAAGTAACAGCAGGAGTTTCACTCCCGTCAACATAAAACTCAAAGTTGTCAGTATTCCATTTTATCCTGTAGTTGTGCAATGCTCCAAGAAGGTTGGAGCCAAGCATTACCTCTGTGACTGTACCTCCGGTGGTTGCCCTGGCGTAAAGATTATTATCTCCCTGAGTCCCGCGTCCTATCACTGCCCATGGAGCAGCAAACTGGGCATTGACTGAAAAACCGATATTCTGATAGTTGCCGGCATTGAATGATGCAGAGAACTCCAGCGATGATCCGGGTCCGAATGTGCCTGCGCTGTAAATATGAGCACCGTCAACCAGTATCAGCCCGTCTGAATATGTCGATGCTGATCCGGTATAAAGCAGCTCAGTCCAGCCTGCAGGCAGGGACGTGCCGGAAAAGTCTTCGGTGAATGCCGGCCGCAATATCACTGCACCATCTCCGTCAGCAACTACAATAGTGTTTGCATCAGGATTCCCCTGGCTGAAGTCGGCGGAAGATATATCACCTGCACATATTGCCGCCGGGGTGGTAAAGGTCTGTTCTGCAGGGGCAACCGGGAAGGAGGCTCCATTGGATGACTCGTCAGCAGACGTAACACGAAAATAATATGTTGTGAGCGGAGCCAGGCCGGTCAGAGTCAGACTGTGTGCTGTAACCAGGGAGCTGTTCATGCTGTTCAGGGTCAGCATACCGGTGATGGTCCCATAATCGACCCTGGAGTCAGACGGCTCGTCAGTCACCCATGATATGACTGCAGAACCGTCAGATGAAACAACCGTCTGCAGATCACTGATAACAGGGGGAATCTCATCCAGCCCGTATGTTGCAGTATAATCTCCTTCAACAGCTTCAAAGAACGCATATTCGATCCCCTTGATAATCTCGGTGGTGTATGCAAGGCCCGAACCGTCCCTGGTGATAGTTAGAAGCTCCCCGTTTCCGGAACGCACCGGGATCATTCCCCTCAGATTCCTGGCGCCTGTGCCTGCAGTGATACTGAATGTCATCGTATTGGCGGACCAGGTGATGTCATCAAATGAAGATCCGTTCCTGCCGTCGAGCCACTCAAGCATCTGCCTGGCTGAAACCACCGGAATCCCCCGTGCCTGAGCCGAAGCTGTGATTGCATTGGCCCCGGGATGATCAGGCCGGTCAAAATGCATGTTGGCACAGAAAACACCATAGTAACCCTCCGGGCCAATCGCCTTGTCAAGCAGTGCGTCGCAGAAGGCCGGGTAGGGGGTGACGGGAGAATATTGCCCCTCGTCCTGCATCTGCGTCACCACCTGGTAGGAATCGATTATCGTACCGTCAGGCCTGGCAAAACGCATCGGACTGCCTGATCCGGTGAACATGCCGGGCCTGTTCTGATGCCAGTCATTTGGCCAGTAATAATAATTGGCATCAAGCCTGATGCCGTTATCGGCCTCAACCTCAGCAGTCGAGCTCCAGTCAGGCCAGGCGATGCAGTGATTGCGGTTTGTAACCGGCAGAGGCAGGTCCGGAAATGCCGTGGCAAAGGCTGATATCTGGCTTGTGACAAAGCTCTGGTACTGCACGGTTGTATAGTTCGCACAGTTTGTATTTATATGAAGGGCCGACTCAAAACCAAGACTCTCATAGAAAATGGCATCCTCATTGGTGTATGTTGAGCCTACGTAAAAATAACCTGTTGAACGCACACATTCCCAGTCTTCAACAATACAGCCGGCGGGACTCATCGTAATATCTCTCTGGAAACGGGGCTCCATACCGGCATCACCGTGGTTATCGCCTGTCATGACCACAGCCGCCTTCAGACCCCTGGGAAGGAACCAGAATCGTGGCAGTATCTTACGGTGCATTGAGCCCCTGATAATTATGTTGGCAAACAGGCGCTGCTGTTCATCAGCCTGAGGTATTGCCACTTTGTTGAGATCGATCCATCCAGGTTCGGACAGATCAAGCGGCGGTACGAACATATCATCCGAGCGGATCGGATCAATCTTGCCGTCTCTCTTCTGTCCGGCCCAGGCCGGATTGCCCTGACGGGTGTAAACAACTGACCTGGGGAGGTCATAGGTGAAAGCATACGCCTTGCCTCCGTTGGCCCCGACAAGGATCTCCGTCACTGCCGGATACGACGTGGCGGTGGAAGCATCCGAATAAAGCGTAGCCAGGGCCGTGGCTCCGCTGAGACTGTAGAGATCAGCCGCACTGTGAAACTGGATCGTCTCGCCGACAATACCGGCGCCGGGACCCGAGGTATTGCTTACAAGCAGGTATGCATCTGTGAGGGTGCCTCCGGAAGAGGTGATCCCAAGCAGTCCGCACAGCCTTGCATCAGGCCTGAACGCAACAAGCACGCCCCCCCCACCAACCCAGTCTGTGAGGTCGGTAACGAACTGATCAGTAACCGGGAATTCCCCGAGAATGATTACATCGTACGAATTCATCACCGCCGGAGTAACCTCTGTAACGTCCATGGCAAAGAATTCATTCAGACCTTCAGCCCTGAGAATCTCAACCGTGTACCTGCTGAACGGATTCGTGGCCGAACTGATCACCAGGATCGGCCCGCCGGGTCCTTCTGTCGGAGGAGGAGGCGGCGGAGCCCCGGTTGTAAAAGACCATGAGTAATCAGCGGCAAGTAAATTACCGGCCATGTCTTCAATTCCTCCTGCCCCCCCGAGAAGGGTCAGGGTATATGTGGTATTGTAACTGAGCGTTGAATAAGGTGCAAAGGTCAGGATACCGCCACTGCAGGTTACATTACCTCCCACCGGAACCCCTCCGGGACCTGACATGAAAAAAGTACCGGAAGTAGCAGTGGCAGGATTGATCAGCTCACTGAATGATGCCGAGGGAGTGACAGTCACATTAATCCCTGAAGCGCCGTCTGACGGTGCAACCGAACTGACAACCGGAGGAGTTTCGTCCGGGCCGACACTCAGAACAAATACAACATCCACCCAGTAGTTACTTGCAAGGTAACCCTGTGTCGGGAAGGCTGTGGCTGATGAGAGAATGTATAACCCGTTCGGACGGCCAATTGTATCAGCCAGTGCTTCAAGATAGTAGCTTGAATAAGCCGTCGCGAAGTAGTTATTGTCTTCCGGGTAGTAACCCGAAGTGGTATGGTATGAGGCAACATAAACCGTGCCCGCCGATACCGGAACAGGGACGGCAAACGACACCTCCTGCCATCCGGTGGCAGTCTCACCGGTAAACACCGCCCTGGCAAGATTCACCCCGTCTGCGGTCCACAGGTTGCCGGTATGGGTTCCCGTGTTCTGGGCTCCCTTGTAAAACCTTACACCTGTTATGTACCCGGCCGTGTTCGGCCGGAACCTGACTCCAACCTCTATGGGACGGGCATCAGCCTCTGAGGGGTTGACAGGTATTATGGAAGAACTCCAGAGATTACACGGACATTCCGGCGGATCCTGTGAAAAGGCAGGCCTTGCTCCGGCAAAAATGATAATTGACAGTGCTATTAAAAAACGGGAAGCAGTCATGTTAAATCTGATCTTTATCGAGTTCATAGCCCATGCGGGGTTGTTAACTCTTAAAGATCAGATTTATTCACTGATCGTCAAAACTATTTTGACGGATACGTCTGATTGGTAATCAAACCTTCGCTTTGTTTACATCAACCGGAAATCTCAGAATATAGGCTGCTCCATGTGTAGTAATTCCTGAATTACCCGATCAGGGCCACCTTTTTTGTAACAGTTTTGGGCCCGTCTGATACCTTCACAACTACTATCCCGCTTGAATAAGGAGGCAGCTCCACTATGTTCATTTCACCTCCTGTAAGTTTCCGTTCAAGGATTTTCCCACCGCCGGTGTTATATATTTCGCAGAGCGAACCCTCACTCACCTCACCCTGTATCAGAACCCTGCCTCCATAGTGCCATATCCTCAATCCTGCGTTATCTGCATCCGGCTGATCTGTCCCTGACGGAGTGTTCGCGGAAGCGATGATGAAGAACCTTCCTGTTCCGTATGTGTTGCCCGGGAGAGTCACGGTATAGGCTTGCGCAGCCAGGTCGGTATATATACCGGCTACCTTATCCTCAAGCCAGAACCTGTATCCTTCCGCGGGCACTGTGACGGCTGAGAACGTAACCTCACCACCGCCGGGGAAGTCGAGACCCACCGGAACTGCAGTGTTGCCGGCTTCACTTATCGGCAGAGCCTGGCGTGCGAAATTATAGTCGCTGCCATCGCCGGGAAGTACAGTATAAACCTCTGTTCCGGCGCCGGAGCTCAGATAACCCACATCATACCCGGCATCGAGCCCTGTGCTCATACGCGGACCGTATGCAACAACCGTGGCGCTCTCTCCGGATTCCGATTTAACCTTAAGCGAGACCCCGGGCCACGGCACAGAGCCTGACTTCGTCATTACTGCCGAAGTGTTATGCGTCCTCATCGCCGGCATGAAAGTGAATTGTACCTCATCATGATGCGCCAGCACAAAGAACCCCTGCCCCGCCTGGATATCATTTCCCGGGAAAACACCCATGCCTGACGTATAACCCGGTATGCCGGGTGCTATGTAATCATATTCTGCTCCGTCATAGATGTATATCGCCTGGTAAGCCGGGTCAAACGAAGCGAAGTTTTGATGTATGAAGTCATTCTCTGCAAGCGCATCAGAATCTACCGCCCGCAATGCTGACGGGTACGGGTTACCCAGAAGGTTCCAGCCTCCTCCGCCCCAGGTGCCCCGGTCCTGTACGTAATCACTTCCGTACGGCGCTGTAGCCGTGACAATGACAGGATCGGTCAGGACTTCGCCGGTGAATGTCACCCCTGATCCCGTGGCAAGCATCGTATACCCTTTCCCGGTCTCACAGGCCGTTACCGGTTCTTCCGCCGGTGTATCTCCCCAGTAGCCGGTCTCCTCGTTCCACTTCCAGAAGACTGTTCCGGTAGGAAGGGTTGCGCTTACCACAGGTGAAGAAACGTACCTGTACAGGTCAGCAGGCATGACACGGTAAAAATTAACAGTACCGGTACTTGTGCCATTGATGATCAGAGATCCGCTCGAATTCACACTTGCAGATTCTACCGTAAGTGATGCCCCCGGATCGACAGTCAGATTATGACAATCGGCCGTGACACCTGCGGAAATTACAGGCTGATTTGTGATTGTCGATGTAATTACTGCGTCAGTTGCAGTACCGGGGACACCCCCGCTCCAGTTTGATGCTGTGCTCCAGTCTGTACTGGTGCCGCCAAGCCATATACCTGCAGGACATGAATTATCGAGTATACCTGATGTTGCAGCAAAGAACGCCGGTATGATATTGACCGCACCGGATCCGGTTCCGCCATAGGTACCTCCCTGTTGTCCGACTCCTCCCAGGTTAAGGGACCTGGTGGTATGCAGCAGCCCGGTGCCAAGATTAACTAAAGATGAGCCTGAGATTGAGAAGCAACCGGAAATGGTGGTGGCTGCGCTTAATGTAAGCCCGCTGCTGTTGATGACTGAAAGATTGGCCGGAGTATGCTGTGTCAGCCCCGTGCCGGTCACCTGTGGTGTTGTTCCGTTATAGATGTAATTTGCTCCGTCACTGAATACACGGGCCGTCGTTGTCCGGATATTACCGGTCAGAAGTGCAGGATCAGCGGTGATGCCATCCCCCGAGGTTATCCCCAGCGTGCCTCCGGCTGCCAGTGTGAAAGTACCACCACTGCTGATGGTAGAACCTGCAGAGGCCATCTGAAGTGTCGCCCCGTCAGCCACAGTAAAGTTAATCGTCCCTGTTGCCTCCCGGGATGAATTGTACAACTGTGGTCCGGAGCCGTTGAAGATAATCTCGCCACTTCCAGTTTCTGTTTCGGCTATAGTACCTGCGGTGAAGGTGA
>ERZ795054.3321-NODE-3321-length-12777-cov-4.204292_pt1 | contig 12777 bp, 8 predicted proteins | sample MGYA00375138_ERZ795054 | MGnify/ENA primary metagenome ERZ795054 (study PRJEB30183, sample SAMN05720215) | anaerobic digester metagenome | isolation source: active sludge of municipal wastewater-treating anaerobic digesters | place: USA | collected 2014-12-23 ...
ATCTACCATCCCCTGGAGGTCGCACACATCGTAGCCAGCGAGATCGGACTGGGTACAACGGCCATTGTCTGTGCCCTGCTCCACGATGTGGTGGAAGACACGGATTACCGCATTGAGGACATGACGCGCGTGTTCGGCGAGAAGGTGGGGCGTATCATCGACGGGCTGACCAAGATCAAGGGCATCTTCGACCAGACGACCGAATCCATTCAGGCCGAGAACTTCAAGAAGATGCTCCTCACCCTGTCGGACGATGTGCGCGTGATCCTCATCAAGCTGGCCGACCGTCTTCACAACATGCGCACGCTCGACAGCATGCCCCCGGGGAAGCAGCTCAAAATCGCCTCGGAGACCACCTACCTGTACGCCCCCCTCGCCCACCGCCTGGGCCTCTTCGCCATTAAAAGTGAACTGGAAGACCTTGCCCTGAAATATACCGAGCCCGAGATCTTCGCCACCATCCGCCGGAAACTGGAAGAATCCGAGGCCCAGCGCCAGGAGTTCATCGAAGAGTTCATCCACCCCATCCGCAAGGCCCTGCAAGAAAAAGGCCTCGTGTACGAAATCATGGGAAGGACAAAATCGGTGTACTCCATCTGGCAGAAAATGAAAAAGAAGGAGATCCCCTTCGAAGAGGTCTACGACCTTTTTGCCGTGCGCATCGTAATCGACACCCCGCCCGACCAGGAGAAAGTGGACTGCTGGAGGGTATATTCCATCATCACCGACTTCTACACCCCTAACAAGGACCGCCTGCGCGACTGGGTCTCCCTACCCAAGGCCAACGGTTACGAGGCCCTGCATACTACCGTGATGAGCCATACTGGCAAGTGGGTGGAGGTGCAGATCCGCACCCAGCGCATGGACGAGATAGCAGAACGGGGTTATGCCGCCCACTGGAAATACAAGGGCAGCAGCGGGGATACCGCACTCGACGACTGGCTCAACCGCATCAGGGAACTGCTGAAGGGGGAAAGCGAGGAAGACGCCCTGGACTTCCTGAGCGAATTCAAGCTCAACCTGTTCACCGACGAGATCTATGTGTTCACGCCCAAAGGCGAGCTCAAGACCTTACCTGGGGGCGCCACCGCCCTGGATTTTGCCTACCATATCCATTCCCAGATCGGTTCGGCCAGCATAGGGGCCAAGGTAAACTACAAACTGGTTCCGCTCAGCCATCCGCTGCGTACCGGCGACCAGGTGGAGATCATCACCTCACGAAAGCAGGAGCCGCACGAGGAATGGCTGAAATTCGTGGTTACGGCACGCGCCCGCGCCAACATCAAGAATGCCCTGAAGGAAGAACGCCGCAGGCACTTCACCGAAGGACGCGCCCGGCTTGAGAAGCTCTTTGCCCAGCTTGAAGTGGAGGACAGCAAGCTCAATATCTATACCTTCCAGCTGTATACGGGAAGGCGAAGCCTGATCGACCTGTATTATGACCTGGCCAAAGACAACATCGGCCTCAAGGAGGCCCGGGAGTGCTTCAGCCAGAATGAAAAGACCAATTGGTTCCGGCGCATCAGCCGTCCCTTCGCCCGCCGCCAGGGCGTAAGCAAGTCCCTTTCTGAAGTAATCCGTACCAAGCTCGAAGACAAGCCCACCGATGTAGTGATCGAAGGAGGGATCGATGCCTCGGTGTACGAGATTTCTTCCTGCTGTTACCCTATACCCGGTGATGATGTCATCGGCGTGGTGGACTATAACGGGCCCACCCAGCTCCACCGCAGCGGCTGCCCCGAGGCCATACAACTGATGTCGAAATACGGCAACCGCATCGTCAAGGCCAAGTGGACCAACAACGAGCCGGTCGCCTTCCTCACCGGTATCAAGGTGACGGGCATCGACAAACCCGGTCTCATTATCGACATCACGCGCATCATCACCGAACAGCACAGCCTCAACATCCGCGCCTTCAATATGAGCAGCAAGGGCGAGGTAATGGAAGGCACCATTACGCTGCTCGTCTTCAATACCTTGCAGCTGCAGGAAATACTGCAGTCGATCCAGCAGATCCAGGGTATACGCCGCGCGGCCCGCCTGGCCCCAGGCGATCTGAGCCCCAGCTGAGCCACCTGTGCCCTTATTTGTATTGATTATATATAGATATTTTTATCTATATTAATTTATACTAAATATGAATTAAATAAATTTGGTTAACTTTACCTGCTGAACCATCAGGAGGGAGCGATGAAGGAAACCCATAATAATGAGACACTTGACACCGTAAAGAAGCTCTTTACAGAGTATCTTGAGTCGAACGGGCACCGCAAGACCCCGGAACGATACACCATCCTGAAGGAGATATACTCCACCAACGGGCATTTCGATATTGAGAGCCTGTACATCAGGATGAAGAACAACAAGTACCGGGTGAGCCGGGCCACCCTTTACAACACCATCGAGCTGCTGCTCGACTGCAACCTTGTGATCAAGCATCAGTTCGGCAACAACTGCGCTCAGTTTGAGAAGAGTTTCCGCTCGGGCCAGCACGACCACTTCATCTGCCTCGACACCGGCAAGGTGCTGGAATTCTGCGACCCCAGGGTGCAGGAGATAAAGAATTCAGTGGAAAAAATCCTCGGGGTGCAGATCAGCAACCATTCCTTGACCTTTTACGGTCATTGCGAGCCCCGCGATTCAAGAAAGACCGGTAAGGCCGCCCAGCCGTGATGAGCCATCCTGCAAACCCCAAAGGACTGGATGTCCTGCTCGGCCTGCAATGGGGGGATGAAGGCAAGGGCAAGATCGTGGACGTTCTCTCCCCGCACTACGATATCGTGGCACGTTTCCAGGGAGGGCCCAATGCCGGTCACACCCTGGAGTTCAACGGACAGAAGCATGTGCTTCACCTCATCCCTTCCGGCATCTTTCGGCCTGAAACGCTTAACGTCATCGGCAATGGGGTGATTGTGGACCCCTTCATCCTGCAGCAGGAGATCGCGGAGATCGAGGCCGGTGGAGGTCAACCGCGCCACAACCTGCTGATCAGCCGCAAGGCCCACCTCATCCTGCCCACCCACCGTCTGCTCGATGCGGCCCAGGAAGCCGCCAAGGGCAAGGACTGCATCGGCAGCACCCTCAAAGGGATCGGGCCCGCCTACGCCGAGAAGATCGCACGCCATGGGCTGCGCGTGGGCGACATCTTCAGTTCCGACCTGCCCCAGCGCTATGCGCGCATCCGTGAATACCACCTCAGCCTGGCCGCCAACCTCGGCTTCGACCCCCAGGGCTTTCTCCTTGACCGCAAGTACAGCCTTTCCGAATATGAGGCACGCTGGCATGAGGCCCTGGATCAACTGCGCGGCATGAAGCTCATCGACAGTGAGCACTTTATCAACCGCAGCCTGGACCAGGGAAAGCGCGTGCTGGCCGAAGGGGCCCAGGGCACCATGCTCGACATCGATTTCGGATCCTATCCCTTCGTAACGTCATCCAATACTACGGTGGCCGGTGTTTGCAGCGGCCTGGGCGTAGCCCCATCACGCATCGGTCAGGTGTTCGGTATCGTCAAGGCTTATTGTACCAGGGTAGGCTCTGGCCCCTTCCCCACGGAGCTGATGGATGCCACCGGGCAGCTGCTGCGCGACACCGGCAGGGAGTACGGCTCCACCACCGGCAGGCCCCGCCGTTGCGGCTGGCTTGACCTTCCCGCCCTCCGCTATGCCGTGATGCTTAACGGGGTAACCCGGCTGTTCCTGATGAAGACCGATGTCCTCAACGCCTTCCCGGAAATCAGTGTATGTACTGCCTATTCCATGAACGGCTCCCACAGCACAGAAATCCCCTACGATCTCGGTACACCCGGACTGCAGCCCGTATACCAGCAATTGGAAGGATGGCAGCAGGAGATCCATACCCCAAAGCCAGGGGAGAGCCTGCCCGATGCCCTCGACCGCTATATCCGGTTCATTGAGGAAGCCACCGGGGTCCCCGTGGCCGTGGTCTCCATAGGACCTGACCGCGAAGAAACCATTGTACGCCATAATTTCGTAAATTTACGGGCTTGATAACCCCAGCCCGATGAAACACCTCCTTTTCCTGCTGGCCCTGGCCCTGGCCCTGCCGGCATTTTCACAGAAGGTAAGTGAGAGCGAAGTGCCCGAAGCCGTCATCAACGGCCTTAATAAGACGTACCCTGAGCTCAAGGTAAAGGACTGGCAGTTGGTGGAGGATAACTACGAGGCCCGCAGCCGCATCGAAGGAGCCAACGCCTTCATCCTCTTCAGCCCGGACGGGAAACACCTAAAAACTTCCTTCCCCCTCGATCCCCGGGAGTTGCCCAGTGCCTTGCTGGCCTATGTGGACAAGCAGTTCGGCATGGTCAACTTCGCCATCAGCGACCTGGTGGAAGATGCCGACGGCAAGGAATACTATTTCGTGGAACTCAGGAAGGAAGGGGTTGGACAGGGTAAACTGAGCGAGCTCAAGTTCTCGCATGGGGGCGAACTCCTGGCACGGGAAGACTTCCAGAAAGTGGAAGCGGAAGAACCCATTCAGGCTGAAGAGCGACCAGTCCGCCGTGAGAAAAAGGAAAAACCCCAGGAAGTGGTGATCGTGGAGAAACCCGAGGGTATAGACGAAAGCAAGGTACCTGCCGCGGTGAAGACGAGTTTCAGCCGTCGCTTCCGCATGGCCGATGAGCTGGTATGGGATACCCTGGGGGGCAACTACATCGCCTCCTTCTTCCAGGGGGACCTCAATGCCGAGGTCCACTTCAAACCAGGGGGAGAATGGGTGCTGACCAAGGAAGAGATGGCCCCCGACCGGGTGTATGCCCCCGTGGCCCGCTTCCTGGCCGAGGAATACCCTGGTTACAAGCTCGATTACGCCGAGAAGATCACCAAATCGGACCGGGATGTCAACTATTACGTCGAAGTCTCCCAGCGCATCAAGGGGATGGACCCCGACCCTGTCACCCGCATCTATTTCGACAAGACCGGCAGGGTAACCGGAGTGGAAGAACCCGACCTGCCCGAAGAGGTGAGCGAGGATATTGACTACCTGCATGATCCCCGCTTCGATAAGAAACTGGAAAAGGACCTGGATCAGCTGGAAAGTACCGCACCGGCCAATGCCACAGTGAAGGAATCGGAGCTGCCCTCAGGAGTGACAACCTATATCTACGGGAAATACCCCGATATCAAGATCCGCGAAGCGGTGCTCGATCAGGATGCCGAATGGGGAGAAGTCTACCGCGTGGTCATTAGCAAGGAAGGCTTGATGCAGGACAGCTACGAGCTGCTTTTCGACCGTAAGGGCAAGATGCTGGCCGACAATGCACCGGCTGATTTCCTGAAAAAGAAGGACCGCACTTCAGCCGGGCAACCCGCCCCAGAACCCTATTACGAGGACCGTACAAAAGTCGCCGCCGCCAGCGTGCCGGATATCGTGACCACAGCCTTCAGCCGCAGGTTCCCCCGGGCCCAGGAAACAGCATGGACCGAAGAAGAAAAGGGATATTTCACAGCGAAGTTCGTCGACCGGGAATATCAGAACCAGACCACCTTCGACAAGACCGGCAAGCTGCTGCGCACCAAGACCGAAATGGACCTTGAGCGGGTGTACCGGCCCATACTGCTGTATGTGGAAGAGAACTACCCCAAGTACAAGATCGACTACGCCGAGAAGATCACCCGCACCGACCGCATGCTGTACTATTACGTGGAACTCTACACCAATAAGAAAGGCCTGTCGGCCAACCAGTACCTCTTCTTCGACAAAATGGGCAAGCCCCTTGATGAAGAACCCGAGCTCTGATCTTCAATCCCATCTGAACCGCCCTTCAGCAGGCCCCGGGACTACGGTACTTCGGGCCGTGATGCTGGCCGGGATGCTGTTCAGCCTCCTTCCACTACAGGCACAACGCAAGCGTGTGGAACTGGTACAGGCCGACGTGATGTCCTTCGACAAATCGCGCAGCGCGCTGAGGGTGGTCAGCGGCAATGTAGTGTTCGAACACGAAGGCTCGCTGCTATACTGCGATTCGGCCCTCTTCGATGAAACCGCCAACCATGTGGAAGCCTTCGGCAAGGTCCGCATCCGTGTGAACGATTCGGTGAGTGTATACGGGGATGTACTATCCTACGACGGCACGACCCGCATTGCCGACCTGGTGGGGAATGCCCGTCTGGTAGACAATACGACCACCCTGGAGAGCCCTACCCTGCGATACGACCGCAACATCAGCACAGGAACATACACCCGGGGCGGGGTAATCACCGACCGTCGCAACCGGCTCACCAGCCGGCAGGGGTCCTACTACTCCCCCGACAACCAGTTCGTGTTCCGCGACAGCGTGAAGCTCCACAACCCGGACTACGACATGGTATCGGACACCCTGCACTACAACAGCGGGAGCGAAGTGGCCGAGTTCTACGGAAACACCGTGATCCGAAGCGAGGAGAACACCATCTTCTGCCGGGAAGGCTGGTACGACACCCGCTACGACCTGGCCAGCTTCAGCCGCCGGGCAAGCATACTGATGGAAGACCGCGTGCTGTATGGGGACAGCATATATTACGACCGCAAGCTCGCCTTTGGCAAGGCGTTCCGGAACATACGCATGGTGGATACCGAGCGCGATATCGTGATCCTGGGCCAGCTGGCCCACTACCTCGAAGACGAAGGCCTGGCCGTGGTCACTGACTCCGCACTGGCCATCATCTACGGGGAAGGCGACAGCCTCTTCCTGCATGCCGATACCCTGAGGGCCATCTTCGACAGTACAGGGGAGACGCGGCAACTCTACGCATACCACCAGATGAAGTTCTTCCGCAGTGACATCCAGGGGCTGGCTGACTCCCTGGCCTACATTACGGCCGACAGTCTCATCCATATGCACGGGGAGCCCGTGATATGGTCCGAAGCCCATCAGATGAGCGCCGACACCATCATGCTGGGAATGAAAAACGAGGCCATCGACCGCATCTTCCTCAGGGAGAACAGTTTCATCGCATCGATCGACGACACCAACGCCTACAACCAGCTCAAGGGTAAGCACATGACAGGGTATTTCCACGAGAACGAGCTGGTACGTATGGACGTGGCCGGGAACGCGGAAACGGTCTATTACATCCGGGAAAGCGACGGACGGCTGACCGGCATCAACAAGGCGGTCAGCAGCGACATCACTATTCGCCTCAAAGACAAGAAGATAAGAGAAATCGTATACATCCGTCAACCGGAAGCCGTATTGTACCCGCCTTCACAGTTCCCGGCACAGGAACGTAGCCTGGAGGGCTTCCACTGGCAGGGGCACCGAAGGCCCCGCAAACCGGCTGACGTATTTTACTGGTAAGGTCCGGGAACGGCCTATACCGCCTCCACCACCTTCTGAAGATGCTGGTTCACCCTGGCGGCCACCCCGGCCAGCACAGGATTGCCCATGCCCGTCATCATGGCGGCGGCATCCATGGCGGCCACTTCGATCAGGCCCGGCTCCTGTTCGATAAGGATCACGTTGCAGGGAAGCAGCACACCGATCTTATCCTCGGCCTGCAGGGCCTCATAGGCATAGCCAGGGTTGCATGCCCCGAGGATGTGGTATTTCTTGTAATCCACCCCGAGCTTGTCCCTAAGGGTAGCCGTAACATCTATCTCGGTCTTTACTGCAAAACCCTCCTCGCGCAGCAGGGTATTGAGCTTTTCCATCACGGCGCCGAATTCGCCGTGAACATGGCGTGAAATGTAATAGTTCATGATGTGGTGGTTGTTTAGGACTAAAACCTTGTGGGGGTAAATAAGTTCAGCGATCCTAATAATAATCCCTGAAATCCTTCTTGCGGTTCAGCTTGAGGTCCTGCAGCATGGCCGACTTCACATTGATGGTGAAGTTCCAGCTCTTGCGGAAGCCCAGCGGGATCCAGTTGAATCGCATCTCCCAGCAGTGGAGGTCCCTGTAAATATCAACGGATGAGTAGGATATCTTCTTCTGAAGAATATCATAATTGGAACCGAAACCGATTTTCCATTTTGGGGTGAGGTTCACATCGCCGTTCAGCTGAAGCGTATGTGTGGTGACTTCGGCATCGCGCTCCCGCGTCAGCTTGTCGGCGAGAATACCGTATTGCACGGAATACGCTGCCGAAAGGTTCCAGGGGATGTTGAAGTCCACATAGTTCACCATATCCCGGTCGAGGTCGTTCCTCTCCCCTTCAGTTCCCTTGTCTGTCTCCCTGCGGGCTTGCAGGGCCTTGTCGTTGAGCCTCCAGTTGAGACTGAGTGCCCAGTTGGCATTGTCGAAGCGCAGCAGGCGCCCATGGGCGTCCCATTCATAGCGGTCGATGTTGCGTCCGGTGCTATTTACCGCGTAAGGATCCCAGCGGCTGGAGTATGTCAGGAAAATATTGCGGAAAAGGGTGGTCCTCCCGCTCATGGAGAGGGGCGCCCAGCGGAGGGAGTCCTTGGCCAGGTCATAGGAAGTAGTGAGGGTGAAGTTCTCAATGAGCACCACCTTGCGTGTGCCGCTCACGGTATCCTTGCGGCTCCTTACTTTCATCTCAAGATTATTTGCCAGGGAGAAATTGAGCCTTCCGGAACGGCCATCGGGCACCGTACCGAAAATGAATCCATCGTAATAGGAATACCGTCGCACATTGCCGCTGCCGTCGGTATACTCATCGTAGTATCCCCAGGCCGGGGTCCCGAAATCGGGGCGGTAGGAGAAGGAAAGGGTAGGCGTGAGTACATGACGGATGGCGGTAACCGGGCCCTTGCGGAAGTTGAACATACCGTAGATCCGGGTGGTGAGGCTGGAGGTGAAGCTGAAATCGCGCACCATATTGAGGCCATTCACCGTATCCTTCACGAGATAGCCTACTGTGGTATCATTGCCCTGGATGAGGGTATCGGTGTTCCATACCTGTTCCACCCTGCGCAGGTACCAGCGCTCATCATAATTTATGGTGTTGGTGAGGTTGAAGTACTTTAAAACTTTCAGTGAATTTGAGATGGGGATGGAATGTTTCATGCCGTGGGTGAAGCGATCCCACATCCCTTCACTGAAGAGCAGGGTGTCATAGGTGTTCAGCGCGTTGCGCGCATTCATCTTATACTGCACACTGATATTGTCGTACCAGCGGGGCTTTCCTGCCCGCTGGGCGTTGCGCAGCGGATAGAAACGGTTCACCGAGAAACTGAGTTCGGGCAGGGTGAGGTCGAAGGCGTGGGTGATCACATTCTGACGGTGGTTGAGCGATGCCGTGAGGAAGTATTTGCCCTCCCAGCTGGTCTGGTAGGCCACACTCGACTGGAAGGTATTGGAGAGGTAGTCGTTGGAAGAGGTGGGGTTGAACTGGTTGAACTTGGAACTGACAATGTTTACGCTGGAAGAGAAACGGCTGTTGGGGCGGGCTTTCTCGCTTTGCTGGTGGGTCCAGTTGATGGCATAGTCCCGGTTCTTGGCGTAATCCACTGAACCCTGGTCGCCTGTGATATTGAGGGCATACCTGAGTCCCAGGGACCCTCTGTACTTATACCTGACATTGTAATTGGTCTTGGTCTTCACCGCCCAGCTTCCCCGGGTGTAAATATCGCCCCGGAGCTCCAGGTCGAGGTAGTCGTTAATGCCCCAGTAATAGCCGAAGTTCTCGAAGTAGAACCCCCGGTTGGCCGATTCGCCGTAGGTCGGGATAAGGATGCCGCTGCGTTGCCCCTTTTTGTTGGGAAAGAGCCCGAAGGGCACTACCAGGGGCGTAGGCACATCGGCGATGACCAGGTAGGCCGGTCCGGTGATGATCTTGTCGTCGGGGATTACCTTGCTGCGGGTGAAGCGGAACTCGAAATGGGGGTGCTCATTGCTGCAGGTGGTATACTTCCCGTGCCGGATATTGATGATGTCGTTCGGCAGCTTTTTTATAAGCTCCCCGTGTAGGTAGCCATCTCCATCCTGGGTAATCACCTGATATATCAGGCCTTTCCGGGTGTCAAAATTGTACTTCATCTCCCTGGCCCTGAACTCCTCGCCCCCTTCGGTGAATCGCGGGTTTCCTGCCAACCTTCCGGTGGAATCAGGCAGTCCCCTGGCATACAGTAGCTTATCGTCGAAGGCAATACGCACATAGTCCGACTCAAGGGTGATCTTCTCGTAGCCCAGGTTGCAGCCCCGGAACATATGCACCAGGTTGGAATCCAGGACCAGGCGGATGGAATCGGCGGCCTTGTATCTTACCGGGGCAGAGAACTGCTCTTTCTGTTTGAGGGTGGAAGGAAGGCGGATCAGGGTATCTGCAGGCAGGGTATCCGGATCAGTGGTAAGGGTATCGGGCACGAAAAGGGTATCTGGCCCGTTATTTGCAGTATCCGAAGTCTGAGCGCCAGCAAACAGCGATGAACCAAGGAACAGTCCAAGCAATATCAGCACCCTCAGGCCGGCCCGGTAAGGCTGGCCCTTGCTGCGATCCGGACGGTTTCTCGACTGTTCCAAGTAAATCGTACTTTTGTGCCTATGTGGCATCCCTGCCGGAATGCCCGGACCGGCAACCGGCACGGGACGCTGCTCAGTTGCCCAGGTTCAGGCGGGCAAAATTAACAAGAGCAGACTAAAAATAGAGATTATTCCGGTGAAACGATTTCTTGTCTGGTTTGGTATCCTCGCCCTCCTCTTCAATGTGCCCGCTTATGGCGACGGCAAGAAGACCTTCAAGGTAGTGATCGACGCTGGCCATGGGGGGCACGACTCCGGCACCCGGGGCAAGCAGGTGTGGGAAAAAGACATCGCCCTGAAGCTGGCCCTCATGCTGGGTGAAAAGATTGGGAAGGAGATGCCCGACGTGGAGGTGGTATACACCCGCAAGACCGATGTGTTCATCGAGCTGCACCGCCGGGCCCAGATAGCCAACGAGCAACATGCCGACCTGTTTATCAGCATCCATTGCAACGGTGTGAAAAGCACCCAGCCCAAGGGGACCGAGACCTGGGTGATGGGGCTGCATAAGAGCGCGGCCAACCTGGAGGTGGCCAAGACGGAAAACGCGGTGATCCTGCTGGAGGACGATTACAGTGTCCAGTACGACGGGTTCGACCCCAACAGCCCCGAGGCCTATATCATTTTCTCATTTCTGCAGAATGCCTATCTGGACCAGAGCCTGGAAATGGCCCGGCTGGTCCAGGATGAGTTCAGGGACAAGGCCGGGCGCATCGATCGCGGCGTGAAGCAGGCCGGTTTCCTGGTACTGTACCGGACCACTATGCCGGGCATCCTCGTGGAAGCCGGATTCCTGAGCAACGCCACGGAAGAAGCCTACCTGGCCTCGGCCGAAGGTCAGGAAGAGATTACGGGGTCCATATTCCGTGCCCTGAAGGCCTACCGGGAACAGCTGAATCGTCAGGGTATTCCCGGTCGCCCCAACGGACAGGCTTCCCCTTCTCCTGCTCCGAACAACACCGCAGCCAGCTCATCTGTGGCAAGCACTGTACCGGCCCAGGCCATACAGTTCGCGGTGCAGGTGAAGAGCTCACCCACGCGCGTAGCCCTGACCGATCCCCTGTTCAAGGGATTAGGTGAAATTGGGGAATATGAGCAGGAAGGAACCTGGAAGTATTATGTTAAAGGAGCCCGATCCTATGCCGAGGCCATGGAAATGCAGCGAAAACTGAAAGCCGCCGGGCATGGCGATGCCTTCGTCATCGCCTTCCGCAATGGCCGCCGTATCCCGGTGAACGAGGCAAGGCAGGCCCTGGGACAATGATGAGAAACAAAAACCACCTGCTGTGAAAACACGTAAGGAGATCTGGATCGCGCTTGTGGCCGTGGCCGCCCTGGCTTTGTTCATCTGGGGGGTGAACTACCTCAAAGGCACCGACATGTTTACCCGGCAGCGCAGCTTTTATGCCGTATATCCGCGGATCGACGGGCTGTTGTCTTCCAGTCCTGTAACCATCAACGGAATGAAGATCGGCCAGGTAGGCGAAGTCCGCTTCATGGAGGACGGCAGCGCCCGCATCCTGGTGGAGATGCTCATCAGCAACCCTATCCCCATCCCGGCAAACTCCGTCGCCGTGATCGCCAGTTCCGACATCCTGGGATCCAAGGAGGTGATCATCCGCCTGGGCGATACCACTGCCCTGGCCAGCTCAGGGGATACCCTGATCCCTGAACTCCAGTCGAGCCTGCAGGAAGAAGTGAACAAACAGGTGGCCCCGCTTAAGCGCAAGGCCGAAGACCTCATGTCGTCCATCGACTCCATGGTCACAATCATCAGCATGGTGCTCAATGAGGATATGCGCGCCAGCCTGGAGGGCAGCCTGGGTAACATTCAGCAGACCATAGCCAACCTCAAGCACACCACCTATAACATCGACACCCTGGTCTCCAGCCAGCGCAACCGCATGGCCGGCATCATCACCAATGTGGAAAGCATCAGCAACAACCTCAGGGCCAACAACCAGACGATCACCACCATACTGGGGAACATGGGGAGGATCAGCGACAGTCTGGCCCGCGCCGACATCGCAGGCACCTTCGTGAGGGCCAATACGGTACTCGCAGAAGTTCAGCTTATCACCCAGAAAATCGGACAGGGGGAAGGAAGCCTCGGCCTCCTCCTGGAAGACGAGCGGCTTTATGAGCGTCTCGACCGCTCCGCCCGCGATCTTGACCTCCTGCTCCAGGATGTGCGGCTCAACCCACACCGCTACCTGCATTTCTCGGTACTCGGACGCAACCCAAAGAACAATCTATACGTTGCGCCGGATACGGCGAGGTGAGGAGGGTCGAGGGCAGGAACCTTCCCCACATCTGGCCATGCTTAGGGGAAAGAGTGCGAGGAAATCCTG
>ERZ795054.3322-NODE-3322-length-12768-cov-5.044836_pt1 | contig 12768 bp, 9 predicted proteins | sample MGYA00375138_ERZ795054 | MGnify/ENA primary metagenome ERZ795054 (study PRJEB30183, sample SAMN05720215) | anaerobic digester metagenome | isolation source: active sludge of municipal wastewater-treating anaerobic digesters | place: USA | collected 2014-12-23 ...
GGAGGGCTTTGGCTATAACGACTTTTTTGCACTTAAGGAAGCCCTCGAACGGGAGGGGCTTAAGATGCCTGTCAATTATGTGGCACTTCCTTTTGAAGCCGATGGCGTACTGAATGATTCAATTGCCCGTGAAATAAAAGAAATGATATCGGCATCCTCAAAGGGAGAAATAATGTATTTCCCTTTACAGAGCAAAAGTTTCAAAGATGACAGGGAAGCCGGAGACCAGGTGGTCTCCAGGATACTCCGTGAGCTCTCGGATTATGCCGCTACATATGGCGTTAAATTATGTGCCTATCCTCATATTAATACATACTGTGAAACGGTGGCACACAGTGTAAAACTTGCCGGAATGGTTGACAGAAAAAATTATGGCGCTGCAATGAACCTTTGTCATCTGCTGAAAGTTGAAGGCTCTGAAGGGATTGATGTAAAGATTAAGGAGTTCGCTCAATATTTGTTTGCGGTTAATATATGCGGTGCCGACGACGGCGATACAAAACAGTTCGGGTGGGACCGGCTGATTCAGCCTTTGGGTCAGGGATCATTTGATACTTACCGGTTTGTGAAATTACTGATTGACAATGGTTATTCCGGACCAATCGGATTACAATGCTATAACCTTAAGGGAGATATAGTTGAAATCCTGAAAGGATCAATGAAGACCTGGGAAGAATATAAGGCAAAGTCTCGCTATTCAAACTGACCCGGATCAATTCCTGCCTGATTAGCATAATAAATTGGAAGGAATACCAGTTTCTGATCGTGAAGTTTGGCATATGGCGCTGTTGAAAGCACTATACCATACGGGCATTCAGGGTAGGTGTTCAACAACAGATGCAAACTCCGGAGACGTCCTGCTGACCCACTTTTAATTTCGACAGGGTATATTCTTCCCTTTCCACTCAATAAATAGTCAACTTCGGCGGTACTGCTCTTTTCTTCTCTCGACCAGTAATTCAAGGCGTCATTTTCTGAAACTGCAACAAATTCCTGTCCTACAAACTGTTCAGCCATCGCCCCCTTATGAATAGTGAGCAGATCAGCCTGATGCATTTCAGCATCAACAGGTAAGCCGCATAATTGTTGCATAATCCCGATATCAAGCATCAACGCTTTAAATTTTTTTTCGGATGCCGAAGCTTCCAGGGGTACTCCTGCCGGACTGGCCGCCGGTATTTTCCTGATTACCTGTGCCTGCCTCAATAATTCAAATGCTTTCTTAATAGTAGTTATCGAAAAATCAGGTGATAAATGAGAATATTTTATTTGCCTGCCAATACTTTTTGCAACAGATGAGAAAACAATATTCAGGCAACGTTTATCTGCAAAAGGGGCATATTTTGAAAAATCCTGTCTGAATGTATCGGCCAGATTATGCTGTATTTCGAAAGCATTCCGCATTCTTCCAGTACTGGAAAAATTTTCAACACATTCAGGCATTCCCCCGACAAAGAAGTAATTACGTAATTCGTTTAACAGCGATTGGTGTATTGTATCTGAAAGTTTTTCAGGAGGCGCCTTAATAATTTCTGCTAATCCGGGTTTCCCGGTTGCAAGTAGAAATTCGTGAAAACTCAAAGGATACATATTTAAAAACCGGATTCTGCCAACCGGGATGGGAATATCCCGGAAAGCAAATTCAAGGAGTGACCCTGCAGAAATAATATGCTGGCCAGGCAAATCCTCATAAAAATACCTTAATGCCATAATGGCACGGGGACAACTCTGTATCTCATCGAAAAAAAGCAGATCTTCACCAGTAACGATTTTTGTGTTTAAAATAATTTCTAATTCAGAAACAATTCTTTTAACATCAAAATTCAGATTAAATATTGCATGCCAGTCAGGCCGTTTCTCAAAATTTACAACATGAATCCGACCGTTAAAATAGTCTCTTCCGAAATCATTAATAATCCAGGTCTTCCCAACCTGTCTTGCTCCCCTTAGAATAAGTGGTTTCCTGTTGGTTTGGTTTTTCCATTCGACCAGTTTTTCAGTTATAACCCTTTTCATATTAAGAAACTATTTAGAAATACAAGGCAAAAGTATAATTAATAATTTAGAAATACAAGGTAAAAAATTAAGAGATATAGCTCAGGTAATATATTCAATACTCTTATAACTAAAGTACTTTTAACTGATCTGATTCACATTTGCATTCAAAAAGAAATAAATAATACACCTTAATTTAGGTAGCTTCTTTTTGCTTTAACATGCTCCTTTTTGGACAATGATTTTGATGAATATTTCAAAACAAATCCATCAGAATGTGAAAAATAGTTAAAAATGATACTTCAAAATTTATTTAATCGGATTCTCCGAAAGAAAAGCATAAATTGACATGATCTGACCAAATCATAAAGCCTATGAAAGCTCTTTCAACTGCCGTAATCTGTTCACTGGGTGGAGGAGTTATCCTCAGCTCATGTCTTTCGAAAGAAAGGAAGGACACCAAGCATCCCAACGTTCTGATTGCAATCAGTGACGATCAGTCATTTGTACATACGAGTTTTGCCGGATGTAAATTTGTAAATACCCCCGGATTTGACCGGGTCGCCCATAGCGGAATCTTTTTTACAAATTGTTTTGCAGGTTCTCCGGGATCAGCACCCTCGCGAAGCTCTCTGGTCACAGGTCGTTATCACTGGCAAAATGAGTCGAGCGGGCAACACGCATCCAGCTGGCTGAAGAAATATGTACCGTTTGCCGATGCCCTTAAGGCAAACGGCTATCATACAGGATTCACAGGAAAGGGAGTCGGACCTTTTCAGTATGCACGAAATGAGCTGGATTCATTATGGAGGGAGGAAAATGCAGCAGGAAAGGCTTATAATTCCATTCAATATAAAAAAGGTGATCCTTCCGATGAAAGACCTGCAGGGGGAATCGGAGCGACTAATTATTATGCCAATTTCCTCGATTTTATGAAGAAACGACATGAGGGGCAGCCTTTTTATTTCTGGTATGGCGCAACTGAGCCTCACAGAGCATATGAGCAAGACTCCTGGAGGCGTAACGGGAAAGATCCGGCACTGGTCGAGGTTCCGGAATTTCTGCCTGATAATGACATTATAAGAGGAGATCTGCTTGATTATGCGGTGGAAATTGAGTGGTTCGATCTTCATCTTACACGAATTCTGAATTATCTCGATTCAGTCGGAGAGCTGGATAATACTATTGTTATTGTGACGGGAGATAACGGAATGCCCTTCCCGAGGGGGAAAGCTCTCAGCTATGAGTACGGCGTACATGTACCACTGGCGATAAGCTATCCTGAAGGATTTCCCGGGAACAGGATAGTGAATGATCCTGTAAGCTTTGCTGATATGGCTCCGACAATACTGGAGATGACAAATACGAAACCGGAAGGAATGATGCCGATCTTCGGGAAAAGCATTGTTAATATTCTGAAATCGGGTAAATCCGGTATCGTTGATGAGACAAAGAAATACGTATTCGCAGGCAGGGAGCGTCATTCATCGTCCAGATGGAATAATCTGGGATATCCTCTGCGTTCAATACGAAGTGAGCAATATCTTCTTATCTGGAATTTGAAACCTGAACTCTGGCCGGCAGGTGATCCGCAGGCAATAGACACAGAAACAGGAAAATTACGCCCTATGTACGGTATAGATGAAAAAGGGATCCATCACTCTGACTGGGCTTTCACAGATGTAGATGCCAGTCCCTCAAAATCCTTCCTGATTGAAAACCACAATGATCCCAATCTGAAAAGGTATTTTGACCGGGCTTATGCAAAACGGCCGGAATTTGAATTATACGATGTTAAGAAAGATCCATATTGTCTTACCAATCTTTACGGCAATCCCAGGTTTAGCACTATTGAAAAGGAGATGAAAACTGAATTGCTTAGAGAGCTTGAAAGATCAGGAGATCCCCGCGTGGTCGGTCCGGATAAGGAAATATTCGAATCTTATGTCCGGTACAGCCCCATAAGGGATTTTCCAAAGCCGGAGTAAGGTTGTCACTGCTGGTTGCAGAGTCTGTCCGGATACATAAGGATCTATTTATGGTCAGGAAAAGATTTGCTAATATTTTAATAAATCATTCAGGGTTCTGATTGCAAGTTCGAGTTCCTCAGGATCGATATTTCCTAATTTTTCTACGAGCCTGTCTTTTGAAACTGACCGGATTTGAAACACCAGCAGCTCAGATTCCTTGCTTAAGCCATTGGTCCTGGATGGTTTTAAAACAGGGTTTCCTTTGTATTTTTTTATTCTGGTTGTTAAGGGAGCAGTAATAACTACAGGTAAATGACGGTTTAATAGGTTTCCGCTCAGGATAACGACCGGGCGGAATCCACCCTGTTCGCTCCCCTTGTAAGGATTCAGATTAGCCTGCCAGATTTCACCCTGATTCATTGTTCAAGTTGTCTTAAATAATCATTCATCCCTTCTTCTGCCATTTGCAGGATATCCGCATCATCTTCAGCCTGCTTATAAGACTTTATATATTCTGACCTGTCAAGATATTCGAGGTAAAGACGTAAAGCATTCTCGATCAGCTTGTTTTTGGGCAATGATAATGATCTGGCTTTCTCATTCAATTGCCTTGACAGGTCTTCAGGTATCGTACTGGTGAATGTGACCATAATTCTTCAGTTAAAATTTTATGTAAATATAAAGAATATGTTTAATACATAAGTATGAAACATAAATAAAAAATATATTTTTTTGTATTGCAGATAATCAGCTCATTTTATCGGAACTGATTGTACCGGGTGAATACTCATCCTTTAGAATTACAAAGCAAATGTTGAAGGTGTAATTTAGAAATACAAGGCATTTGATTTGAAAATCAGAAAGTCAGATACTACATTTATCACTATTATGCTTTCTGGGGGGTTTGACATGCATTTTTCAGACAAAAGAAAAAAGACAATTCACATTTTATTAATGTTAACCTCATGACGTGTTATATTATTGAAAAATTAGATATTTTAGTCCATATTCTGACAGTAAAAAGGGGGAAGAAAATATTAATAAAAACTATTGGTTGTGAAAAAATCAATTTCGAAAAAAACACAGGATACGTTCACGACCCGACGTGAATTTGTTAAGACAACCGGGACGATAGCAGCCTTTTCGACTCTTGCCGGAGGTGCGGTCCCTTATCTGAACGAAACAGGAAATAAGGAACCGGATGAAAGATTAACCGGAAAATCAGCAAATTCCGTTGCCCCGATCCACCCTGGTGAGGACATCAAAGTTACCAGGATCGAGACATTTGTGCTTAAGAATTCCTGGGTATTTGTTAAAATATCAACTGATGCCGGCATTGTCGGTTGGGGTGAAATGCTCAAGGATGATGCCAAAGCATGTGCTGCAGGCGCACTGGAGGTCGGCAACTATCTCATTGGTAAAGATCCAAGACAAGTGGTTCATCACTGGCAGGCCATTCACAGGGGTTCGTTTTATCGCGGAGGACCGATAAAAACAGCGATTTCGAGCGGTATTGACCAGGCGCTCTGGGATATAACCGGTAAAGCTTTCGGCGTTCCGGTCTATAAGCTTTTCGGAGGTCCGACCCGTGAAAGGATAAGGGTTTATGGCCGGCTTGACCCCAGGACAGGAGTTAACGCTGTCAAGGTTGGACCTGAAGCCGGACAAAGGCAACCGACAAAATACATCGAAGGGAAGAAATATGTAGATGAGGTTGTGGAAAGATTTAAGGCTCTTCGGGAAAAGGTAGGTTCCGAAGTCGATATAGCAATTGATTTTCATGGGGCCGTACAGCCACCTACAGCAGCCCTGCTGATTAAAGCACTTGAACCGATCCAGCCATGGTTTTACGAGGAGGTGGTCCAATGTCTCAATGTTGATGTAATGGCAGAACTGGCAGCAAAAACACATATACCCCTTGCCACCGGAGAGCGTATATTTACGAAATGGGGCTTCAGGGAAATTCTTGAAAAGCGTGCTGCAACGATCCTTCAACCTGATGTATGTTATGCCGGTGGTATTTCAGAGTTAAGGATTATTGCCGGTATGGCAGAGGCGTATTATACACCTGTAGCTCCTCACAATCCCCAGGGACCATGTTCTCTTGCAGCCAGTATGCAGGTCGCCGCTTCAATACCAAACTTTCTTATTCTGGAGAGGGGCGACAACGAATATTCAGACCTTCTTGCCAAACCTCTACCTGCGGTAATAAACGGATACCGGCCATTGCTAACCGATCCCGGATTAGGGATTACTATTGACGAAGAAAAGCTGATAGCACAGGTGGGTGAACCCGTGCCATATAATGCCCGGTTCGATTCGGATGATGGCTCGGTGATTGACTGGTAACCAATAAATAATTTTCCCATGAAATCAATCTTTAAACGTATATGGCTCATTTTACTATCGGTGGGCCCCGGCATTTTCTGCATCGGATATACAATCGGAACCGGTAGTGTTACTTCAATGGCTAAAGCCGGAAGCGAGTTCGGAATGCAGTTGCTCTGGGTATTGTTTCTGAGTGTTCTTTTTTCCTGGGTGTTAATGGAAGCTTATGGACGTTATGCTGTTGTAACCGGAGAAACTGCATTATTCAGTATCAGAAGGAAGATCAGACATGGCAATATTCTGGCAATTCTTATAATTATCGGAGTTGTTACAGCTCAGTGGACTTGTCTTTCAGGAATTATGGGATTAACATCCGCTATGATGTATGAACTTTTTCACATGTTTATACCGAAGCTAAGTCCTGAAAACTACTGGGCTGTGCTGGGAATAGCTATTTTCATGATGGCATTGTTATACGGTATGCTCATGGTCGGGAAATATTCATTCTTTGAAAAGATACTCGTAATCTTTGTAACAATAATGGGAATATCTTTTCTGTTTTCGATGTTCATTGTACTTCCTCCTCCATCTGAGATAGTAAGAGGATTCATTCCTTCAATACCGGCTGTTCCAGGAGGTAAACTTATGGTTGCGGCATTTGTAGGTACAACTATGGCAGCACCGACCTTTGTTGTCCGGCCATTACTGATGAAAGGCAAAGGCTGGGGAAAGGAAAATACAAAGGAACAGACCAGGGATGCACTTACTTCGGCGATTCTGATGTTTGTGATCAGCGGTTCGATAATGGCAACAGCCACCGGTGCATTATTTCATGAAGGAAAAACAATAAACAAAGTGCTCGATATGGTTTATACACTTGAGCCTCTGGTAGGTAAATATGCTGTAGCAGTTTTTGTTTTTGGAGCAATGAGTGCAGGATTATCTTCGGTATTTCCCATTTTAATGGTAGCGCCGTTATTACTTGCAGATTATAAGAAAGGAGAACTGGATACCAGATCCCGGCAATTTAAAATCCTAACTGCAGTTGCAGGCGTTATAGGACTGACAGTCCCCATACTTGGTGCAAATCCTGTCATGGCTCAGGTAGCCACACAGGTATCGGCGGTATTTGTGCTTCCTTTTGTAATAATAGCTATTTTAATACTTATAAACAATAAAACCGAAATGGGGAAAAATAAAGCCGGCCTTCTGCTGAATACAGGTCTTATCTGCGCTTTTATTTTTTCCTGCTTCATTGCTTATACCGGAATAGGTGCACTGGCACAATTATTCTAATATCTGATCGGGTACAATCGACGCTTACATTATTCAGTGCGGAATCTAAAAAATGTGTAATTTGCGCGGCAGAGGAGATTATTTTATTGTTACCTGGTAACCATTATGAATACCTTTTTACCAAATAATGAATCTCAGTTGGTTAAGAGTCTGTCCAGAGGTAATATTCTGGCTTTTAATACACTGTTTGGTGAATACAGTGGCAGGTTATATCGTTTTGCTTATGGTTATCTGAAATCTGAAGAAGAATCGGAAGAACTTGTACAGGAAGTTTTTACACGGATATGGGAGAAACATAAGGACCTTAAATCGGAACTCTCATTCAAGTCATATCTATTCTCAATCGCATTTAATATAATAAAGAAGCATTTCAGAAGGGAAGCCATTAAATCAGAATATTTTAAATCCCGTATTTCAGATGATCTTGATCTGGAAACTACCAGAAAAATATCCTATGATTCACTTTATCAATATGTATCCGATCTTATTGAGATGCTTCCGGGTCGCCGCAAGGAAATATTTATTAAGAGCAGGTTTGATGGTCTAAGTATTAAAGAGATCTCAGAAGAACTGAATATCAGCCATAAAACTGTCGAAAATCATTTGTCCGATGCATTAAAATTTATAAGGTCGGGTCTGCTAAAAGAAGATCTCCCGGTTGTTTTGTTTTTTGCATTGTTTATTGCCTGATATGATCGGACAGGAATAAAATGTCTAGTAAAAATCTCTTCCTTCCAGACTCACATTGATTTGATAATCAATCTTTTTTAAAGAGCATTACTAGTTTTAAGTAAATTTAACACTATTATTTCATCATTTATCGGGTGTTAAAGCTATTTAAAGGATATTACATAATAAATGCAACGAAAAACTCATGGGATTTTTCCTTCATAGGTTGACGTTAATTTTAGGGTAAGCGGCAGTTTCCGGAATAACGGAGACTGCCTTTTTTAATCAAAATGATAATATAATTTTAACCAGATCATATGTCACATAATAGTCTGGATACTGACAGGTTGGAACGATTTTTCAGGGGTGATTTTACCAAAGATGACCAGGATTATCTGAGGAAGATGTTCTGTGATAAGATGAGAGAGGAAGAACTGGAAGATTTTATCAGAAAAAAGTGGCATGAATTGTTACGTGAAGAAGATCATGACTGCAAAGATCTTAATCACATTTTATACAGAATTCACTATGAAATAAACACCAGGGAACCTGCCGCAGACTATCGCTCAGGGTTTTCTGTTGTGATAAGATGGCTTGCCGGTATAGCTGCAATACTATTTTTACCATTATTGATTTATTCCGGGATCCATTTTTACCGCAATAAAAGGGAGATCAGCAATCTTACCTGGGTGGAACTGACAGCTCCTGCATGGAGCCGCGTGCAGTTCAGTTTACCCGATGGATCAACGGGATGGCTTAATAGCAGCTCAAGTATCAGATATCAAAGTGATTTCATCCGCAATCGAACATTAATGCTGAATGGTGAAGCATTTTTCAACGTGAAATCAATACCGGACAAGCCATTTGAAGTGAGCACCAGGGAAATAAATGTTACTGCACTTGGTACCCGGTTTAATATCGCCTCATATGAAAATGAACAGGATGTTGAAATAGTTCTGGAAGAGGGTAAACTGTTATTTAATAATACGGAGATGACAAGACCATTTGAAATGGTTCCAAATGACCTTGTGATATATAATAAAGTAACTAACCAGTTATTGAGAGAGGTCATACAGCCTCAAATATATCTGGCATGGACTGAAGGTAAGCTTGTATTCAGGAATGATCCTATAGATGTTGTTGCAAGACGACTTGGAAGATGGTATAATGTTGATGTTGAGGTAAGCGGCAATAATTATGAAGAAGTAAGACTCAGGGCTACTTTTATTGATGAGAATCTTGATGAAGTGTTATATTTTCTGAAACGGGCGCTTCCGGTGGATTATAAAATGATTACAGGAGAAATGGATACAGATCATGAGACATTCATTAAGAAAAAGATAATTTTTACCATGAGAAAATAGAATTGCCAACCAGATTTAACAACCTAATAAACAATTTGCCTATGTCAATATACCACTGAATTAAATGAAGCAGGAAAGTGTTGGAGTCACTCTCCTGCTATTTGCTAAGTTACTACATATCAATAATAACCTAACTAAAACATTTCAAATTTATGAAAAAAATCAATGAATTGTTGGTGCTCATGCACCCTACACTAAAAAAACTGATTCTGGAAATGAAAATTGCAGCCCTGATTGTCTTTATAAGTGTAACAAACATTTTTGCATCGAATACATATTCGCAAACTGCAAAAGTTACACTTAACATGGAACAGAAATCCCTTGAGAATGTGATGGATGAAATAGAGCAGCAAAGTGAGTTCTATTTTATATTTAACCAGAAGCAAATTGACGTTGAAAGGCTTGTTGACATACATGCAAAGGAGAAATCGATAGAAGAAGTACTTCCGCAGCTGTTTTCCGGAACAAATATCCATTACGCAGTATTGGATAAAAAAATCCTGTTGACGACGGATTCTATTGACGATGTAATAATTGCAGAGATGCCTGCTGTTCAGGAAGGTATAGTTACAGGCACAATAACAGATGTAACATCAGGCGATCCGATGCCAGGTGTAAATGTTGTTCTGAAAGGTACATCTATCGGGGTTTTATCAGATATAAACGGCAGGTATTCACTCATTATTCCGGATCCGAACGGTATTCTGGTCTTCTCATTTGTCGGGTATAATTCACAGGAAATATCTCTATCAGGCAGAAAGATGATAGATGTGAGATTGGTACAAAGTATAGAAACTCTTGAAGAGGTTGTTGTTATTGGTTACGGTACAGCCAAGAAATCAGATCTTACAGGTGCAATAGCCCAGGTTAAGGCTGATGACATCGGGAACTACACTCCTTCAAACGTAAGTGATATGCTACGAACAAGTATCCCGGGTCTTAATTCTGGTTATTCAGTATCAGCCAAAGGGAATAGTTCACTGCTTATAAGGGGTGAAACAACACTTACTGCCGGATCCAGTCCCTTGATTGTACTTGATGGTGTAATCTTTAACGGAGATCTGTCGGATATAAATCCTGATGACATTGACAGGATGGATATAATGAAAGATGCAAGTTCTGCTGCAGTATATGGATCCAGAGCGACCAACGGGGTTATAGCAATTACAACCAAGAAAGGACTGAGTGAGAAGCCGACAATTACTTTAAGCAGTACGCTGGGGGTTACAACACCCGCCAGGAGATTAAATCCATACGATGCAGATGGATTTATACAGTGGAGATCTGACTGGTTTAAATCAGTGTATAGTGCAACTGTTGCCCAGGAACCCTGGAGTCCCTTCGATGATCCCCGTACCATCGATCCTCAGTATCTGAATGCATGGCTGGCCTATCACAGTACAACAGAACCAAATATGATTGATGCATATCTGGCAGGACTCAGGCTTACCGGGATCGAGACTGAAAACTACAAAGATGGAAACATTATGGATTGGGAAGATGTAATTTTCCATAATGGCTTCAGACAGGATTACAATGTCAGCCTTTCCGGGAAAAGGAATGATCTTACATATTACTGGTCCTTAGGTTATATGGAAAATCAGGCTCTTACAAAAGGAGAAGAGTTTTCAACAATCCGTTCAAGAGTAAATCTTGAAGGACAGGCTGCGAAATTTTTAAAGGTCGGACTTAATGCCCAGTTCTCATACAGAGATGAAAGTTCTGTGCCGGCATCAAGCGGAGAGTACAGGGGCTTATCTCCGTACGGATCCTATTACGCAAACGATGGAGTATCGCTCAGATTATATACAAACGATGACCATCAGCAACATCCTTTGCTGGATATGACTTTCAGAGACAGAGAAAGGGAAAATTTTACAATTTTCCCAAAGATTTATGGAATACTTAATCTTCCCTTCGGAATTACTTATACAATGAACCTTACAACAAGGATGGAATTCTTCCATTCCTATATTCATGATTCGGCTGAACATCCTGCATGGGGACTGTTTGGAGGAGCTGCTTCGAGGGAAAATAATATCACAAGAGAGTGGCAGATTGATAATATTATTAACTGGAGCCGGACGTTTGCGCAATTTCATAATTTTAATGTGACCCTGCTTGCAAACGCAGAAAGGTTAAGGCTTGACTCCGAAGGAATGAGCAATCAGAATTTTTCACCCAACGACATATTGGGATATCACGATATGTCGACAGGAATACTTCCACTACTTAACAGCTATGATGAAGTCCAGTCAGCAGATGCTTTAATGGCACGTCTTAATTATAGTTATAAGAACAAGTATCTTTTGACATTGTCTGTCCGAAGAGATGGATCCTCATTGTTTGGATATTCAAATCCCCGGGCAACCTTTCCGGCTGCAGCACTTGGATGGGTCATATCTGAAGAAGATTTCTTTAAGGTGAATTATATTGATCTGCTGAAATTAAGATTATCATGGGGCGTTAATGGTAATCGTGCCATTAGCAACTATGCAGCACTTTCCAGGATCGCTACAGGAAAATCATTGAATGCCGATCAGAGCGGAATAGCAAGAACAATCCCCACACTTGTTATCAACACTATGGAGAATAAGGACCTGAAATGGGAAGGAACTGAATCTTTCAATGTGGGACTTGATTTTAATCTGTTCAAAGGAATCCTTACTGGTACTATTGATGCTTATGCAACATCTACAACTGACGTGCTTGTAAACAGGGAATTACCAACCATCACAGGTTTTGACAGGGTTTATGCCAATCTGGGAGAGGTAAGGAACCGGGGTTTTGAATTTACCCTGAACAGCCTGAATCTTAAACGCAGTAATTTTGAGTGGAGAACTGGTCTCATTTTCTCTCTGAACCGGAATAAAATAATGTCAATAACAGGAGAAAAAATTGATGTGCTAGATTCAAATGGAAATGTAACCGGTCAGAAAGAGCCAGATGATATTACAAATAACTGGTTCATAGGCCATTCCAAAGATGTCATCTGGGACTACAGAATTCTGGGAACATGGAAAACAGGAGAGGAGACTGAAGCTGCAAAATGGCAGCAGTTCCCGGGTGATTACAGGATGCAGGATGTCAATAATGATGGATTGCTGACTTATGATGATAAGCAATTCCTGGGATATAAGACGCCA
>ERZ795054.3330-NODE-3330-length-12749-cov-6.204979_pt1 | contig 12749 bp, 11 predicted proteins | sample MGYA00375138_ERZ795054 | MGnify/ENA primary metagenome ERZ795054 (study PRJEB30183, sample SAMN05720215) | anaerobic digester metagenome | isolation source: active sludge of municipal wastewater-treating anaerobic digesters | place: USA | collected 2014-12-23 ...
CCGTGCCGGCGGTTGAAGCGCTGCGTCGTGACGCCGTTCAGGTCGCGCATCCCGCGCGAGAGCGTCGGCTCCGGCGTCTCGACGAGCAGGTCGTACGAGCGGGCCGCGAGCGCCCAGGCGTGGAGCCGCCAGCCGTACGTCGACGCGGTGCGGGCCAGGAGCGGGACGAACGCCGCACGGTCGTCGTCGTCGAGGAAGGCCTCGGCGCGGGCGGCGCCGCGGGCCGAGACATACCAGAGGGCGCCCGGGTACTCCAGCCTCGGCGGTCTCGCCACGGCCTCATTCTAGGGCAGCGAATCGAGACCTGACCCCTACGGAGAGAGCATCGACTCGAGCTCCACGGGAACCGACGTGAATCGGAGCCGGACGAGGTCGCCCCCGGGCGACGGAAGCACCTTCGCGTAGAGCTCGCCCGGCAGGAGCCCTCCCGCGCCGACGATGCGGAGCTTCAGGTCGGAGAGCACCTCGATCGAAGCGCTCGTCCGGAGCGCGGCGCCGCGGGCCGAGAGCGCGACGATCTCGGCCGGCTCCTCGACGCGCGCGACGTGCTTCCCCTCGAGGACGGTGAAGACCGCCTTCAGCGGCGGTTCGAGCGGCCGGAGCTCGTCCGCCCGCTGCCCCAGGTGGAGGTGGGGCGCCTCGACGAGCCCGAGGAGGTCGTGGGCCCGGAGAGGCTCCGGGAAACCCTTCGCGCGCACCGTGAGCGACATCCCGGTCACGATGCCGTGCCCCGCCTCCTGCAGCGTCCGCTCCGAGATGAGGACCTGTCCTCCGCACGTGAACGCCTCGATCCTCGCGAGGAGGTTCACCTGGCTCCCGACGGCGCCGTACTTCGCGCGCTTCTCCGAGCCGATGTTCCCCACGACGACCTCGCCCGTGTGGACGGCGATCCCCATCTCGACGGCGGGGAGGCCCTCGCTCCGGTTCCTCGCGTTCACGTCCTCCATCCCCTTCTGCATCGCCAGGGCGCACGCCAGCGCGCGCCGGGCGTCGTCCGGCCGGGCGACCGGGGCGCCGAAGAAGCCGAGGACGGAGTCCCCGATGAACTCGTCGATCGTGCCGTCCCAGGCGAGGATCACGTCGGCCATCGTGCCGAGGTAGTTGTTGATGACCCTCACGACCTGCTCCGGCTCGAGACGCTCGGCGATCGCCGAGAAGCCGCGCAGGTCCGACATGAGCATCGTGACCTTCCGCTTCTCGCCGCCGAGCCGGAGCCCGTCGGGCGAGTCGAGGAGCTCGGCCACGACGGCCTCCGAGAGGTATCGGCCGAACGTCTCCTGGATGAAACGGTTCTTCGACTTGAGCTGCTCGGCGAGCTCCTCGATCTCGAGCAGGTGGGCGGCCACGACGTCGTCGAGCCGCTTGGATGCGAGAGAGGCCCGGAGGCGGGCGCGGAGGAGGACCGGGTCGAACGGCTTCGCGAGGTAGTCGGCCGCCCCCATCTCGATGCAGCGGACGACGCTCTCCATCTCCTCGAGCGCGGAGACGACGATGACCGGGATCGATCGGAGGCGCTCGTCGGACTTCATCGTCCGGAGGACCTCGAACCCGTCCATCACCGGCATGACGAGGTCGAGGAGGACGACGTCGAACGCGCCCGTCCGGAGCATCCGGAGCGCCTCGCGCCCCTCGGACGCCGTCCCGGCCTCGTACCCCTGGGCCTCGAGGCTCCCGACGAGGATCGCCCGGTTGACCGGGTCGTCGTCGACGACGAGGACGCGGCCGTCCTCGCCGTTCACGTCTCCCCCCGCTCGGCCATCCGTCCCTCCGCGGCCCGGGACGCCCGCCGTCGCCCGCGCAACGCGTCCGTCCGGGTCCGCCGTCGCACGGACATTCTAGGCCCGCCCGTCCGGACTAAACTCGCCTCCGGTGCGCATCGGAGAGCTTCTCGGTCCCGACGTCCTCGAGATCGTCCGCGAGGACCCCGCGGCCCTCCGCGAGGGGCTGCTCGAGTTCCACCCCGCCGACGTGGCCGACCTCCTCGCCGCGATCCCCCGGGAGGATCGGATCCCCGTCCTCGAGCAGCTGCACGAGGAGCAGCTCGGAGTCGTCCTCTCGTACCTCGGCGGCGGCGTCCTGCGAATGGGCCTCACCCGGCTCCCGCCCGCGAAGATCGCCCAGGCGCTCGACTCGCTCGAGCCCGACGACGCCGCCCGGCTCCTCTCGTTCCTTCCCGAAGAGCGGCGCCTCCCGGTCCTCGCGCGGATGTCGGCGAAGGACGCCGCAGCCGCGCGGGGCCTCCTCGCCTGGGAGCCGGGGACCGCCGGACGACTCATGACCGACCGGTTCGTGAAGGTGAGCCCCGACTGGAGCGTCTCCGAGACGATGGCGCACCTCCGGAAGATCGACCCCGAGGTCGCGACGGTCGCCGACCTCTACGCCGTCGACGAGAAGGGGCGGCTCGTCGGCGTCACGTCGCTCCGGAAGCTCTTCCCCGCGGAGCCCGGCCGGAAGGTCTGGGAGCTGATGACTCACGACGTCATCTCCGTCGCGCCGGACACGCCGCAGGAGGAGGTCGCGCGCCTCGTCGCCAAGTACGGCTTCAACGCGATGCCGGTCGTCGGCGAGGACGGGAAGGCGCTCGGCGTCGTCACCGTGGACGACGTCGTCGACGTCCTCGTCGCGCGCGAGACCGAGGCCGCCCTCGCGATGGGCGCCGTCGCCGCGCCGAGCGACCCGGACGAGAAGCACGAGTTCGAGTACTTCGGAGCGCCCCTCTGGCGGGTCGTCAAGAGCCGGCTCGGCTGGCTCCTCCTCCTCTTCATCGCCGGGACACTCACCGGCTCGGTCCTGAAGCACTTCGAAGGGGAGCTCTCGAGGGTCGTCGCGCTCTCGTTCTTCATCCCTCTCATCATCGGCACGGGCGGCAACGCGGGGAGCCAGACGGTCTCCACGATCATCCGCGCGATGGCCCTGAAGCAGGTGAAGGTGAAGGACGCGCTCCGGGTCTGCCTCCGGGAGATGAGCTCCGGGCTGATCCTCGGGGGGATCCTCTGCGCCGTCGCCGTCGGACGCGTCTCGCTCTGGGGCGTCGGGGGGAGCCTCGCGCTGACGGTCGGCCTGACGATCCTGGCCGTCTGCGTCTGGGCGAACGCGATCGCCGCGCTCGTCCCCCTCCTCGCCGAGCGCTTCGACTTCGACCCGACCGTCGCTTCCGCTCCGCTCATCGCGACGCTCGTCGACGCGACCGGCCTCGCGATCTACATGGTCATCGCGAAGGCGGTCCTGCCCGAGATCTGAGCGGGGAGGAGACGCGGACGCCGCCGGATCGGCCGGCGGCGTCGCGGGGCCCGGGCGGGAGGCGCCGCGGCGTCAGCGGCCGCCGCCCCCCTGCTTCTTCATCATCTGCTCGAGCATCTTCCGCTGCTCCGGCGTCAGGCTCTTCATCGCGTCGTCGATCTGCTTCTGCTGCTCGGGGGACATCATCGTCCCCATCATGCTCGTCTCTTTGTAGCCGGCGGGGACCTCGAACGTCGAGGCGGGGACGGGGCGCTTCTCCGCCTTCACGAGCTCCCAGGTCATGGTCGCCTGGGCGTCCCCCTTCTTGCGGATGATCATCCGCACGGGCATCCCGTCGAGGCCGTTCGCCTTCAGCGTCTTCTCGACCGCCATCCCCGAGCCCGCTCGCCGCCCCGTGTCGAAGAGCCCCGCCGTGCCGCCGAGCTCCTTCGTCACGCAGACCTCGTTCTCGGTGTCGCCGCCCTCCTGGGCGAGGATCGCCCTCTCGCAGGAGTAGCCGGCGACCCGGTCCGGCCCGAGGCGCTTCACGGTCCACTTCCGCTCCCGCTCCTGCGCGGGGACCTGCTTCTCCATCTCCTTCACGTCGATACGGGCGTAGCTCCGGTGCTCGTCGTTGACGACGTAGCTGACGCCCGGCTCGGCGGTCCGGGAGATGACGGTCATCTTCATGCCGCCCGCCCCCTTCGCCGCGAGCGGGGTCATCTCCATCTGCATCCGGGAGCCGGCCTTCCCGACGAGCGCCTTCGCGCTCCCGGCGACGTCCTTGCCGGAGATCTTCATGTCGAACGAGCCTTCCCACTGCGCGGCGGCGGCGAGCGGGAGGGAGAGGAGAGCGGCGGCGGCGAGGCGCGAGAACGGCTTCACGGGGGGCTCCTTTCGCGGATGACGTCCGGGGCTGTGATCTCGGACGGGCAGTCTACCCCCGCCGCGGCCGCCGGTAGGGCGCCCCCGCACTCCCCGCTCCGCGGGCAGAATGCGCGCATGGGGCCGGAACGCGACGGGACGAAGACGTACGACGCCGACTACTACGCCCGGTGGTACCACGCGGACCCGCGGGAGCGCGCCGTCCGCAGCGCCCTCGTGAGGCGCAAGGCGGCGCTCGCGCTCGCCGCCGCCGAGCACCTCCTCGAGAGGGAGACCCGGAACGTCCTCGACGTCGGCTGCGGGGAGGCGCCGTGGCGGGCCGCTCTTCTCCGCCTCCGGCCCCGGCTCCGCTACGTTGGCGTCGACCCGAGCGCGTGGGCCGCGGCGAAGTGGGGCCGGAGGCGGGGCGTCCGGCACGGCGGGCTCGCCGACCTCGACCGCCTCCGGCTCGGCGGGCCGTTCGACCTCGTCGTCTGCTCCGACGTCGTCCACTACGTCGGGGACGCCGACCTGAGGCGCGGCCTCGCCTCGATGACGGCGCTCGCCCGCGGCGTCCTCTGGATCGAGGCGTTCACCTCGGAAGACGAGTTCGAGGGGGATGTCGAGAGCTTCCGGCCGCGGAGCGGCCGCGCGTACCGGGCCGCCTTCCGCCGAGCCGGCCTCGTCCCGCTCGGCCTCTTTCTCCATGCCTCGCCGGCGCTCGCGCCCCGCGTCGCGGCGCTCGAGCGCGGCGGCTGATCAGGCCGGCCGCGGACGGACCGCGAAGGCGTGCCGCGCCGCCGTCCGGATCGCTTCCGCCATGCTCGTCGCGCTCGCGCGCCCCGTCCCGGCGAGGTCGAAGGCCGTCCCGTGGTCCACGGAGGTCCTGAGGAAGGGCAGGCCGCAGGTGATCGAGACGGTGCGCTCGAAGTCGTACATCTTCGCGGCGACGTGCCCCTGGTCGTGGTAGAGCGAAAGGACCGCGTCGAAGCGCCCCTCGGACGCGTGCCAGAAGACCGAGTCGGCGGGGAACGGCCCGGACGCGTCGATCCCCTCCTCCCGCGCGAGCGCCACGGCCGGGACCAGCTCACGCTCCTCCTCGTCGCCGAAGAGCCCGTGCTCGCCGCCGTGAGGGTTCAGCGCGGCCACGGCGATCCGCGGCGCGGCGACGCCCAGCGTCCCGAGCGCCGCGGCGGCGCCGCGCAGCGTCGCGAGGACACGCTCCGCCGTGACCCTTCGGAGCGCCTCGGCGAGCGAGAGGTGTCTCGTGAGAAAGAAGACCCGCAGCCCTCTCGTCTCGAAGAGCGTGAGCGGCTCGATCGTCCCGGTCCGCTCCGCGAAGATCTCCGTGTGCCCGATCTGGGTGACGCCTGCCGCGCGGAAGGCCTCCTTGCTCACAGGGGCCGTCGCGACGGCGTCGGCCTCGCCGGCGAGGGCGAGGTCGATGGCCACGACGATCGACTCGTACGCGGCGCGCCCGGCCGTGGCCTGGACCCGCCCCCAGGCGATCCCGTCGATGCCGTAGGCGGGGACGTCGACGACCTCGACTCGCCCGGGCTCCCCCGTCGCCTCTCCGGGGCGCCCGACGGGGACGATCTCGAGCGCGATCCCCGTCGACGAGAGTGCCCGCGCGACGACGCGCCGGTCTCCGACGACGACGGGTACGCAGACGGCGTCCAGGCCTCCCCCGGCCAGCGCCTTCACGACCACCTCCGGGCCGATCGAGGCGGGGTCCCCGAGGGTCACGGCGACGACAGGTCGAGCATCGGGCATCGCTTTCGCTTCCAGAGGGATGATCCCATGACGACGCCACGCCGGCAGAACCGCCCGAGGTGAGCATGCGCCCGACCGCCCCGCCGATCCTCCTCGCCCTCCTCCTCGCCCTCCCTGCCGTCGGGAGCGATCTCGAAGCTCGCGCCGCGGCGCTGGCCCGCGTCGGCGGCGCTTCGTCACCGTCGTTCTCGCCCGACGGCTCGCGCCTCGCGTTCGTATCGGACCTCTCCGGCGTCCCGCAGGCCTGGACGATCCCGGTCCAGGGCGGCTTCCCGGAGCGCGTGACGCCGTTCGACGACCCGGTCGTGAAAGTCCGCTGGTCGCCCGCCGGCGCGCTCCTGGCGTTCTCGGTCGCGCCGGGAGGCGCCGCCAGCGAGCAGGTCTGGGTCTCGCGCCCCGACGGGACCGGCCTCCGGCTTCTGACCGACGGCGGCCGCGAGACGAACCGGCTCGACGGCTTCACTCGCGACGCTTCCCGGCTCCGGCTCGCCTCCAGCGGGCGGAACGCCGCGGCGATCGACGCCTACCTCCTCGACCCGCTCACGCGCGAGGTCTCGGCCCGGTACGCCGCCTCGCGAGCGAGCTGCTTCGCCGACGTCTCCTGCGACGGCCGTTTCGCGCTCCTCTCCCGCGCGTCCCGTTCCGGGAGCGACGACCTCCTCCTCGTCGACCTCGAGAGCGGAGCCGAGCTCCTCCTGACCCCGCTCGAGCGCCCGGCGTCCGTCCGCGAGGCGATGTTCTCGCCCGACTCGAGGACCGTCTGGCTCTCGACCGATGCCGGCCGCGACCTCCTCGCCTTCGCCCGGATCCGCCTCGCGCCGAACGGCGCCCCCGGTCCGATCGAGGTCGTCGCCGCCCGCGACGACGCGGAGCTCTCCGCGTTCGCCGTCGACGGGGCGGGGCTCACCGCCGTCCTCGTCTGGAACGTCGCCGGGCGGAGCGAGCTCTCGTTCGTCGACCTCGTCACCCTGCGCAGCCGGCCGGGGCCGTCCCTCCCGGCCGAGACCGCGACAGATCCCGTCTTCTCCCCGGACGGCGCACGGCTCGCCGTCGTCCTCTCCGGTCCCGCCGCGCCGGCCGACGTCTGGCTCCTCGAGAGGGCGCGGGGAACGCTTCGCCAGCTGACGAGAAGCCCCCGCGCCGGCATGGACTCGGAGTCGCTCGCGAGGCCGACCCTCGTCCGGCTTTCGGGCCGGGACGGCCTCCCGATCCCGGCCCGCCTCTATCGGCCGCGGGGAGCCTCCGGACCGGGGCCGCTCGTCCTGTCGCTTCACGGCGGTCCGGAGGCCTCCGGGCCGCAGGCCTTCCCCGCCGACGTCCAGGCCCTCGTCGCCGAGGGGATCTCCGTACTCGTTCCGAGCGTTCGTGGAAGCACGGGCTCCGGCCGGCGATTCGCGAGCCTCGACGACGGCCCTCTTCGGCGCGACGCGATCGAGGACGTCGCCGCGTGCGTGGACTGGGCCGTCTCCTCGGGCCTGGCCGACCCGAAGAGGGTCGGGGTCCTCGGGGTCTCCGGCGGCGGCTACCTGGCGATGGCCGCCCTCGCCGCGTTTCCCGATCGCTTTGCCGCCGCCGCCACCCTCGCCGGTTTCGCCGACCTCCCCTCCTTCCTGCGGAGCACCGAGCCATGGCTCGCGGCGGCCTCGAAGGCGGAGTACGGCGACCCGGAGACGGACCCCCTGCTCCTCGCCACGCTCTCGCCGGCCCGCCGACTCGAGCACGTCACGACGCCGACGCTCGTCCTGCACGGCGCGAACGACACGATCTGCCCCGTCGGAGATGCGGAGCGCCTCGTCCGGAGCCTGGACCGTCGCGGCGTGCCGACGCGCTGGGTCGTCTTTCCCGACGAGGGACACGGCTTTCGGAAGACCTCGAGCCGCGTCCGCGCGACGGTCGAGGTCGTCCGCTGGTTCGCGACCTACCTGGCCGGTCCGGAGTAGCCGGCCGGCCCCGCCGGCCGCGCCGCCGGCTCAGACCTCCCGCGGCTCGACGTGGATGACGACCCGGCCTCCGCCGAGCCGGCGCTTCAAGCTCCGCTCGACCTCGTCGGAGAGGGCGTGGGCCTCCCCGACGGGCAGGTCGGCCGGCACCGGAAGCGAGAAGGAGACGAAGAGCCCGTCCTCGCCGCGACGAACCGCGAGCCCTTCCGGCCGGAACGACGGTCCCCTCTCGATCCGCAGCCGCTCGAGCTCGGATCGGACCGGGGCGTCGTCGGCGGGCGTCGTGCGCCGCGCGGCCGTCGTCTCCCCCACGGGCTCGATGTGGCTGACGACGTGCGCGACCTCGGGCGCCGCGCGGCGGAGGTTCTCCTCGAACTCGGAGACGACCGCGTGGGCCTCCCGGACGGTCAGGCGCTCGTCCACCTCCAGGTGCAGCTCCATCGAGACGCTTCCGTCCGTCGCGTGCGTCCGGATCGCGTGGGCGCCGAGCCCGTGCCTCGCGGCGAGGAGGCGTGTCGTGGCCAGGAGCCCCTCGCTCCCTTCGGAGACCGGTTCGACGTGCGCGACGACGTCGACGCCGGGGAGGAGCCCCTTCAGCGCCGCCTCCGCGGCGTCGGAAATCTCGTGCGCGCGCTCCAGCGCGAGGTGGCGGCCGACGGTCAGAGTCGCGTCGACGAAGGCGTGGGGCCCCGTCCGGCGGACGCGAAGCGCCGGGACGTCGACGACGCCCGGGACGCGCGCCGCGGCCACGAGCCGCTCCCGGAGGCCGACCGGGACCGCGTCGACGAGGTCGTCGATCGACTTCTTCCCGAGGTTCAGCGAGAGGGCGACGACGATCGCCGCCACCACGAGCGCGGCGACGGCGTCGGCCTTCGCGAGCCAGGCGACGCCCGTCCGCTGGGAGACGACGACGAGGGCGAGCCCCAGGAGGACGACGGCCGAGGACCAGACGTCGGTCGAGAAGTGGAGCGCGTCCGCCTCGAGCGCCCGGCTCCCGTACTTCTTCGCGGTGCGCGCGAGCGCCCGCGAGCGCGAGACGTCGACGACGATCGAGATCGCCATCACGGCGAAGGCCCAGGCGGTCGGCTCGACGTGCGCCGGGTGGAAGAAGAGACGCTCGATCGCCTCGTAGACGATCCAGAGGCAGGTCAGGAGGAGCAGCGCGGTCTCGAAGAGCGCCGAGAGGTTCTCGATCTTCCCGTGCCCGTAGGTGTGCTCCGGGTCGGCGGGGCGCCCCGCGGCCCGGACGGCCCAGAGCGTCACGACCGCGGCGACGAGGTCGAGCGACGAGTGGGCCGCCTCGGCGAGGATGCCGATCGAGCCTGTCGAGACGCCGACGGCGACCTTCATTCCCGTCAGGAAGACGGCCGCCAGGACGGAGGAGAGCGCGACGAAGCGCTTCTCCCGGTCGGCCGTCTCGAAGCCTTCCCGAATCGCCGCGACCGTCACGGGGCGGCGGCGGCCCTTTCCGCCTCTCCCTCGGCCCGGCGGGCGAGTCCCGAGACGGCGCCCTGGAAGAGGCGGCTCCAGCGCGACTGGACGAGAGGCGCGAAGAGGCCGACCGGCCTGCCGTGGAGGACCTCGACGTTCACGACGAACGTCCGCGTCGGCGTGACCGGCGTGAAGCGCCAGACGTGACAGGAGACGATCCCGGCCTCGTCGCGGCACCACGTCACCTCGCGGCCGGGCGTCAGGCGCGTGACGAACTCCCGGGCCCGCACGGTCCCGAGCGGGAAGCCGAGCGCGAGGACCTGCTCGAAGCCGCCGGCGACCCGGAAGCCCGGCTCGCCGGTCCAGCGCGCCCCGAGGTGGAGGGGCGCCGACCAGAGCGGCCACTCCTCGAGACGGGAGAAGACCTCCCAGGCCTTCGCCGCGGGAGCGCCGACGCTTCCCGAGGAGGCGACGACGAGCGTCTTCCACGAATCGAGCGGGACGCCGGCCGCTTCCGCGGCGGCGCGCGCCGCCGCCGTCTCGGCCTCGGTCCCCGAGAACCCGACCCGGAGCGCGGACATCGCGAAGACGGCCGCCACGAGGAGGAGGAGGAGGACCGCGGAGAGCCCGCCGAGACGACGGAGGGAACGCGACATCCGGGCGAGTTTAGGCTCCTGGCGACGGAGGGGGGCCCGGCGACGGAGGCGCCTCTCGCGCCGCGTCGGCGCCGGAGGGCTTTCCGCTCCCCGCCAGGAGGACCGCGGCGACGATCGCCGCTCCGCCGGCGAGCGTCGCGAGGGAGAGCGGCTCGGCGAACGCGATCCAGCCGAGGAGCGCGCCGAAGACGACGGTGAGCGGGTTCGCGAGCGTCGCCCTCCCGGCGGGAACTCTCGCGAGGCCGCGCGTGAGGAAGAGCTGGCCGAGCTGGCCGGCCGCGGCGATGAAGACGAGCCACCCCCACTCCGCCGGCGTCGGAATCGCGGGCCCCTCGACGAGCGTTCCGACCGTCGCGAGCGGGATCGACGTCAGGGGAAACCAGAGGACGATCGTCTCCTCGTGCTCGGTGCGGGACGCGTCGCGGACGGTGACGTAGGCCGCCGCGGAGAGGAGGGCGCCGAGTAGGCCGACGACGAGGGGCGCGACGGACGAGGACGCGGCCCCCGCCTCCGCCGCTCCCCTCGGCACGAGGAGCGCGACGCCGGACGCCGCGAGGAGGAACGCCGGCACGAAGCGCTTCCCCGGCTTCTCCGACAGGAACCACGCGGCGAGGACCGCCGTGAAGACGGGGTGGACCTGCTGGAGGAGGACCGCCGTCGCGAGCGGCTGCCGGGAAACGGACCAGAAGTAGCAGGAGAGGGCGAAGTGCCCGAGGGCGCCGCGCAGGACGAGGAGGCCCGGCCGCTTCGGCTTCCAGGAGAGCCCGCGCCTCCGGAGGAGCCAGAGCATGAAGAGCGCGTTCAGGACGCCCCTCACGAGGATCACCTCCTGGGGAGGGACCCGCCCTCCGAGGAGCTTCGCCCCCGCCGCCATGACGGCGAAGAAGAAGGCGGAGAGAGCCATCTCGCGCACGGCCGGCGATTATCGGCGAGGGGCCGGACGGAACGCGCCGGTGCGATACTCCGCCTCCCTTGGCCCACCTCGTCCTCGCCCTGACGGTCCTCGTCTGGTCGTTCTCGTTCCTGGCGGCGGCGCGCCTGCGCCAGGAGCTCGGCCTCGGGGAGGCCCTCGCGGCGCGCTTCGTCCCGGTGCTCCTCGGCGCCGGCGCGTACCTCGCCACGCGCCGACCGCTCCGGATCCCGCGCGCGGCGTGGCCCACGGTCGTCGCGATGGGCCTCCTCTCGGTCCCCGTCTACAACGTCTTCTTCTTCCACGGGATGAAGACGGTCCCGAGCGGAACGGCGGCGCTCATCATCGCGCTCAACCCCGTCTTCACCGCCGTCCTCGCGCGCGTCGTCCTCGGCGAGCCGTTCGGCCGGCGGCACGTCGCCGGCCTCGCCCTCGCGCTCGCCGGCGTCTTCGTCGTGATCCGCTACGGCACGGACAAGAGCGTCGACTGGCCCTACCTGTCGAGCGCCCTCCTCCTCGCGCTCGCCCCCCTCTCCTGGGCGTTCTACGCGGTCCTCGGACGGAGGCTCCCCGCCGAGGCGGACCCGATCGACACGTCGTACGCGCTCCTCTTCGCCGGGAGCCTCCCGCTCCTGGCGTTCGCGCGCCCCTCCACGGCCGCGAAGCTGGCCTCCAGCCCGGGGGCGCTCGGCGCCGCGCTCTACCTCGCCGTCCCCTGCACGCTCCTCGCGTGGGTCTCGTTCCTCTGGGCGTTGAAGAGGCTCCCCGCGGGCGAGGCGGCCGCCTTCATCTTCCTGAACCCGCCGCTCGCGAACCTCTGGGCATTCGTCCTCGAGGGGCAGCCGCTCCGACCGCCGTTCCTCGCGGGAGCGGCGATCCTCCTCGCCGGCGTCGGGCTGATCGTCCTCCGGCCCGGCGGGAGGAGTAGGCTTCCGGCGTGAGCGGCCCTTCGCACGCTCCCGGTGGCGGCGCCCAGCGCTACGCGCTCCTCTCCATCGCCGCGGCGCTCGCCACGATCAGCCTGAAGACGGTCGCGTGGAAGGTCACCGGCTCGGTGGGCCTTCTCTCGGACGCCGTCGAGTCCGTCGTCAACCTCCTCGCCGCCGTCGTCGCGCTCTGGGCCCTTCGTTTCGCCGCGGCGCCCCCCGACGCGGAGCATCAGTTCGGACACGCGAAGGCGGAGTACCTCGCTTCGGCGTTCGAGGGCCTCGCGATCCTCGGCGCTTCCGTCGCGATCGCGCTCACGGCCTGGGAGCGGATCGCCGACCCGCGCCCCATCGAGCAGGCCTGGCTGGGCATCGGCGTCTCGACGGTGGCCGCCGCGGTCAACGGCGGCGTCGCCTTCGTCCTCTTCCGCGCCGGCCGGCGGCTCGACTCGATCGCGCTCCGATCCGACTCCCACCACCTGATGACCGACGTCTGGACGTCGGCCGGAGTCCTCGCGGGCGTCGCCCTCGTCGAGCTGACGGGCTGGCATCTCCTCGACCCGATCGTCGCCCTCGGCGTGGCGACGAACATCGTCTGGATGGCGGGGAGAATCCTCCTCGAGACGGCCCAGGGACTCCTCGACCGAACCATTCCCGAGACCGAGAAGGCCTTGCTCGAGGCCCTCCTCGCACGCTACCGGGACAACGGCGTCGAGCTCCACGCCGTGAGGACGAGGCAGTCGGGTCCGGTCCGTTTCGTCGACATGCACGTCCTCGTCCCCGGGCAATGGACCGTCCAGCGCGGCCACGACCTCTGCGAGGAGATCGAACGGGAGGTGCGGGCTCTTCTGCCGCGCGCCTCGGTCCTCACGCACCTCGAGCCCGTCGACGACCCGGTCGCCTGGCACGAGCCGGGCTCGCCGCCCGCTCCGCGCTGAGAACGGCGGAACAGCCGCACGGCGCGGCCGGGACGACGCGGAGGATGGAAAAGGGTACGGGCGGCGCCCGGGGAGGGCGCCGCCGCGTCGGG
>ERZ795054.3333-NODE-3333-length-12743-cov-4.877207_pt1 | contig 12743 bp, 22 predicted proteins | sample MGYA00375138_ERZ795054 | MGnify/ENA primary metagenome ERZ795054 (study PRJEB30183, sample SAMN05720215) | anaerobic digester metagenome | isolation source: active sludge of municipal wastewater-treating anaerobic digesters | place: USA | collected 2014-12-23 ...
CAAAAGAACGCTCACAGAACTTGCAGATGAATACATCCAAGTTCGAAAAGAATTAAGAACAACTGAGAGGAGTATAAAGGAACTCGAAGAAGGTTCTCAATTAGCCGAAGAAATAAAAAAGACTAATGATCAACTTAAATCATTGAAGGTAAAAAGAAATATGGAGATAGAAGAATTACAAACTTTGAAAGATAAGAAAGCAGAGAAATCTGGAAGAGTGAAATTATTATCGAGTGTGATCGGTGTAAGAATCAAAGAAGAAATCCCAACACTGATGGAAGAGGTCGGACAACCATCAATAACACATGAAGGATACAAGTTCTTCTTAAAGGATGAGCTTGTCATAAAAAGAGAAAAGAAATAGTTGACAAAGTAGAAACCGAGTGCTAGGATAGTTGATATAATATAAACAATACAAAAACAATGGATAACTCTAAAACAACAGGTGTCGAAAAAGTAAAAACTGAGAAACCTCTAACATGGGGACAGCTATACAAAAAGATGTCTAAAGATTCTGATTTTTCAGCAAAGGATCTCCAAGTCATGCGGGATAATGTTGCGAAGAACACAAGTCCATCTGAATTCAAGTATTTTCTCAATGTTTCTAAAGCAAGTGGTTTGAATCCTTTCCTAAAAGAAATATGGTGTTATAAAGACCACAAAGAAAACCTACTGATATTCGCTTCTAAAGATGGATTCCTAAAGAAAGCACAATCTAATCCAAAATTCAATGGAATCAGAAGCTCAGAGATATGTGCAAATGATCAGTTTACCATTGACATTGCTAACAACAAGATAATCCATAATATTGCTGATATAGCAAATAGAGGTGCGATACTGGGGGCGTATGCCATTGCATTTAGGAAAGATGGAGAACCAACAATAGAACTAGCAGATATGAAAACATACAGTAAGATTTATCCTGGAAAAGCAACCCCTTGGAGTACGCATACAGCGGAAATGATCAAGAAAGTTGCAGAGGTACATGCCCTTAAAAAGGCTTTTGGGATTAGTGAATTACAAATTGAAGAGGATTTCAATATACAAAACGGAGTTATTGAGGAACCAAAGCTATTGCAATCTGGAAAGAAAAAATTAAGCGATGCTCAGTTTGCAGATTTCCTAACTCAGAGTAATGACTTCATAGAGGAACATTTGGACTTAGTAGACTTTACAGATGAACAACAGAAAGTCATAGATAAACGATTACAATAATGGAAGATATTATCTTAGAGAATACAATTAAACAAGGAACAGAGGAATGGATGAAGCAAAGATTGGGGAAAATCACTGCTAGTAAGTTCGCAGTTTTACTAACACAGCCTAAAAGCAGAATTGATAAAGAAAGGGGATTGTTGGCAAAAACTACTGAAGCATATCTAATGCAAAAGGTTTCTGAGGTACTTACAGGGACTAGCAAGGAATTAAAAACGGAAGCTTTAACTTGGGGAAGTGAAACTGAAGATGAAGCTAGACGCTTCTACGAGCTAGAGAACATGGTTGAAGTCAAACAAGTAGGATTCATACCTTGGAAAGAGAACCCTATCGTAGGGGGCTCTCCAGACGGTCTAGTAGGTGATGACGGAATGGTTGAGTTCAAATGTCCAGATAGCGAAACATTCACGAGATATTTGTTTGATGAGCCGATACCTAAGGAATACAAGGTACAGATGTTAGGCAATTTAATGATTGGAGATAGAAAATGGTGTGATTTTGTTATGTATGATCCACGCATAAAGAACGAAAAACTTAGAATGGTAGTGAGAAGATTTGAAAGGAGTGCACTGGAGATTGACATCCTTAAGGGGGCATTAGAAAGGACACTTAGAGTTTACGAAGCTATGTTGAAGCGGGTAGGATTAAGTTTTGAAGATGTCTTAAATGATAAACATGAAGCACAAGATCAAAGTTAACAATGGCAAGGTTGATTTTCTAAATCTTCCATTATTCAACAAAGATCTGAAACAATACGAAGGAAAAGAAGCATTTCTGGTTGTAAAACCATACAAGGATAGTCGCTCGGATAATCAGAATAGGTACTATTGGGGAGTAGTAATTAAGTTATTATGTGATGAAATAGGATATCTACCAGAAGAAATGCACGAGATTCTAAAACAGAAGTTCCTTTCGACCAGGACAGTTAAGATAGGAAACGAAGAATACTCAATATCAGATTCTTCTTCGACATTAAATACAACAGAGTTTGAAGACTATCTATCTAAAGTAAGGACATGGGCATCACAGGATTTAGAATTGTTGATACCTTTGCCAAACGACATTGAATACTAATGATATATTCGGATGAATATTTAGATCATTTGGTTAAACAGAAGCTCTTTGAAAGAATGCCAATATGTATGAATTGTGGATGTAAAGAATTCTTAACACCTGCACATATAATTGGGAGAACAAACTTGACATTAAGATGGGATATATTGAATCTAGTAACTCTTTGTATCAATTGCCACAACTATTTTGAAGTTGATCCTGTCAAATGGGATATCTGGTGGAAGACTAGGTATCCAGAACGAGTTGAATATCTTCATGAAAGAGAAAATATTATCTTCCATGGTGATAGAGATTTAATTTATAAATATATTTTATCTTTATGAGAACAGTAGTAAAAGTCTATGACATTGTAAAGGATATTTTACAAAGAGTTCCAGAGACTAGGAACAGTGATCAAAAGTTGATGTATTTTGTGTGGAAGAGACAAGGGTTCTGCAACAGTGATAATTATGGTGTTCGCTTTAACAATGTGGAGTGCTTTTTAGAAGCGGCACATCCAAAGAGTATCATCGAGAGTAGAAGACAGCTTCAAAGAGACCAGGAAGAAAAGATTAGAAATGGAAATGACATTCCAGATTCAGAATTAGTAATCGCAAATAAGGAAGTTCTTGCATTAAGGGAATCAAGAAACGCACAGAAAGGTACTCACATATTCCGAGACCAGGTAAGCCTTTTTAAGTAGTTGACAAATTAGAAACAAGTTGCTAACATATAAACATAAACAATAATTTATAACAAAAATACAAATGAATGATACAAATCTGGTTCAAATAATTGAATCGAATGGATTGGAGAAAACACAATCACAAACCATACTTGACAGCTTCACAGATTTTTTTGAACAGGCTAAGAAATGGGAATTGGAAACGAAGAATATCGTTGTAACAGATGTTACACAAACAGATCTAATGAGTAAGGCTCGAGAAGCTAGATTAGCACTTAAAAATATAAGAGTAGATGCTGAGAAAGTAAGAAAGGATTTGAAAGAGAGGTCTCTAAGAGAGGGGAAAGCGATAGATGGGATTGCAAATGTGATTAAAGCACTTGTTGTTCCATTAGAGGAACATCTTGAGAAACAAGAAAAGTTTATCGAACTCAAGATTGCAAGAGAATTAGATGAAAGGAATGAAAAAAGAGTGAAGGAATTTTCACCGTATGTTGAGAATATGTTTGTATATAATCTAAGGGATATGGATGAAGATTCATACCAGAAGCTTTTTAAGGGTGTAAAGGATACCTACGAAGCTCAAAAGAGAGCTGAAAAGGAAGCCGAGGATGAAAGATTAAAAAAGGAAGAAGAGGACAAAAAAGAAAGAGCCAGAATCGAGGAAGAAAACAAGAAACTTAAGGAAGAAGCAAAAGTTAGGGAAGAACAAATAGCCGAGGAACGAAGACTAGAACAAGAAAAAAGAAACAAGGAAGAAGAAGAGAGGATTGCTAAGGAGAAGGAAGAAGCTAAGGCTCGGGAGAAACAACTTGCAGAAGAAAGGAAGAGAGAAGAAGAGCAAAGAAAAAAGGATGAAGAAACTAGAATCACAATGGAACAAGAGAAAATAAGAAAACAAATAGAACAGAAGAAAGAAGAGTTGATCTCGAAGATGCAAGATGAACTAGATTTCTTATTTGAGGATGTAAGTGATGATGGTGATGGAAATATGCAATTAACTGAAGAAGGAAAGAAGGTATATGAATTCATAACTAATTTACTTTAATAAGAATATGAGAGATACAAAATTAAAAATCGCTGCATATTTGGACGGTCCTCTCTGTTTGAGAAAATGGGAGAACTACAAGCATTATAAGAATCAAGTATTGCGTGAAGCGGGATTAGCATATCCCAAATTAGACAAAGAGCAAATAGCATTCAAGAAATTAGTATTGAAGAATAGATTAACACTAGAGGAATTGAAATGCGTGATTGCACTAGCAAGATCAGGAAAATATCAATCAGAAGAGATTTGTAGGATATTTTTGTACACAGATATTTAGTTCTTTACAATATGGGAGAGTTCGGAACGGTGAACACAAGCATTGTGCTTGGTTTGTAGGACCATGGCAATAGATATCAATCTGCAGATGTGGATAGTGAGCCCCGCCCTGCTCCCTGAATTTGAATATTGATCACGGCTCCCTGGAGAAATTGCTTCTCTGGAGAGTGCGATTAGTATTTAATCTTTGCTGCCATGGATTTACTACCAAAACCAGACTACAAAAAGCTTAAGAAATTAAGAAGAAAGCTGACACAGATAAATGATAAAAGGCATAGGTTGATTAGTGAAAGAAAACAGAAAGGATACTCATCAAGCATCGGAGCTAAGATGGAGAGCCTGAGAGTAGAAAGAGAGTTCGTATATATTAAAATAAAAGCTATAGAGGATAAATACAAATGAAATTACCTAAAAGAACGATTGAAAAACTAAAGAAATATAAAGATAAACCGCTTGGCATACTCGAATCTGTATCACTAGAAAAGGATGGATCGCTTAATTTAGTTATTAAAGATAGCGTTTTTACACAAAGAGAATTGAATATGATGTTTACTAACATAATACTAGGCAGCAAATGACAAGAAGAATCGCATCAAAATTAGCTAGATGGTACCGAGTTCCAATCGGATGCATTTATAAAGATACTGTATATTGGGAAAATACTGTGGGGTATAGTTTTGTATTGGCTACTATATTGTTCGAAGAAATTAAGAAACCCTTTCAGGATATGGCAGATAAAATATTAAGCTCGGATAAATAATATGAGGATAAAAATATCAAAGAGAACAATCGAGTGGTTAATAAAAATAGAAGGGTCCACAATATTGCTTATGTTAATTCCTGCGATATTAAAAGAAATGAATGTAGATACCAGGACAACAGTTCACATTGTCTTGATCTCAATGTTTATATGGTGCTATGCGATGTTCTTTGTATGCTTAGATTATTTTGATACCAAGGAGTAACTATGAAGACCCATAAGAGTATAACAAAACAAGTAGAAGAAGCAGGATCATCTACTATAAAAATGATGAATACGATATGTAAAGGCATATTGGTGGAACTTAGAGCTGTTCCTACTAGTGAGATACTTGCCTCCTTTAAGGATAGCGAAAAAGATACCTTGATGTGGGCATTATTATTAGTCGTCATGAAAGAGAGAGATTTCATCTAAATTAACTTTAGGAGAGTAGTATGAAAGGAGAAAACAAAATGCTCATATATGCAAAGATCCAATTAAATGGAGCCTACGTTTCTTGCCAATGTGGTAAGTGCGGAGCTTCAATATCGTTGGACATCAATACAGGAAAACCATATGAATATTCAAAGTTCTGTGCAAGATGCGGGAATGAAACGATAGTAATGCCGTTGCAATACGCTCGGGTGATGAAGGAGAAAAAAGCCTATGATTTGGGTCTTGCAAACGGTAGCAAAACATCTCAAGACAAAGACATTAGAAACGCAGTTAAAGAAATAGCTAGAGATGGATTGAAAGATATTGTTAGAGAAGTTATAGATGAGATGATGCCAGAGGATGTTGATATTGATGAACTTGCAGCAGATGTGTCTACCAAAGCAAAAAGAGGATTGTTTGGATATATCTTTTGGAGAAATCAGAGAAAGGGGAAATAAATGAAAAACTCAATTAAACGAACAATCTATATACCAGAAGAAATGTATAAATATCTCCTACGAGAATCAAAGAAGAATTTTAGGAGTGTAAATTCACAGATACTGTTATCAATACAGATGGAGAAGAGAATAAATAATATTAAATCCACTACTGATAAGAAGATTGCGGAATATTTTGCACCGAACAGCAATAAGACACCCGCACCCATCAATACACCTGTTAATCTAACACAGCCAATCAATTAGTTGACTTTCTATAAACTAAACCATATAATGAAATCATGGAAAAAACAAAGAACATACAGGAAGATATTCAGAAGTTAGAAGACAAAAAGAAAGTCCTGACAGCTGATTATCCAAGAACATATTTGGAGATTGCCAAAAAGTACAAAGTTTCGATACAATATATCTTTAGGGTAAGGAAGAGTTTAGTTAAGAAAGGATAGATCTTGTACATCGGATTGGTTTCAGCTTCATAGGTCGGAGAATTAAACTGTTAGGCAAAATGAAATGAATATAGATCGTTTACGATCCAACACATCCATTTTAATAAAAATAGTCCGTGAAGAATTTAATTTATCTTATAAGCAAATAGCTATGATTTTCAATGTAAAACCAGAAGCAGTAGTTGAATGGGAATTTGATAAATCAAAACCCGATGAAGACATTGTTTCTGCGATGATCATAGCATATAAGTGGGTTAAATTCTGGAATCCAATAAAACTATTCGTTCGACTAATGATACCAGTACTGTCAAGGACTCCTAAAACAATATCTCGTGGGTTAAGAAAAATATTGAATAAGTCTGATCAAATTAGTTTAGAAATATAATACTGTGGAGATACTATTACCTTCTGGTCAAAAATGCTTGATAGATAAAAGCGACTTCGAGAAGATTTCCATGCACAGATGGTACTTGCAACATACGCATAAATATGTAATTACATGTATAAATGGTAAGCAAATACCGATGCACAGATTTCTAATGAATGCAGAAAAAGGACAAATGATTGATCATGTGAACAGAAATAAACTAGATAATAGGAGATCAAATCTCAGATTCTGTGATAAATCTACAAACGGTATGAATAGAGTAGCAACAAAAAACAATAAATCTGGTTACAAGAATATCTATATTAGCAAGTATGGTTTTGCTGTTCAAATATGGCAAAGAGGTAGATGTGTATTTAGTAAGCTTTGCAAGACAATTGATAATGCAATAAATATTCGTGATGAAGCTCTTAATTTATTTCACAAAGATTTCGCATGTCATGAAAATATTATTCATCGGTAATTTCACAATTGACTATTGTACTGAGGTACATCACAAAAAAACGCTGGAGAAGCTTGGGCATGAAGTAATAACGGTCCAGGAAAACACGGCAACGAAAGAAGAGATATTAGAAAAACTTGATGGAATTTCATTACTTATGCATACTCATACTCATTCATGGCACATTCAGGGCATAGAAGAGGTATATCAAGCTTGTAAAGAAGCAAGAATCCCAACAGTAGGATATCATTTAGATTTATGGTTTGGTATCGAAAGAGAGAGGGATTTGGAAACAGATCCATATTGGAGAATCCAGTATTTCTTCTCTGTAGATAAGAAGATGGTTGATTATTTGAATTCTCACGAGAATATGCCTAAGGCATTCTTCTTACCTGCAGGAGTATTTGAAGATGAATGTCATCTAGGAACTCCAAGGGAAGAATACAAACACGATATTATATTTGTAGGTTCAAAAGGATATCATCCTGAATGGCAATATAGACCTCAATTGATAGAGTGGTTGCAAAAGACCTACGGAAAAAGATTTGCACATTATGGTGGAGATGGTCGTGGTGTAGTGCGTGGTGAAAGGCTGAATGATTTGTATGCAAGTGCAAAGGTTGTGATTGGTGATACTCTATGCAAAAACTTCGACTATCCATATTACCTATCTGATAGAGTATTCGAAACAACAGGAAGAGGTGGATTTATAATTCATCCATACATCAAAGGATTAGAAGACCTATTTGAACTTCACGAAAGTTTTGATTCAAGAAATCATCCTCAAAATATTGGAAGTGTTGAATTGATTACATACAATTTTGGAGATTTTAATCAACTTAATGATCTAATAAATACGTTTGTTGAAAACGATGAACTCAGAAACGAGATACGAATGAATGGATTTGAAAGAACGAAGAAAGACCATACTTACACCAATAGATTATCTGAGATGTTACGAATTGTTACGATAGAAAAAGATCTTAAAAACAGGTAAAAGTCCCCTACTGGGACCCCTCTCCAAAGTCCCCTACTGACGGTGGGGGAGGATAAAAGTGCCGATATACCGATGTTTTGTAAAAATGGGGTATATCTATTGCAAATAGGGGAGGGGAGATGTAATATATAGTATGAATTGTATTAAGTGTGGTATGCATATACCAGAAACAAGTAAAAGTAATAAGTATTGTTCGTATAGATGCAGCGTTCTTTATTTGAAGTCCCAATATAGAAAAAGGAAAAGAGAAGAGATTAATAAGTATAATTTGGAGCATAGAAGGCTAGGATATGGATATAAACCAGGTTTAATTGGGGCTAAGAATATAAAAAGTATTAGAAAAGAATGCCTTAGATGTGGAGCAAGTGAAAACCTAGAAATTCATCATGTAAAACCACTGATGATGGGTGGCGATAATAGAGTTGGGAATATAATTGTTCTTTGTAGGAAATGTCATTATGAGTTCGAGAGATTAACTAAATATTTTTTTTATACACAAAATGAAGGAAACAATAATCAACGGAAAGTATAGGTTAATCCTACCAGATCATCGAGCTGATAGACCCGAATGGGATATTAAAAGAGGTGGATGGGAAGTTGAGAGGATAGATGCAATGCTTTCAATTCTTAAAAAAGGAGATTTGGTATTAGATGTCGGTACTGAGGAAGGTGATATATCTGCATTACTTGCTAAAAAATCAGAAAACATTGTAATGTTTGAACCAAATCCAAGGGTGTGGAGTAACATCAAGGCGATATGGGAAGCAAACAAATTGAAAAACCCAATAGCATGTTGGGTTGGTTTTGCTGCAAATCAGAATGATTATAAAGGAGATTTTGATGTTAGACCATTTCAATTTCCAGAGTGTGCTAATGGACCTCTCATATCAGATCATGGATTCAAAGAATTATCCAAAGAATATGATGTAGTTCCGCAAATTAAGATAGATACTTTGATGAACCTAGTTTATTCAGTGCGTGAAGCACCTGTCAAATTGATAACAATAGATGTAGAGGGTTCTGAGTTTGAGGTATTGAAGGGAGCTGAGGAAACACTTAGGGATGATCATCCTAATGTATTTGTATCTGTTCATCCCGAATTTATGTTTGCACAATTTGGGAACTATACAGCTGAATTAACAAACTTCATGAAGGATCGTGGTTACTCATTTGAGATATTAGCTTTCGATCACGAATATCATTTTTGGTTCAAATATAATGAAACAAAGTAACAGAGCAAAAGAAGAATATAAGTACTGGAATGATATTGCAAAATCCGAGGATAGAGATATACATATTTGTGATAGCGATGTTACAGTCAAGATGTGTTTAGATGCAATTATTCCCGAACTTGGGAGACCAAAGAGCATATTGGAAATAGGATGCGGAATAGGTAGGCTTACAATTCCAGTAGCTAAACATTTTCCAAGGGCAAAAGTGCATGGCGTGGACATATCAGATGAAATGCTAAAGATTGCAACCGAAAATGTGATTGCACACGATGAAATTGATAATGTTAGCTTCGGACAAGTAGGGGATGGTAGACATCTATATTTACTTAATAAAGTGGATGCAGTCTATTCAATGATTACATTTCAGCATATTGATGCAGAAGGAGTAGAAGAATACATTAAAGAAATTAGTTTTGCCCTCAAGAATGATGGAATTTTTAGATTCCAGTTCGTTGAAGGTGATGAACACTCTAAATTCTCACAGCAATACCATCTAGAACAAATAGTAAAATGGTTGGAAGAAAATGATTTCGTTGTTAAAAAAGTCGATAAAAATCTAATTTATAATTCATGGATATGGATAACAGCAAAAAAAATATAACCTTTTTATCTTTCGCTCCAAATGTACCTGCAGATGACTACTGGAGCCATACTTTCATTAAAGATATTCTAGAAGATATTCCTGATACGGGTGATAGGCATATATTCATTATTCCAGGTGAGTATCAGAATGAATATATAAAGCAAATCAATGAGGAGCTTAATAAATTCGAGAAGGTGCTTGTAATCATAACTGCAGATGAAGGAAATGTGTTCAACACAGTACGATTATCTCACAAGGATATGATTATATACTCCAATTTCCCAACGAAAAGAAAGAATGCAAATGTAGATATGTGGATTCCGCTTGGATATACTCCATGGTGTCGTGAATATCAAAAAGAATTTGGATGCGAAGAAAAATCAATGGATTGGTTTTTTGCAGGTCAAATCACTCATAAAAGTAGAAGAAAGCTTATTGCAAAGCTAAAGAAACTTGAAAAGGTTGGGGAGTTGCTAGAAACTAGTGGATTTGCACAAGGAATGGATCACAAAGTATTTACAAAGAAGATGAATCTATCTAAGGTTATACCATGTCCAAGAGGTGCAATCTCTTTTGAGTCATTCAGGATGTATGAAGCTCTAGAAGCGGGAGCCATTCCGATTCCAGAAGACCAAGAAATGATGAATATGTTATTTCCTGATTGCCCATTGACAGTTCTTGATACTTGGGAAAATGTAAATGACTACATAAGCAATTTCTCAGAAAGATATCCAATACTGAATAATCAAGTATTTGCTTGGTGGCAATTAGCAAAAAGGAATCTAAAGCACAGAATAATGCATGATATTGGAGTAAAACCAGAGCATACAACTGTAATCATACCGACTTCACCTATAAAATCGCACCCTGATACTAGTATGATTGAGCAAACAATACATGATATCAGAGCAAAGCTAGATTCAGAAATACTAATCATGATTGATGGAGTTAGAGAGGAACAATCATACTTGATTCCACAATACAATGAGTATATCCGAAGATTACTATGGAAATGTAATCACGAATGGAAGAATGTTGTACCAGTGCTATTTAGCTCACATCATCATCAGGCTGCAATGGCAAGAGAAACAATGCCACTAGTGGATACTCCAACCATTCTATATGTCGAGCACGATGCACCTTTAACACCAGATATGGATTACGATTGGAATGGCATATTTAATCTAGTAGAAAGCGGGAAGTTCAATGTAATTAGATTCCATTTTGAAGCTCATATCCCTGAGGTACATAAATATCTAATGCTTGATAAATCTGTTGATGTAGTAGATGGAGTTCCACTCATAAGAACCGCTCAATGGTCTCAAAGACCTCATGTGGCATCATCGGACTATTACAGAATGATACTAAATACATATTTTACACCTGAATCAAGAACAATGATCGAGGATAAAATGCATGGAATAGTGATTGATGACTATAACAAAGCGGGTAGGGTTGGATGGAATCTTCATAGGATTGCCATATACGCTCCAGGAGATAACATTAAGAGAAGTTATCACCTAGATGGTAGAGGAACGGAAGCAAAATATGATATGAAGTTTTAATTGACATCGCATATTCTAGTTGATAAAATATAAACAATGGATATTAAAAAGTACATACAAGAATCTAATGCTATCGAGGATATTTACTCACAAGAAGAAGTGAAGCAATCGTTAGTTGCTTGGAGATATCTAAATAGCTTAAAGACAATATCCCATTATGATATTTGTAGAATCCAAAAGATAATTACACTTCATCAGATAGATTTGAGACCAAATGAAAGAGGTTATTACAGAAGTTTTCCAAAGGTAGATGTGAGAGTTGGCAAAAACAAACTACCTAGCTACAAACATGTAGATAAACTGATGGAGAGTTGGCTCAAAGATCTTCCTAAAATGACACCATTACTTGCCCATGTAAGATTTGAATCCATACATCCATTTGTAGATGGAAATGGTCGTGTCGGAAGAATGCTGTATTGGTGGCACTGTGGGTTGATAAACAAAAAGCCTATTCTGTATTTAGCATCTAAAAGCGATAGATACTACAAACTGTTCGATAAGAAGAAGATTCGTGAACTTAAAAGAAATAATTGGGGAATAGATTTTCTAGATAAATACTCATACGAAGCAGTGGTTAAAACAAATGAAGGCATGAAAAGGTGCGGATTCTTCAGTGAACCTACACCTGAAGATGTTAAAAAATCACTTCCTAAGGGTGAATTATTACTGCAAATAATTTATATTCGAAAATTAAAATGAAAATAGGATTATTGGCTTATTCATCCAATACAGGGTTAGGGCACCAAACACTTGAGTTCTACAACAATATTACTACCGAAAAAGTACTGCTCATTGATCTTCAGAAATTCAATGCCATGGAAACACATCATGATAGATACAAGAATGCACGAATATGCGATGGATTACCTAGGGAAGATGACATTGATTGGTTGCTAGATGGAGTTGATCTTGTATTCGAGTGCGAAACACCTTTGAATTATTATCTCCATGAACGGGCAAAAAAGACAGGTGTAAAGGTAGTACAGCAATACAATTACGAGTTCCTAGACTATTTCAGGAAGCCATATTTAGAAGGACCTACAATATTTGCAGCACCTGCACCATGGAATATGGATAGAGTTGAAGGAATGGGCAAGGCAGCAGTCAAAGAGCTTCCTGTTCCAATCAATAGAGATAAAATCCCATTTAGAGAAATAAGCGAATGCAAAACACTAGTGCACGTA